>ERZ773224.709-NODE-709-length-46006-cov-4.445453_pt1 | contig 46006 bp, 40 predicted proteins | sample MGYA00580526_ERZ773224 | MGnify/ENA primary metagenome ERZ773224 (study PRJEB29015, sample SAMEA2737743) | human gut metagenome | biome: human gut; feature: human-associated habitat; material: faeces | place: China | collected 2012 ... | reverse complement strand
TGCCTGCTTTCTCATAATTACCAATAAAATCAAGCACTGTCAGAAACTCTTTTCCCCTGTATTTTCTAAGTCCTATTCCAAGCTGCTGAAGGAAAACTATTGGCGATTCTGTAGGTCTTAAGAACATCACCATATCAACCGATGTAATATCAACGCCTTCATTAAACATATCCACAGAAAAAATCACTTTTATTTCGCCATTCTTCAATTTTTGTATTGCTACATTTCGTTTCTCAGTATATTCCCCACTTGCATCACTAAATACAGCAACTGACGGTATTCCTCTTGATGAAAATTCTTTCGCCATCTCTCTTGCATGCTCCTTGGAACAACAGAATCCAAGAGCCTGCCTGGAACCATATTTGCAGTAATATTTATAAATCAGCTCATATCTGTGAACATTTCCGATATAGGTTTCATTCAATTCTTTTTCATCATACCTTCCCCTTACAATGTGTATTTTTGAATAATCAGTATCATCAAAAATACCATAATAATGAAATGGTACGAGCATGCCCTTATTGATGGCTTCTTTTAATGAAATCTCATAGGGCACATTATAATCACAGATTTCATAGATATTTCGACCATCCATTCTCTCTGGAGTTGCTGTTAACCCCAGCAAAAACTGTGGTTTAAAATAATTTACAATCCTTTGATACTGGTCATTAATTGCATGGTGGAATTCATCAGCGTATGTCAAGATAGGTCTAACGTTTTTTTCTGCCATATTTTCGATGGCAGAGTTTTTACTTACTTTTATCCCATACAATAATCGTATTACACTTAATGTCTGGAATTAGTTTTGTCGGATAATAGTTCATCTTGTCCATAAAAGTATAAATAGCTATCAGCACATCATTTAGATATTTACTATATGAACTAACAGCCTCCGGCGTCAGCATGTAAGTTTTCGTCTTTAATGCTGTTAACTCACTATCACCGACAGGAACATTCTGTAAATGGCATGAAACTTTTACTTCGTCAGTAAACATTTCTCTAAGGTATACATTTTGAAACGGCGGTTCTCCATTTATGTATATATATTTCTTATCGAATAAGATTGAACCATATGACTCCTCCGCACCTTCAACTGCTGTAAGGTAAAAAGCCTTCGTATCCTGCAATAATGCACTATATTTTTCCTCATTCTCACTGAGTAACACAGACTTCTGAGTGGCATGTACAAACCAATTATACTTATCTAATGCCTTATATATATTGATAATATCTCCCAGATAGCGTCGATTATTTGAATCATATAGAGCTCGTATTTCCGTTTTCAATCGGTCTATAACGCAGCTATAATCTATCACGAGCATCAACTCATTTAGCACCGCAGTTTGAAGATTGGTTTCTATATTTTCAATCCCAGGAGGAACCACTCCCAACGAATAATTATAGTCCTCAGAATAAACAATCCTCATCAAATTGTTATACACAACATACAAGTCATCATACAAATCCTTAAGAACAAAATCTCTTTGTACCTGTTGTATATCGCATTCCAATATTGCCGCATCTATCCATTCGCACAAAAAATCTGCTGCTTGTGTATTCTTCTTATTAAGAGGACTTATCCTCTTATGATTAATATCAAAAGCTAATCTATTTATTTCTGTATCCTTAGAGCATAATAAAATAACTCTCTTCTCGCCTAATAAGGAATCAGCGATACCCACCTCGTACATAACATTAGGATTTGATACGGCGCAATCTCCGACATTTGTTATTCCAGTTAAATCTCCAACAAATATATCGCTATTCGCAATCTGCTCCCATACCATGTCGACTACATCTGGCGAACCAGCTTCATCCTGTGCTGGGAATCTAATTACCTCGACTTCTATGCCTCTACTTTTCTCTATCTCAACAACTTCTCGTATAGTTCTTGTGATAAAATCTGTATACTCTTTATCCTGATTCTGCCACGCTTGAAATAATCTATAATGTCTCATATAACTATTTACCGTTCCTCTTCACATAATGCAGCTCAATATCATATCCCAGTGCCTCCATCATCTGCACAAACGTATTATTCACCACTCCGTTCGGCTTCTTGATGACGCGGTTCACATAGGACTTGGTTGTCTCGATCTGTTCTGCCACCGCTGCCTGTGTAGTCCCTTCTTCTATGCATTTTACTTTAACATCTATTTCGATATTGTTTCTTACCATATTCACTCTTATCCTGTTCTTAATCAGTTTTACAAAAGAGATAACTAATTGTACCATAAAACCTTCTGTTTTTCAACGAAAAAAGGAGTCGGTAAGATCACTCCAACCGACTCCAATTTCATTCCTGTATCAATTTCAAAACCTCATCTGAGAACTTCCAGCATATCTCCACATGCTCCTGATCAAAAACCACCACCTTATCAATCAGTGCCTGAACTATCTTCTGATCCAGCTCTTCAGCTCCCGAAAACTTGTCCAGTGTCTCCAGAGCTCCCTGCACATCGTCATCCTGTACCACCTCAGCTTCATGAAGCTTTGCTTCCAGTTCTGCTATATCTGCATCCAGCCGCTCTGCCTTCCGTGTCAGATCAGCACGCCTACTCTGATATACATCCTTATCCAACGTCCCTGCCATGAACTGATCAACATTAGCAAACCGCTCCGCATCACATTTTTCTCTGTCCTTCTGCAGCTAGCCAGCTTCTTCACCAACTTGGAATTATCCTGATCCGCTTCCTGCCGCTTCTGCTTCACTTTTTTCTTTGCCTCTTCAGACGCAGCCAACAGAGCCTTGATGGATTCCCAGACAGCCTCATTGAGTACATCCTCTCGAATATATTTCTTGCTGCACCCGCCTTCACCAACCTAAGCCTGAGAGTGCGGACAACCAAAATATCTATAAGGTCTTCCGTGGATAATTCTATCCTTAAAAGGCATCGCCCGGCCACAGGTGCCACATTTGACTTTCTTCCATAGTGGATAGCTCTTATCTGTCACAATCTTTGTCTCTCCGCGCTTACGAAATATCTTTTGAGCCTCCATGAACTCTTTTTTCGTGACAATTCCCAGATGCTTGCCTTCGACAATAATCTGTTCTTCCTTTGGAATCGCCACTTAATGCTTCCATCCAACGCCAATCCCTTCACGCCGATGTCCGGCTACAGCTCCATAATACATTTCCTGTTTCAAAGTTCGCCTTACTGAATTATGGTTCCAACAATCAAGATCAGAAGTGTTCTTAAACTTATTCTTGTCTGGATGTTTCCTCTGATAATACCGCGCCGGAGTCTCGTATCCTTTTTCATTGAGCATTCTGGCAATATCTGTAATCCTCATACCGCTGATTGCCGCCTCAAATATCTCTCTGACAATAGGAGCTGCCTCAGGATCCACCATCAGCTTATGATAATCCTCCGGATCCTTCATAAGCCCGAACGGCACATGACCACCGATGTATTCGCCTCGTTTCATCTTTGCACGTTTAGCCGTCGTAACCTTTACTGAAAGGTCTTTACTGTAATAGTCATAAACGATATTTTTCATCACCACATCCAGTCCACCGGTAGTTCCCTTATAATCCAGGCTGTCGTAATGATCATTGATGGAAATAAACCAAACGCCAAGGAACGGAAAAATCCGTTCCAAATAATCGCCCAGTTCAATGTAATCACGGCCAAAACGAGAAAAGTCCTTCACAATGACACAGTTGATGGCTCCGCCCTTGATCTTTTCCAGCAGTCGCTCGAATGAAGGCTGCTCGAAATTAGTACCACTGTATCCGTCATCAAAGAACTCATATTGTTCACATCCGGCAAGCTCAGGATTCCCATTGATATAATTCTGGATCAACACCTTATGATGCGAAATGCTCTCACTTTCAGCCTTGTTTTCCTTAATCATCAGATCACGATCTGCCTGAGACAATCGGATGTATTTTCCTATCACCCATTTACCCATTCTGAACAGCTCCCTTCTTCATCTCCCTGAAGATACGGTCAAACACATCCTTCTGTTCTTTGAACTTGAACTCTACTTCAACACGATTAATCCTGCACACAACCCCACCATCAACCACAAATAAAACCTTTCATTTTGCCTTATCTCCAATCCTGTCATACAGCCTGCCAGCACTCATAGATTCACCCTTTACAGTAAAAGGACTGTTAGCCACATATCCTATCTTTCCAAGTCCTTTTATCTTTACCTGTATTGCCTCTTTGTCGTACTCATTATTCGGCTCTTTTTCAAGTTTGACTTTCATACCTTTTTCCATAAAATCACTACCAAAATAATGACTGCAACCTGCTATTGTAAAATAAAGCTCTTCCATAATAGTCTCCTTCCGCACACTCTACCAACTTTAATAATCTTCTCCGTACTCATCAATCGCATCATCTACACCATCAGCATAATCGCTATCCCTGTCATATCTGTCATAGTCATAATCTCCATCCATATATATATCGTCATATCCATCATCATAAGAATCATATGTCCTCTTCTTTGTCGTTGTACTTTTCTTGGTGCCACCGCTATATGATGACTTGTTCGTTGAATTTGATTTATTATTGTAACTACCGCTAGAACCGGAGTTACTTGTACTACTCTTGGAAGTACCACCGGACGATTTATTGCTATATGATGAACTGCTATGGTATGTACTGCTTCTCTTATATGATTTATGCAGATAACAAAAACTGCTTCCACTTGCCTGCTTATTATTACAGCCTGCCATAATGCACTTAGGCTCCCTTGTTTCAACTATTGAGCCTATCGCAAACAGAATAACTATTATCACAAAAAATACTGCCAGTCCCTGTCCAAATGAATTCTTTCTCATACAAATCAGCCTACTTTGAAAAAATCTCAGTCAAAATCATAGTCATCCGGGTCTAACCCTGCATCCTCCAATGCCTCTCTTCTCTCATCTGCATCCATATATTCAAGCTCTGTTGCATCTAGTCCTGCCAAGGATAAATCATCTTCCAGTTCATCCTCCTCACTTGTATGCGTATCCTCATGACCGAAAACCACATCATCCATTACAGAATACTCATATGCACTAAGTTTTCCATCTCCATCAAAATCAAAATCCGAATCATATAATCTTCCATCTTTTCCTAACATATCCCTGTCCTCCTAATTTTCGTAATGATTGAATCCACCAAACAAACCTCTGTCACTATGGCTTGTCTTATGTCCATTATTATCATATGTGTTGACACTTCCAAATAATCCAGGGCAGCTGTGTCCTACTTTGTGACCACTATTATCATAATGATTCATTGTACCGAACAATCCGGGACTGCTATGTCCTACTTTATGTCCATTAGCATCATAGTTATTCATACCACCAAAGAATCTCGGTATGCTCTCTCCAATTTTATTGCCATTCGCATCGTAATGATTCATTGTGCCAAATAATCCTGGGCAGCTATATCCTTCTTTTTTCATATCAATCAGCTCCTTCCAAACAATTTTTACAATTTTTACATGTTTTAAAGTTCTCTTTAAAGTTCTTTGTACTTACATTATACGCACACCATGTGTCCAATAAAAAGGACAGCTATGAATTTAAAAGAATCATTAATTGTATTTTTAAACGCTAGATTTTGCTTGCAACTACGATTGCAAACTAGCAATTGCTTTTGCAAAGGCTTATATTTAAGATACCTTTGTTTGATCAGGAAGGAGCTATTATGGCTAAACAATTATCCTTACCTGAACGTTATGTTATTGAGCGAATGCTTCATCAAGACTATTCATTCGCCTCTATTGGAAGAAACCTTGATCGTTCTGCTTCCACTATTGCTCGTGAAGTTTTGCATTATCGATGCTTCACAAGCAGATCCCCTATTATGGGCGAAAACGACTGTATTAACAGGCCTAGTTGCCAACGCAACACTCTTTGTCCCGAGATGGGTGTTCATGGTTGTTTTGCATTCAGATGCAAGCGTTGTCCTGAAGGAATCATTTGTACATCTATCTGCGATAATTATGATTCTTTTCAGTGCGATTTACTCGATAAGCCTCCCTATGTCTGTAGCAACTGTAAGATGCAGAAGGGATGCAAAAAGAACAAGGCTTATTACTCTGCGCATAAGGCAAATGCAGCTCATCACAAATCCATAAAAGATGCTCACAGCGGTGTGCGTAAAACACCTAAAGAGCTCCGTGAAATTGCGGAAATCATTGAGCCCCTTATTGCCAAAGGGCAGTCACTAAATCACATTTGTCAGACACATGCTGATGAACTTGGTATATCCGAAAGAACCCTGTATAATTACATTGATAAGAATGTATTTAAGATCAGAAATATTGACCTCCCTAAAAAGGTTGTATACAGGGAGCGCAGACCTAAAAGAGTTCTTACCAGGCTTGAATACCAGTACCGTCAAGGACGTACAATTGAGGACTTTAATTCCTTTGTTGAAGCTAATCCGGATGTGCCTATCGTTGAGATGGACACTGTAAAAGGAAGCAGGGAAAAAGGGAAAGTTTTCCTTACTATGATTTTTAGGAAGTCCAGCTTCATGCTTATCTTTCTTATGAATGATGGCACTCAGGACAGTGTAATTCAGGTATTTGACACCCTAAGCAACTCTCTTTGTAAATGTCAATGAAAAAGTTTACCATTTGCTACTGAAAAAGTTTACCACTTTGGTTTAAATATAAAGGAATGCCCGTGGTAATTGACATTCCCCCAGATGTTAGCCGTAAAGCTTATCAGCTACACCCTCGTATGCATTAAGCATAAGTTCATAGTTGTCATCCAGTTCTCTTACGGTATGCTGTAGGAGCCAGATATCTTCTATGAGACTGTTGTATTTTCTGATCAGATCTGACTTCGTCAGTTCTGTATTTTCATCAAGAAAGTGGTACTCATTCATCTGAGACGACCTCCTTTCCTGAAGTGATCACAGCTGCATGCTCGTCCCGATAAGTGTTGGATGAGTTCATGTTGAGTACGTGAGACATAAATGTCAGACGACCAACCAGAGCAGCTACCATTGTTTTATTTTCAAACATAGTTGTCCATTCAGAAAACTTGAGATTGGTTGATACTATAACGCTCTGTCTCTCTGCCCGATCAGATATGATCTTGAATAACAGCTCAGACTGATGAAAGTTGAATGTCAGATAGCTGAGCTCGTCAATTATAAGAAGTTCGGCTTTATCCAGCTGACGCTCAAGCTTCATGAGGCTTCGGTTGTCCTGAGCTTCAATCAGCGAGTTAGCAAGATTTGCCGCAGTGTAGAATTTAACCTTCATGCCCAGGTTGCAGGCCTTGATGCCGAGTGCAATGGACAGATGTGTTTTGCCGGTACCGGGATTCCCGATCATAACTATGTTTTTACGTTTTTTGATAAAGCCACATGTTGCCAGTTCGTTAAGATAAGCTTCATCCAGGTGTTCAAATCTGTGCAGATCAAGCTCATCAAAAGTTTTTAGATATGGAAAATGAGCCGCTTTTATGTGTCTTTGTCTTGTTGCAGCCTGTCTGGTATCATACTCATTTTTCATGAGTTCGATCAGGAAATCTGCATAACCGGTACCATCATCCAGACGCTGTATTATATCGTTGCAATGCTTGAAAGTTGGCAGTTTTAAGAGCTTGGAATAGAACTCTATTGTCTGCTGTTTTAATTCATCCATCAGCTCACCCCACATTTCTTATCAAATCTGACGAGATCAGGGTCAGCTACTTCGATGTCATTGCTCATGTGAATGAGATTGGTTTCCGCCGGTTTATGGAGATAGGTGCGGATGATGTCAACCGTAGGTATAATTCCTGATGGAAGGCTGTGTTTGACCGCAAGGATTTTTTCTTCACCATGATCCACACACAGTCTGAGAAGCTTAACCATTTCGGAATTGCCGCCGGGAAGCTTTTTGCCCCAGTCGATGAGTTCTTCAGCAACTGTGTCACGTACTGGTTTTGCCTGAAATACGCTTCTTGGCTTGCGTTCAAGCAGATCGATGTAGTGTTCAAGACGGTAAGAAGTTTTTCCTGAACCGAAGAGCCTGTCATGTGTTGCAATAAGTTTGCCATTATACATGATGAGGACTTTATCTGCGTATCCTTTTACGGTTACTGTGCGACGTAGATATCTTACCGGTACTGAATAGTTATTCTTTTCAAACCTGACTGTAGAGTAATCACCTACTTCAGGAGTGGCAGTACGGCTTGTATCATACCTATATACAGGAACCGAATGAAGATACAATTGTTCCTCATGGTATGCTTCATTAACACTTATCGTTCTCGACTGAACTTTGTGAGTTTTGCGGTAATTGAGGCAGTCCTCTATGAGTTTTGCATTAAGCTCTTCAAGAGACTTCGCTTTTGGGACTGGCACCATAAAATTTCTTCGTGAATAACCGACCAGATTTTCGACCAGACCTTTCTCGTTACCGCTTGCTATGTTGCAGAAATCAGTCTGAAATGCATAGTGAGCAGCAAATGCCGCGTAGCCATCGGTTGCTATAGCATGTTTGCCAAAGCCTTCTCTGACAGCAACCTTGGCATTGTCAAAGATCAGCCGATTGGGTACGCCGCCAAGGTAATCAAACATACGCTGCTGGGCTTCTAGAAACGATTCAAGGTTCTGCGTATAAAACAACTGGACAAATATGTCACAGCTGTAACATAAGCGCCCGCAGAAACTATACAGCTTTTGCTTGATGCCATTTAGATAAACAGTGCATTCACCCCAGTCTATCTGTATGGCATCTCCGGTATCATACCCAAGTGGTATGTCTGCCTGTGGATGCACGGAATGCTCTTTTCTAAGATCGTTTACAGCCTTTCGGATGGTAGATTCACCTCCGGTGAATCCTTTCTCAGCGACAAGGCGGTCATAAATGCGTTTTGCCGTGTGCCGCTGCTTTGCGAGACCTTCCTGTTCATCTTCTCTGAAACAAGAGAGAATGAATTCACGAGTCTCGTCGGTGATTATTGTCGAATCCCTGTGGTACTCTTTACGATTACCCGGGATAGTAGTTCCATCACAATACTTCGTGACTGTCTGCCTGGATATGCCAAGTGTTTTGGCTATAGTTCGGATCGACATTCCGTCATTGTGATAGGAACGGATAAGGTAATACATGTCCATTTCTACTTTCACACCTTTCGTCTCCTTCGTAAGATTTTGAACATAAAAATCTTACAGGATGTATTCCGAGTAGTAAACTTATTCAGTAGCGAAATGGACTAAAGTGGTCAACTATTATAATAGCGTTTACATCTCTTGGCACTGCACTATTTAAGAGACTCTTCGGTGTAATCCTAACAGATAATGGGGTTGAATTTAAAAATCCCAATGCCTTGGAGCATACACGTCCTGGGTTGATTCGCACTCATGTATTCTTCTGTGACCCTCAGGCATCATGGCAAAAGCCTCATGTTGAAAACAATCACAGATTAATAAGAAGAATCATCCCAAAGGGAACAAGTCTGAACAAGCTCAATGTCGAGGACACACGACTTGTTTGCTGTCATATCAACAGTGTCATACGTGACAACCTTGATGGCAAAACACCATTTGATTTAATGGACTCTGCAGATGAAAAAAAGCTATTATCCGCACTTAACCTGTCACCCATTCCACCTGATGAGGTTATTCTGAGTCCTAAACTAATTAAACACTAATCGCAAATCTGTCGGATCAAACAAAGGCCTCATATCTGTAATCGAAGCGGGGTCTCAGTTACTTTTGCAAACCGACTGGCATGCCGTTTATTAGTCATGTTCAGAAATCATGCAAAACAATAGCTTTTAAATCATTATAACCGTTTTAAGCTCGATTTTGGCATCATTTTAAGGTTTAAGATTTTTAGTGTCAATATGTACTAGCAGTTACTTTTTCATTTAAAGAATGAATATGCGTATGTTGTATATGCTGCTAGTACTTCGATTTTTTTATATCGAAGTATTTGTTGATGATGCTTTTTTTATTTCCATAATCTTATCCCAAACGCTATCAGTATCTCCTTCGAAATTTGTTGCGGAAATAAATAGGTCTTTCAACTGTTCCTTTTCTTTGTCAGATAATTCAAAGTCTTGAACTAAATTCATTATCATAAGTCTTACAAGATTTAAATTTGCTCTGTTTATGATTTTTTTTCCATCCCAAACTACCCCTCTCCAAGCTGAGGAATCTAATTCAAGCTGAATTTTATTCATTTCTTTTAACACATCACCAAAAGGTTTATTCTGACGTTTTGAAATGATAACCGCTGCTTTTACAAATTCAAGTATTCCAATTGGTCTGAATAAAAGATTGCCACCTTTGTCATTTCTATATCTTAATGCCGGCTTTTCATCCTCAGATAAATATTCCTTAATAACAGTAATATTATCAATAAATGACGTCCAGAATGATTCGACATAAGATAACATATCTTCAATCACTTTCTCATCTGGTCTGTAAAGTTTATAGCCTTTAAACTGGGTATCAGATAATCCCAACTTATCTTTTATCAAATACTCATTGCATTGGTATAACGCAATCAGTGAAGTGAATGCATTAACGTTTGTTTTTGGGATTTGTTTCTTTGAATTAAGCAAACGTTCCTTCTGAAACAGCTCATACTCCTCCACTACTTCTCTTGTAACAATGGCAGCAATATCATCTTCATCTAGTGCAATCTGATAGTTGTCACCTACTGGCTTTGCTCTACGATTAAGTGTAGAAAATAACTTTCTTGTTCTTCTTTTACCGGCATCGTCATTTTTGTGTGCAATAAAAATAACTGGGACTTCTTCATCTTCTAACTCCCTATTATCTTTTAATGCCTCAATTATACCTTTTACTCTATGCTGCCCATCTACTGGAAACACTTTCAAATCCTCATTAAACGCCAAGAATCCTACATTATTATATTCTTCGTACTCCTCGCCAAATTCTATTTCAAGCCACTTAGGATCTCCATCATAAATCGCCAACACAATGGCATTAAAGAATCTCTGTTTTTCGCTAAGCAAATACTTTACTATACTTTTATAGTTTTCAGTCAATTGTCGCTGTAAAAGATCATTTAAACAACTCGGATTGCAAAACTCATCGACTGAAGGAGTTACGATTTCTTCTATCTCCTTAAACTTCATAACTCCTGTATAATATCTCCAATCCCCGACATGTCCACGTATCACTGGTAATTTCATATTATATAAGCCTCCTAAAATACTGCATCTACGGCATCTTTTACTGAACGGATTAAAATTTCTTTATTACATGGCGGTCTTCCATATGCCGCTATCAATCTATCCTCTATTTCTTTTATATCAACAGCGGACGATTTCATTGGCAAGTAATATACATATACATATTCTCCCCACTTAGTAAACATAGTATGCAATTTCGAACGATTATATTTTTCTCCAAATTGTTTTTTATATGTTCTTACACGAGCTCGAAGATTCTCACTCTCAGTCTTTGTTGCTTTTCCAATGTACATTAGATAGTTACCACCATTAGGAATAATTGGAGATACAATCACATATACATAAATACCGCCACAATCATTAGGAATTCGATTTGTCTCATCGCTAAGCTCTTTATCTGCATCCATCATTTTTACTCTTGCCCATTTTGAATAATCAACATTGATTCCTTCTAAATTAAACTTTTCCCATAATTCCGGGCTTAATATAAAAGTCATTTGATACGACGCCAAATCGCTCTCCACCGGATCATATAATGTTCCCATTCTTTTACCTTCTAACTATTTATTATTTTTGCAATTGCATCAGCAATGCTAGTTATCTCCTCTTCTGAATTGTTCTTTCCCAAAGATATTCTTATTGTCCCCTCTGCAATTCTTTCATCTAAATGAATTGCCTTTAAAACATGAGATATTTGAGTGTTAACACTATCACATGCTGATCCAGTTGAGACACATATCTTCATTAAATCAAGTCGATGCAATAACATTTCACCCTCTTGATCTGCAAACGATAAGCTCATGCTACCAGGAATATGATTCCCATCACCATTACGAATAAAAGATATGCCATGGTCTAGTAGTTGCTTTTCAAGTTTAGCTTCAAAACCCGAGAGTCTTGAAGCATTATCTTCAATATGAATAACATTATTTTTAAGAGCTACAGCCATTCCAACTATAGATGCAACATTCTCTGTTCCAGCACGCATACCTCGTTCTTGAGCGCCACCGTCATTTAATGGTTGCAGCACCGAACCGTTTCGCGCGTATAAAAAACCGATTCCCTTAGGTCCATTAAATTTATGTGCAGAAGCGGACAAAAAATCAACACCAAGTTCCTTAACATCGATTGGAATATGACCAACCGCCTGAACAGCATCTGTGTGGAAATAGGCTCCATTCCTATGCGCAATTTCTGACAATTCTTTTATATTCTGAATTGTACCTATCTCATTGTTTGCGAGCATAATTGACACTAATGTTGTTTCACAAGATGCAACAGAAGCATCTCCTAACTCAAAACATTTCGCTAATGTTTCACTCTTAACAAGTCCAGTATTTGTGACCGGAAGGAGTACTAAAGAGGCCCCCATTTCTTCCATATGCTTACATGCATTAAGAACGGCATGATGTTCTATTTCTGAAGTAATAATCCGTCGTATATCCGTTGAAAGCCCAAAATTTTTTATAACCCAATTATCACTCTCTGTTCCTCCAGAAGTAAAAAATATTTCTTCAGGTTCAGCATTTATACAACGCGCTATTTGTTTGCGCGCATCCTTTAAAGCCATCTTTGCTTTTTTTGAAAAGAAATATGGTTGTGATGCATTTCCATATTCTTCAAGGAGAAATGGCTTCATTGCTTCGAATGCTTCAATATCTAATTTTGTCGTGGCAGCGTTATCAGCATAAATCATATAAACAACGTACACCCTTCTTCTTTGAACTCTTCAATTTTATCTACTAATTCTTCTTCTGTTACCTCTAATCTCTCAGCAAGACAAGATAAACAATACATTTTCTTTTCGTTCTTTCCCAGAAGCTTCTTGGTTATTCCAATTTCATCTTTAGATAAATGTTCTTTTCCACACACATAACAAATACTCATCGTCTGTAATTACCTTTCATATTTAGATGAAACTGTGAACACTGGGATATCTTTTCCTCGATACTCTTCATCCAAAATTCCTAACTGATACTTAATTGTATCCCTCATTTTTCTTGCGCGATCCAAACAGTACCGTTTAAACTCGCGAACAGATATATCGCTTGCCTCTCGGACATTTGGATATAACAACTTCAAATACGCTGTTGCAATACGTTTTACCGCCTCTGTATCTCTTGTATCAGCCGCTTCAGGAACTTCTATCAACTCATCCACGATTGCTCTATAACTCATATCATTACGTAATTCATGCATAATTGAACAAAAATATTCAGAGTTTAATGCCCATCCTGAAATTTTTAAATCATCATTCATTCGTGGAATGTTCCAACCTTTAATAAAACCATGAAATCTTTCTATCAGAGCAGATTCATGAAAGACAGTAGGTAACTCAACAAACATATTTGCATATCCATCTGCATCCATTGTTTCCTTCTTTATATTTCCACAAAGAATCATACCTGCATCAGCTATACCTTCATAGTTACCAACTGTAAAAATACCAGATTCTAGGTAACCTTTTAACGCAGCTCTCATTTCATCTACATCTGTAAATGAAATTGTTTGGACTTCATCCAGAGTTATAAAGTCATTTCCCGCAACTAATCCCTCAGACTTCCTGTTTTGGTCATAGAACATCTTTGCACGGCTCATAACACCACCATTAGATAACCAGCCAAACCTACTTACTCTTCCAAACAAGTATGACTTTCCAGTGCCTTTTGGTGCAAGCTCAATAAGGTTTAATCTTTTTTCAATGAAAGGTAAAAGCCTTGTAAGCATTGTTAATTTCTTTTCTTCATCATTACCATATCCAGCAGCATTATAATCTACGGCTCCAAGTAGGACATCAATCCATTCATCTATTGTAAATTCATTTCGTGCCTCTTTATAATATTCAAGGTCTATCTGATATGGGCAAAACGTTTTAAAAGAAACTAATTTAATCTTACCTTGCTTTCCATCTTTTCCACGAGAGCTTTTTTTGTTATAATCGAATGCCCAATCATATTCATCTGGAGCTCTATATCCTAATTCAACCATGCCCCAAGTTTCATGTTCTCTAACTAAATCAGCTTTACAAGTCTCCCAAACAGAATCCTCTATTATCGTATCTTTACTTGAAAGTCCAAAATCTGGTAAGGAAAAAGACACCCCACCGGTTTTAATATCGATATCAACTGATACTTTAGCCAAAAATTTAACTTGTTCATGTTCAACTACGACACGATTCTTAATAGAATTCCAATCATCCTTCTTAGGCAAATACTTTTTTACAAAAGCAGCCACTTTTTCAGTATCAAAACTTCCGTCCTCATCCTCAAACTTTTTAAGAATCCAGTCCCTCATAAAAGACGGAAGACTGAGGGAATTAAAAAAATTGCTCTTTTTTAGGTCTTTATATACGACCATCTCATCAAAGCAGTTTCTTAATTTATCAACATTCATCAGTATTCCTCCCATTTATACTAAAAGAGATCATCAAAGTCAGAATTAACCGAAGCACTCTTTCCTTTTGTTGTAACATCTATTCGAGTAATTAAACTTTCGCCAACGTATACATCAGCTGAATATGTCTTTGCTCGTTTCATATTTGCAACATTAATTCTGTAATGATTTTCATCCACTTTTTCTCCGAAATAACGCTCTCCCTCAACTACTAGCGAAATAACTTGCTTTATCGGCTTATTAACATACAAAAGAATAGATGCTCCATCTTTATAATCAGAGACAATATTCTTATCTGATAATGCAACCTGCATTAAAGAATCTGCTAATGTTAACTCAATGACTGGAACAACCACTTCTTCTAATGACGCTCCGCCATGAACCTCTACATTTGCGGCTCTACTTCCTCGGAAACGGCCATAATTTGCAAGAACGATAAAGCCATTTTCTTCTGTTGAAAATTTCAAATCATAATTATCAAATTTTTTACAACAACGACCTGAATGCTCACCGCGAGTATCTGTCTCATATTTTTCTTCAATATTACTTATTACAGCAAGCCTTGAAGCGCCATGGTCACTTGCAATAATAAATCTGTCATATTTTCTAAGAGCCAACTCAACCGCAGCTCTATCTAACGCATCCGACAATACTGCCAATTCTTCAGCTAAATGTATTGGATATTTGTTATTAGGTCCATACTTATACCCACCCTTGTCCTTATGCTTAATCTCATCAAGTTCTTCTATTTTTTCACGATGCTCCTCTGGCCAATCATAATAGAACTTATTATTAACAGACGTAATTGTAGGTAAATTTGCTCGTCCTATGTTTACTGCAACCATCAAACCACGGGCCTTAGCACCCTCAACAATAAATGATAAGTATTCAACACCCAGTGCATCAATCCAGCAAAGATATGTACCATCACGGTTTATATTCGCAATAAGCTCATCACGAGTACGTAATCTGTTATAATCTCTAGAAACTGCATATTTTTCAACCTTTTCCAAGAAATCCGAACTTACAATATTACGCATTTTTTCTTGTTTATATGCATCAAAATAATCCGTTAACTCCTTGGATAATGCATCTCCCTGAAAATGATATTTAATCATATAAGTATTCAAATCAGGATATAGTTCCTCTAAATTTTCTGGAAATCCGTTTTGAGAAATCTGCGCTATTATTTCTTTACGCTCATTAAGACTAATATCCGTTAGTTTATAAATACTCTCTGACGGGTCTACTCTATTATCATTCACAAAACGAGCCATTTCTGCTTCTGGGTATCCGAGTAAAAGCCTTTTTCGTTCGGAATAGTAAGTTTTAAATTGTGGGTCATTATGAAATATCTCTATTATCGCATTTACAACTTTTTTCTTAAAATCTTCAAATCCTTTGCAGTTATCTAAAACATATTTAAGATAAGAATTCTTAGTCTTAATTCTATCTGCGTAAAGATATATAAAATAAAGCCAACAAGTATTAGCAATACCTGATATTCTTTCATGAAATTTCGTTTCTAAATCTTCTTTAAAATCATTAACATCAAAAACAGATTCCAGCGTACCATGCTTTGTAACTTGTTCAAGTAAATAATCCCACCTTTCATCATTACCAAATTCTTTAGGAATTCCAAAGCCTGGATTTTTCTTACAAATAGCAGAATATGAATCCTTAATCGCCCTTATTCTGCATGTCGCCTCAGGGAATTCCAAATCGGAATTATATCCAATTTCACCACTTTCTCCGTCTTCCATTTTGATTAATAAAGACTTTAATCCATCATTTTCAAACATACTAACATTTGAAGGGGAAAATATCAAATCAAAATCTAAAGGCATCGCATCTCTAGAAATAAAATATCTTCGATTATCAAATCTTGGATCGCCAGTCGCAATTTTTTTTACAATATGAGCATCACCTCTTAGTAAAATGACTGCCCAGGCGCTGCCTAAATTAAAATCTTTTAATTCATCAAATGTAAAAAAAGCATACTCATCTCCGGTTAACAGCATATACTCTGCTAATCCAAGTACAACAACTCTATTACTTTTACAATCAACATCTGCTGTTCGCAGCTTGTCCCTGAGCAAATCAAGATCTGGCTTTTTATCCATATCACGACAGCAATCGCTTAATCTTATAAAATCTGCCCCATGCTCTTCGAGTTTTATTTTTAATTCTTTATATTCCTCATCGCTTGCCACAGCAAAAAATGGCTTGTGAAGACTCGACGAAAAATACTCCTCAATTGCTGTCAATATCATGAATTTATTCTCCTTCGTTTATAATCTCTACCCCAATGTTCATGTTATTTTTTATCAATTTAATCAAATGGCTCTTTAAATCATCTGAAGACATATTCTCAATTTTAGAAACCACTGCATCACTGCCACCAGCATCATACTCTGCTTTTGCCAATTCTTCTATTTTAGTCTTTACAGCCGGATGTGAATCCCACTCATAAGTTTCTACAGATAATCTCTCCAACGCATCTCGTACTTTATCAATATCCTTCAGTATGCCTTTATATCTACCAAGAAAATTTGAAAATGCATGATTTATCTTCTCTTCTGATCCAAGATCATCATAAAACTTCGCATTTTCTAACAGCAACAACGCATTGTCAATTTCTTTTTCTGTAGCCATCGTACGATTCAAGACCTCAAATGCCTTCTTTGCCTCATCATACTGTTCCTTACTAACCATAAGTAAAATAGGAGTTCTATGCATATATGACCAGTCTCGTGGCGTTTTAGAGTTAGTCTTTTCTTTCCAAAGATTAAACAACTTAGTCTTTGTTTGGTTCTTTCTGAACTCATCAGCAAGTTGTTTAACTAAAGCATTACTTTCTGTCTTACTTTCCCTAAACACATTAATAAGCCGTGGAACCTTTAATTGTGCAGCTTCTTCAACAGATATATCATCTAAGTAAGCCTTGTAGATTTCATAAAAGACACCTACTTCATTATCAAAATAATGTTGAACATCCAATCTTTGCTCGCACAATGATTGTGTACACTTTTCCATTTGATCGGGCAGGATATCTTTTCTCGTAACAATATCAAATAAGAAAGAATAAACTTCCTTTAAACTTGCGAATTTCTCTTCCAATGCCTCGTGTGAACACATTGCAAACTCAAGTTTTTCTCTCCATTTTTCAAATGCCTCTGCTTTTGAATGCGCATTACAGTTTAATAAAGTATTTGTTTCCTTAACGAAAGTATAGTCCACAATTAGCTTCCGGATTTCAGCCTCGCCCATTTCACTATTCCAAAGACTAGAATATGCAACAGAAAACAGGTGACTAATATCAGCAAGCATCGTTTCTTCTGCGCCAATTTCAGATGCCAGGCTTAATAGCTTTCCATCTTCAAATGCCTGTAAGTAGTATTTCATTCCCTCCTGACACTTTTCTGGAGTAAGTAATTTAGCAAGGTTTTCACCCAATGATGGCTTTATTACCGACGCTGAACCAATACTCAACGCCACTTTATGAGCTTCTTTGCCCTCTTTTTGGATAAGCTCTATATATTTTTCTACAAAATCATATACACCAGCATCATCTACATTCTTCAAACTCCAAACTGGCAAACGTAAATACTGCATTTTATTTCTTACTGACACCTGTGCCTGATTAATATGAGCACATGCATTTGGCTCTAGTCCCCAGGCCTTCTCTGTCACTTCATAAAAGGCCATTTCTTCTGGTGTCATTTTAACAATATATGTCGGGTTGGATTTCCCATTGATATAGTTACCTATCATCTCTGATAATTTATCAGAGGACATCACATCATGGCTTCCGCTTGAATCCAAATATCTATATGGCTCTCCACCGTATTCTTTAAGCATAAATCCAAGTAAGAATGCAGATAAATTACAAGGAGCGAAACCATAATCGCTCTCTAAATGACTATAAATATCATCAATCGAAATTTGGCCTTCTTTCTTGAAATTTTCATCGATCAATGCTTCAATATCTCTTTTAATAATAGAAATATTTAAGCCTGATGTTGTAGGGTTAGTCCAATAGTTGTCCTGCTCCCAAACTTCTGCAAGAACGCTCTTTTCAGCCCTTGACATTACACCACTTGTTGCTTTTACTATTCCACATTTTGCAGCTGATTTAAGTTGTGTTACTTTTAATTGGTTTTCATTTACTCCACGATTAAAATCAAAAACATACTTAAATTTTGTAGTAACAATTGTCTGAAGAACATCAGCAACTGCTTGTCCTCCAATTACCTTTTCGCCCTCCCTACAATCAGCATGATATATAGTAAAGCTTCCATTATAGATTCTATTTTTCCATGTTACAGCAAGAACTTGTTGCGCCTTAATTTTGTTTTCTGTAGCAGATTTTGGGTTTCCCTGATAATACTGAGACATAGCTGCAAAATCTATATAAGCATCAAACTCATCCTCACCTAAAGGAGTACTAAGCGCATCAATAAAAACTATATTGCTATAGTCATCATTTTGAGCAGCTTCTTTTACAAGTTTTCGCAAAGAAATTGCCTCACTGTCATCTTTAGCGAGAGCAACTACAGCTATAAAATGCCAATCCATCGGAGCATCTTTAAGTTCATTTATTTTTCTTGTAAAATCTGCATTTGTTACCGGAACAAGATTTCCGCATCCCGGTGTCATTTCATATCTAAGTTTTAAGGCCGGTGGCAACGATAAAACTGTATCAAGATTTCCCTCTGATATTAGTTTTGCTGTTGTGCTATTCTGTTTTATCGTCTTTTTAAATTCATCTATCTTCGCCTGATCCCCAGCCAGAACTGCCGCACCATATGCATATTTGTTATTTCCAATTGGAGATGTAACCAATATACCTTTTGTTGCAAGTGCTTTCGCAATATTTTTACATTGAGTATCAAGCCCTGATGTTATTCCTTCATATACATAGCTAATATTCTGCTCAGTAGGCTTCAAAAGCTCTATCATCCCACCTAAACGCTTATCTATAGCCTGCATAATTAGAATTGTTTTTAATACTCTTTTTTCATCTTCTCGAAGATTCTGCTGCTGAGGATATGTGTCGAGAATCATTCTAATGTCAGCTGTAAGATTATCTCTTCCTTTCACATAGAAGAAATCCCATAACATATCAACGGTAAGCAATGGATGATCATCACTTGGCCCTGTTTTTTCAATAAACCACTGGAACGCCTGCGTATCATCCGCATTCGCAATTTTAATAAAGTCAAACATACTGCGCTGATTTGATTGAAAAGCGACAGCGATATTTTTTAGAATAAGAGCAGTCATAGGATGAATAGGCATAATATCCTTTACAACCTTAGGATCACTTATTCTAGCTGCTTTCATAACTGCAGATCTTGATGCACTCAATCTAGTGTTTAAATCATCAGCACAAATATTCCACATTTCTTGAGCAGCTGGCTTAACATTAAATGCGTGTCCAATCAAGTTAAATGCTATATTATCTGGTAATGATATCTGCGAAAAGTTAAATCGCTGCTGAACAACCTTCCATGTAGAATCATCACTATTGATAATTGACTCTGTTTGATGTGTAACAACAATAAAATAGAAAGGTGCTTCTTGACATAAAGCAACTATCTTTTGAAACTCATCTAATGAATTTCTATTTTGTTTGAAAAATCCACTAAACTCATCCCAAACAAGAACAATCTTCGTATTATTCTTTTCAATCACATCTTTCAACCACGCCTTTAACTTGTCGCCATCCAAAGACATAGCTGTTATTCCCTCTTTATCTGCCAACTTAAAGATATTGTCCATTAAGCTCTTTACATCAGCAGATTTTTCTAGAGTATTTATTACTTCATCAGAAGTAGATTGGGAAAAAGTAGCCACCCATTCTGGTTTCTTCAGAAGGATATCAAAAATTTCCTTATGATCCTTTATCCAAGCAATGACACTTTCTTTTAGAGTATTCTCTCCAAGATATGTTATCTGTGGATTCTCTATCAGAGCTTTTTTTACACTTTCCTGAATCGCATAATAGAGATCTCTCGGTGTTGTTATTCCTCCCGATGCATATCGATAAGCAGTTACTACACCTCTTTCTTTATGTCCAAGTATTTTACTCAACAAATCTGGATTATTTTTTAATGCTTCATATTGGTTCCAGTATGCCTTCAATTCTTCTTCCGGAACCTCAAGTATCTTTTTCAAGGCATAAGCACATTGCGACTTACCAGTTCCATATGCACCATGAATCCAAACAGAGCGCTTTGTTGTCCCCCCCAACATTGTCTCAACATTTTTTAACAGTTCTATAAATGTTTCATGCGGATATGTATTTTCCCATGGAGCTCCAGCTTCAATCGCAGAGTCGTCAATACAAGGAAAATATTTTTCATCTACATCAAAAAACTGTCTGTACTTTCCAACTTCTTGTGTTGACATTACATTTCCTCCTCAAACAACGAAATAACATCTTCAGATTTTTTTTGTAAAATTGAAATCTTATCTAAATCATTAGTAAATGACGCGATGATAAAGTCTGGATACTTCTGTGACAGTCCCATCAAGGCAGATTTCATTTCCTCGTAATCAAGGCCAAACACTTTCGATGGGCTAACTCCATTTCTATCCACCAACTCATCCATCAACCATGACAAAGTAAATTCTTTATTTTCATCGCAGTTTTCAACAAACAACAGCAAACTATACAGAATTACTCTGTTATCAACAATTGCACATTTATTTCTATATAAAGAATCTATCTGTCTGCCATTTTCATAAACCGCACCCCAATTCAAAACTGTTCCTAATGGCAATTCACAAAATCTCTTAAACGCATTAATGATAGATGTAGCATCGTTCTTCTTTACTCCATCATTTATAAGTAGATCACTTACAGTATCACGTTGATAAATAGTGCCAACATCAAGATTGTTTATATACCAATTAAACTGTGGATTATAAGCAAAATTAGATGCAATTAATCCCCAAGCTGTTCCACTTTCCCATCCTATACTAACAATTACATCAAATAATTTTGTCGTTTTGTTATTCTTATCAATAAGTCCGGTGTCTCTTAAGAATCTTTTAAACATCGGAACCTGATTTGGACCAAGACTATTTAATTCCCAATACTCATTACCCATATCAAAGAATTCTCTTACCCACTCAAGCTTTGGAGCATGATTAGCAAACGAATTGATACTTGCGTTGTTCATTTTTCCATTTCCTCCTAAAGATGTTCTTAATGAATGATACGCTAAACAACCATCATCTACTTCATGACACTGTCCACAATGAATGCAATTCACAATCTTTAGTCCATTCTCAAACGATATGCAGCCATTTGGGCAGTTGCTCTCACACACTCTACATCCAACACAATACGCAGATTTTTTAAAAACCTGTTTGAATTTTTTTGCCACCTTTGGATATTTCTTTAGAATATACGCTGGTGCAATAATCCTATAACCATCTTTAGTCTCTTCATAATTATATTCAAATGGTATTTCCCCTAAAGTCTTTATCCATTCAAGCCAGTCTGTTTTCGGATTTGTCACTGTAAGTGTCAGCTTCCCGCCTTTAACACTTTCATCATAATGCTTTTCATTAATAGTTAAATCTCTACCATTTTTACGAGCATTCCATCCGCCATTAGTGATATATGTTGTTAATCCAACCTCATCACCTTTATTTCTAGCATTCATTTCTTTAATCATATCTATATAGACTTGTATCTCTTCTGGATATGATTTTCTCTGAATATAATCACCTTTTCCTCCCCCCATTGGGCAAAAAAGACAACCAGCACGAGAATTACCTTTTTTATATGCTTTATTAATTGGCAGGTTATACATGTATAGGTACAACCATATTTCTGCTGATGTCCAATCTAAAATTGAATTATGACTATACTGTCCTTTCTGCTTTTTCCCAAAGTTTTCATAATCATACTCACTTCGAGCAGTACTCTCGTGTTTTCTAACACCAACAAAATCCAGTCCAACATAATTATTTTTTCCTGTAATTTCTCTTAGCTTTCTAGTCTGTGGAGCGCTTTTATGAACACTGCAACACCATCTTAGTACCCTTGCCGGCGGACCAAAAAGATGCCATGATTCATTTGGTTCAAAATGGCAATTTGATGTAAAAAATGGAACATCCTCTTTTTCACACATTTTTTTTGTTTCTTCTACAGCCTCATATGTATCAGGGAATTCCATTCCCGTATCGCCAAATACAACTACAAAGCTTTTCTTGGGAAGGGTTTTTCTAACCAAATCCAAAAGTACTTCGCTGTCTTTTCCTCCCGAAAAAGCCACATGAAATATATCAAGTTTATTCTTATATTTTTCATAAATAGCAAGAATCTTCTTTACGGTAGAACTTTCAATTATCTCCATAATTTCCCGATTCTTATTTATCATCATTGGAATGTCTATTGGCCTTAAATATCCGCCGTTAGGCTCTGGCTCGACGACGTTTCCATTATCATCCTGTGCTAAAACAATTTCCGGCGCATCATATAAACTGCCACCTTTTAGTTTTGCTACAGGCTTACCTCTATAAATATATTGCGCTGATTCCGCCCACATATATGGGGTATCAGATTGATTTACATAGTTCCAATATTTATCAAATCCAAGTAAATTCAATTCATCCGCATACACAGGTCTAGGCTCTTTAGAAAATACTGTTGGTGTAGTATTTAACAGTATCCCTCCTGTCTCTTCATCGTATGAATATGTATACATTAATAGTTTTCTCCCTTCTTTCTTATAGCATATGCTAATTCGATTAAGTCGGATAAATATTTATAAGAATGTCTACCAACAAATCCTTTCTCAACCAGAAAATCCATTACTGCATCCTCTGTAAGATTCACATTGCTTTGCGCAATCATATGTGCCAAGAGTGTATGATAATCATAATCACATTCTTTCCTAACTATTGCTCCAGCATTTCTAGAATTAGTTGTTACCGCCATATACTTAAATGTCTTACTAAATCTTCTGCAAAAGCTTTCGAGTATAAAAAGATTCCACGTATAATTGCATTCCGGAAATAGTGCAAATGAGGAAATTTCTTTCATACCTATCGCTTCACCCGAAATAATAGTATCCAGCACATCATCAATAGAAGGTTCATTAAAACAAACCTGTTCATCGCTTACAAACCTGTTCTCATCTATGCGAATTAATGTAGAGTACGCAACTTCGAGCGGAGTCGATTGTCTATGCGTTCCAGTCTTCAACTCCCACTCCTCAAACAGTTCATCAACAGATAATTCTCGTTTAGATTTGCAGAACAACTCCAATAATTTAACTGGATTACTCTCTTGCCCTTTTATCGTTACAGTTCGATTAGCACGTTCATATTTGGATGACAGTACAAGATTGTAAACTAGTGCAAAGATTGCATTATCTGATAACTCGTAATTTTCTTCAAATACACTTTCAAGCGGCATATCATCAAACGCCACATTTCCTTTTACATTTATGTTATTGGCAACATATTCTAAAATAGTATTTTTCTCGTCTTCACTAATAACAAATTTATGTTCAATGGTATATGTCTCAGCTGAGTTCCACACAAAACATGTATTATTCGCAAGCGCATACTTTATCTTATCAATAGGGACATATTCCATATCATTTTTTAATCCATAATAATCGCGAAGTACATTTTCTCCCCACAAGGAAGTAATATTATTTTTCAAAAGTTCATTTTCGGTAAGTGCTTCCCAAGCAAAAAAAGATTTCTTGCAATTGATAGCTTTAAACTTTTTTCCTAAATAACTCTTGAGCATCTCGCTTGAAAAAATTCCCAAGCCATAAAACCACTCTTCATTTTTTGCATAGAGTTCATCATAATAAATAATCTCGTTTCCTTGGCGATGCAATTCATCAATTTCTGTTCGAATTCTTTCTTCTGTTTCCGAAGCAATAATGAATCCCTTTCCATCGTGAATAAAGCAACTATCAAATAACATCTTTTTTATTTCTTCATCTGTCATTTGACATTCTTCACCAAAGTCTTCGCTATAAAATTTCCTTAGCCTCATCACTTCAATAGGTGAATCAATTCTTATTCCATATGCAAAATGTGACCTAATAAAATTACTAAATCTTTCTTTCATCGGTTCACTCTTAATTCTTTCCTTTTTTAATTCAAACTCCGCATAATTATCTACATACAATTGCATGGTATCTCTAAAAAGCTTGGAACCACTCCTCAACCCTTTTTCACCGTTTGAAAAGATGTGTTCTAATATTGCCATCTGCATAGTGATTCCATTCTCATTTCTATAAACGTCATCTATCTCAAGGCCTTTCTTTATTGCCATTTCACGCAATCTAGCAGATACACTTTTTATAGCATCGTTCTTTTTAATTATTCCATTTTTATACTGATAAAACGCATCAACGATGATGATTGCTTCATCTTCATTCCACGGTACTCTCATGAAAAAACGACCTGCCTTCAATTATCACTTGATACAAACTCCATAATTTCCTCTGGCGAACATTCTAATGCTTGACATATCTTCCCTAATATCTCCGTAGATACATCTTCATCGCGACCGAGTTTTAACATTGCATATTGAGTTAATCCAGCAGCTTCTTGCAAATCTTTCTTCTTCATGTTCTTATCCAGTAACAAATGCCATAATTTCTTATAACTCACTGTCATTTCAATTGATCCTCCACGAACTCAAAAGACGAAAATCGTATAAAATACCGATGTTAATTATACACAAATTATATTGAGATTTCAATAATTTAATTGAGCTCGCCATATTAATATGCAAAACCAGAATACTTTTTCAATTGAATAACCAATGACTCTTCCATTACTTCCATTACTTCCATTACTTCCATTAATCCACTATAAGCTTATCAAAAATACTGTCCTATTATACGGACTCTCAAGCTATCATCTAGCACCATTTAAAGATTCATTTAAAGATTCAAACGCCTCTTATTTCATGTGCTACCATAATTATAACAAGAACCATTTCTTATGTGTCGCATTTCAGGCGACAAGAAAAGGACGCAGGATTTCTCCCACGTCCTCACAACTATCTGGCTTTATCTTCCCTTACCTTCGATACTTCCTTATGTGTCGCTTTCTGCTTCACCTCATCCACAGCTCCAGCCTCAAATACATCTGCATTATACTGATAATCCTGTGGTCCAGCAGCAATTGGAGAGTATACACCCTCTGCTTTCACTGGCTCAGCTTCTGCCCTCTCCGTTTTGCTCCCATAAGCTTAATCTTTCCAGTCACATATGTTATATCTCCCATATAGATCGCCATACCCTTTTGACACGCAAGCACCTTGCCCGGATGGAGATCCTCATACTGATACTTTCTGCCACCAGCTTCATCATCCATGACCACCAGCTTATCAAAACCCGCCGTTGCCACAGCACGCCATGGAGTATCGTAGGAATTTTCAGAGAAAAAAGCCCACACGGTTCCGGGACACACCATCGGCTCATCACCGCCACCAAACATAAATGAGTCTCCGTCAGACACCATCACAGGTCTCACTCTTCCGTTAAGCCCCCCGGTAAGCTTCCTGCCATTCCTAAAGGTTCTGTTCGTTGGATTGTAATCCATGTAGAACCATATTCCATCCATATTCTGAAATTTGCCCTGCCTGCGGCTGACAGTTGTGGCATGCATGGCAATGTCAGGTGTATTATCCTTTGACAGCCTGCCCACCTCCCAACTCACTCTGGTATCAAGCAAATAAGTATTTAATTGACCATTTTCAATTACAATCAGATTATTTTTCATTCCAATATATCCTTACATATCAATATTAAGCTCCGATATGAATGTATCAACCTCCGGAAGATCAAGTCCGCTCAGGACCTCCTTCGCATACCTGCACAGTTCGTCCGGGTCAAATTCCTCCGAGTCCGTATCAAGTATGTTGTTAAGACTGGCATCCTCCAGTATAAAGATAATCACGCTCTCAAAGGGGTTCTTGGCGCACAGCGGTTCCATGTGTGCCAGCGTCAGCATTTCATCAATCTGCTCCCGATCCATACTCAGGTGCAGCCCCAGGGACAGTATCTTATTTCTGGTGGGATACCATTTGTTCTGTCTTATGGCAGACACGCACTGCTTAAGGGATGAGGACCACCCCTGTCCGTCCGCCAGATTGGCAATGCTTGATGAGTATCTCTGATAATTTATAGTTACATACATCTTCACATATGCATAGAACTTCTGGTACGCTGTGGAAAAAGCTGCAATGTTATCATAGATAAACTGTGCCAATGCGTCCTCACCATGAACCTGCGCCAGTCTCTCTGCGAATTGTGCCGTGCATATATCGGGAACAGGCATAATCTCGTACTCCACCATGTTGGTCCTGATCCGCTCCAATATGTAATCATAGCTCTCCACCATATCAACATCTCCGGGGCTGCTTATAACATATATGCACACGCAGTCCTCAAGGCTCTTGGAATAAAGCTCCGGATATCTGCCGTATCTGGCAAGAAGCTGATTCATTCTTGCCAGGTCATAGCCTGCTGCAAGGCCTATCCTTAAAAATGTCTCTCGGTTTCTCGGAACCGCGCCTTTACACCATTTATCCACTGCCACCCGGCTCACATTGCATTTCTTTGCAAATGCTGTTTTGCTGCAGCCGCTCTCTTCTATGACCTCCCTTATCTTCTCTGCCCACAGCTCCTGCTGGGACTTAAGCATTGGAAGTATCCTTTCTTTAAGGTCAGAAAGCTCCTCACATTTTTCAATTTCTTCTTTTATGTATTTCGTTTCTGTACTTTTATCCATACCGGACCTCTTGGGTTATTTACTCCATCATCTGTTCTTTGTATGCCTTTCTTACAGGTATGATCGGCACAAATATAAATATCATGATAGAAAATATAAATGCTACGATTCCTGTCATGATATCATATGGAAATGGCAGTATCAGCCAGCCCCATTTTGCTATCTTTCCTGACATCCTCACCGCTGTTCCAAAGCCTCCGAAGAAATAGGAAACCATTCCTCCCATAACGCCAAGTCCCATCAGCGACACAAAAAAGTTTGCTCCTGTGATCTTCGCCAGTATAAATGATATCACCACCAAACATGTTGCTCCTACTGCTATGTACTGTGCGATTTCAATTCTCTTCATCTTCTCTTCTCCTCCTGATCATATATAAAGTATTTTCAGCTCCTGCTGATGTACTTATAATACAAGAACCAAAGAGAAGTGTTTTCAGGTGAAGTTTACACTTGCATGGAATTCGCTTCCATGCAAAGTTTACACCTGTATGAAATTTGCTTCTGTGAGAAGTTTACAACTGTATGAATTTTGCTTCCGTGTGAAGTTTACACCTGTATAAAATTTGCTTACATGCGAAGTTTACGCAGGTGTGTGTCTTAAAATCTTCCGTCACTGTCAGGTATGTCCGGATCATCCGTCAATATTGTTTCATCGGAAAATAAAGGCTTCCACTCTAACCTGGTATAGGAATATTCCTGCTGCTTTTCATTCCACTGTGCCTCGGAGATCTCAGTATAATAACCGCTGAAATAGTCATCGTTAATATGATCTATAAGAAAATCATGATCGCAGTTTTTATAATTCACCTCTCCGAAGCTTCCTCCTGTTTCATTTCCTGTAGTGATGTCTGCGGCTTCCACGTAGCCTACATTATAATATCTCCACGTTCCATCCTGTAATATCTTAAGATATGAGTCATCGTCATACTCACTATCATGCTTGTATGTAACAAGCTCATAATCATCCTCCCGTCTCACGAAAACTGCCAGCTTTGTATCGCCGCAGTAGTAGGTCATGTCCTCATGGACTGTAGTGGTATCCTCATATATTATATTGCGAAGCTCCACCTGGCGGGCCTCTTCATCCCAACAGCCAAGCAACAGCTCATCCTCGCCGTCTCCGTCCACATCATAAACTGCATAGAGACAGTCCTTCTTAGGATCCTTATATACCATATAATAGTCATCTGTTTCACCGGTCTGCTGATATCTCTCTACTGTGTCTCTGGCCTGATCAAGCATACCCTCAAATCTGGTCTTTGCACCATCCTCTTCTATATCTTCCGGCTGCTCCTGAGCCCACTGGTCAGATGTGTCACCGGTATCACCCTCCGGAAGTACCGTACCCACATAGTCTTCCCCATTTTTACCTGCACTGTTTTTATCTGAGTCATTTTTGTCCGTCAGGACATGATGAACACCCACGCCGATAGTCACCAACACCGCAGCAGATATTACTCCCACCGTGATCTTTCCTCCGAGGGTTCCCATCATCCTGCCAAGCCCATGAGCACTTTTTGCCATGCCGGAAGACACCTGTCCTGCAGCACCTCCCGGAGCACTACCCGGTGTCTGTCCTGCAGCACCTTCCGGAGCACTACCCGGTGTCTGTCCTGCAGCGCCTCCCGGGGCACTACCCGGTGTCTGTCCTGCAGCGCCTGAAGTCACGCCTGAGCTGCCACCTATCCCCATCATAAACTCTGACAGTCCCACATAAGGAAGCCCCACTGTTCCTGCCACGTTATTCCGGAACATGATCCACAGCCACGGAACATTTTTCAAGCTGTATTTTTTTTGTTCGCCTGTTTCCTCAGTAGCTGTATCTTCAATAGCCGAAACTATTGCAGTCCTTGTGTTCTTCAGGATATTTTTTACGACTGCATTCGTCAATCCTGTTTTCGCGGCAATGTCTCCTGTCCTCTCACCAAAGTAATAGTATTTCTGGAACACTACTTTCTCCATAGGTGTAAGTCCATCAACTATATGCTGTAATCTCCCTGCAAATGTTCCATCTCCTGCCTGTTCTTCTGTTATGGTAAGAGCCTCATCCTCTGCCGCATAATCGAAGAAAGCTTCCTCTCCTGAACTTTCATCACATGTACTTTTATCATTTGTACTGCCATCATCTGCATTACCATCACCGGAAATATCTGTATCAACACACTGCAATGACACATCATTTACCTGCTTTCCCATCCACTCATAGAAAAGCTCCGTACGTTCAAGTTCATTTACATTTTTATACATACTGTCATAAACAGCCGGTATCTGTGCCAGTGCCATCTGCTCATCCGGGATGATGGTGCGGAGCATTGTATAGGCCGTCCTCACCGTCTCATCATAGAACTCCTGATAGCCGCTGAAATCTCCCATTTTGAATTTTTCTATCTGTCTGCTAATAGTTAAATCCATCTGCCTGTTTCCTTCCTGTCATTTTGTCAAAGAATAGTCCTCTATCTGTAGAACACCGCGAAAAAATATGTCCCGTCATCTTCCCGGGCAACGCCGATCCCCAGACTTTCACAGTTATCAAGGGTCATTGCTCCGTCATTTTCCTCATTCATATTATCTACATATCCGTCAAGAGCCGCCTTTACTACCTGCACATCAGTTTTCTCTGCAAATGTATATATCAGCCAGCCTGCACTGTATTCTTCAAACTCCAGCAGTGCTTCATTTCCTGCCTTTCTTAATATCTCATTTAGTTCAGCTTCATTGCTGTACCCGTAAGTCTCCGCTTCACTGACAGCAGCTTCCGCTGCCCATTTTGCAGCTGCTTTAAGATTTTCGTCCCTGACAAATTCTATGTCATTGGCATTATGAACATCCTGATAGAGGACATATACTTCTTCACCATATTGTTCCATGGCTTCGGAAGTCACTTTCTCATCGCCGGCTTCAGTTTTTTCATAACCACCTATTTCTTCACCATCATCTATACCTTCATCGTTATCATCAATTTCACTGTCATATGCAGTTTCACCATTATCTGCATCCTCACCGTCATCTGTATTCTCACTGCCGCTGTCTTTTATTTGTTCAATACTGCCATCCTTTTCATGTTCAATATCATTGGGGTTTCTATGCAGAAAATGCCATCCGCCGGTTACCAGAAACAGAACCACCAGTGCCACCAAGCCAACTGCAATTACAATTCCGGCAACCCTCTTTTTCTTCCGGTCATTTTTCTGATCCTGCTTCACATCAGATATCATCTTATTTACCGCATTTACTACCCCGGTATCTTTCTGTGTCTTTGATGGAGCTTCTTCATACAAAAGCTTATACAGGTCTTCTCCATTCTGTGCCCCTCTGTTCTCCGGATACAATGCCAATCCCTTCATTATGGCAGCCTCCACAGATGGTTTTACATCAATCCCCAGCTTGGAAAAAGTCTGCAGATCATCATGCCTAAGTCTTTCCCTGGCAGGCGTAACCATCCTGCCTGATATACAGGTGTACATGGTTGCACAGACGGAATATATGTCTGAATACGGTCCCACCTGGCCATTTTCGGATACCTGTTCAAGGGGCGTGTAGCCCCCCTTAAAAACCTTGTCCTCGTTATAATCCCCATACTGCCTTGCCGCTCCGAAATCAATTAGCTTAACCTTCCTGTCAGCAGTTATCATAATGTTATCCGGACTTATATCACGATGTATGACACCTCTTTTATGAATCCCTGCCAGGGCATGTATCACAGGCTTCATTATGGCAAGAGTACGGGAAACAGAAAGCTTTCCCCCTCCGGCTTTCACATATTCATCAAGAGACTGCCCCTCCACATATTCCATCACTAGATAAGCTGTGTTATTCTCCTCTGCAAATGTATATACATTCACCACGCCTGCCTGTTCTCCAAGAAGCGCCAATACCCTGCCCTCCTTGACGAACTGTGCCTTTGCCTTTTCAAACACAGCCTTCTTTTCATCACAGGCGTATACCATAAGACTTCCGGATCTCCTGTAGCAGCAGCCCTTCAGGTAAAATTCCTTGATAGCGACCTTCCTTCCAAGCCTCTCGTCGTACCCAAGGTATGTAATTCCAAATCCACCATCTCCAAGAACCTTTTCAATGCGGTATTTGCCGCCATCAATACAGATTCCCGGAGCCAGCCAATATTCTTCCATAAGTTTAATTTCCTTTTATCTTTATACGTTCATCAGCCGTTTATATTGCAAGTCTTCCTAAACATTCATTTTACTATGCTTTTCTGCATTTTGGTAGCAATAAAACACGCTTTGTGAGTTTTATCTGCTGATAAGCAGTCGCCAAATTCAAACTTGCAGCCATGCTGCAGCATTCTTGTTACCATAACAAAATAAAAAGAAGGACGTTCGTCCTTCTTTTTATTCCCCGCTATTCTTAGTCTCTTAACATATGGAGCTTCTTCGCAAGCTTAACCACAAGATTTCCCTTTGGAAGTCTTAAAAGGTCTTCCTCCTTATACACTCCAAGTCCAAGTATGCACATAAAGTAGAATACAATGGCAATGATCACCGCAATGATCAGGGATACCGAATTAATGTGTACGATCCTGTATATAAGCTGGTAGCTGCCCCAGGCTGCAATTCCCATGAACAGCGAAGCTATGGCAGGTGCCACGAATATCTTCTTCACATCCATGGTAGCTCCGATGGATTTCTTCACTGAAATTCCGTTTAACACACACATTATAAATGAATATACCACTGTTCCGATGACCAGTGCATATATGTTAAGTTCCGTTGCAAACAATATAGGCACAAGGATTATTATGTGTATCACCAGTGCAAATGCTGAATTTATGACCGGTGCCATAACCTTACCTATTCCCTGAAGCACGCTGTTGGTTACTGTTGACATTGCATAGAATACTACTGCTATGGCTCCCACTGCCAAGGCATTCGACGCAGTCTTTGTTGCACCTCGGAACAACAGCTGTACCACCGGCTCTGAAAGTACTGCCATACCGACTGCGCAAGGTATAGTCACAAGCATTGTCATACTTAGGGACTGGTTAAATACCTTCTCAGTACTGCGCTTATCTCCCTTTGTATATTCCGCAGAAATAGTTGGAATAAGCGCTGTTCCAACGGCTGAAGCAATAGACACAGGAAGATTTATCAGGACTGTGTACTGTCCCGAGAAAATCCCGTACATATTTGCAGAGTAAACAGTATCCACGTTCTTTGTGCCTAATATTCCGTAGAATATCTTCATGTCAACTGTGGTGGTTATGTTATAAACAAATGAAGCTATGATTATAGGTGTAACTATAAAGAATATCTGCTTAAGCAGTATTGAATACGGCTCAGCCTCATGCTTTGTGTCCATATCCACAGTCTTCATTATCTCTTTTCTCCTGCTGCCATAAGCAATGAGAATAAAGATAAGACCTGCCACAACTCCCATTCCGGTTCCCAATGCTGAGCCCTGCGCGCCATGCATGGCATATTCTGTGGTTCCCTTTGTGAATGGAAGTGAAAAGAAATACGCTGCTACCACGCTGACAACAGCATTTACCAGCTGCTCTATAATCTGGGATATGGAGGTGGGCACCATGGTGTTGTACGCCTGAAGATATCCTCTGAATACTCCGAGAAATCCCGCAAGGAATATGGTCGGTGCAAATAATTTCATACAAGGCAGTGCATTGGGCTGTTCTTTAACAAGCACCGGTGCAAATATATATGTGAGTCCCGCTGCAACGGCTCCCACTACAGCCACATAAATCAGTGAGCACTTAAATACCTGTCTTGCACTCTTGTATTCCTTCATGGCAAGCTTGCCGGATATTATCTTGGAAACTGCCGTAGGAATACTATATGTGGATATCATAAGGATCATGGCATATATTGCATACGCGGATCCATAATAACCATTCCCTTCATCTCCTATTATATGGAACAATGGGGAACGATACAGTACTCCGATTATCCTTGATACAATTCCTGCTCCCGCAAGGATTGCCGCCTGGGCTGCAAAGCCTGACGCCCGCCTCTCTTTATTTTTTGATGTATTATCGCTCATTACACATGTCTCCTGCCAACAATTAATTCTTAAATAATCCCCGAAGCATATCTTTCCCCTTAACATCAGACCAATTAAATGGTATATATGTATTATGCTACATCGAAAAATATAATATATGTATCAGCATAACACATGCAGTTGGAATTATCACACATATATGAAAATACTTCAAGTGTATATTTTTATTAATGTATTTCCTGTCATATCTGATTTATGCATGATACCATAAAATAAAGTTATAAAGGAGAAAAACATGAACTATAAAGACCTTCCCAAAGATCCTATGATACTGCTAAGCTTTGTAAACACCAAGCTGAGGGACGACTTCCCTTCACTGGAAGCCTTCTGTGAAAATTTTAATGTTAAGCCTGAGGATATCTCATCCGCACTGTCCAAGATAGATTATGAATACGACAGCAGCCTTAACAAATTTGTGTAAATCATTCGGCATGATCAATTAAATGGAACAGCAACTATTCTAAATGTGTCTTCGGCACTTGGTACTTCCTACGGCAAGGCTTGCTGAGATGTAACGATGTTAAAGACATCCTTACAGAAAAAGAGGTGGGTCTGATAAAACAGCCCCACCTTTTCTATTAATTTTCTTTTTCTTTATGCTCTACGGCTTTCTTAGCCTCATGATGCGCTTCCATCTTGTGGATCTGATTCTTGATCTTACCTGCCATAGACGACTTTTTCTTTTCTTCCTTAGCAAGCTTTATGGCTGCCTTTTCTTCAGGAGTTTTCTTCTTAAACCTTATATCAAGCTCATCCTCTGTCATATATATTCCATTGCCGGTAGCTTCATCGATCCTCTTAAGATTATCAAAGTCTGCGGTATTATACACATTTGTCTTCTCCATTAGCTTACCGGTACACACCCTGTTTATGTACATGTAACAGCAGGCAAATACAGGAACACCAAGCAGCATTCCATAAAAGCCAAATAATCCGCCACCCACAACGACCGATGTGAGTACCCAGAAGCTTGAGAGCCCCGTAACATCGCCTAAGATCTTAGGTCCCAGTACATTTCCGTCAAACTGCTGGATTATAAGAATGATGAGCAGAAGGATGACACTCATGATAGGATCCGCAATCAGCACTATGATCACACAAGGTACCGCACCTATGATCGGACCGAAGAACGGAATTACATTTGTAACTCCGACTATGGCACTGACCAGAAGTGCATAAGGTATCTTCACGATAGTAGTGACAATAAATGTTATAAGTCCTATTATTATGGAATCCAGAATCTTGCCGCCGATAAACTGGCTGAATATCCTGCTTGTACACTCAACGCCATCCATAACAAGATTTGCTTTCTTAACACTGAAGGTTGCATAAATGATCTTCTTCATTCTTGTGGAAAGATATTCTTTGTTGAACATAATATATATAGAAGCAATTATTCCAAGGAAGAAGTTGTACACGAACTTAAGACCGCCCATAAGTCCCGTTCCAAGCTTAAGTGCTATCTGATCAAGATTCGGAAGAAAATCTTTGTTTATCCAGGTATTCATCTTCCCATATACGGTATTTACGACCTTCTTAAGATCACTCTCAGGTATATTCGTTTTTTTGAACTTGGCGTACAACATATCAATATTTTTCATTATGTTGTCATAGTATGTATCCATGTTACTGATAAGTAATTTTATACTCTCATATAACTGTGGGATAACCATCCACAGAAGTCCAGCTATTATACCCAGGAATAGTATTACGGTAATTATTACAGAACATGTCCTTGAAGCTTTCTTAGCTTTCTTTCTTGTTTTTATGAGCCTGTCCTCAAACAAAGTAAGAAACAACCTGTCAAAAAACACCAGTACAGGATTCATCAAAAAAGCAATAACCGCACCCACTATTATAGGTGCAGCAGCACTGGTGATCTTACTTCCGACCGCCTTTACTCCCGTCCAGGAATCCAGCAATTTGTTAATAACAAGTGCAGCAACTATGATTCCAAGAACAGTAAATGCCACCCTGAATATCCTCTTTTTTCTTTCTTCTGACATCTTTTCACTCCCACAACTAAAATACTTTTATGTTTTCTCTGATTTTCGTCTCTGTATACACAGGAATTATAATATTATTTTATTTTTATAGCAATAGTGAACTGTCAATTTTATATTATTTATTTTTAAGAAATGACATGTCTTTATCCCTTTTTCAACTGATCATTACATAGAATTTATATTAACAGGATACAATGCTTCTGTGTTGGGCTGCCGGAATTTTTAAAGTGCTGTATTTACCCTTTAAAGCATTTTTTCGTTTCACAAAAAATCATTGTACATATATATATTACATAGTAAAATATAGCCATGAGTTGCAATTTTAAATCTGCATTGCAGATAAACTGACATTTACAAAGGGGGTGTTTATTATGTTAGCTCAACTCATTTTCTGGTCTGCAATATTTATATTCTGTACTATAGCAGAAATTATGACTCTTGGTCTTACATCAATATGGTTTGCCGGCGGTGCACTGATTGCAGGAATACTTTCCCTGTTCAAGGTGGATTATACTATCCAGATTCTTGTATTCGCCATTACATCGCTTGTACTGCTTGCAGTAACAAGACCATTTGCCAGGAGATTCCTTAACCAGAAAAAGCTGGCAAAAACCAATATAGACGGGTTGATAGGCAAAAAAGCACTGGTCACTGCCGACATTGATAACGTAAATTCAAAGGGGCAGATAAAAATTAATGGTCTGGAATGGACGGCCCGTTCAGTTGATGACGAACCCATACCAATGGGAACTGAGGTTGAAATCACAGCCATTTCCGGTGTGAAGGCTATAGTCAGAAAAGGAAACTGATTTTAACCCATTAGTAATTTATACAAAAAAAGATTTAGTTTTAAACTTAGGAGGTATTTAAAATGGACGGAGCTATCGGAGTTATTCTAACCATTCTCGTATTTGTAGTAATAGTAATCATTCTCAGTACAATCAAAATCGTGCCCCAGGCACATGCATATGTAATAGAAAGACTTGGCACCTATAATGGTACATGGTCAGTTGGTCTTCACATGAAAGCACCTATTATCGACAAGGTTGCCAGAAGGGTAACCTTAAAGGAGCAGGTTGTTGACTTCGCTCCACAGCCGGTTATCACAAAGGATAACGTTACAATGCGAATTGATACAGTCGTATTCTTCCAGATCACAGACCCTAAGCTTTTCTGCTATGGTGTTGAAAATCCTATCATGGCTATAGAAAATCTTACGGCTACTACTCTTCGTAACATCATCGGTGATCTTGAGCTTGACCAGACGCTTACATCGAGAGAGACGATCAACACCAAAATGAGATCTACTCTTGACGAGGCTACTGATCCTTGGGGAATAAAGGTAAACCGTGTTGAGTTAAAGAACATCATTCCACCTGCTGCCATTCAGGATGCAATGGAGAAGCAGATGAAAGCAGAGCGTGAAAGACGTGAGCAGATCCTCCGTGCAGAAGGTGAGAAGAAGTCAAAGATCCTTATTGCAGAAGGTAATAAGCAGTCACTTATCCTTGAGGCTGAGGCCGAGAAGGAATCACAGATACTTCGTGCAGAAGCTAAGAAGGAAGCAACTATTAAGGAAGCCGAAGGTCAGGCCCAGGCTATACTTGCAGTACAGCAGGCTAACGCTGATGGTATCAGAGCATTAAATGAATCGTCACCTTCTAATCAGGTCCTTACCATCAAGAGTCTTGAAGCATTTGCCAAGGCTGCAGACGGCAAGTCAACAAAGATCATCATTCCATCAGAAATACAGGGAATCGCAGGTCTTGCTTCATCACTTGTTGAGGTTGCCAAGAAGGATAACTAACAGAGATCTAACGATCATAAAACCGACACAGGCATTGATATTAATCGTTTGATATGAATGACCTGATGTCGATGATTTATACTTGTAATTTGATATTATTGATCCTGTTCGAATTGATTTTAAAAGTATATTTGAAAAATCCCGTGTAGCGGTTATGACATATTCGTATGTCCTCCGCCACCCGGGATTTTCTTTTGCTTCTTCTTTTTTACTTAAGAGTGAAGGTATGCTCATTCATTAAGCTTATACTCAAATCGTCCGCCTTACTATTATAGAAGATTACTGTCAGCGTTGGCTCTGCGTCCTTCGGCATGAATACCAGATAGTATCTTGCAGCCACGGAAGCAGGTGGGATATACTGATCTTCATTTTCGTAGTACTTTATCCGGCTTACACTCACACCGTCTCCGGAGTCAAAATTTATACCGGTGATGTAAGGGAAACTCAGAGTCCTGTCTGTATAGTTCACCCAATTCATTCCTACCACATAGCAGTCATACTCATCTACATCCGGCAGATCATTGTCAGCGGCATACTCTGTCAGGTCAAAATCCTTGTATACAGGCAGATCCACTACAGTACCCGGCTCTATCTTCTCAATGTATGGAAGACTGTACAAATCAAACATAAATCCTGATGTATTGGAAGCATTCTCCGGTATACCTGGCCACTCCATCTCCTGAAGAGGACTGCCCACCAGACATATCATTTCTTCAGTCTGATTTTCGGTTTCCGTTTCATCCACCATATCGTACACCACAAGGTAATCATAATCTACATTTGTGGTAATAAAAAACAAATTTCCATCTCCTGCATATATGCCACTTCTACTGTCACCAATCTCCACATATTTGTCCTGATCATAGGAAAACAATTCAAGTCTTTCCACCGCATCAAGAGGTTTGAGAAAGGTTCCCGACTTTGTATACATATAAAGCTCCGGTACGCCCACAGAATCCCCATAACCATAATCAGAATCAGTATTGTATCCACTTGGATAAATATAGCTATAATGAACCCTGTAAAGTATACACCCTTCAGGAATATCAAGATTCCCCGAATCAACAATCACCGGCTCATCTACGGTCAAAAGGATGCCCATATCACCATTAAGTCCGGCTATAGCCTCTCCGTAGGAATAGTCCATAACATTAAGATCACTGCCCTTGTCATATATATTTACGGAGTCATAGTAATCGGAATCAATGTAATCAGAGTCAGCGTAATCGTTACTGCCAAATCCATCGCCTTCCATATGGTCATCTGATACTATATCTTCATCATCAGAGCCATAGTACCCATCGTCATGGTTTTCATCGCCGTAATATCCGTCATCGTAATATTCGTTATCATAATACTCATCATCATAATCTCCGGTCATTGCCATAAAAACAGATACCGCAACAATTCCTATGCTGACGATTATTATTATCACAGCTGCCAGTCCGATCATCTTCTTTGCCGCTTTGGTCATGTCTCCATTCGGACCGACGATGACTTTTTTGCTGCCATTGTCGCCGGTGGTGCTCCAAGTCCGGCTGGTGCCATTGCTTCCGTTGCCGCCCCATGTTTGACCTGTGCCACTATTGGCAGAACTGTTGAATGTCCGGTCTGTGCTGTCACTTCCGTTACTATCCCAGGTCTGGCCGCCGTCTCCTGAAAATGTGTCATGACACTTTGGTTCTTTAGACGCCATCTTGTTCTCATGATCACAGTCATCACAATCATAGATAGTGCCCTGGTTGTTTTCATTTCCAATGTCGTAATGATTTCCTGTTATATACCAGGCACCGCATTTCGGGCAGAGAAAATCCGTCTTATCCGGATCAAATTTCTTGCCACAGGTTTTACATACCGCTTTCATTCTACGCCCCCTTCTTACATCATATTCTTAATCCTATGCCCCGCTTGGGTATGGGAGCAGCATGTCTCCGACATCATTACAATAATCTAATTTCAGCCCATTTAAAATTCAATTTTTGAAATTCCAAATGGGCTGATAGATCATCTTTTATATTATGTTTTAGTTGTGCTTGTAGTAGTTGATGAGACATCCGTCAACGATTATCTGTCTCTCGTCGTCTGTGAGAGAACCAAGCTTAAGCTCAAGCTCTGCAAAATCCTTGTTGACCACATATGCCTTGATAACCTCGTCCTTGTTTATCACTGCCTGTCTAATGCCAGGAATGAAGATACAGTCATCATTTTCAAAATCAAAGTCCTTCTCAATTACAAACGGAAGCATACCCCAGTTGATAAGGTTTGAACGATATCTCTTGGTTGCGTACTCCTTGGCGATATTCGCCCAGCCGCCTAATACCTTCTGGCATGAAGCAGCCTGCTCACGGGCCGAACCGTCTCCCGGCTTAACTGCGAATATTGTGCTTCCTACGCCTGTATTTGATCCGCATACATCAGGGTATCTATCTTTGATAGTGTGCATGATATCCTTCATCCATGGATAAGCCTTACCCATGCACTCACCGGACTCTCTCACCTTCTCTACTGCCTGAACTGCCTTTGCACGGCCTACATATTCAGGATCCTTTCTTGAAAGGGTGAACTCTGCAAGTCCAAGAGGATTTGATCTGTATGATGAAGTCTCACCTGATGGGATAAGCTCGTCTGTTGTGGTTACAGGGTCATGTATAACTGACGCAACCTTGAGGACAAGATTGTCTGTAAGGGCAACCATCTCAGGCCAGTCCTTGATATTCGGACCAAACTTGATCTCTACACTTGGGTCTGCCTTTCCTACTCCGTTATATACTCTTCTGTCGTAGATATTTCTGTCGAAGAAATACTTCTGTCCTTTGTACTCAACATCAAGATCAGTTGCAGGTGTAAGATATCCCTTATTTGCCGCTGTTGCTGCAATAGAACGTGCGTCCATAAGAGCAACTGATGATATCTGACCATTCTGTATCTTTGAACCTTCTCTGTTAGGGAAGTTACGTGTTGAATGTCTGATTGAAAATGCATTATTTGCCGGAGTATCTCCTGCACCGAAACATGGTCCACAGAATGCAGTCTTGACAATGGCACCTGTCTCAATGAGGTCTGCAAGAACACCATTCTTAGCAAGCTCCATATATATAGGAGTTGAAGCAGGGTATACTGATAATGTGAACTCATCATCACCTATGCTCTTTCCTCTTATTATATCGGCAGCCTCACAGATATTCTCAAAGCCACCGCCGGCACAGCCTGCGATGATACCCTGATCTACATAAAGCTTACCGTTTCTCACCTTATCCTTTAATGAGTAATCGACCTTACCGTCAAGGCTTACAAGTGCTCTCTTCTCAACATCTGCAAGAACATCTGCAAGATTGGCATTTACGTCCTCGATAGTGTATGTATTACTTGGATGGAATGGCATGGCGATCATTGGCTTGATCTTTGAAAGATCTACATATACAACGCCATCGTAATATGCCACGTCACCGGGATTCATTTCCCTATATGCTTCCGGTCTGTAGTGAACATCGTACCACTCCTTGATCTTCTCATCAGTCTTCCAGATTGATGACAGACATGTGGTCTCTGTTGTCATTACGTCTATACCGATACGGAAGTCTGCCGAAAGCTTGTCAACACCAGGTCCCACAAACTCCATTACCTTATTCTTAACATAACCACAGCCAAATGTTGCACCGATTATGGCAAGAGCCACATCCTGAGGACCTACGCCCCTGGCAACCTCGCCGTCAAGGTAAATAGCTACTACGCCCGGTCTCGCAACATCATAGGTCTTACAGAGAAGCTGCTTTGCCAGCTCTCCGCCGCCTTCACCGATAGCCATTGTACCTAAGGCTCCATAACGTGTATGTGAATCAGAACCAAGTATCATTGCTCCGCACTCTGCAAGCATTTCTCTTGCGTACTGATGTATTACTGCCTGATGAGGTGGTACATATACCCCACCGAATTTCTTGGCACAGGAAAGTCCAAACATGTGGTCATCCTCATTGATGGTTCCACCTACCGCACAAAGTGAGTTGTGACAGTTTGTAAGTACATATGGAATAGGAAATTCCTTAAGTCCTGACGCTCTTGCTGTCTGGATGATTCCTACAAATGTTATATCGTGGGAAGTCATCTTATCAAACTTTATCTTAAGGTTCTCCATATTGCCTGAAGTATTATGCTTCTCAAGGATTCCATATGCCATGGTATTCTTTGAGGCTTCTTCCTTTGATGGTGCACTTCCGAGCTTGGATGAAAGTATTGCTGCAGCGTCTGCATTATCTTCCACAAGTTCCTTACCGTTTAAAAGATAAGCACCATGTTCAAATAAGTTAATCATGTCTGTTCCTCCTAATCTCAAACATCAGACTGCACGGGACCGATGTTATCTGAATCTGTTTTGTAATATCCCCTATCCATTTTCATGAAAGGCCTGATATATTTTATCACAATATCATATACTTGTGAACAAAAATTATCGTCAGGAATTAATCTTTAAGCCTGAACTTGCTGCCGGTTGAAGGCGGTTCATTCTTATTACCTAAATCCGCCTCACTGGAGCGCGTATTACTTTGAGCGTCCCCGGAACTCGCATCACCCATTGTATTCTTCCGACCATCATCTACTGTCTTATTATGGGCATTATCTTCATCAGCCCCAGATACTTTCGATAAATTTTCATAGTCACCTGATATATCACCATAAAGATTGGCTTCCTCTCCGCTGCTAAACACATCTTCTCCTATGGACATGTTCTTCAAGCGTTCCTGCATATTCTCCCGCCTTAACTGTTCCTCATACTCTTCTATCTTCTGCTTTTCTATTTTTTCTCTCTTCATCTTTCTGTCAAGAAGCCATAAATACAGTGCAAATGATCCTGCTATGATAACCACTATGATCACTATCATTATGAGATTATAATTCGGGAACATGTCTGCGTATTCCTCAGCCGACTTTCCTGTTACCGGATGGGACTCCGTTGCGTCCGGTCCGTCCTGGTTCTCACGGGTATTTTCAGTTTCATGATCACCAAAATCCGCGTCACTCTTAAGGAAATAATCATAGCCTACCCCATTGCCGCTACGGTCGTCCCAGGTAAGGTCTATGTTATACCAGTAACCGTCTACCTTTACCCTGTTCCACAGATGTTCGCCACCATTTCCATATCCATATTCACAGGTAACGGGAACTCCCGCTTTCTTCATTATCATGTAGAAGGAAAGGGCATAGCCGTTACAGCTTGAACCGCCGATATACAGTGCATTAAAGGATCCTCCGGCAGCTATATCGTACTCATTATGTAATATAATATAGTCATGGACCGCCTTTACCTTTTCATAATCGGAAAGGCCTTTGATCTTATTCGCAATGAGAGTTGTCCTTAAATTAACAAGCATGCTTTTCACTCTGCTCATGCGCCTTATATTTATCTTTACGTTGCAATAATCTCCCTTGTCTCTTGTGGTATAACTGAATGCATAGAACTCACCGCCGGCATACATGTTCTTCTCCATGATGCCATCAAGGATCCACTGGTAGTCAAGATACGGATCATTTTCAGTCTTAATTGAAAATGAATTACTGTATCTCAGTGCGCCTCTTACCACCGCGTCATTTGCATCGTCATCATTGGAAATAACTCCAAATGATACCGGAATAGCCCTAAGTATAATGTTGTATGCGATTATAACAAGGACTATGATCTCTATGACCAGTCTGCTCTTGCTCTTTTTCTTCCTTCCTGTCAGCTTCATTTTTAATTTCTCCTCCCATTTAATATCGGCTCATTTAACATTTGCCTTAATTCCGAATATACACGTCTATTTTATCACATATATTCCACCTGGAAAATATACAAATTACAGGGTGCCTCCTCCATTAAATCATGATTTATGAATTCTTACCTGTCTTAATCGCAGGAATTACTGTTCTTTCATATGAAATATATCCAAGTCTCCCTGTAAACTTCCCACTTTACAGATTTCTTACACATGATATAATTGTATAGATTATGATTTTTTATCAATAATCGGGTTTATATGGCGGTTATCAATGTTTTTTCGTCATATTTGTCATATTTGTATTACACAAGGAGATGCGAAAGTGAAGGACACAATCGAAATAAGATGGCACGGCCGTGGCGGTCAAGGTGCCAAGACAGCAGCCCTTTTGCTTGCAGACGTTGCCTTTAAAACAGGCAAATATGTTCAGGGATTTCCTGAGTATGGTCCGGAGCGTATGGGTGCCCCAATCACAGCTTATAACAGAATAAGCAGCGACCCTATCAGGGTTCATTCTAATATCTACACTCCACTGTATGTAGTTGTTGTAGATGAATCACTTATTGAATCTGTTGACGTTACTGCCGGTCTTAAGGAGGATGGTGCTATCGTTGTAAATACTCCAAAGAGTGCCGACGAGATACGCCCTCACCTTAACGGATATAAGGGTAAAGTATATACACTTGATGCAAGGGAGATCTCCATGCAGACTCTGGGAAAGAACTTCCCTAACTCTCCTATGCTTGCTGCCATCGTTGCAGTCAGCGGTATCATGGAGAAGGATGCCTTTCTTGCAGACATGAGAGTTTCATACAAGCACAAATTCGCCAAGAAGCCTGAAGTTATCGAAGGCAACATGAAGGCACTTGAGCTTGCATTTGCGGAGGTAACAAAATAATGAGAACAGATATCAGCAAAATCCATGAAAAAACCAGATATCAGGATATCACTCCCGGTAATCAGGTATATGGCGGCGGAACTTCAAAGGCTTTTAATACCGGCGAATGGAGAACTGCAACCCCTGTTATAGATGAAAGCAAATGTGTACACTGTCTTTTATGTGCGCCTGTGTGTCCTGACAGTTGTATACCTGTAATAAGCGGCAAAAGGCTTGCATTTGACCTTGACCACTGCAAGGGCTGTGGTATATGTGCATACCAGTGTAAGTTCGGTGCCATCACAATGAAGGAGGGCAAATAATATGGGTATCAGAGAACGCTTATCCGGAAATGAGGCGGTTGCACATGCTATCAAGCAGATCAACCCTGATGTAATGCCTGCATTCCCTATCACTCCTTCAACTGAGATACCTCAGTTTGTTTCTACTTTTATCTCCAACGGAGAGATCGATACAGAATTTATTCCTGTGGAGAGTGAACACAGTGCCATGAGTGCTGCCATCGGTGCAGAGGCTGCCGGCTGCCGTACTCTTACAGCCACATCCTCATGTGGTATGGCTCTTATGTGGGAGGAGCTTTATGTGGCAGCTTCCAACAGACTTCCTCTGGCTCTTGCACTTGTAAACAGAGCCTTATCCGGTCCTATCAATATCAACTGTGATCACTCAGACAGTATGGGTGCAAGGGATACAGGATGGATCCAAATATATGCAGAGAACAATCAGGAGGTATATGATAACTTCGTCCAGGCTTACAGAATCGCAGAACATAAGGATGTAAGACTTCCTATCATGGTATGCCAGGATGGATTCATCACAAGCCATGCTGTAGAGAATATTGAGCTTATTGAGACAGACCAGGTCAAGAAGTTCGTAGGCGAATATGAGCCTGAGCAGTATCTCTTAAATCCTAAAATGCCTATGGCTATGGGACCTTATGCCACTTCCCCATTCTACATGGAGACCAAGATGGCACAGAACGAGGCAATGAAGAATGCCAAGAAGGTCATTCTTGATGTGGCAGATGAATTTGCCCGGATGACAGGAAGACAGTACGGATTCTTCGAGGAATACAGACTTGAGGACGCTGATTATGCCATTGTCATGATAGGTTCTGCAGCAGGTACCACAAAGGATGCCATAGATGAACTTAGAAATCAGGGCAAGAAGGTTGGTCTCCTTAAGCTTCGTGTATTCAGACCATTCCCTGGCGATGAGATTGCCAAGGCACTGTCCCACACAAAAGCAGTTGCCATATTAGACAGATCAGAAGGCTTCAGAGCCGGTGGCGGCCCTCTCTCAGCAGAGATTAAGGAGCATTTCTACGATGCAGGACTTACCACAAAGGCTGTCAGCTATATATACGGTCTAGGCGGTCGTGATTACACTGTAGATGAAGCTAAGCAGGTATACGCTGAACTTGAAGATATGATCGAGAACGGAACCAAGCTTCCACAGTATCGGTATATAGGACTTAGAAAACAGGAGGTAAGATGAAATGGCATATAATTTTAAAGAAGTAATGAATAAGCCTGAGCGTCTTGCTCCAGGTCATAGAATGTGTGCAGGCTGCGGCGGTACCATCACAGTAAGAAATGTACTCCGTGCCCTTCACGAGGGTGATAAGGCTGTTATAGGTAATGCCACAGGATGTCTTGAGGTTTCAACCTTCATGTATCCTTACACAGCTTATGAGGACAGCTACATCCACAATGCATTTGAAAATGCAGGTGCTACCCTTTCAGGTGTTGAAACTGCATATCACGTCCTTAAAAAGAAGGGCAAAATAGATGATACTTATAAATTCATAACCTTTGGAGGCGACGGCGGTACATACGATATCGGTCTCCAGTCACTGTCAGGTGCCATGGAACGAAATCACGACATGGTATATGTATGCTACGACAACGGTGCATACATGAACACTGGTATCCAGCGTTCATCAGCTACTCCTATGTATGCTGATACAACCACAACTCCTGTAGGTACCCAGTCAAACGGTAAAATGCAGAACCGTAAGGATCTTGCACAGGTTATGGCTGCCCATGACATTCCATATGTGGGTCAGACGACCCTTATAGGAAATATGCGTGATCTCTACGAGAAGTCAGAAAAAGCCATCTATACACCGGGTGCTGCCTTCCTTAATGTTATGGCTCCATGTCCTACAGGCTGGAGATATCCTACAGAAAAGATCATGGATAT
>ERZ773224.705-NODE-705-length-46233-cov-10.579410_pt1 | contig 46233 bp, 45 predicted proteins | sample MGYA00580526_ERZ773224 | MGnify/ENA primary metagenome ERZ773224 (study PRJEB29015, sample SAMEA2737743) | human gut metagenome | biome: human gut; feature: human-associated habitat; material: faeces | place: China | collected 2012 ... | reverse complement strand
ATATATTAAAACAAATAATACTATCATTGTAATTATTTTTTTAATTTTTTCTATATCTCCTAAATTATGCCATGTCCAACTTATTAAAATTAAAAACATTGCAATCATTATGGTTATAATTATTGGCATAAATTTTTCTCCTATTTTCTAGCAAATTTTCTTTCTATATCATATTTTGTCATTTTTATTGCTGTTGGTCTTCCATGTGGACATGTAAATGGATTTGGAAGTGCTAATAATTTATTCATTAAACTATCAACTTCTTCTACAGATAAAGCCATATTTGCTTTAACTGCTGCTTTACATGCAACTGTCGCAATAAATTTTTCCTCTTTTTCTTGTTTTGCTGTTCTTGCTACTGTATTTATTTCATCTAATGTTTCTAAGAATAATTCTTTTGTGTCTAAATCTATACAAAATGTTGGAACACCTGTAAGTTTTATTGTGTTTTCTCCAAACTCTTCCAAAGAAAATCCTGCTTGATTAAACATTGCAAAGTTTTCTTTGGCAATTTCCATGTCTTTATGTGAAAGTGTTATTATATCTGGTAATAACAACATTTGGCAATCTTTATTTGTTTGGCTATAGTAATTTTGTTTAACTTTTTCATACATTATTCTTTCATGTGCTGCATGTTGATCTATTATATACATTTCCTTATCTATTTCGACAATTATGTATGTTTTAAATACAATTCCAATAAATTTGTATGCAGGTTTTTTGTATGTTCCCATGTTTTCAAACATTGAAACATTGTCTTTTACTATATCGACTGCATCCAAATTATCTTGTTGTTCTTTTTCTTCTTTTGGTTCATCTTCTATTTTTGTACCAAATAATTTTTGGTACATTTCTTTAAATTCTGGTGTTATTTGACTTTGTTGTTCATCTAACTGATTTTTTAATTCTTTAAATTTTTTTGTTATTTCATAATTTGAGTCTTCATTTTCTTTTTTTCCTTGCTCTTCATCATTTTGTTCATTAACTACTACATTTTCTTTAATATCATTATTATTGTCTTGAATTTTATTTTCTATAAAGTTATCATTATTTGTTTCTATTTTATTGTTTTCTTCTTTTATAATATTATTTTCTTCTTGTTTTACTTCATCTATTTGTTTGGTTTCTATTGTTTGTTCTTCTTTATTTTCTGTATTATTATAAATATTAGGGTGAAGCTGTCTTAACAAAGACTCTACTTTTTCTTTGTTTTCTCCAAAGTATGTATAATTTACTCCAATTGGAATTTTTTGTTCTACATTTTCTTTAGTCTCTTCCATAACCTTTAAGTCTTGTTTTTCTTCAACATTTTCTTTTTCTTGTTTTATTTTTTCTTGCATATTTTTCAATTGATTAAGAACATCAGATGTATCTACTAAGTTGTCAACTTTTTCTTCACTATTATTTTCTAATTTAGTTTCATTTTGTTTTTTGTCCATATACAAGTCTTCAATTATATTAGTTTTTATTTTACTTTCTTCATTTGTATAATTTTCTATTTGTTTACTTTTCTTTTTCCAACCAAATAGTCCTCCTGTTGATTGCTTTTCTTCTATAGATTTTAAATCATCAAAGCTTTGGATTTTATCATTATTTTGAATTATTATATTTGTTTTTTCTGTATTGGCAACTAAGTCATCTTTTAATAATGTGTCTTTTATTGTGTGATATATTGCTTGAAAAACTTTATTTTCTTCTTCAAACCTTACTTCTAATTTTGCTGGATGTACATTTACATCTACTTTTGCTGGGTTCATTTTTATATTTAATACAACAAATCCAAATTTACCAATTGGTATCATGCCTTTATATGCTTGCTCTGTTGCTGCTGATAATGTTTTATCTTTTATGTATCTTTTATTTACAAAAAATAATTGATTGCTTCTATTTGATCTTGCAATTTCAGGTTTTCCTATAACTCCTGTAATTTCAATATCTTCATAATTGTACTTTGTTTCTATTATTCCTTGTGCAATATCTTTTCCATAAATACTATATATTACACTTTTTATGTCTCCATTTCCTGATGTTTGGATTATTGTTTTTCCGTGAATTTATTAATTTAAATGAAATTCCTGGGTTAACTAATGCAATTCTTGTAATTACATCTTCTATATAGCCTGTTTCTGTATAATCCTTTTTTAAAAATTTATATCTTACTGGTGTATTGAAAAATAAATTATTTACTGTTATTGATGTTCCAACTTGACATCCTACTTCTTCTTTTTCTAGTACATTTCCAGCTTCTACTACAATTTTATAGCCTACATCTTGTTCTTTAGTTTTTGAAACTAATTCTACATTTGCAATAGCTGCAATACTTGCTAATGCTTCTCCTCTAAATCCCATAGATGTTACTGTATCTAAATCGCTTGCATTTCTTATTTTACTTGTTGCATGTCTTTCAAATGCTATTTCTAAGTCATCTTTTGCAATTCCAGAACCATTGTCTGTTATTTTTATATATGATATTCCACCATTTCTGATTTCTACTGTTATTTTGTCTGCCCCTGCATCTATTGAGTTTTCTACCATTTCTTTTATTACTGATGCTGGTCTTTCTATAACTTCTCCTGCTGCTATTTGGTTTATTGTTAATTCGTCTAATAATACTATTTTTCCCATTAGATTTCCTCCAATTATCTTTTTGTATTTTATCTTAGTCATTATATCATAACTTTAAAATTTGTATAGATTTTTTGGCAAAAATATTTTATTTTTTATTAAGTAATTACTCTATATAACACAAAAAGCAAGAATATTTCTTGCTTTTCCAATATATATTCGAATGTTCTCACTCCAAATTAGTAGTTATATTCAAAATTAATATAACCATAGAAACCCACAAATGTTATTTTATTATTATCATCGTTAGGTAATGTAATTCAATAATAGTAATTTGTTATTTTTGTATAACCAAAGTATGTTAATATTTTGTCAAAAATTTTATCTTATAACACTTATAGATTCACTATTTCTATATTAGAGCTTGTCGACTTAGTTTTTAATAATTCTTCTAAAACTGATGAAGTTCCACTTAAAAACAAATGACACTCTTTTCCACTTGAACAATTCCAAAAACACTTATCAAATTTATTAGCTTCAGCTTGTATTTTTATCGAACCCATAACATTTTCACAATTAGCAAACGTAAACATCAAATTTTTGACCCCGACTGGTATTTCTTTTGGAGTACTTTTAAGAGCTATACAATCTTGAAAAGTGCTTTGCATATTTTCAACGTTTTCAGGAATTATTAATGGAGCGGATACTAATTTAGTACAGCCTTGAAAAGTATTACTTAAGCTTATAGCATTTATAGGAATATTGGGTGCATCTATTAAATTTATACATTTATAAAAAGCTCCATCCATTTTTTCAATACTATCTGGAAGTCGAGTTGTATTTTTTAAGCCACTACAACTCTGAAAAGCTCCATTAAAGTCTTTTACACTATTTCCAATTTCCGGCATGCTTTCTAATTTAGTACAAGATGAGAATGTATATGATAATTTTGTAACTGATGACGGTATATTCGGTGCCACAAGTAAATTATCACATTTATAAAATGCTACAGACATATCTTCAATAGCATCTGGTATTTTAGGAGCAATTTTTAAATCGGAACAATTATAAAATGTATGTATTAAAGATGTTACTTTATCAAATTTTTTTCCACTATCTATACTAATATATGTTGGAATTGTTCCTTTTATCTCACCTTTATCAGTAAAATCTCCTTTATAGCCTGTATTTCTTCCAGAAGCTCCTGTAGCATCCAAACCGTCTACTGTATTCAATCCATAAGTTCCATCATCTAATCTTGTATATTCCCACAAATCCATATTAACCGGATTACCATCTGTGCCAATGCCAATTACTCCATCATTTCTTTCTTCATTTTGGCTTTCTGGTGCAACTGCATTTGCCATTGCTTTATTCCAATCTATACCACTTTCAACTCTATTAGAAATAATATTATAATCTCTTTTACTTTCACTAAAACTAACAGTAAAAGTCCCATCACAATTATCTATAACTGTTGCCTTTCCTAATCCAAATTGGTCATCAATTGCTTTTTGGAGATTTTTTTGATTTAATTCTTCAGGTTCTTTATCACCAATTCTTGATGTTATTACTGCCAATTCAACACCTTCTTTTTCTTCTCCAATCTCTGTTTGCTCTTTTGCTTCACTTGTTCTTTTTAATAGTCCATTTTCTCCAATCAATATACTTATGCTTATTCCTGCCAAAATCAATAAAACTACGATAGTTATTATAAGTGCAATTAATGTAATACCATTTTTACTCTTTACCCTTTCTTTTAAATTTTGTTTCATTTGTTCTTTCCCCCTTTTGTGCTATATGTTTTATATGCACTTTAAATTTTTACTTTATTTATTTCTACTTATTTTAAGCACAAAAAGATAGCAAATAAAATCTACCTATAAACTAAATTTGTACTTAAAATAAAATTTAAAAACTTATTAGTTTATACCAATAGATTTATTGCTATCTTTTTATTATATTTTTCTTTTATTCTATTTACTAAATATATCGTGTGTGTGTGTGTGTGTGTGTGTGTGTGTAGAGCCTCAAGGGTTACAAGGTTTATTTTTAACATAATTTAACCAATTCCTTTTCTTTTGTTTTTTACTTCTTGTTTATTATACATAAACATGTATTCATTTGCAATATTTTTTTATTTTTTTATTTTCTTATAAGCAACTATAGAAAAAATTTCACATGATAATAAACCTTTATATAATTTTTATTACAATATATTTTCGTAATGTGTCCATAAAGAAATAATTTTTACTTTTTTATTCTGTTCTAAAACTTCATATACTAATCTATTTGTTATATTTATTCTCCTTGAATACATTCCTTGCAAATTGCCCACTAATTTTTCATATGGTGGTGGTACTTTAAATGGATTTTCTTTAATAATTTCAATTAATGCTTTAGCTTTTTTTTCTAAATGTGCCGATTTTAGTTTTTGAATATCTTTAACAGCAGATTTGGTATATATAATTTGATACATTACCATTCCACCTCATCTTCTGTTATGCAGTCTTCTTCTTTTGTATTTTTACCTTCTATTAATTTTTCTTTCATTTGTGGTATACTAGAAAGATATACCGTTTCCATTAATCCATTATAATCTTCCTCTGATATAAGTACCGCATTTCCTTCTTTTGTAGAAATATTAACAGGTTCATTAAATTTTATTGTTTGTTTTAATATTTCATATATATCTTTTCTAAAATTTGTAACGTTTATGTTGGTCATTTTATTCACACTCCTATCTAAATAATATTTTAGCATACGTTTTTGCGTACGTCAATTATTATTATATGATTTTATGCAAAATATAATACATAAGAAGCGAAAAATCCATTATGCCTGTTATTCAATTTATTCCTCATAATATATATCTTTTATTTCATATAAATTTGTAGAATCACTATTAAAAATAATCTTTATCATTGATGGAGAAACTAATTGTATTGGGCACACAAATTTTTCATTATATTTTAAACAATCATTTTCTTCATCATACACGCAAAAGTCTTGTAGAAAAAACTTTATGGCTGCACCATGACTTATTATTGCAATTTTTTTACCTTTGTTGTTTTTTATTATTGATAAAATTGCTTCTTTCATCCTTTTTCTTACTTCTATATTACTTTCCCCTAGTTCATTTTTTAGTTCTTTATTTAAAAGTTGAATTACAGTAAAGCTCTTGTCTTTATTTGTAATTTGTGTTTTATTTATATTACCGTATTTTTCTTTCTCCCAATCTATCGTCAATGTTTATTCTCAAATTATTATTTGAAGCAATATATTTGGCAGTAGCAGTAGCTCTTGTATAATTACTAGAAAATATCACATCAATTTTCTTTAATTCCTCTTTTTCTGCAAACAATTTAGCTTTTTCTTCACCCTCAATAGATAAGATAATTTTTTCATTTTTTTGGCATTCATTTTCTAAAGTAAAATTATATCTATAATCTCTACATTGTTCTGAATGCCTTATTAAATAAACTATTGTTTCATTCAATTTAATCACCTATTCAATTATAACAAAAAAATAAAAAAAAAGAAGTTCTATAAAATATAATTTTAAATTAAATTTGACTATCTATACTTTGCCTAGTATAATATATAAAACAAAAAGCAAGGAGAATTACTATGAATTCATACTATTTAAACAAATTAGAATACAATAAAATTTTAGAAATACTATCAAATTTTTGTACAACTTTCATTGGTAAAAGACTTTGCCTAGAGCTATTACCATCTAATGATAAAAATAAAGTAAAACAAATATTGCAAGAAACAAGTGAAGCAACAAGTATTTTATATAAAGCTGGAAGTGCACCTATTTATGATATAACAGACATTACAATATATTTAAAATTACTTGAATCAGATGGAGTTTTAACAGCAAAAGCTCTTTTAGATTTAGCTAATATATTAAAAAATGCAAATGAATTAAAAAAATATTTTAGTCAAAATTTTATAGACCAATCTAATTATGTAATTTTAGCCAATTATTTTAATATGTTATATACAAATGAAGATTTATATAATAATGTTTTTAAATCAATACTAGATGAAAATACAGTTTCAGATGATGCATCTTCTACTTTAAAAACTATTCGTAAAAATCAAAGAAAATTAGAGCAAAACATAAAATCATCTTTAAACAACATTTTGCACTCATCAACATATTCAAAATATTTACAAGAAAATGTAGTTACAATTAGAAACGATAGATATGTTTTGCCTGTAAAAGAAGAATATAGAGCTCAAATTAAAGGTTTTGTACATGATATTTCAAGCACTGGTTCTACAGTATTTATAGAACCTTTGTCAATTTTTGAACTTAATAATGAACTTAACAATCTAAAAATTGAAGAAAAAATTGAAATTGAAAAAATTCTTAAAAACTTGTCACAAAGTTTTACTCCATATACCCAAAATTTAAAATTAGACCAAGAAACAATTGGTTTACTTGACTTTGTTTTTGCAAAAGCAAAATATTCTAAAACAATATATGGTATTACACCTGTTATAAATGAAAATAAACAAATTAATTTAAAAAATGCAAGACATCCTTTAATAGATATAAAACATGTTGTTCCAATTAATATAGAAATTGGTTCAAAATACTCTTCTTTAATTATTACAGGTCCAAATACTGGAGGTAAAACTGTAACATTAAAAACTGTTGGTCTTATTACAGTTATGGCATGTAGTGGTCTTAACATTCCTGCTGATGAGGGTTCAGAAATATTTGTTTTTGATAATGTTTTTGCAGATATTGGTGATGACCAAAGTATTAGCAACTCTTTAAGTACCTTTTCTTCACATATGGTAAACATTGTAGATATAATAAATACATCTACTTCTAATTCTTTAATTTTGGTAGATGAACTTGGTTCTGGAACAGATCCTTTAGAAGGGGCAAATTTAGCTATTAGTATTTTAGAATATTTTTATAGTAAAAATTGTATAACAATTGCTACAACACATTATCAGGAATTAAAAAAATATGCTTTAGTAAATGCTGGATTTGAAAATGCTTCAGTTGATTTTGATATAAATACATTATCTCCTACATATAAGCTTTTAATTGGTGTTCCAGGTAAGAGCAATGCATTTGAAATTAGCCAAAAATTAGGGCTAAGTTCTAAAATAATAAATAAAGCAAAATCACTTTTAAATGAAGAGGATGTAAAATTTGAAGAATTATTAAAAAATATTTATGATGAAAAAATAGAAATTGAAAAACAAAAAAATGAAATATCAAAAGAATTAGAAAAAGTATCAAGTCTTAGAACCTCTTTATCTAAAGAAGATGAAGAGAAAAAGCAAAAAGCAGAAAACTTAATAAATAACGCAAAAATTGAAGCTAGAAATATTTTAGTAAGTGCTAAAGAAGAAGCAAGCAAAGCCTTAAAACTTATAAATTCCTCTTCATATAAAGATATAAATAATATAAGAAATGATTTGAACAATAAAATTAAAAATAATTCTATTAATTACAATAATTCTACAATAGATATTATCCCTTTAGATGCTACTAAAATTAAACCTGGTTTAAATGTTTTTGTTTCTAATTTAAACCAAGAACGGTACTGTAGTTTCTAATATTTCAAAATCTAATGAAGTGCAAGTACAAGTAGGTAGTTTAAAGATGAATGTAAATATTAAGTTTTTGTCAAAATCTAAAAATTTAAAACCTACTAAAAAAATAGCTTATAATTTTAATAGTTTTTCTAAGTCTAAAAATATTAATACTGAAATTAATGTTATTGGTGAGACTGTATCAGACGCTGTTTTACTTATTGATAAGTTTTTAGATGATTGTAGCTTAGCAAAACTTTCTACTGTTCGAATTATACATGGTAAGGGAACTGGGAAATTAAAAAATGGAATTCACACTTTTTTAAAAACTAATCCACATGTTAAAAGCTTCCGAATGGGAACTTTTGGTGAAGGTGAAATGGGAGTTACTGTGGTCGAATTAAAATAAATAAGAGCGAAAATTTTCGCTCTTATTTATTTTAAAACATTCCTTGTGCTAACATTTTGACAAATTCCAGCATTTTAAATTTTTGGTGGAACAGAAGTGTTATTCCTACCGCGTAGTTTTCTCCTGATTCAAGCTTTGGATAATCCTCTATTTCTTGAACATAGCCATCTAACCCTTCAGCCATTTCCATTACCCTAAAAATCAACCTAATACATGCTTTATGAGTATCAGAATTTGCTGATGTTGTTGATGCTACAACTTGCATTAATGGTATATAACCATCTGTCCGTTCTCCTGCTCTTAATCGAATTGCCTCATGCATATTAATCCCTCCAAAAAATTAGTTATGTATATTATACCATGTTTTACAATAATAATCAAATATATTTTTCAACTAAAATAACAGTTCTTCCACTTCTAGTTGTTCCTGTAAATTCTTTTATTATAAATCTTCCTTTTCCCCTTATTGTAATAATGTCATTTTGTTTTATTTGCTTAGATGATTTTATTTCATTTTTTCCATTAACAAATACTCTTTGTGCTTCCATTATTTGCACAGCCTTACTTCTTGAAGTCTTAGCTAAGTCTGATACAATATTGTCTAATCTTAATGATGGAACAATTATTTTTACTTCTTCTATTTTTATTTCTTGTTTTCTTATTTTACTTATCTCATCTACAATAATTTTGCTATTTTGGAATCTTGTAAGTGATCCTAACTCTGTTTTTAGTGTATTTGCAAAATCAACAAAAGTTATAATGTCTGCCCCATCATTAAACACCAAAATATCTCCTACTTTTTCCCTTTTTAGTCCAAGTTTTACTATTCCACCTAAATAATTTCTATGCGCATATTTTCCATTCATTTCTTCTGGTAATTCAATTCTTACTATACTTAAAATTTTATTATAATTTTTTTCTAACATTTCCATATTATATTTTTCCGGATAAATTATTAATGCTTTTCTTTCTGCATTATCAAAACCACCATAAAATATATAATTTTTATAATTATTCTTTTTTAAGAAACTTTCTACACATGAAATTTGATACATATCCAAAAAATCTGTATATTCAATTTTTTGCCTTGTTTGTGAAAATTTTAATTTATCTAATACTTGTGCTATTAAAATTTTATCTTCTTGTCTTTTATACTCACTTAAAATTTCTTGTTTTTCCATAGTATTCCTTTCTTATATATTTTTTAATATATCATTTTTTATTGTTATAGAATCTAATCCATATATTTTTTCTAGCTCTTCTACTTTTCCATGTTTTATAAATTCGTCAGGATATGCATATTGTTTAAATTTTACACCTTCTATTTTTTCATCTATAATTAACTCTTTTACTGTAGTTCCTAATCCATTTATTTTTGTTCCATCTTCAATAGTAACTACATTTTTAGTTTTTAATATTGATTCTTTAACTGTTTTTACATCAAATGGTTTTAAAAACCTAGCATTTATAACGTCTGCTTCTATATTACTTTTCTTTAATTCATGTGCAATTTCTACTGCCCTTTCTACCATTTTTCCAATTGCAACAATTGTTAAGTCTGCTCCTTTTTCCAGTATTTGTGCTTTTCCCAATTTAATTTTTTCATGGCTATTTATTTTTGTTTTTCCTTCTCCACCTCTTGGATATCTTATTATTACTGGTTTATTTAGGGTTACCGCAAATTCTAACATATCTTCTAATTCTTTAAAATCCATTGGTGCCATAATCGTTAAATTTGGAACTAATCTAAAAAATGCTAAATCTAATGTTCCTTGATGTGTTTCTCCATCTTGGCCTACTAGTCCTGCTCTATCAACACACATAATTACTGGTAAATTTTGAATTGCCACATCATGTATTACTTGATCATATGCCCTTTGATAAAATGATGAATAAATTGGAACAACTGGTATTATACCTTCTTTTGCCATTCCTGCTGCAAGTGTTATTGCATGTTGTTCTGCAATTCCTATATCAAAAAATCTATTTGGAAACTCTTCTTTAAATTTTGCAAGCCCTGTACCATCCTTCATTGATGCTGTTATTGCAACTATTCTTTCATTTTTCTTTGCAAGTTTTACTAATTTTTCCCCAAAAACTTTTGAATAATCAGCACTTTTCTTAACCTTACTTTTTCCTGTATTTATATCAAATGGCGCTGTTGCATGAAATTTGTCTGGATTTTCTTCTGCTATTTTATACCCTTTTCCTTTTTTGGTTAAAACATGTATTAATACAGGACCTTCTACTTTTTTACTTAATGCAAGTATATTTTCTAGCTGTTCTATATTATGCCCATCTACCGGTCCTAAATATGTAAAACCTATATCTTCAAAAAACATTTTTGGTATAATTAATTGTTTTATACTCCTTTTTACTTTTTGAATTACTTTTACTGTCGTTTTTCCGACAATTGGAATATTATTCACAAATTTTTTTATATAATTATTTGATTTTGTATATGTTTTTTTAGTTCTAAGTTTACTTAAAAATCTATTTATTCCTCCAACATTTGGAGATATACTCATTTCATTATCATTTAATATTACTTTTATTCTTGTTTTACTAGCCCCTGCATCATTTAATGCTTCTAAAGCCATTCCTCCTGTTAGAGCTCCGATCTCCAATAACTGCAATTACTGAATTATCATTGCCTTTTATATCTCTTGCCCTTGCCATTCCAAGTGCTGCAGATATTGATGTACTACTATGTCCTGTATTAAAGCAATCTGTTTCAGACTCATTTGTTTTTGGAAAACCTGCTATTCCCCCTAATGTTCTTATTTTTTTTAATTCTTCTTTTCTTCCATTAATTATTTTATGTACATAGGTTTGATGTCCAACATCCCAAACAACTTTATCTGTTGGTATATCAAATACTGCATTTAATGCAATAGTTAGTTCTACAACCCCCAAGTTTGATGCCAAATGTCCGCCATTTTTTGATACAATATCTAATATATATTTTCTTATTTCTTGTGCTAATATTTCTTTTTCTTTTAAATTTAATTTTTTTACATCCTGTGATGAATTTATTTTTTCTAACATTTTATTTTCACCTAATTATTTTGTTTTTCTTTTACAACTACGTAACAATTTTATCACATTTATGTTACATTTTCCACTACTTTATTGTATTTTTGTAATTATTTTGTTATAATTATTTAGTAAAATAATAATTTATTTAATAAGGAGATAAAAAAATGAAGAAAAAAATTTTAAGTATCTTATTTTTAGTGTTAATTTTAATAGCTAATTTTTCATTTGCATCATATAGCACTGTAAAAATGGAAGTAGTTGAAGAACCTATTTGTGAAATAAAATTTGGACAAAATTCAAAATTTCAAAAACAACTTATTTCTAAAGATTTAAATAACAAAGAAGTTACAATTGAGTTAAAAGTAACTAATGAAGATGAAGTTTCAAAACCTACAGGAGAATTAGTTTTATTGCTTGATAATTCACATAGTACAGATAGCATGGACAACCAAGGTGCAACAAGAAGAAGTCAAATTCAAAATTCATCAAAAACATTAATTACAAATTTATTGAAAGATAACTCAGCATTAAAAATAAGTGTTGTAACATTTGCTTCTTTAAATACTTCTAATTATAGTGAAGAAGGAACAATTAAAGATGCTAACGTACTTTGTTCTCTTACAAATGATGCTACTAAAATAACTAATAGTTTAACTAATATTCCTCAAAATGGACCTAGAACAAATCTTGAAGCAGGATTAGAATTAGCTTATAAACAATTTTCAAATGAAAAAATTAATAAATATATAATTGTTTTAACAGATGGTATTCCAAACCTTTCACTTTTTGAATCTACAGCAACAACAGAAAATAAACAATTATATTCAGATTATTCAATTAATAGAACAAAAAACAAATTAAAGGAAATAACAAAAAATGATGTCACTTTAATTACTATGCTTACAGGAATTGACACACCAGATACAATAGTAAGTGGAACAACAAAAACATATTCTGATATAATTAAAGAAGTTTTTGGAACTGCCCAAAATCCAACCTCTGGAATGTTTTATTACATATCTGATGAAGATATAGAAAAAACAATAACAACAGATATTTATAACAGTTTAATGCCAACAAACAATACTTTTAAAGATATTGTAATTGAAGATTATTTTCCAGACGAAATCGTTAAAAACTTTGATTTGGCATATGTAAAAAATGCAAATATTGGAAATATCTCTACCAAAATAGATGAAAAGACTAATAAAATAACATGGACAATACCTGAACTAGAATATGGAAAAACTGCTGTTGTACAATATAAATTAAAATTAAAACAAGACTTTGATAGTTCTATAGTTGATAAAATTTTAAACACAAACCAAAAAATTGATATGAAATATAAAGACTTTAATGATAAAGAGCAAAACAAAACTTCTAATATTACACCAAAATTAAGACTTACAGAACCAAAAGAAGCTCCACAAGATTTACCAAAAGCAGGTAATACATCTTTTGCCTTATTTATTACAATTATATCAGGTGCTTCAATATTTTTCTTAATTAAATTTGTACATATTTCTAAAAAAATGAAATAAATAAAATTTTAATAAATTAAAAGTCCCTTAAATTTCTTAAGGGGCTTTATTTTGTTTAATTAAATAATTCATTTTCTATATTTAATAATCTATTATATTTAGCAACTCTATCTGTTCTACATGGTGCTCCTGTTTTTATTTGTCCGGCATTTACTGCAACTGCTATGTCTGCTATTGTTGTATCTTCTGTTTCACCTGATCTATGTGAAATTATTGTTTTATAGCCGTTTTTTTGTGCCATTAAAATGGTATCTAATGTTTCAGTTAATGTTCCTATTTGATTTGGTTTTATTAATATGCAATTTGCAATATTATTATTTATTCCCCTTTGCAATCTTTTTGGATTTGTAACAAACAAATCATCACCTACAAGCTGAACTTTATTTCCAATCTTTTGGGTTAAAATTTTCCAACTTTCCCAATCTTCTTCTGCCAAACCGTCTTCTACAGATACTATTGGATATTTTTCACATAAATTTTCTATATATTCTATCATTTCTTCTTTACTTTTTAAAATATTAGTTTTCCAAAAATAATAGCCATCTTTTCCCTCTTTTTTAGCCGCTTCATACATTTCAGTGCTTGCAATATCTAATGCTAAAACAATATCTTTTTTTGGAACATAACCTGCTTTTTTTATTGCTTCTATTATTAAGTCTAGTGCTTCTTCTTCACTTTGTAGTGTTGGTGCAAAGCCTCCTTCATCTCCAACAGCTACCATGTATCCCTTTTCTTTTAGCACCTTTTTTAGAGTTTGGTATACTTCTGCTCCCCTTTTTAAGCGTTCACTAAATGTTATATCTCCTATTGGCATTATCATAAATTCTTGTATATTTATATTATTATCTGAGTGTTTTCCTCCATTTAATATATTCATCATAGGAACAGGTAATACATTTGCATTTATTCCTCCAATGTAGTTATATAATTCCATTCCTAAAGAATTTGCTGCCGCTTTACAACATGCAAGTGATACACCAAGTATTGCATTTGCTCCAAGATTTGATTTATTTGGTGTATCATCTAATTTTACAAGTTCTTCGTCAATTTTTCTTTGATCATAAACATTCATATCTATTAATTTTTTTGAGATTTTTTTGTTGACATTTTCTACTGCCTTTTGTACACCTTTTCCAAAAAATCTATCTTTTTCACCATCTCTTAATTCTACTGCTTCAAAGCTCCCTGTAGATGCTCCAGATGGTACAATTGCCATGCCTGAAAAGCCCCCATCAACTACAACTTCTACTTGTACTGTTGGATTTCCTCTGGAATCTAATACTTCTAAAGCATTTACATCTTTTATTGCTAAAAAATCTTTCATACTATTCCCTCCTTATTATTTATTATAGTATGTTCCATTTTTTAACAATTTATTCTTTATGATACCTTTTTATTTCTTAACTGGGTTGCATATTTTATTGTCACATCATTTACTTTTCCTGATGAAATTCTTGCTATTTCCTCTATAACTTCTTTTTCTTGCAACAATTTTACATTTGTATTTGTTCTTTCATTTGTTACTTTTTTACTAATAAAATAATTATAATCTGCTGCAGCTGCTATATTTGGCAAATGTGATATACACAATACTTGATGAAATTTTGAAATTAAATTCAATTTTTCTGCAACAGCATTTGCTGCATTACCACTAATTCCTGTGTCTATTTCGTCAAATATCATTACTGGTGTTTTATCTGTATCTGACAATACCTTTTTTATTGCAAGCATTATTCTTGACATTTCTCCTCCAGATGCTATTTTTATTAGTTCTTTTTCGTCTTCTCCTAAATTTGTAGAAATTAAAAATTCTACCTTGTCTTTTCCTTCTTTATTAAAGTTTTCTTGTTTTTCTACTTTTACATTTATTTTTGCATTTTTCATTTCTAAATCTTTTAATTCTAAATTTATTGATTCACTTAATTTTTGTGCCTGCTTAACTCTTATTTTATTTATTTGTTCTGACATTTCTTCCATTTCATTTTGTATTTGTTCTAATTCACTTTTTAATTTGTTATTATAATCTTCTAAATTTTCTATATGTTGTATTTCTTCTTGTATTTCTTTTTTATATTCTAATATTTCCTTTATTGTGTTTCCATATTTTCTTTTTAATGAATTTATTAAGTCTAATCTTTCTTCTGTTTTATTTCTTTCTTGTTCATCAAAATATATATCTTCCTTATAGTTGCTTATATCTCTTGCCAATTCTTGCAATTCATAATAAATTCCTTTTAAATTTGATGATACTTTTTCATAATTTTTATCTATAGTTTCTATTTTTTCTAAGGCTCTTATTGCAATACTTAAGCTATCTATACTACTATTTTGTATTGCTTCATCTGCTTTATTTAAATTATTTGATATTTTTTCTGAATTTAACATTATTTTTCTTTTTTCTTCTAATATTTCTTCTTCATTTTCTGTTAAATTTGCTTCTTCAATTTCGCTTATTTGGTATCTTAATAAATCTAATTTTCTCTCTCTTTCTTTTTCATCTCCATAATTTGCCTTTAGCTCTATATTTATTTCATTAAATCTTTGGTATTTTTCATAATATTTGCTTTTTATTTCTATTATTTTATCTCCTATAAATGAATCTAAATACATTAGATGTGTCTTACTTTCTAATAATGTTTGATTATCATTTTGTCCATGTATTTCTATATATCTTTTCATAAAATCTTTAAGTTCATTTACTGTAACCATTCTTCCATTTATTTTGCACATATTTCTTCCATTTGCCCATATCTGTCTTGATACTATTATATTTCCGTCTATTGATTCTTTGCTATTTGGTTCATACATACATATTTCGATATATGATGTATTTTCTCCTTTTCTTATCATTTCTTTGGAGAATCTACCTCCTGATATTATTCCTATGGAGTCTATTATTAATGTTTTTCCAGCTCCGGTTTCACCTGTTAATACATTTAACCCTTGGTTTAAGTCTATACTTAAATCATCAATTATTCCTATATTTTTTATGTGTAAAGTTGTTATCATATTTTACCTCCAAAAAAATGTTCTGTATGCATTATACAAATAGAACATTTTTTTGTCAATAGTTTTTGCAAACATTTTTTTGTTTTATTTTACAATCTAAATATATATTCTGTGAAGAGCAAATAAGGACCGTTATTCCCAAACTGAATTTGCCACTTTTAAAAAATTTTTACTTGTAATTTTTTCAATATTTTCTTTACTATAACCTTCTTTTTCTAATTCAATAATAATTTTATTAATATCCTTTACACTTCTTATATCTTCTAGTTTATTTTCTTCTTCTACGCCATCAAAATCACTTCCAAAACCCACATAATCAATTCCAACTAATTCTACAATATGGTTTATATGTTTTATTATATCTTTTACAGTTGCCTTAGAATTTGTTGTTAAAAATGGTTTACAAAAGCATATTCCTATAATTCCCTGCCTTTTAGCAATTTGTTTTATTTGATTGTCATTTAAATTTCTTTTATGATTACAAACTGTATATGCACATGAATGGCTTGCAATTATTGGACCTTTTGTATTTTCTAGTGTATCATAAAAACTTTTTTTAGACATATGCGACACATCTATTAATATATGTTTTTTTTCTAATTTTTTTATATATTGTTTTCCTAAATTTGTTAATCCTTTGTCATTTGTTGTATGTGCTCCACAGGCTAATTCATTGTCATCATTCCATACTGTTCCCATCATTCTAATTTTCTTTTTATATAAAATATCGATATTATCTAAATTCCCTGATATTGCACTTCCATTTTCTATTGTTAAAAACACTCCTGTTTTTGTTTTCAATTCTTTACTCTTTAAATCTTTTTTGCTTTTTATTATAAATATTTTATCTTTTTCTTTTTCATATATGTTATAAAAATTATCTATTATACTAATTGCCCTATTAAATCCTCCATTTTGTTTATTGTATTTTGGGTTTACAAATGTTCCGTAAAGCTTGTATGTATGGTAAATTTTGCATTGTTTCTTCTAAATTTACCGAAAGTTTTTTACTTGTTAATTTTAACTTTTCATCTTTCGCTCTTTGAATTGTGTCTGAATGCAAATCAATTATCATTATTTTCCTCCTTACATAAAAAAGAACATATAAATTATATGTTCTTTACATTATATTCACTATTTTAAAAATTTATTTTTTTATCTATTATATATTCTGGTCTTCTTTTGGTTTCGTCATATATTCTTGCTATATATTCTGAAATTATCCATATTGACAATAATTGTACTCCACTAAATAGTGTTATTGCAACCATTATTGAAGTCCACCCGTGGAGTTAACTGATTTAAGTTACACGCATATGATATTAATGAATATATTAATATTATAATAGATATTATAATTGTTATAATTCCTAATCCTCCCACTATTTTTAATGGCTTTGTTGAAAAACTTACAATACCATCTGATGCTAATTTTAACATCTTTTTTAATGGATATTTTGTTTTTCCAGCTTTTCTTTCTTGTCTTTCATATTCATATGCATATTGCTTATAGCCTACCCAACTAAATAAGCCCCTTAAAAATTTATTATGTTCTGGCAAATTATTTATTGTATCTACTACTTTTCTATCTACAAGCCTAAAGTCTCCTGTATCTTTTGGAATATCTACATCTGACAATGCATTTAGTGTATTGTAAAACATTTTTGCTGTCATTAACTTAAATAATGACTCTCCTTTTCTTGTCTTTCTTTTTCCATATATTACTTCATTTCCATCTTCCCACAATTTTAACATATCTGGTATTAATTCCGGCGGATCTTGCAAATCTGCATCCATTATGACAATTGCATCTCCTGTTACATATTTTATTCCAGCTGTTACTGCTGCTTGATGACCAAAGTTTCTAGAAAAAGATAGTATTTTTACATTTTTATCTTCTTTTGCAATTTCTTCTAATATTAATTGTGTGTTATCTTTACTTCCGTCATTTATAAATATTATTTCATATTCATAATTATTTAACTGTTTTATTACCTCATTTATTCTTTTATAACACATATTAGCTATTTCATGTTCATTATACATTGGTATTACTATAGATATCTTTTTCATTGTACCTCCTAAAAGCTTTCTATTTTTCACTTTTTTTCTTAAAGATTACTAATTTACTAAGTACATAATTTAATATAACTACCATTATCTGTGTAACAATTTTGGCAATTATGTCATTTATATTAAGAACTTTTACCATTAAGGCAAATGTTCCAACATCACATAAAATTCCTGATAGTACTCTACACGCAAAAAATGACATCATTTCTTTTATAAATTCTTTTACTGTTTTTGTTTTACTTTCAAATACAAATATTTTGTTTGTTATATATGCAAATAAAACCGCACAAAACCACGAAAGTCCGCTACTTACAACCTCATCTATATGAAATAATTTTGCAAATATAAAATATGAAGCAAAATTTACAACTGTTGATAAGACACCAAAAATCAAATAATTTATAATTTCTTTATATTCCAAATATAATCCTTTTATTGTATTAATATTTAAGTGTTTTATATCTAATTCATTTAACTTAATATTCTTAGAATTATTTTTTCCCAATATTAACCTCATTTCTATAAATTATTCTATTTTTATTTCTATTGCCTCAATTCTTTTAGATTTTCCTGTAGTTCCTGCTATCTCTCCATTTTTCTTCCAATTTGTCCATCCTATATCTTGTACATGTACTCTATATTTTATATTTTTTTTCAAACTGCTATTTAATTTTATTTGAATTGCCTCGATTCTTTTTGATTTTCCTGTAGTTCCTGCTGTTTTTCCATCTGATATCCAATTCATCCACCCTATATCTTGCACATGTACTTTGTACTGAATTGCATCTTTTATTGAAGAATCCACTCCATCTAATTTAATTTGAATTGCTTCAAGCCTTTTAGCTTTTCCTGTGGTTCCTGCTGTTTTTCCATTTGATACCCAATTTTCCCATCCTTTATCTTGAATATGAGTTTTGTATGATATATTTATACCTTGTTGTTCTTGTTTATTATTTGGTTTTTCTTCAGAACCAGTAGAAGTTTTACTTTCTAATTTAATTTGAATTGCTTCTATTCTTTTTGATTTTCCTGTAGTTCCTGCAATTTGTCCATTTTGCGTCCAATTCGTCCACCCTATATCTTGTACATGTACTCTATATTGTACATTATACTTTTCTGAATCTTTTAACTTTATTTGTATTGCTTCAACTCTTTTAGATTTTCCAACTGTTCCTGCAAGTTGTCCATCTTGTACCCAATCCATCCAGCCTATATCTTGCACATGTACTCTATATTGTAGTTTTTCAGACTTCAATTCATCTGCAAGAGAAATTTTTACTGTTTCTAGTCTTAAATTACCGCCTGTTGTTCCTATTGTTTCTCCATCTTCTCCCCAACCAGTCCATCCAATATTTTGTAACTGAGCTAAATAAGATATCATTGCTTTAGAATCTTTAGTTCCACCTAAAAACTTTTTTGTATAATCAATTGTTCTAAATAGTTCTTTATTTTCAATAATGGATTTTGCATCTGCCTCAGCCATTTTATTAATTTTAGAATCACTAGTCAAAAAATTCTGTCTATCTAATATATTATTTATATAACAATGTTCTATTAATATTGCTGGAATCCCATTATAAACAGGATTACGAATCATTCCCATCCAGTCAGCTCTTGATCCATCTGAATATATTCTACTACTTTCTTCACTGTATTTAATTATAGGTGTAGATAGTCGTGATGGAACTCCTACATTCCTTAAATTAGCTAATACACTATATGCAAGATTAGTACAATATTTATTATATCTATCTTCTCCTTTATATGCTGTAACATATACTTCTGAACCTCTTACAATATTAGTATTATTAGAATTGATGTGAAAACTTACATATAAATTGGCATTATTATTCTTTGCTCTTGTAGCTCTATCTGCTAATGATGGATTTTCATCATTACTTCTTATTATAACACCTCTTATTCCTGGTGTCTTATCTAGTATCTCTTTTACTTTATTAGCAATTTTCCAATTTACATCTTTTTCTTTTATTCCACCAGCTTCAGCTCCTGGATCATTACCTCCATGTCCAGGATCTAAAGCAACTATTATATCACTGTTAGCACTTACCTGTTTTGGCATAAATATCACAAAATTTACTATTATTAATACTATAAAAATCAATACTTTTTTTAGTTTCATTTTTTCCTCTTTCTTTTAATGACTAAATTATAACTTATTTTAACCATTCTGGATTTTTTAGATACCAGTCTATTGTTTTTATAATTCCATCTTCAAATTTTGTTTCTGGCTTCCATCCTAATTGTTCATTTATTTTACTTGGATCTATAGCATAACGATAATCATGTCCTTTTCTATCTTCTACGTATTCTATTAAATCTTCAGGTTTATTTAAATGCTTTAATATTAATTTAACAATATCAATATTTCTTTTTTCATTATGTCCTCCTATATTATATCTTTCGCCTGAAATTCCTTTATGAAATACTAAATCTATTGCTTTACAATGATCTTCAACATATAACCAATCTCTAATATTTTTTCCAGTTCCATAAACAGGTAACTTTTCATTATTTATTGCAAGTTTTATCATATGAGGTATTAATTTTTCGTTATGTTGATATGGTCCATAATTGTTTGAACAATTAGTCACATTTATATTCATGTTATAGGTCTGTTTATAAGCAAATGCAATTAAATCTGAACTTGCTTTTGATGAAGAATATGGACTACTTGGTTTAATTGGTGATTTTTCTGTAAAATATCCTTCTTCTCCTAATGAACCATATACTTCATCTGTTGATATGTGAACAAATTTATTTGTGCTCCCTTCTCCCCATACTTGTTTTGCAGTTTCTAATAATGTATGTGTTCCTATTACATTTGTCTGTGTAAATATAAATGGATTTTTTATACTGTTATCAACATGTGATTCTGCTGCAAAATGTATAACTCCATTTATGTTATATTTTTCAAATATTTCCTTCATTTTTTCAAAATCACATATATCTGCTTTTACAAATGTTGTTTTATCTTTTACTTTATCTAAATTTGCCATATTTCCCGCATATGTTAATTTATCCACTACTATTATGTTATAGTCAGGATGTTTATTTACAAAATATTCTACAAAATTTGCTCCTATAAAACCAGCTGCTCCTGTAACTAAAATATTATTATTCATTTTTTTTCTCCCTTATTATAAATTTTTAAATAGATCTGTTTGTTTCAATTCTTTTAATGATGGCCATTTTGCATCTTTTTCAGATGTTAATAAATCTTCTGGTTTCAAATCTCCCATAGGCCATTTTATTCCTATATCTGGATCATCAAATTTTAATCCGCCTTCTGCTTCATGATTATAAATATCATCACATTTATAAGCGAATTCCGCTTCATCTGATAATACTAAAAATCCATGTGCAAAACCTTTTGGAATCATAAACATTTTTTTATTTTCCTCTGTTAATACAATTCCTTCCCATTTTCCATATGTTTTACTTCCTGGTCTTAAGTCAACAGCTACATCAAATACTTCTCCTTTTATACATCTAACTAATTTTGCTTGTGTATTTTCTTTTTGGAAGTGTAACCCCCTTAACACTCCCTTTTTTGATTTTGATTGATTGTCTTGTACAAAATCATAATTTAATCCTAATTCATCAAAATCGATTTTACTATATGTCTCCATAAAGTATCCTCTACTATCTCCAAATACAGTAGGTTCTATAACATATACACCTTCTATAGATGTACTATTTTTTTTAAATTTTCCCATATTGCTTCTTCCTTCCTAAATATTGGTTATTAACATTTTATATTAATTTATAAATGCTTTTTTACTTTTAAAAGATTTCTTCTTCAGCTAAACTCTTTAAGTATTTTCCATAATTTGTTTTTAAAAATGGTTTTATAATTTCTAATAATTTTTCTTTATTTATCCAATTTTTTCTAAAAGCAATTTCTTCAGGGCAAGATACTTGCATCCCTTGTCTGTTTTCTATTGTTCTAATAAAGTTTGCAGCCTCTATTAAATCTGCATGTGTTCCAGTATCAAGCCATGCAAGACCTCTTCCTAATTTTTCAACCTTTAGTCTTTTTTGTCTTAAATATTCATCATTAATTGATGTTATTTCTAGTTCTCCTCTTTCTGATGGCTTAATTTTTTTTGCAATTTTTACAACATCATTTGGATAAAAATATAACCCAGGTACACATAAGTTAGATTTTGGTTTTTCAGGTTTTTCTTCTATTGATACCGCATTACTATTTTCGTCCACTTCTACAACCCCATATGCTCTTGGATCTTTTACTGGATAACCAAATATTGTTGCATATTCATGATTATTAGATACCTCTTCTAATTTTCCAGTTAAACCTTGTCCATAAAATATATTATCTCCTAGGACCATAGCAACATCACTATCACCTATAAATTCTTCTCCTATTATAAATGCATCTGCTAGCCCTCTTGGTTTTTCTTGTATGGCATATGTAAATTTCATTCCCCATTTTGAACCATCTCCTAATAATTCTTTAAAAGCATTTACATCTCTTGGTGTAGATATAATTAATACATCTCTAATATTTGATAACATTAACATTGATAATGGATAATATATCATTGGCTTGTCATATACTGGCATAAGTTGTTTTGAAATAGAAAGTGTTAATGGATATAGTCTGGTTCCACTTCCTCCTGCTAAAATAATTCCTTTTCTATTATTCATTTTTATTCATTCCTTTCATTAAAATCTGTATAAATAAATTTTATCTTCATCTACTCTTCTATCTTTTTTGCCTCTTCTAAATATCTTTTTAAACCATCTTTCCATTCTGGCACTTTAATTCCATATGACTCAAGTTTTGCTTTTGACATTTGTGAATTAAATGGTCTTTTTGCTTGAACAACATTCATCATTTTTATATATTCATCAGTAGTTACTGGATTTACTTTACAATTTATTTCTTGCTCTTTTAAAATTTCTTTTGTAAAATCATACCATGTTGTATAGCCATTATTTGTTGCATTATAAACTCCATAAGGAATTTTTTTATCTATTGCTTGGTATATTATTTGTGCTAAATCTTTTGCATATGTTGGACTTCCATGTTGATCTGCCACTACATTTAGTTCATCTTTTGTTAAACCTAATTTTGTCATTGTTTTAACAAAGTTATTTCCACCAATTCCATATAGCCATGCAGTTCTAAAAATATAATATTCATCCAAATTGTTTTCGATTCCTTCTTCTCCATGTAGCTTGGTTTTTCCATACACTGTTACTGGATTTTTAGGGTCATCTTCTTTATAATCTTTTGATACATCTAAATCTCCGCCAAATACATAGTCTGTTGAAATATGAACTAACTTTGCTTTTACCTCCTTTGCAGCTTTTGCAAGATTTGTTGGTCCATCTGCATTAATTTTATTTGCTAACTCATAGCACTCTTCTGCTTTATCAACTGCAGTAAATGCTGCACAATTTATTATATAATCAGGTTTTGTATCTGTTATAAATTTTCTAACTGCCTCCTCATTTGTTATGTCTAATTCTGCAACATCTGTTAAAATTAATTCATTGCCTTTTGCAAATTTTTCTTTTACTTCTTTTGCAAGCATTCCATTTGCACCTGTAATTAAAATTTTCAATTTTATTTCCTCCTTATTTTTTTCTTATATAATACTATAACTGTTAATATTACAATTATTAGTAATGTAACTAAAACATATGGCAATATGTTTGTATTTGGTTTTTTAGTTTGTTTTTCTGATTCATCTATTTCATTTGTTTCATTCATTTCATTTTCTGGTTGACTAATAACATTTTCTTCACTTTTATCTTCTACTATTTCTGTTTTGGTATTATTTTCTTCTTGATTAGTTTGATTTGTTTGAGTAGTATTTTCCTCTTTTTTTTCTTCTTCTTTTTCTTCTTGAACATTTGATATTATTTCTTCTTCGGCAATTGGAGTATCTGATCTTCTAACATAAATAATATATGTGTCATTATCTCCATTTTCAGCAGTAACTTTTACTGTTACCTTATTTGTGCCTATTTGTAAATATGTGTTTCCTAATATTTCTACTTTTGCATTGTTGTTATTTGGAACTACATTTACATTAACCTCTGTAATATTATTTTCAACCTTTGTTCTATATATCTTATTATTTTCCTCATCTTGCTTTAATTCACCTATTATAGGTGTTACAGTCAAACTTTTTACCCCAGTATCATTTGAAACAGCAATAGCATAATAAGTAAAACTACTTATTATGCCTATTGCAAATATTATTATTAAATTAACAACCAAAATATTAGTAATTCTTTTCATATAGTTAATTTCTCCTTTTTTATTCTATTTTTATTTCAATTGCCTCTATTCTCTTTGATTTTCCAACAGTTCCTGCTATTTCTCCATTTTTAACCCAATTTGTCCATCCTATATCTTGTACATGTACTCTATATTTAACATTCTTTCCTAAACTACTATTTAGCTTAATTTGAATCGCTTCTATTCTTTTAGATTTTCCTGTAGTTCCTGCTATTTCTCCATTTTTAACCCAATTCATCCATCCTATATCTTGTACATGTACTTTGTACTGAATTGCATCTTTTATTGAAGAGTCTACTCCATTTAATTTAATTTGAATTGCTTCAAGCCTTTTAGATTTTCCTGTAGTTCCTGCTGTTTTTCCACCATTTAACCAATTTTGCCATCCTACATCTTGTACATGTACTTTATATGATACACTTATATTATTTGTTACTGGTTCTAGTTTAATTTGAATTGCTTCTATTCTTTTTGCTTGGCCAACAGTTCCTGCTGTTTCACCATTTTTAACCCAATTCATCCATCCTATATCTTGTACATGAACTCTATACATTACATTATATTTTGAACTATCTTTCAATTTAATTTGAATTGATTCCATTCTTTTATTACTTTTTTCAGTTCCTAAATTATTACCATCTTGTCTCCAGTTAGTCCAACCAATATCTTGAATATGAGCTCTATATTGAATACTATTATTTGAAATAGAACTTCCTAATTTAATTTTTAATGATTCTATTTTTCTATTTTGTTCAGAAGAACCTGCTTCTTTACCATCACTTACCCAGCCTTTCCATCCAGCATCTTTTAAATAAGTATTATAATTTATTTTAGCTTTAGTATCAATTTCAGCATTTCCTGTATATTGAACACCTTTGTTTGTTAACGGTTTAGCCTCTTCAACCTTTATTTCAATTGCAGTAATCATTTTACCTTGTCCTGTGGTTCCTGCTGTTTCACCATTTTTACTCCATCCAGTCCATCCATTTCCTAAGACATATACTCTGTATAATATATTATATTCACTAGAACTTCTAAATTTAATTTGTATAGCTTCTATTCTTTTTGATTCTCCTATTGTTCCAGAATCTTGTCCTTCTTTTTTCCAGCTCATCCATCCATAATCTTGTACATGTGTTCTATATTGTAAATTTTCATTTACCAATGACTCTTTTACAGTAATATTTATTGTTTCAAGTCTTCTATTTCCCCCAATATTTCCTATTGTTTGTGCGTCTTTTCCATAATTGGTCCAACCTATATTTTGAAGTTGTGCTTTATAAGAAACCATAGCATTTGAATCTTTGTTAGATCCGGTATAATCTTTTCCGCTGCTTGGAACATAATACACATCTTTTTTTGTATTAACTGGTGATAAATAACTCATTGCCATATATACTATATTTCCATTATAAGAAATTTTACCATATTGCAATCCATTAATTGTTATAGCATTTGATTGTATTAAAGAAACCAAAGTATCTTTTCTTAATGAACCAATAATATTTTTATTTTGATCTCTATAAAATACAGAATCATAATTTGAACTTACATAATAAATATTTCCAGATGCATTTCCTGGTAATTTTGAATATACAGGCATATTTTTATAAATAGGTATTACAAATGTTAAACTTTTGTCTAATAAGTCATTTTTATCATATGCTTTGTATAAATTAGATGCTTGTGAATTTGGATCTTGAACATTTGTCATATACTGATGGTTATACAGTTCTGATTTTTCTTTTCCTACTACATCAAATTTATATAAATATTTATTAACTTGTCCTTGTTTTGTATATGAACCAGAAATTAATTTTGCGCCTTCTATCAATGCCTTTTGAGGAGTTGTCCATCCTTGATTTTTGGCAAATTCCAATCCTCTTGCCAAATTTCCCTCTCCATCTGTTGCTCCATAATTAAAGAAATTATAAACATTAGGATAAGTACTATCTTTGCCAGATATCATATATGGTAAATCTTTTCCATTACCTAACTCCTGAAATATTTTTACTACTATACTATATGCACTTTCTCCAGTAGCTTGTGATGCATCATAAATCATTTGGGCATAAGATTGTCCATTTGCACTTCCTTCTAAATATGTACCTTTTACAAATGCTTTAATATCAGAAACAGAAACATATGTATTGCTAGATAAATCTAAAAATTGAAATATCGTTGTTTCAGTTAAAAAGTTTCTTGGATCCATATAATATGAAGTAATCTCTTTTGAAGCACAATAATATTTTTTATCTCCCTGTTTATTGCATGAATGATACCAAGAATTTGGATATGAACCATCTTTGTATATCGTATTATGTAAGCAATTCGTTTCGTTTGAAACAAGTTCATTCCAGTCTATATCTGTATAAAATGGCTTAAATTTCCAATTAGTATGTCCTGTTTGATCAACTAACTTGTTTAATAAAGTTTGATAACTTTCTGGAAAAATTTCAATTCCATTTTTATTTGTATAATTTGCATCAAGAATTACCTGATTGTAAGTTGCTGCATTTGATATATTATAATAACTAGAAAAAGTTAATAACATTAGATTTACACATAATATTAATATAATTAATTTTAATTTTTTTATCATAATCCATCACCTATATATATTTTTCTACATTTTTTATTTACAATTCTAGTATATCATTGTTAATGAAGTATATCAATAGAATTTTTTTCTATATTAAAACTTTTATTATAATTTGCTATATATATATACTAATAATTTTCCAAGATTCAATTTATGAAATATTATAAATATTGTAAGCATTAGTCTTATTGACAATATTTCCCCTTTAGGCTTATTAAACCCAATTAATTTTGATTTTTTATAATCTGGAAATCTCTCTTCTAACCATTTAAATATTTTATCATATTCTTTACTTATAGTTTTATAATCTAGCTTTTTAGTTGAAAATGATAATAGCCATATAATATATCTTATAAAATGTGTCTCAATTATTTTGTAATTTTTTTCTAATAATCCTTCTTTTTTTACCATATCATAGCAATTATTTAGTAATTCATACACTTGCAACTGAGTAATATTTTTTTGTGTAGTATTTGAAACACTAGCAGTATTGAAAAACCAATTATAGCCTGTATAAGGTATTATTTTTATTTTATCGCTTATTAAAACAGCCTTTAAATTAAAGTATATATCTTCTCCTAAATTAACACTTAAAAATTCTATATTATTGTTTATTAAATAACTTTTTTTATATATTTTAGCCCATGGAGCCATAATCATAAATTTAGACCATTCTTCATCTTGAAGCTCTAATTCTTTTATTATTTTTCCATATTCATTCGGTCTTCTATATCCTCCCATAACAATATCATATTCATTTTCTTTTAACACATTTACAAAAGTTTCTATATAATCTTTATCTATATAATCATCATTATCTATAAATGTAATATAATTTCCATTTGCAATTTTTATTCCATAATTTCTTGTTTTTGCAACACCCTTATTTTCTTGCTCAATATGTCTTATGATATTAGGATATTTTTTTTCATATTCATCTAAAATTTCTTTTGATTTATCTTTTGATCCATCATTTATTATAATAATTTCTATATTTTTATATGTTTGTTCTATTACACTATCTAAGCATCTTGCTATATACTTTTCAGAATTATATACTGGTATTATCACTGAGACTTTTGGTTGTTCCATTAGACATCTCTCCTTTTAATTTAATTTTATTAAATATGATTTTAGTAATTATAAAATATAAAGCATAATATAAAAACATTATAATAAAATATGCTATAACTGAACCGTCAATTTTTAACATTTTTGTTAATATATCAGATATAATTAATGCAATAATAGATATTAATCCATATATTACAAATTGTATAAATGTTTTTCTAATAGTTGTAAGTAATGTAGAATAAATTATTCCTATATTATATAATGTAGATGAAATAATTATAAATACTAAATGAATTCTATATGCACTTATATCAATTCCATAAATCAAATTTAATACTGGTATTCCAATTAAATAAGCAAGAATTGAAGCAACAATACCAAAATAAACAATATATTTTACAATCTTAAAAATCAATTTATTTAATTGATTTATTTTATTTTCTTTATATAATTCTACAATAGTTGTTAAATATGGATGTAATAAAAACTGCCCAACTAGTCCCATAATTGTAGCTGGCATAACTATTATTCCAAATATAGTTTGTAAATCATTTGCAAGATAATTATCTATTGCATATTTAGGAGCATTAATTAAATAAAGCCCTAAAAATGAAATAATAAATATAAAAAATCCATTTTTAAATATTAAAAAGCTTTTTTTAATTGATATATTTTCTTTTTTATCTAATAAATTTTTTATATGTCTAAAATCATAAAATATTATCATTAAAATCCATACAAGTATAATCATACTTATTGATATAATAACATTTTGGGTATATATATCAACTACAACAAATAATACTACACTTAATATTGCTTTATAAAAATATGACTTTCCAACAATATTTAACTGATTGTTTTTTTGTAATATTCCATATAATACATCACTAAAAGCTTCTAAGCATTTACTAAATGCCAAAAATATAAAAATTATAGATTTATAATTGTCATAATGTTTAAATAGAACAAATATTAATGTGCATCCCATCATTAATACACATGATAATATTCTATTTAAAATAAATTCTTTGTTATTTATGTTTTTATTTGTTTCTGTTACCTGAAAAACTCTACCCGCATATACACCTATAACATATAAAATACATGCTGTTGAATATGCAATAGTAAAAATTCCTGCATCGTTTACCCCATTAATCCTTGTAACTGCTACTAAAAAAAATAATGAATTAAAAGCGTTAAACCCAGTTCCAACTATATTCCATATAAAATTACTTTTAAAATTTTTTTCTTTTTCCAAATTTTTCACCATAACTTCTTTCGTTTTTTAATAAGTCTTTTAACTATTTGTTTTTATCGCATTTTTATAGAAATGCATTATTATTTTGGCAATTGGTTTTGGCCATAATTTTTTTAGCATTTCTAAATCTTCCTCTAATCTAATATTGTTCTCTATTAAATTAGAGGTTTCTGATTCTTCATGTATTCTATGTTTCATTATTGGTTTATTTATATATAAAAATCTGTAATCAGTTTTTGAAAACTCATACCATGTATCCCAGTCTAAATCACATTTCATGTCAACCTTGTATGGTTTTTTACCAGTTATTCTTGTATTAACAGTTACACAAGGACAACAAATTGATGAGCCAAATCTTAATGAAAATTTTTTTGCCCACTTCTTTTGGCCATGTTTTATTAATGGCTTTTGTAATATCTTTTTTATCTTCAAATTCTTGGTTAATGGAATTGTTTTATTATTTTTTATTTCTTCATAATCTCCAAAAGCAATAATGAAATCTTCGCCATTATTTATATATTTTACAATTTCTTCTAAATAATTTTCATTATATATATCATCCTGATGTGCCACAGTAACATAATCAGTCTTAGTTTTACTTACACCAAAATTCCAATCTTGTCCAATGCCACGTTCTCCTTGGTTTATAAATAATTCTATATTATATTTTTTAGCTAAATTTTTTATATAATCATTTGGTGTTGATGTGCACATTATAATATTGCTTTTTACTTTTTGGTTTAGTAATGAATTTATACATTCTTCAAGATATTTTGACTCTTTGTATGCACATATAACAAATGTATGGTTTTTAAATTCATCCATCTTTTTTCCTCTATTCTTCTTTATTTTTTTTATTATTCTCTTCTTGATTTTTAATTTTTTCCTTTAATATTCCCATTTCTTGAGTTAATTTTACAATCATTTTATTTTGCTTTGTAATAACAATACTAATGTGAATAATATATGTTCCTAAAATTATTATTGCAAATAATAGCATTAGGGTTGGTGGATAAAATACGTTAAATTTATTTGCAACCACAGTAATTAATTGTGGAAATAAAGAAACAATCAAAATCACAATACCTGCGAATAGCCACAAAATTGAATATTTTTCTTCCAATTTATTTTTTCTTACTAAATGCATAATAAATATTATAAATATTATTGAAAATATTATTGCAAAATAATATATCATTTTTTCCTCCTTCTAATCTTTTATTCCCATTAAGAAAATATAAAGAATTACTTTAAACATATAACTTATGCTTTTTAATGGTGATATTGAAGATACTCCTGTTTCTCTCTTTTTCATTTTTACTGGTATTTCATTTACCTTATATCCTTTTTTTATCATATACATATTAGTACATGGTTCTGGATAATCATATGGGTAATTTTCTACAAACTCTTCTATAACATTTTTATTAGCAGCCCTGTAACCTGATGTTGTATCATAAATTTTTACATGTGTCATCAATTTTATTATTGAAGAAATTATATTAATACCAAACATTCTAAAAAAAGTCTGCTTATAATCGGTTTTCTTTACGAACCTAGATCCTATAACTAAATCATTTCCTTTTAAAATTTCATTAATTAAATTTTGTATATATTTAGGATCATGCTGTCCATCCCCATCTAGTTGAATTGCAATATCATAATTATATTTCTTTGCATATAAATATCCTGTTTGAACAGCCCCACCTATTCCTAAATTATTAGGTGAATCTATAACTATTGCATTAGTTTTTTTAGCTTCTTTATAGGTATTGTCATTTGAACCATCATTTACAACCAATACATCACAATTTTTTATATTTTGCTCATATACACTATTTATCACTTTTTTTATAGATTCTTCTTCATTATAAGCTGGAATAATTATTAATGTCTTTGGATTTTCTTTATTTAATTCGATATCATTTTTTTTCTTTTCAGATTTTTTGTTTTTTATTATACAATTAGCTAGCATTAAAACTGATATATATTCTGTCATAAAGCATGGATAAAAATATCTTTGATCTTGTGATGATATTAAGAATACATATGTTCCAATATTTAACAACATTGGTAATAATATTAATAAATACATTTTCTTTTTTTCTTTTAAACATACTATTATAATGCTTATTACTGCTACTAATATTGCAACAGCTGGTCTATATATTACTGTGTAAATTTTTCTATGTTCTAAAGTTTTTATTGCATAATTAGACAATTTTTCATTCCATTGTTTTAATATTGGTTTATTATCATACCTACCATTTGAAATTTCTGAAACAGAACCATTATTTATTATAATACTGTGCATTACAGATTTTTCTGGTTCTTTTATTTTCCACCATATTGAATTAATATTCAAAAAATGATTAATAATTATTTCTGGTTTTTTAGAAGCGTACTTATTAAATAATTCATTAAACCTACTTTTATTTTCTGAACTTTTTAATATGTCTCTATTATAATCATTACTAAATAAAATTGGAGTTCCATCATATGCCGAATATTTTTCTTTCCATTTATTTGTATCAATAATTTTGTTAAGAAATTCTATATCTTCTTTTTCAAATTCTATATCTGAATTTAATAATGCTCCCATACAATAAATTTTAGTTGAATCTAAAGCACCACCTACTTGTGCTTCGTTTGTTGTAGAGTTTAAAGTCCATTGTGGTATAGACATAATAATGAAAGTCATTATAAATGGAATAATTAATTTAATAGCCGATTTTATTTGCTTTGTATTAACAATATTTAGTATTAAGATTAATCCAAACATAATAAGTCCTATTGGAAATCCATTATGTCTTAATCTCATAATTGACACACATGATATAGCCAAAATAATAGTTTGACCTATTGTATAATTAAAATTATTCTTTATTCCAATATAAATTATTGCTAGAAGCAATAAAAACGAATAAGAATATAGTATATCTTTCCATAATGTTATTGAATATAGAAAATTCAAAGGTAATACTGCAATTATAAATGTAAAAATAATTTGAAATATCTTATTTGATATTGAATTATTATATTTTCTTATACATTTGCAACAATACGTCCATATAAATGCAAAAACTATAATTTGAAATAATGCTGGTCCCCAATCTCCAACTAATTTAGCTAAGTTTCCAATTATGAAAGAATGTAAAATTGGATGTGCATTTTTATATTCATTATTTTCAGCCTGACTTATTTGGTCTACCACATCTGAAGTTACAAGACCTGGAAAAAAAGATAATAAGCTAATTCCAAATATAACAAATATAATTAAAAATATAAAAATATCAGAAATTTCTATTTTTCTTTTTTTCTCTTTGGTAAACTCTTTATGCTTTTTTATTTTTATAATCTTCATCTAAATTTCCCTTTCATATAAAGAATTATTGTTTAATTATATATTCAAAAAATTATTAATACTTTCTTGTGCTTTTTTTGAATATTCAACTTTCCATTTTTTATATAAATCTAGAATTTTCTCTTTATTTTCTAATGCATAATTAATTTTATTGTATATTTCCATTATATCATCTTCTTTGCTAACAACTAAGTATTTTTCTAATTCTGTTCCTGCAAAATAATGATGATTATCTCCAGTAATACATACCGTTCCAAGTTCAAGGCTTTCTATTGGTATTAATGGAGCACATTCAGTAAATGTTACATATACATTAATGTCATTGCTAGCCATTCTTTTATATAATTCTTCTTTTGGAACCGTTTTATTTACACCTGTTAAATTTATATCATATCTTCTAGAAATAGTAGCTATTTTATTATTTATTGGAATACAATCAAGTTTAGTATTTTTTAAAAGACTTATCGCACTTAGTTGATTATAAGTATTTTTTACCCATCTATCACCTGATGCATACAATCCAACTTTTAAAAATTCATTATTTTTATCTTGTACAATATATTTTTCCTTGTCTTCTATATATATATCATTCATTAAAAAACTTGTATTATAGCCTTTTGCTTTATAGAACTCGTATAAACTTTTTTTAACAAATCCAATTTCATCAACTTTTCCCTTACCATACAAATCTAACATAATATTGTATACATTCCAATCATATTCCTCTGATAATAATGCATTACTACCATGTATTAATAATTTTATTTTTATAGTTGGTTTTATTTCCTTTAAAGCAATTACGATTTTTTCCCAGCCATTTGCAAATGCATTAAATACTACTAATTTTTTTCCAGCATTTATAATCTCTTGTGCTATCATCTTTGCTTCTTTTTTTGTATATTGTTCTCTTACTTCCAATACATTATTACCAAAAGTATATTTAGTAGCATTTTTAACTCCAATCCATTCAGGATGACATATTGCTAGATAATTATCTTTTTGTGTACATAAATTTTCTTTAATTCTAGAAATCCTCTTATTTCTATGAAAATATATAGAATATACTAGTGCTAAAGAATTAAATATACTTTTTATTCTTTTCATAAAACGCCATCTTAAATTGCATATCCAATTTAAAAAATTATTTATTTTATTTCCTATTGTTGGTCCAAATTTTCTGTTAATCCATACTGTTCTTCTTTCTCCCCTACTCGTCCATGTAGCATTAAACAAATGTATCATACATGTATTTTTAGTATAAACTTTTTCAGAATAGTCGTAACTTAATGGATAAAAATATTCTCTTGGATATATATATATATTATTATCAATAATTTTTATACCGTCATCATTGTTAAAGCTGTTATATTTATTTAAAATTTTTGTTATTATTACTGGATTGGCATAATCATATAAAATTTCAGGATTAAAATGGCTTATATTATTATAATACTCCATAATTTCTTTTATATATTTGTTTTTCTTCTCTTTAACTCCTATAAATGCAGTTCCTACATAGCCACTATCTTCAAATCCCATAACAAAATCTTTGTCTATTATATTACTTACATCTTTTATGATTTTCATATCAGTATCAAAATAAATTCCACCTTCATGATATAATGCATATATTCTTACATAATCACTCACGAAAGCCCACTTTTTATTTTCGTATGCTTCTTTTACAAAATTACACGAATTTATATCAAAATTTTTTTCATTCCATTCTTTTATTTTATAATCTGGTAAATATTTTTTCCATGTTTTTATACATTTTTTAACTTTTTTAGGTAATTTTTTTCCTCCAAACCAGCAATAATGTATTGTCTTTTCCATATTTTCCTCCTAAATACTATAATAATTAATTTTACAATTCCTCTGCAAATCTTTTTTCTAATTTTTTAAATATTAAAAATCCAATTATTGTTAAAGCAATTCCCATTGCAAGTGCAATTAACAACCCTTGAAAATCTGGAGCTGTTTTATTGTAAAATATATTTCTATAACCATCTATTAAGTATGACATTGGATTAATTCTTACAATCCATTGTAATTGTGATGGTACAGCATTTATAGCATAAACAATAGGTGTTGCATAAAATAATAACTGCATTAAAATACCTAAAATATGTAATAAATCCCTAAAATATACCGTTAAACTAGACACAATAAATGCTACTCCTATTGATACTAAATATTGTATTGCAACAATTGGTATATACCATAAAATATAAGGAGATAAACCTATTCCTCCAAAAATAACAAATCCCAAAATTATAAGAGTTGATATTAAAAAATTTACTCCTTCACTAGTTACTAATGATATTGGTAATATTTCTCTTGGAAAATAAACCTTTTTTATTATATTACCATTATCTATCATTATTGCTGCCCCTCTTAATACAACAGATGAAAAATATTGCCATGGAATTAAACCACAACATAAATAAACAGCATAATTAGGAATATCACTTTTTAATATTATCTGAAACACAAAAGCATATACTATAATTTGCAATAATGGGTTTACAAATGACCATAATATTCCTAAAAAAGAATGTTTATATTTTCCACCAATATCTTTTGTTATATTGGTTTTTAATAATTCTCTATAATTATACAAATCTTTAATTAAATTCATTATAATGTCTCCTTTATATATTCTTCTATTACTCTATCTGGAGTATCATCCATTTTTACAACCCCGTCGCAAAGCCAAACAGCTCTACTACAAAATTCCTTTACTGTTTGCATACTATGTGTTACAAAAACCATGGTTTTCCCTTGTTCTTTCAATTCCTTCATTTTAGCAATACATTTTTCTTGAAAATGTTGGTCTCCTACTGCTAAAATCTCATCTACTAATAATATTTCTGCATCAACATTAATAGCAACAGCAAAAGCAAGTCTCATATACATTCCAGAAGAATAGGTTCTTACAGGATTATCTATATAACTACCTAATTCTGAAAATTCTATAATTTGGTCTATTCTTTTATCAATTTCTTTTCTTGTAAGTCCAAAAATTGAAGCATTAAAATATATATTTTCTCTACCTGAAAAATCAGGATGAAATCCAGCTCCAAGTTCCAATAATGAAGTTAATTTTCCGTTTGTAATAATTTCTCCTTTATTAGGATATATGATTTTTGTCATTAATTTAAGCAATGTTGATTTTCCGCTTCCATTAACCCCTATTAATGCTACTGCTTCTCCATTTTTTATTGTTAAATTTATGTCTTTTAATACTTCTCTTTTTTCTTTTTTATTTCTATTCCAAAATAACATTTTTTCTTTTAGACTATTGGCTTTATCCATATATATATTAAATGTTTTATATACATGTTTTACAATAATTCTATCTTCATTTTTTTCAGTTTGTTTTTCCATTTTTCATATACCTTTCTTGCTTGTTATTAAATATATATAAAAATATGTCTAATTTTTTATAATCTGCTCATAATATATAACATAAACCCCTTAATGTCAAATATTTCTATAAAATTAGAGGTTATTTTCTTAATTTTAAATATATTCTTATATCAATACATAAAAGAATCTTTTTTACTAATTGTTTAACATTTCTAGCTTTAATATTTTTTATAATTTTTCTTTTCTTTATCTCTTTAATATACTCTTTTTTTTGCTGTTGGTCTTTTAAATTATTAACTGATAATATAATTGAATTTGTATAATATATTTTTATATTTTGTATAGATTTTTTAGAAATATCGTATCCTTGTATAATTTTTAACATATTATCATAATGTTTTAATAAATCCATATTTCTATCATACAAAGTTTTTGGATTTCCTCTAGTTATGCTTTTTGAAGTTTGTACGTAATAATAACCTATTATATCAGTTGATGCAACTTTTTTTGCTTTTAATATTATTAAAGAAGTTAATCCAAAATCTTCATGATACATCCCTTTAGAATACATAAATTTATTATTAATAAAAAAATCTTTTTTGTATATGTAAGCCCATGCAACATCTGTCATTTTGTCTTGCTTGTACAAAATATCAAATGCTTCTTCTCCTGTTTTATCATAAAAAACTGGATTATTATTTTCATCAATTTTATTACAGTTTTCATCTACTCTAATTATTTTAAATTTTACTAAATCATAATCTTCTTTAATATATTTTTCTAAATCTTTATATAAATTTAAATCTATATAATCGTCTGAATCCACAAAAGATATATATTTTCCATTAGCTTTTTTTATGCCAAAATTTCTTGCATCTGATAGTCCACCATTTTCCTTATCATAGTATACAATTTTGTCACTATATTTTTTAGCATATTGTTTTGCAATCTCTCCTGAATTATCTGTAGATCCATCATTTACAAGTATAATTTCTATATTATTTTTTTTCTGATTTATTAAAGATTCTATACATCTTTTTAATTGCTTTTCCACATTGTAAATTGGAACAATTACACTTATATCTGGCATTTTTTTCTCCTTATTATATTATCATTTCTATTTTTTTTGCTATTTCTTGATTATATTTTTCAGCATCAAATTTTTCTTTTATTGTATAACCATTATTTATAAATTCTTTCATTGCTTCATATAAAGATTCTTGATCTTTTTTTATTACATAGCCAAACCTTCCATCTATTTGGTCACTACCTGAAACATTTGTGGTTATTACTGGTTTATTTAAGACCATTGCCTCAGTATATACTACTGGTGATCCTTCATATTCTGAAGAAAGCAAAACACAATCTGATATTTTAAAATATGGATATGGATTTTTTCTTTTTCCTAAAAATAAGATATTATTCTCTAATTTCATTTGTTTTACCATATTTTTGTATTTTTTATTATCTTTTCCATCTCCAACAAATAATATTCTAAATTTATATCCCTCATCATTTAATTTTTTTGCAGCATCTATTATTCTACTTAATTTTTTTTGTTCTTCATCATGTCTTCCAATATTTAAAAATAAAGTTACATCTTTATCTAAATTTTCTTTAACATTTTCTTTTGACTTCTCTATAATTGTTTTATAGTCTATTATATTGTTTATTGCATAAACATTTTTTTCATTAGGAAATACTTTTAAAAATGACTCTTTCCCTTGTTTTGAAACAAACACAATATTTTTAAATTCTTTATATTTTTTTTCTTCAAAAAATTTTTTTACCTTTTCATAATCATTATTATATTGCTCTAAATAATCCATATGGCACCACAAAGTTGAATTTCTAGATGCAATTCTTGCAACAAAACATGAAGGAAGAGAATATGTAGCATAAGCTGCCGAAAAGTCAAATTTATTTTTATATATTTTTTTAAATTTATATTGTTTAATAAAATTTTTAAATTTTCTTAATATTGTTATCTTATTACTGTCTGGAGTAAATTCTAATAGATTTATTCTATTATCTAATAAATTTAAAAAGATTCCCTCTTTTTTTTCTAAAACAATTGTTATATCATATTTATATTCATTATTTATTTTTTGTTTAGCTAAATAGTTTACTAATGATAACATTGCTGTCTCAATTCCACCTAATCCTAAACTATTTGCCGCAAATAATATTTTTTTCATATTTTCCCTTTCCATTAAAGAATTTTAATTTAAAATTTCATCTTAGTTTTTATTCTTCCAGGCACATACAATAAACAATATAAAATTTTATTTTTTGTAGACATTATTTTATTTAAAGACTTTTTGGCATTAATTAATTTTCCAAATAAAATATAATGTTTAATTACATATAACCTTTTAGAGAATTTAACGCCTTTCATATCTTTTTCAAGTATCTCTTGAAAATACTTATAATAGCCATAAGGATTATTTTTAAATTGTTTTATAATATTTTTACTATAGCCGTCTTTTTGATATTCACAAATCATAATTGGCTTATTTATGCATATCATTTTATATTTTACATCCATTTTATGATACATTCTTGCTTCTGTAACAAATTTTTCATTATGTTCTAGTTCATGTTTATATTTTTTTCTCACATCTGCAAAAAATACCAAAGCCTTTTCACCATTTTCCCCCTCTTTAAAATATAAATCAAACATTGTTGTTTTTTCATTTTTAAATAAATTTCCCATATTGTTTCCATTTTGATCATATTTTAAAAAGCACAATGCATAAATATCATTTTTATCACATTTTTGATATTCATTTTTTATAATATCAAATGCATCTTCTGTAAAATAGTCATCAGAATCACACTCTATAATTAAGTCTCCATTTGCCTCTTTAACTAACTTATTTATTGCTAACATTTTTCCTTGGTTTTCTTGATAAAAATATTTTATTTCTATTTTATTTTCATCTTTAAAATCTTTTACAATATTTTTTGTATCATCTTTTGATCCATCATCAATAATTAGCCATTGTATATCTACATTATAATTACTGTTTTGAATTAAACTATTATATAATTTTTTTAGTAAATTTCCTCTATTATATGTTGATGTTAATACCGATATTTTCAATTTATTCACCTACTAATTTTACTATCTTATCTATTATTTTGCTATTATCATACATGCAATCTTGAGTAATTTTTTCACTTAAATTCTTATCTTTTATTATTTGTTTTAAACCATCATAAATTTTTTCTTCATCATTTTCTAAAACAATGCTTTTTCCATATTTATTTACTGCTTCTCTTGCTGCAGTATCAGTTATTATTATTGGTTTGTTTAAGATTTTTGCCTCTTCTAAAACCATTCCATAACCTTCAAAATAAGAAAGCAAACAAAAATAATCACAGTTTTTTATATAAGGATATGGATTTTCTTTTTTTCCAAGCAAGAAAAAAGTATCTTGCACTTTTTTTTCATTTATTAATGTTTGAAGTTTATTTTCTTCTGGTCCCTCTCCTATAACATAAAAACTAATTTTAAAGCCATCTTTTATAAGTTTTTCATGTACATTAATAATTCTGTCAATCGCTTTTTGTGGCACTAATCTTGCAACAGTTACAAAATTAATTGTATTTTTGTTAAATTTATAATCTTGATTTTGCTTTGCCTTTTCCAATACTTTTTCTTTATCTAAATAATTATATATAACCTCTTTTTTTACTGGCTCTAAATAATTATTTCTTATTTCATCTTTGTAAACTTCTCTAAATTTTTTCATATTATCTATGCTTACAAATACTAATGTTTCATATTTACAATAAATTTTTTTGTCTATATATCTTTTTAATTTTGATTTTATACCATTTCCATATACCTTAGATATATCATTATGTATCCATGCAATTTTTCTAGTTTTTTTATTTTTCACACTAAACAATCTTGTAATTGGTCCCTCTAAAAAAGCAATTTCTACATCATAATCTTCTTTTATAAACTTTTTATAAATTTTTCTTTTTCCTAATAAAACTTTTAATGGCATAGTAAAATGTTTTTTTATGTTTGACAATTCTTTATATGAAACATTATACAAGCTTTTTAATTTTACTTTCGAATTTAATTCTTTTTCTAATTCACCATTAGCATATATTGTAAATATAGTTATGTCATATTTTTCACATAATTTGTTTGCCAAGTCTACTAAAACCCTTTCCGCCCCACCAAGTGTTAAACTTGTTATTCCAAATAATATCTTTTTCATCTATTACTCCTTTTTTATAACCTTCATCTTATTTATTAGAATTGTATAAATAACTATAATTATCATCATTGTTGATGAATTAAAAAATGTATACCCTGAAAAAAATGATAATGCAAATGTAAATCCGCTTCCGTAATAGTAACATTATAAACTCGTCATCTATTTTCTTCCTATATTTAAATGCAAAATATATGCCATAAATAAAAATACTTAAAAATGGTACAAAATACAAAGTAAAACCAACCAACCCAAAATTAAATAAAAATGCTGGTATTTCCATTTCTAATACAAGTTCTCTAAAGTTTGCCATATAACCATTTCCAAATAATATAAGCCATATATTTTTTTGATTTTTAACTAAAGAAATATTATATATTAATTGCTGCATTCTTTGGTCATTATTTGAAACATTTAAAGAGTTTGCTATATTATATAAATCAAGTATGGACTCTTTTTGGCTTTGGCTTATATACCCATTTTCTAATTGATTATTATCTATTTTATTTTTTATATCTAATAAATCTCCTGTTATATGGGAATTTTGTTCTAAAGATGCATCTACTATATTATCTTCTATTTGCTTTAAGTGTTTTCTTCTTTCTAATGTTGTTGAACCAAAAATAACAACCAATAATGCAATTGCTACAATTGAAATACTTGCTATAATTACTAATTTTTTATTTACTTTTTCATTTTTCAATAAGCTATACAATATCTCTACTATAATATAAAAAGATAAAACTAATATAAAACCAAACAATCCAACTCTTGTCCCAATTAAAAAAGTTAAAAATATTCCATTTAAAATAAGTAGTGGTACTGCAATTTTTCTATATTTTTTATCTTTTATATAACCAATATAAATAAATATAGATAAAATTAAAATTGCCCCTATACTATTTCCTGATTCAAACCAACCCTTATAGCCCATTTTTTCTTCTAAATATGTATTAGATGAAGTGTTTGTAAATATTGATATAAATATTGAAATTATATAAATAGATACTGCATATAATACACTTTTCTTTAATTTATCTGTATTTTTTTCTTTAAATACATCTATATAAATAAATAAGTTCAATATCATAAAAGAATAATTTATTATATATTGTGCTTCATGAACTATATTACTATAACTACTTCCAGTTTTTACTTTTTGAAATAAATATAAATGTATACCTCCATATACTGCATATAATAAAAATGTTAAAAAACTATATACCTTAAATTTTTTATTCTTTTTAAAAAACAAATATATTATGCAAACAATAGAAATTATTGGTCTTGTAAATGTTGATGGTGAGAAATTAGTGTTAAACATATTTCTATATAAAAAGCTTATCATATCAAAAACAGGACACATAATAATAAATACACAAAGAATATTTTCTATGCTGAATTTTTTTATTTTTTCCATTTATATACTCCTAAATATAAAACAATAAATTTTATATGTAAATTTATTTACTGATTTTATGTATTTATCTTTTATTGATTTATTTTTCTTTAGTATTTTATTACATTTCCAATTAGGAAAATTTTTGTTTAAATTTTCCCATGTTAAATTTAAAATTTCTTTTCTAGTCTTTTTTTCTTTTATTTTAACCATTCTAAGTAATGAACTACATAGAAAATATCTTGTATATACATATTCAAGTTCATCTTTATACTCTTCATAAATTCCAAGTTCTTTATAATATTTTATAACATTATTTAAAACAACAAAAATTTCCTTTGTTCTTTCATTTTGCATATTTGATATGGAATTTTGCCTTTGAATATAATGAATACATGGCTCTTCTAAAAATGATATATTTTCCAAATATGGTATTAACTTATATGTAAATTCTACATCCTCATATCTGTAACCTTTTGGAAATTGGATTTTACTTTTTTCAATAACTTGTCTTTTTATTAGTTTATTCCATGCTACAACCCTAATTTTTTCTATCATTTCATGTTTACCACTATATTTTTTTCCAATATCTATTTTTATTTTTTGAGGATATTCCCATATAAAATTGCATTCTACCATATCACTGTTTTCTTTTTTGGCTAAATTATACATGTTTTCATATGTATCTAATTCAACATAGTCATCAGAATCTAAAAATGCAATATATTCTCCTGTAGCATATGGTATTCCATAATTTCTTGCATCTGATAATCCACCATTTTCTTTTTTTAGATATTTTATTTTCTGTGGATATCTGCTCAAAAAGCTTTTTATAATGTTTTCTGAGTTATCTTTACTTCCATCATTTACAATTATTATTTCTATATCTTCCAATGTTTGATTTACCAGTGAATTTAAACATTTCTCAATATAATTTTCAACATTATATACTGGTACTATAACACTTACTTTAATCATTGTTTAAACACCTTCACTTAATTGTTATCAATAAATTTTTCTACCATATTTATTATATTTTTTGTATTACTTTCAAACTTTTTAGGTTTAAAATCATTTATTTCTTTTATAGCATCTTTTAATTCACAAACATCTTTTATTCCCTTTATAAAGCCTTGTCCATCAAATGTTTGGACTATTTGTAATTGATGATCATTAACATGTTCACCATATTTATGATATCTTGGAACAGCAATAACCTTTTTCCCCATCTTTAATGCTGTTACAATTGATCCGAACACCACCATGTGTAATTACATAACTTGATTCTTTTATTAACTTGTTTAACCTTTGATTAGAAATAAGTTTAAAAATTTCCATATCTTTTGATTTAAAATTAGTTCCTCCAGATTGAACCACAACTTTTTCATTTATAATTTTTTCATCTATACATTTTTGAACTTCTTCTAATAATCTATAAAAACTATTATCTTGAGTTCCTAGTGTTACAAGTATCATTAATAAATTGAACCTCCTAATTTTGCCTTTGGATAAAGCTCTAGCATTTCCTTCCACTGTACAATAAACAAATCAGCAAATTTATAAATTATCTTTCCTGTAGCTGTTTTTGTATTTCTATTTGCAAATGTTTCTATATATATTATTTTACTTCCAAATATTTTTCCAATAATACACATTGGACCTGCAGTATGTGTTCCTGTGGTAACAATATACTTAGGCCTTATTTTTACATATAAAATCAAAGTTAATATACAATTGTATATGAATTGAAATATATATTTAAATAAATGTGCTCTTGTTCCATATACTAAATATGATATTTTATCTTTATATTCTTGCTTATATTCTTTGGTTACCTCATCTTTTTCTGTCACAATATGATAGTCATATTTTTTAAATAATGGCTTTAACTGCATTAATTCATTAAAATGTCCACCTGTACTTGATATAAACATTACTTTTTTCATTTACTCCTCCATTAGCCCTTATTCTTTTTGCTTATTCTATCATGTTATATTATAATTTTCAACAATTTTTTCTATTCTAAATAAAAAAAGACAAAGGTTTTGTATTAAATTTTATTAAAACAAAATCTTTGTCTTTTATCTATTGTTTCATTTGTTTAATCATCCATATTTTTTTAGAATATTCTAACATATATTCATCACACAAGCTTGAAGTCATGTATTCATTATTTTGATCTGCTAATTTCTTTATTGTTAATAATCTATCTAATATAATTTGCATATCTTGCATTACATTAGTAAATACATCATCTTCACATATTTTTTCATTTTCAGCCTCTGAAATTTTTGAAATTTGCAAATAGTCTTTCATTGTTCCAAATGGTTGATAACCAAGAGATAAAATATGTTCTGCAATTTCATCTATCTGCTCGTTTACTTCATTATAATACTCTTCCAATTTAGAATGTATTGTAAAAAAATTCTTTCCTTTTATATTCCAGTGGTAATTTTGTAATTTTCTATAAAATACATTTAAATCTGATAATAGTTCATTTAAATTTTTAATAATCTCATCCATAAAATCAATCTCCTTTTTTACTATTTATATAAATTTTTTCCAATATTATTTTTTTTATACATAAAAATTCTTTTATAATCTGGTAATATTTACATAATATATTGATTTTTTTTACTTTTAGGTGTATAATTAATATGATGCGTAAATCGACGCAAAACGTATAAAAAATTTGGAGGTAAAACATTATGAGCAATGCAGCATTAGTAACCAACTCTAGCAAAAAGAAGATAACCGAATTACTGGGTGGCTCTGTTTCATTCAGGAAGTTTAGCACGATACTTCTTCCTGAACTCATTGACTATGAAACACCCATAACTATAGTTCCTCTCTATGATAGAGAGGGCTATAAGGTGATTTCCCCTGAAGGACTTGAGGAAATTATCTGTTTCGAAGAAGAATCTTCCATGAAATGGGAGGTATCTAAGAACAAACGCAAGTTTTTCCGGATTTTTTCAGATTCCCTTGACCTTCTTCAGGAAGAGACTGATTACTACAAAGGCACCGTCAAGTTGATTATCGACTACCAGATATCCACAATATCCTGGATTATATCAACTTCGAAAACATACGTTGTCCTTTCGTACAAGCTTACACTCTTTAACCGCGAAAAACAGAATGAGGAAATAGCAAGATTCCTCTTTCAGAAAAGAAACTGCTTCTCTATACTTGAGTTGTTCAGAGAGTTTAAAACAGAATGGTTTCCTGAAATTGGAAAGCCTGCAAAATTGACTTGTGCCCTCTATCAGAGTGTCACAAACCAGGAGCTCTCACAACTCACTTATGAGCAGAATGAGGGTGTAACCAGTTACTCCATCACTGCAACCCAGCAGCGCCATTATTGCCTTTATAAAAATGGCGATTGGGTGTATTCTACACCTAAGATGGTTATCAATTATTTTGGAAAAGATTCCACTTTCGAATTTATACTGAAATCAGTTAGCGAATGCACGCTCGCTGCGTTAAACCTTGTAGAGGTTAAACAGACAGTACAAAATAAGATTGCGGAAGACCTTTTACCGGCCTTCGAATAATTGATGGCCCCAGTCAAGAATATGACTGGGGTTTTTTTATTTTATACATTTTAAACCACTAATTTTGTTTAAAAATTTATACTTATCTCTAAAAATCTTTGAGTAAAAAATCTGTGCCATTTTTAATAGCACAGATTCCAAAAAACATCTAACTTTGATACTAGCATCAGTATCCTATTTAATTTTTATATCTCCACTCATTTACATAATTATCAAGTAATATAAAGAAAGCATAATAAAAAATCCAGTATATACTGGATTTTTATGGCTCCTCTTGTTGGACTCGAACCAACGACCTATCGGTTAACAGCCGAGCGCTCTACCAACTGAGCTAAAGAGGAATATATAAATCTGGCAACAACTTATCTTTCCAGCAGGGTAACCCGCAAGTATTTTCAGCACATTTAGGCTTGACTTCTGTGTTCGGAATGGGAACAGGTATTACCCTAAATGTCATAGTCACTAGAAAATTATAGTATGCAATTCAAGCACACTCAAAAATACATAGATGAAATTTAAGTTTTAGGGTTTAATCTTTAAAATTGTGGTTAAGCCCTCGATTTATTAGTATTGGTCAGCTACATGCATTACTGCACTTACACCTCCAACCTATCTCCACATAGTCTTTGTGGAATCTTACTACCTTACGGTATGGGATATCTTATCTTGGGGTGGGCTTCACACTTAGATGCTTTCAGCGTTTATCCCTTCCCTACTTAGCTACTCAGCCGTGCCATTGGTATGACAACTGATACACCATTGGTAAGTTCAACCTGGTCCTCTCGTACTAAGGTCAACTCCCCTCAAATATCCTGCGCCTGCGACAGATAAGGACCGAACTGTCTCACGACGTTCTGAACCCAGCTCGCG
>ERZ773224.702-NODE-702-length-46349-cov-31.494189_pt1 | contig 46349 bp, 40 predicted proteins | sample MGYA00580526_ERZ773224 | MGnify/ENA primary metagenome ERZ773224 (study PRJEB29015, sample SAMEA2737743) | human gut metagenome | biome: human gut; feature: human-associated habitat; material: faeces | place: China | collected 2012 ... | reverse complement strand
GGAACCGCTGCTCAATTTCGCCGGTCGAGGTGATTTTGCTCAGCGGTGTACGCACCTGCTGGAACTTGACCTTTTGTCTGCGGTCTTGCAAAATTGATTTCCGTGTCCAAATTCCCAAAACGATTGATTTGTTCACAGCTTCCTGCTATAATATCTAGTGTAATGTTCTTGGGGGGTGGTCTATGTCTGCAAATTATGCAAATCTGTGATGGGTTAGAAATATTTCAGGCATGATGTGCTTTTCAAGTAAAGAATATTCTACAGCAGGTGGTGATATAAAATGAGGTATGTCTGGATTAATAAAGGATATATTTCTAAAATCGCTTCTACTATGACTGGAGGATTTTATGCGTTCTTGGGACTTATAGGGACATTTGTTTCTCTTAATGAAATACTGCCGGATACAATGCCTGTATGGATAAGGGGCATCATTAGTGTGGCTATTCTCATAGGCATCTGGGGCTGTTGCTTTGTTGTTGTCTCAATTCGTTTGGCTCGTAAAAAACGTTTTAAAGTTTTTTCTGCCAATAATGGTCACGCACTATATTTACAGTATGGAAATATCTTTGATCCAAATGAAGTGATAGACTCCAGTCAGCGCCGCAATATTGTCATTCCTGTGAACCGTTGCTTTGATACGCACGTTGATAACCATATCATTTCAGCGCAAACTGTCCATGGCGCAACCTTTAATAGTCTGTATGCATCCGGAAAATACACAGAAGAATCCCTATCGATGGCAATAGGAAAACTATTAGAAAACACCAACTACAAGAGTCTTTCAGAGGAAGAAAAACCAGAAGGAAATCGTAAGCGCTATCCTGTTGGAACTGTTGTGGACTTGCCCGGATACGAAAATGAACATTTCTTTCTATGGGCACTCAGTACATTTGACAACAAACTTAAGGCACATACATCAATGCAAGAGTACGCATTGGCAGTGCAGAAGCTCATTGAATCATGCAATGAGGAATCAGAAGGCTTTCCTGTTGTCCTTCCGCTGGTAGGTACAGGACTTTCCAGAACAAAGAAGGACCAGCAAGATGTCTTGAAGTATTTAATAAATGCTTTTAGGATAAATAAAGCTGAGATTAACTGTGATATTCATATTGTTGTGCGCAATGATATGAAGAATGAGATTGCAATTATGAACATAAAATAAGGAGGAAATATGGCTATTTATAAAACACGAACCTACATTGCAGGAGATTGGGACAATGATAAAGACGCAGTAGATCAGTGCACAAATGGAATGATAGCAATCATTGGAGTCTTTCGTTTACTGATGCGCACGATTTAACTTCATCGCGCGACAGCAGCCTAAACTGTACAATAAAGTCATCATTAAAAACCCGCATGAATGCATCAAAAACATTTGTCCTTATTGTTGGTAATCATACCGCGTCCGTTACAGCCGGTGGTTGCCAATTGTGCGGAAGCTACAACAGCTATGCTAAATACTGTGCGAAAGGATACCGCGTTGATTACCGCAGCTTTATCAAGTTTGAATGCGATAAAGCTATTGAAGCGGGGATAACAATAATCGTCCTGTACAAAGCAACACAGATTGATAGGTCTAAATGTCCTGATGCTATTAGGTATCTTGGTACACACGCAACCATGATATGCAAAGGAAATGATGGAAAATACTCCTGGGACTATCAATCTGTAAAGAAAGCATTTAATTTATAATAATTTAAGCATGTTTGAAATCAAACAAGAGACTTCTCTGAACAGATCGCAAACCTTCCACATCCCTTGTGCGCACCAACCGGCACACGGCAGTTCAATCGCATAACTACAAGGGCTCGTAGTAGTTGAGGATACTAAAGTATCCTGCTGCTGCGAGTCTTTCATTGGTAATGGAACATGCTTCATGAGCTGTTCGTTGTTCGATGTATCGAAGTGTTTATGCAAACATACCTATGTGGCGTATCGGCATCCTTTTTCCGCATATTTCTCTACTTTCTGAATTGCTCGTTGACTACTCTGTTTCGACCGGTAATCGTAGCTACTGTCTGAAAACAGCGATTTCCATATGTTGTGCAGCTTCTACGCGATTGTCTGCTGAATCACAAAATCGACTGCTGTTGGGATTTCCCGTTTCTACACATCGTCATCTCGTTTCAGGATTTCCTTCCGTCATACCAGACTCGGCACATAGTTTCCATTCCGAATACTCTGTAAAATTTCTTCCATAGTTTCCACTTCACGATGTACATACTTGCCTTCGACCAACGTATATTTGCTATTTGGTTGTTGCTTCTGCCGGGCGTACATAAAAACGGCAGTAGGAACTCCCACATCCCTGCTGCCGTTCCTCTTTTCACTTATCCCACCATTTCCCCTCGCACAATCTCCTCCGCTCTTCCTTGAATCATCTCCATCCTCTTTACCCACGCCATCTGCTCATTTCCCTTCATCACCTCATCCACGCCTTCCACCTCCGCCATCTCCCGAACAAGCACTTCCACCCGTTCTTCGCACTCCCTCTGCACCGCTTCCAGCAGTGCAGACAGCTCATTCGCCCAAATCAGCCGGACATACTCATGCGGATGCTTCTCCTGCAAATAGCGCTCATACAGGGATGCCCACTTGCCATTGGGCGACCTGTCCGCCAGCATACAAGTAGGAAAGTAGTAGTCGCCCACCAGGGTGTAGTGAATGCCGTTCTCCATGATTTCGGCAGGCAGTTTGTTCGTCATCGTCGCTTTCATCAAAGAAAAACCTCCTGTGCTTATTGTCGCCTTGACATTGAACCGCATACACAGCACAGGGGCTAAAATTGTTCCGTTCATGATGACGGGGTTATTTCGGGGTTATTAGCCCCTTGTGAAATTGCCGCAAAGCCTTGTGGTGCAAGGGTTTGCGGTTCGTCGAATGCTTTTCATGGGGTTCAAGAGGTGAAGGTGCTAATCTCCTCAACAAGTTTCCACCTTTTGTGTATCAAAATATCAAATTCGCACTTTTTAGAGGACGAAATGAGGATATAGAAATACCCTTCGCGGTTGTGAGTAACCGGCGGAGGGCATTTTTTACACTTTTCTGCCAACCATTTCTTTGAATTGCGCCTCGGTGATGCGCGAAATTCCCAGCGATTCGGCCTCCCGATTCTTCGCTGTGCCCGAATCCGGCGTGTTCGTGATGAGGTAATTCACGTCGCGCGAGAGCCTCTCCGTCAGCGTCGCACCGCACGCTTCCAAGCAGGCTTTCAGCTCGTCGCGGCTGGCGAATGTCTTGAGCCTGCCTGTGACAGCGAACGTTTTCCCGCTGACTTTCTCCATCTTTGTCGCATCGAACAGGAAATTCGTCACATTCGTGTCGAGCGTTTCTTTCTTCTGCTGAACTTTTGCCTTGTCCTTTTCGGAAACGCCGCTGTTGGCGTAGTCCAGTATTGCCGCAACCAACTCCGTATTTCCGCTGTCCTGCACCGCTTTTGTGAAAGCGTCCAAATCCTTGGCGGAAATCAGCTTTTCGCGAAGCATCAGGTAGAACAACGCGGGATGTTCAATTGTCAAACCAGCCAGCTTGGCGGCGTTGGCTTTAATGTACTTCACATACGGTTTGCCGTTTTCGTCGGTACAGTCGCGGCTGTCCTCGGCAAAACCGACTGCTGCGCCGGGGCGGAATTTGGTGCTGATGTCAGAAGTATCAGGGATGTGAAGGATGATGAGCGTTTTCGTTTTAGGCAGTATGCTTCGCAATCTCCGCAATTTGCTTGGGCATATACACGTTCAAATGATCCAGCACCTGCTCTTGCAGCCGATTGTATGCTTCCAGTGTCGCCTGTTTCCGGTCTCGGACTTTCGTCCAGATGAACGTATACAGCGTGAACCCCGCCGAAAACAAGGATACTACAAGCGCGGCAACGGATAAGGCTGTATCCATCTGCTTTTCCTCCGCGTCATTTATTGGTGCTTTCAGCCATCTTCTCCACCTCTTCCCTCGTCAGCACCAGCTTCATCGCCCACACCGGCACTTCGGGAATCTCGCAGCCATCCTCCACAAACACAAACGCGGTCTTATAGGCGGGCATCCGCTCTGGGAATAAGCCGTAGCCATCCGTGAAGTAAATCAGCCCCTTCAGGTTGGCAAACTCCCCGTCCCGAATCATCTCATCCACCCGCTGGAATACCGGGCGGAAGTCCGTTCCGCCAAGCCCCTTGATGGCCATCGTTTGCAGATAGTGGTCAAACTCCTCCCGCGAGGTGATTTTGATGTCCTCCTGAATGTCCTCGTCGCACTGGATGATGTGGACGTTGATGTGGCTGAAAAAGCTCTCCGTGCTTTGCAGGATGTTGTACGTCTTCTGCAAAAACGCCTGCACCTGTTCGCCCATCACCGACCCAGACGTGTCAATCGCGATGACGAACTCGCGGATGCGCTTCACGTCCTTGTATTCCAGCGGCTCAATGAGCGGCATCCGCTTTTCGGGGAAAAGCTGCATCCCGTAGCTGTAAAACACATAGTCGAACTCATCGTCATTGATGCGCATGGCCTCGCCCATCACGGCGAATTTCTTCAGGAACGCCGTGTAGTCGTACTTTTCCCGGTTGACGGCGCGGAGATTCTGCATCATGCCGCCTGCCTCGTCGCCGCGCTGCTTGTGGAACGTCTCCAAGTCGGTCTGCATCTGCTCGGCAATGTGCTGCCAGTCCTGCAAGAGGGCGGATAGCGCCGCTTGTGCCTGCGCCGTGCTGGCATCCTCCTGCTGACCGTCGTTCGGCCGATCGTCGTCCTGCTGACCGTCGTTTGGCTGCCCGTCGTTTGGCTGATTGTCGTCCGGCTGACCGTCATCCGGCTGACCGCGCTGTGATGTACCTGATGTACCGCCACCGTTATCCACCGTTGCTTGTTCCTCCGCCATAGCAACGCGCGCAGTCGGTGCATACCAAAGTGCGTGATTATCCGGCGAAAACAGGCGCTTCAGGCGGGCAAATTCCGTTTCGCTCGGCGGATTCATCCGCAGATACGCGTAGATTTTCTCCGCCGTCAGCAGGTTGTTGACCCTCGGCGCAATCTGCTGGAGGACTTGCACCTGCCCCGCCGTCTGCGCGTTCGTGAGCATCGGGAGATTCAAGTCGTTAATGCCCCCTCCACCGCCATGTCGCACGCTAAATTCCACAGCGGCTGCAGCACGCTCGGCTTCACCTTGAAGTGTCGGAAAACGCCGTGGAGGATTAGGGATACCCCTCATAATTGAGTCCAACCCAGCTGCGTCATCCCTGCCGGGCAAAAATTCCGAGAAAAAGTGCAATTCAAGCGCATTGTTTGCACGAGAAATAAACCTCGTTACGCTAAGTGGAATGACCGAACGACAGAGCGGAAAAGGCGCAAACCGATGGCGCAGGTGAATCTGGAAGTAGTATTATGCGGGGCACACCAAAAATCCTCCCATGCGATTCTTCTACTCGCATAGGAGGTGGCTGGGTTAATCACAGGGGCTTTCCATCGGGAACGCCTGTCGCTTCTGTGTGGCGCCATCCAAAATATATCATAAAATAGAGAGGTCACACAAGCAGATTGGATGCCTTCATCATTGACACGCCGCCCATCCCCAGCGTCGTCTTGACACCAATCCCGGCATAAGGGGCAAAGCTGTACAGCGTTGTCCACAGCGCCATCATGGGCGCAGGCAGGCGCGTTTCGATGCTAATCCGTCCCTGAAATGCAGGAAGCCGCACTTGCTTCATCGGGTAACGGGTGGTGTGCAAATTATAATCCACAATGTGGATGCCGCGCAGAAGTGCCTGAAAAGCGTCTTTATCATCCATCGCAGCTTCAGGAAAACTGACATTCCAGCGGGAGATCAGGGACTGTAAAATCAACGATTCCTGCGGGAAAATCACATAACGCTTATCCTGCTTGAACGTTGTGGGCGTTAGAAAGTGGATTGGAAAAAGCTGAACGTTTGACAGCGATTCGCCGCACTTCAGCAGATGCTGGAAATTTGGGACTTCCACGGTGTTTCCTGCGGTAGCAAGCAATGTGCCACTTCGCAAGGCAATGACGGAGAGTGCATTCAAGACAGGCGAAAATATTTCGACCATCTCGTCGGTCATGAGGTTAACCACCCATTCGCCGCGATTGGCAGCAGCATTCCAAAGAATATACTGATTGATTGGACGGGTGGCTTGCTCGTGAAGCGCCGTACCAACTTCCGTCGGCGCTTGTGACAACAGCCATGCGTAAAGCGGATAGGCAATCGACGCATTGAGCCCAGCTTGCTTGCTTTCCAAGCTGATTCGGTATTGTTTTATCATAGAATATCCACCTTGCATGGACCGAACGGGAATAACTCCTGATGATACAGTCCATATTTCATAGTATGCGGGGAGATGCCCAGTGCAGGGTCTTTTTCATGATGATGCGCACGGAAAGACTTGCACATGAACGCAGAAACATGCTGCAAAGCAAGCTGCTTTCCCTCATAGGGGTACGACAGCGTTTTGCTGAAAAAGCCGGCGCCGCCGCCAAGAAAGAGCGTTGACGCTGCAAGCTGATAATGCGCATGGTCAGGCACGGTAAAATGTTCAGCGTACGTTTTTTGATGGTATGCGGCAAAGGTTTGGATGGCACGCAGCAAGGATTCCTTGGTAATTCTGCCGCGCAGGATGGACTGGTCCAACGTCAGCGTAGTATGAATCAGCTGCCCCGGTGCAATGCACTCACGGCAGAGGGGCAGTTTGCGGACAGCGCCGCTGACGCTGGCATCGCACTTGCAGCTTAAACACATGGCACTGTCTGCGATGACTTGACTGTCGGAAACAGAAAGTCCGCGCAGAAGGTCTTTCTGCGGTGTATCGCGCTCAATCTGCGGATACAATTGATGGAGATAACGTGCTTCAAAAGCGCCCCTTGGCTTCTGCCAATCAAGAGGGGCTTTTTTGCTGCCATCCTGCTGAATCATGGAAAACAGCAGGGCAGTACGCAGCGCGCCTTTGATACTGCTGCCGGGAACGTACACCTGATTTGCCGCATTGCGGATAAACGGCCGAATTTCCTTGCACGAATGGTTTTCATCAAGTGCATCGGCACTGCGGAAGGTGCAGCGCACGAGCGCATGCTGCTCAGCGGGAGAAAGCGCAATGCTGCTCTTGAAGAAGCGTCCTAAATCTGTGTCCGCACCAAGGCAATAGGCTTCAAAACGCTCCAACTGATTTCGACGGAGGAGGAGGGCAAACAGCCGTTCTTCATCAATATAGGAGATGGTATTGCCGTTCAGCATGTAAAATTTTTTCGGGATGACTTTACCGTCCCCAACGTGGAGCAGCCCTTGCGTTGTCAGCGTCAAGTCAAAGCATTGGAGCGTTCCTGATTCAATCATGCCTTCACCCCCAGAAACATCGGCTTGGAATAGCGGTAAACGGGGTGATTGCCCGATTCGGCAACGGTGTACAAATCCCCGTGATAACGCTGCGTACAAGTTGCGCCGGCGGCAAGGTAATACTGCGTTTGCTTTTTGAATGGCTCTGCATTAAATGTGTTTGATTGGATGAAACCACTCCGGCGAATCAGCCGATACTGCGCGTGCTGCATGGTTTGCTCCAGCTCATCATCGCGCGGCAAACTGGTTGTCAGCAGCAATTGATAGGGCGCAGATGCGTCCGCCAGTGCATGTTGGAGAAATACCAGCTGGGAATCATCAGAATCGTCCAAACGAATCTGCTCTTCGACGGTAAAACGCCCGTAGCCGACGCTGGTTTTTCCGCCAATGCCGGACAAACCAAGCACCGTAAACAATTCGGCGCAATAATCCAGCTGACGCTGCTCCTTGCAGCCAATCAGCACATACAAACCGCAATCGGGAAAGAAGCGATATGCGCCCACCTGATAGGGAACGGCATCCATTTCGTCGGGCACGGCGGCCTGCGTTCTGCCTGCAAGTGCTCCGAAAGCATCCGGCTGCGGCTGATAAGAGGCTTCTCCGGCAATAGAACGCCAGAAATCAGAAAAGCTGCGAACGGGAATCCATGCAAGTTTTTTCATTGCTTTGCGGCTGCCCTGCGGCATTTCGTGTTTCTGCGGGAGACGAGAAAAAGTCCTGCAAGGCTTGGGCAGGTAGTAATCAACACCGTGCGCGGTACGGTGCCACGGCATACTGTCACTGAGCAGCAATGAACCATCCGCAGCCTGCTGAAGGAGCGAATGGAGTCCATCAATGCCGTGGAGAGACAATGCAGTGTGGCAAAGTGCGGAAAAGAGCGTATCGGCATAGAAATGATCTTCTGATGTGAATAAGGAAAGCGCGGAATCGGAAGTTCCGAAGTGAGCAAGGCCATCAAACCGCAGACGAATTAGGGAATAATTCATAGTTCTCGGCCTCCTTGAAAATGTCCATCAACGTTTGGTCGGAGGTTTCATCCTGAAAATGCTGGAAAGAAAAATCGGAAAAGCCGACCCGCCCGCTGCCGCGCGAACCATGACCGCCCAGATAGTCCATCTGAAGCAGCTTCATGCCAAGCGCCAGCAGCTGCAAATCGGGGGTCAGCTCACTGGAATTTTCAATATCGTACACAATGGTGCAGCCAAACTGAACGCCTGCTGTAACGCGTTCAATTTGACGCGGATTAGCTTGGCTGGTTTGACGGTTAATGGTGTTTTCCGCCTTTACTTCCGTCAAACCAATGCTTGTAAAATCGCTGGCATTGGATACAAAGCAGTCAGCAAACTGAAGCCGGGAACGTTTGACAGGCGCAGCGGAACCGAAAAGCCGCAGAATGGCGGAGTCGTCATCCTTGTGGTCGGGCATATGCTCAATATCCTTGCATTTGCTGCGAACAAGCAGCGTGCGGATTTTTCCCTTCAAACTGCTGCCGGGAATAATGGGCCGATTGGTGTAAGGGTCGCGAACAACCGGGCTGTCCACTGCGCCAATGGCAGAAAAGGCAGAGGAATCCCCAATATGCAATCCTGTTTTGACGGTCAAAACGCAGTGGATGATAATTTTTCCGTACATTGTTATGCTTCCCTCCCGCCGAAGTATTTATGATAAGCAACCAAGGCTTCCATGTACTGCGCAAAACGAATCATCTGCTCGCGGCTGCTGCCGATGCCTTTGATATACGAAAGCAAATTCGCGCTGGTGACAAAATCCTTAATCTTGGAATCCTTGCCGGCATCGTAGACAATGCGCACGCGCAAATTCAGCAGTTTTGTGCAGCTTTCCGGCTTCAGGCCGATTTCGCTGCTGCGGCTTTCTACATTATAGATATCGTTGGCAATGCTGAACCAGTTGCGCAGCTTGGATGTTGTGATGCTTTTTGAATTTGCGCTCATCAGCGTTTCTGCAAGATCAACATAGTTTGCCGGGATTGCCTTGGGTTCAACCGGAGCGGCAGGCGCAGGTGTGAAGCCGCCTCTGGATGGCTGCCGCTGATTGTTATAGCTATTGTAGTTATTGTTGTAAGCCATTTGAATCTTCCACCCTTCTGTTCAAGTAGACATATAGGTAGATGGCAGTGATGAGCTGGTCGCGCTCTTGCGGAATGGCTGCCCAGCGGTACACCGCCTTGGAGAATGCGTCGTACTGCGCGCTTTTTTCCTTATCAAAGCTGCTTGGCTTCAGGCGTGCCAGCAGATAGGCCAGCCGTGCCAGATTCAGCTTGTCTGTGGATGCGAGACGAAGCAGATGCGTGATGTTGTACAGGAAAGCCATCCTGCGCTCATCCTGCCCATCGAAAAAGGTTTTCAGCGCCTGATATTTTTCGCCCAAGACGGCGCTGGTAAAGACAGGCCACGAATAGGTGTGATGTTCCTGCGGATCAAACAAGGCAATCGCATTTTTGCCGGGCTCGTTTTTGGCGTGCTGCTCCAAGGCGGCCGTTTCTTCGGCAGCCATGCGGATGGGATATTTCGCATCGTACATCCCAATGCCTGCGCTGATGGTCAATGCGCCGGATGTATAAGCATGGAAAGCATCCGCAATCCGCGTTGCCGCGGTGATGACATCATTCCACGCGCCCAGCAGAAACACATCGTCGCCGCCGGAATAAATGACGGCAATTTGCAGCGGCTTTTGTTCATTCTGCGTTAGCACAAGGTTCATATAGCGCTTGAAGAAGAGCGACATTTGCCGAGAAAACGCGGTCGTTCGAGAGAGCGTGACAAAATGATACCGTTCCTTCGGCAGCGGCTTGTCCTTCTGCTCAAAACCGGAAATGAACGCTTCGCCCAGATTGTCCACATCCATGCGGCAGATGGCAAGGCGGCGAATGCCCTCGGACTGCGCCGCCAACGATGTGTTCAGATTGCTGGCATAATAATCGCACAAATCGAGCCGTGTGCAGATCTGCGTGCCGAGAATGGTGCGATTTTTGCCGTACAAGCGAATCATCTGCCGGTCTTGCGCAATTTGCTTGGCGGCTTCATCCTCCGTCAGCAAAAGCAGGGAAACATCCTGACCATCTCGGTCAGGCAGGGTCAAGTCGTATGCGGATGAATCGCGGGTGATGCAAAAAGCGGTATACTGCGGATTCTGCAATTTCCGCGAAATGTTCTCGAATGCGCGGCACCACGGGCAGCGATTCTCCTGCAAATTGTCCACGCGCCCGCAGACGGTGCATTCGCGCCCGGAAAGCGCATCGGCAAACTGATTCAAGCGCTTGATTTGCGCAACGGAATAACGCTGCAGCTTATGCTGACTGAGGACAGCGGAAGCCTTGGCGAAAATCTCCTTGTAGGGGGATTCTTCCGCAGGACGATTGCATAGCGCATCAGCACTGCACGGACACCAGCCGTTGGCAAGGAAAAGCTGGATACCGAACTGCGCAATCAGCCAGTCATTTGTCTTTCGGTTGACTTCACGCACTGTGGCTCTGACGGCATCCGTGTTGGGCAGCAGCAGATAACAATGCCCGCCGCCGCTGTAAAGCAGATTCGCACGGCTGAGACCGCACGCATCCAGCACAAGGTCGATGTAATTCTCCATGAACAGCTCCAGAAAGAAGGAACGGCTGCGGAGTGCGCGCTGTGCGCCGCGGGTGGCGACGGTGTAAATGAACTTCTGAATACCGGAAATATCAGCGGTGTACAAAAGAAAAACGTTGGTTTTGCGGAAATCAGAGGTGGGAGACTGCAAATAGTCCCGCCAATTGTCAATCCCCTGTGCCAGCAGATATTCGCTGATGCAGGCGCTGACGGCAGCGGTGACTTTCAGATGGTCATACAGCGAAACATCCTCGCTTTGCGCGCGATAGGTGCTGGCAGGCACGGTGGACGTGCATTCTTCCAGCAAGGCAAGCAGCGCATTCAGCCATTCCGCGCCATAGCCGATGTGCGATAAACCCTGCTCAAAATGGTGGAGGAGCTGCTCATAGTCGCTTTTCGCAGCGGATGCGGCGGAAACGGGGAACGGAACGCTGCCGCTTGGCTGAATAGGAGCGACAAACTGTTTGGGATGTTCGCCATTAAGATGCGAGAAAATGGACAGCAGCGGCTGTGAAGCGTCATAATCCTGATTGCCCGATTCGATGCCGCGGCGGTCGATGGAGGCAGCAATCGAATCGGCTGCACAGGTGATATAGGCTGGATGATTCGCCGGCAAGGAAGCCGCACGCAGCTCCTTCTCGTGATGATACTGCACGCAGGCGAGGAAATTCTGCGCTTTAAGATTGGCAAAATGTGCTTTCAAGTATTCCGCGCCTGCGAACGCGTGCGTGCGTTTCCCCAGTCCAGCGCGCCAGACAAGTTTGCCGATGTCATGCAGCAGACCGGCGAAGGTTGCCTGTAAAGTTAATTCGTTCAAAAAACCACCTCCGTTAACAAGAAGGAAAAGTTCACCATGAAGTATAGCAGAGAATGTGCGGATTGTCAATAAAATGGCGGAAATTTGCCAGAGGAAACATATGGAGGGAGTCCCCTCGCGGGGCTAAGCTGTATCCGGCATGGCGGAAACGGCTGCGAAGTACCTGTCGTAACCGTCCCCTCGCGGGGATAAGCTGCATCAGACAGAGGCCGAACTCAAGAAGCTACAAATTCAGTAACCGTCCCCTCGCGGGGATAAGCTGCATCGGTAAACATTGACGGCGAAATTCTGGATAGCAAGCGGTATCCGTCCCCTCGCGGGGCTAAGCTGCATCGGCGACGAAGCAGAACAGGGTGTACATCAACAAAAAGGTAACCGTCCCCTCGCGGGGCTAAGCTGCATCAGTTGTTGAAGGAGGACGAGTGATCGTCTTTCGGGTAACCGTCCCCTCGCGGGGATAAGCTGCATCTTGCAACTTTCCAGCGCTTTGTCTGCATTTCCCAGTAACCGTCCCCTCGCGGGGCTAAGCTGCATCTTGCAACTTTCCAGCGCTTTGTCTGCATTTCCCAGTAACCGTCCCCTCGCGGGGCTAAGCTGCATCCCGATAAGGTTTATCAATAGCACAGATGAAATTGTAACCGTCCCCTCGCGGGGCTAAGCTGCATCAGCAAAACCCCACAAAAGAAGCTGTGCTGATAATGGAAGAATAGCACAAACAGCAGAAAAAGTCAAGCGAAAGTTCGACAAAACGACACCCAAAGCTGGTCAAAACAATCCCCAAAGCGGTGCAAACCTCTGAAAAAGCTACCGATTTGGCGCACAAAAATTAGAGGTTCGCAGCGCCCAGCTGCAAATGCGCCTTGATGTAGTCGTTGCAGCGGTCGTAAATCCTGAAAAGCGACTTGTCGCACACATCCGGGTATGCCTGTGCCAGCAGTTCGCCTAATTTCTGCACAATTTCAGCAGAACCATAGTGCTTGATGCCGAAGAAGCAATCGTGCTTGATGTCCTCTTCCAGCACAGCATGAAGCTGATGCGCGGCTGTGTTGCGCTGCGCTGTGTTGAGCGCATTGCAGGCACGAAGGAAATTCTGATGCGCGTCGGAGAGTGTATCTGTGACAAGCAGCATAGAAATGCCAAGAAAGATGCTAAAATTTTTGTAATCAAGCAGCGTTCTCTGCGCTTCGGCTTGAAGCCTTTTCATCAGTTCCGGTTGCTTGCTGTTCAGCACATCCGTCGCGACATCAATTCGACCGTTGCTCTTTTTCAGATAGCCAGTAAATTCCGTCTGCATAAGCAGGGGATATAGCAGCTCCGTCAAAAACGGATTCAGCCGCAGCACAAATTCTGAATATCGCCCCAGTTTTTGCAGATTGCGCAGCAGCAGGTAGTACTCGCTTAAATCGCGGTAATGCGAATCACTTTTCATCGCCGGATACAGCGGAAAGCCTAAATCCGTCAGCTCCTTTGACAGCTTGTAGGCTTCCTCGCTTTGCAAGTTGTTTCTTGCGTTCAAATGCTGGAGCAGCGTTCGCAGCTGTTTGGGTAAATTCTGCGACATATCCAGCATGGCGTCATAGTCCTGCCGCTCCAGCAGCTTCAGCAGCTGATGGCGATGGCGTTGATGCTTGATGGCAAACATTTCCGGCTCAGACGTTCTGTTGCGCCGTTCGCCTTCCGGCAGGCAATCCGGCTCATCATCATAATTTGTTTCCAACTCATAGTCGACGTTATACATTCTATCATCCGTGCGCGGCGGGTCTTTTTCGCCTTTCTTTTTCTGCGGGCCATCAACCTGAACCCCTAACACATGGTAAGGAGAATCAACCGCAAGGAACTGCATCAGCGTTTTCATTTGGGGCGTGCCAGAACTCAGGTTCAGCAGAATGCGGCAATTCGGATTCTCTACGGCAGCAGAGGTGAAATATTCCAGCAGCGGCTCTTCGACGAGGTCAATCTTTGAAACGTCATCCAAACCGCTGTTGTGGATGATAAGTTCAGGCTGATAAACCACACCATGCGCCGCACAGTATTCCTGCATGTGCTGGAAAGTCTTTTCAAAGCGGTGATCTTGTGCTTCCAAGTCGGCAATTTGCTGGCTGAGGAAGAGATATACTCGCTTCGGGTGATAATAGCGCATGATATGCAGAATGCCGCCATCGCGATTGCCGCGAACAGGGTCGCTCGTTCCTGCACAGGTAAACAGAATGTCATCCATTTGATTTGATACCTCCTAACGGTGGTGGGAAATGTGGCACAACCGTCCCTTTGTGGAGATGCAAGTCGTCGGCAAGGGGCTGCAGAAAAAGCAAACGCTACAATAGGAAGATAACATAGGCAGCACGAAAAGTCAAGCATTTAGGAACCATGTGATGCCAGATGTTTTCACTGCCGATTCAGGTATATGGTATTCAAACGGCTTCTCGAACTTTTCGGCGTTTGCTTTTCTCCGCACCATTTGGGACATTCCTTTGTTTTTCCCTTGTTCCTATTTTCCCTCTGTGCACTCCACTTTGCACTTTCATGTTTTTTCGTTCATCGCCCCTTTACTTTTTCTTAAAATGATGATACTGAGGGCGTTGAGGGGATTGATTTCCATCCTGTCGCGCTGAACCGCGTGTATAAGAGTGCCGTCATCAAGTAATCAGTCGTGTGCGCTTTTAGAAGAGGCTGAGCCAATCTAAAATCGTATCGAAATCTTCAGGCAGAGCGGTTCTCTTCAGGCAGACCGCTCTGCCTCTTGCATCTGGAAACAAACGAATGAAACAGTTAGAAACCTGCCCGCCGGTGCAGGCAGCGGAATACGTCCCTGTTGCCGGGGACTTTGCGCAGTTGGAGCAGGCAGACATTGCGACCGACACCAACTATGCTTCCCAAGGCTACTGGAAGGGTGTCGCAACGCACTTTGTCCGCAACAAGCGCGCCATGATTGGGCTGATTCTGGTACTGCTAATGATTTTTCTGGCGTTCGTCGCGCCGCTTTTCAGCGGATATGCGTATGACGAAATCGTCACGGCGCTCAATGCCAAGGGACGCAAGAAGGCCGCTGTCGGCATCAGCCCGCGTGTACCTGCCATCCACGAGATGGTGACGGGCGAACCTTACGACGACATTTATGCCGATAAAACGTTTCTCTTCGGCACGGACGACCTCGGCCGCGACCTCTGGACACGGACGTGGTACGGCGCGCGCGTATCGCTGATGATTGCCTTCGTCACCATCATCATTGATATGCTCATTGGCATGAGCTACGGGCTGTTATCCGGTTACTTCGGCGGACGTGTGGACAGCATCATGCAGCGCTTCGTCGAAATCGCCAACAGCATCCCACGGCTTGTGATTGTGTCCGTGCTGGCGATTTTTATGCCCAAAGGCATCGGTCTGGTGATTGTAACGCTGCTGCTGACCGAGTGGATTGGCATGAGCAAAATCGCCCGCGCAGAAATGCTGAAGATGAAGGAGCAGGAGTATGTTCTCGCCAGCCGCACACTGGGTGCAGGCAGCGCACACATCATCTTCAAGGAGATTCTGCCCAACACCATCGGCCCGATTATCACGCAGGTGATGTTTTCCATCCCAACTGTCATCTTTACCGAGGCGTTTCTGAGCTTCGTGGGCGTCGGCATTGTGCTGCCGCAATGCTCCATCGGCACGCTGATTGAGGACGGTTTCAACAACATCACTACCCTGCCGTATCAGATTATTCCGCCGATTCTGGCGCTGCTGATGCTGGGCTTCAACTTCATCGGCGACGGACTGCGCGAGGCGCTCGCGCCCAAGCTGGAAGACATGTGAAAGGAGAGGATTCAAGATGTCAGCAAAGACCATTCTGCAAATCAAGAATCTGGATATTTCCTTCCGCACGAACGCCGGCGTGGTACATGCCATCCGCGGCATCAATCTGGATTTGCAAAAGGGCGAAACCGTCGCCATCGTGGGCGAATCCGGCTCGGGAAAATCCGTAACGATGAAAGCCGCCGTCGGCTTGCTGGACAGCAACGCCACCATCAACAGCGGCGAAATCCTGTATACATACGATGACGGGCACGGGCAGGACAAAACCGTTGATTTGCTGAAATTGAGCAAAAAGCAGCTGCGCACGGAATACAACGGTCAGCGTCTCGCGATGGTATTCCAAGACCCGATGGCGAGCCTTGACCCCACGATGACCATCGGCAAGCAGATTATGGAGGGCATGCTGCTGCATAAGCACATGCCGAAGGACGAAGCGCGCACGAAAGCCCTGCAGCTGCTGGAACTGGTGGGTATCACCGATGCTGAAAAGCGCTTCCGCAACTATCCGCACCAGCTTTCCGGCGGTATGCGTCAGCGCGTCGGCATTGCCCGCGCCTTGATTATGAACCCCAAGCTGATTATCGCCGACGAGTGCATTTCCGCGCTGGATGTGTCGATTCAGGCGCAGGTGGTCAACCTGATGAAGGATATTCAGGAGGAAACGCAGTGCGCCTACTTGTTTATCGCACATGATTTGAGCATGGTGAAGTACATATCCGACCGCATCGGCGTGCTGCATTTGGGCTACATGGTGGAATCCGGTACGAAGGAGGAGATTTTCTCCCACCCGGTTCATCCGTACACCAAGAGTCTGCTGTCCGCCATCCCCCACCCCAACCCCGTGGTGGAAAAGCACCGCGTCGCCCTAACCTACAACTACGCCACCAGTGGCATTGATTACGCCAAAGGAACGGAACATTCCGTCGGCGGCACACACACCGTGCTTGCGACGGATGAAGAATTTGACGCGTGGACGAAATAACGTGCTATCTTGCCTTCACAAAAACAGCAGCAGAGACGCTTGTCGCCTGCTGCTGTTTTAATTTCGGCATTATTCTATCCCATTCACCACATGCGCCGGTCGTTTTCCCGCCAGTGCATCCGCAATCTGCCGTGCGCACTCCTCCGCCATCCGCAGCCTTGTCTCCTGCGTGTTTGTGCCGATGTGCGGGGTCAGGACAACCTGCGGCAGCGCGATCAGCCGCGGCGGAATGTGCGGCTCATCCGGGTACACGTCCAGCCCTGCGCCGCGCAGGTGTCCCGATTCCAGCGCATCCGCCAGTGCGTCGCAGTCCACAATCGCCCCGCGCGCCGTGTTGATGAGGATGCTCCCCTGCTTCATCCGCGCCAGCGCAGAACGGTCAAGCAGTCGGCGCGTCTCCTGCGTCAGCGGGCAGTGCAGAGACAGCACGTCAGACTGCGCCAGCAGCTCCGGCAAGGTCACGCTTTCCACCTGCGGATGATTCACCCCGTGCCGGCTGTACCCGATGCAGCGCATTCCGAGCGCCGCCGCGATTTCCGCCGTCCGCTTGCCGATGCGCCCACAGCCGAGGAGACCCAGCGTCTGTCCGCGCAGACTGCGCCCCATGTTTCTGCCCATGCCGAACAGGTTTTCCGGCGCTTCCGCCCGCACGCGGAGACTGTTTTCCCCGATTCTGCGCGAAACTGCAAGCATCAGCCCGATGGCGAGCTCCGCCGTGCTGTCCGTCACGGTGTCGGGCAGATTCGTGACCGGTATGCCGCATTCCGCCGCCGCGCGCACGTCCACGCCGTCATAGCCCGCGCCATAGCCCGCGATAATGCGCAGCTTCGTCCCCCTGCGGATAATTTCACCCGGCAGCGCGCCGCACGCAACGACCGCATCCGCCGCCGGAATCAGCGCCGCGAGTTCGTCCATTGAGAACTGCATGAGCGGCTTCGGAATCACGATTTTCTCTCCCGAAAGCAGCGAAAATCCCTCTGCCGGGATGCCGTGCGTCACCAGAATCGTCGCCATAGGCTGCTCCTTTCAAAAAAGCGCCCGTCATGTGACGAGCGCCATTGCTTATTCTTCAAATACCGTTTCGGCTTCCGTGAAATCCGGGTCAGCCGCCGGCATGTGGTCGCAGACCATGATGAGCGCGTCTTCGCCATTGTCAGCGTAGTAGCGCTTGCGAACGCCAAGCTGCACAAAACCGAGCGACTTATAGAGGTTCTGCGCGATTTCATTGCTGCGGCGGACTTCCAGCGTCGCGTATGCCGCACCGAGGTTAGAGAGGTATTGCAGCAGCCCGTGCGTCAGGCGCTTGCCCGTCCCTTGCCCGCGGTGTTCCTTTAGCACAGCGATGTTGGTGATGTGGCTCTCGTCGAGGATGACCCACGCACCCGCATAGCCGATGATTTTCCCGTCCTGCTCCGCCACGAGGTAGCGTGCAACAGGATTCTTCATGTCGCTGACGAACGCGTCGCGGCTCCACGCATCGACAAACGTGCCGATTTCCACGGCATACACGCCGTCCACGTCGTCCATCGTCATCCGACGAATCGTGATTTCAGGCATGGAGACCCTCCGTCAGCTTCTTGTTGAGCGCGGCGTTCGGGGCGCGCAGGTAGAGCGGCATGAGCGTCAGGTAATCAACCGCTTCCGTCTCCATCGACGCAAGGTACGCCACTGCTGCCGGGCGCAGGAACGCCTGATGCGGCTGCGCGAACTCGGCAGCATCCCCCAGCAGGGTTTGCAGCTTCTGCCGATGCACAGGCATACCGTCGCCGAGGAATAGGAAGCGGTCGCCGAAGCGGCTGATTTCCGCCACATAGTCCTCAACCTTCATCGGCGTGTCAGCCATCAGCCGATTCGGGCGATTTTCTCCCGCGGAGAACGCTGCGCCGTACACCTGCCCAGCGCGCGCATCCTGAATCGGGCAGACGACACCGCTGAATCCGCTGATGCCCGCCGCCATTGCTTCCAGCGCGTTGACCGCGACGCAGGGCTTCCCCGCGCCGTGCGCCAGCCCCTTCACCGTGCTCACGCCGAGCCGGACGCCCGTGAACGACCCCGGCCCGACCACGACAGCCAAGCGATCCATGTCCTGAATCTTCAGCCCCGTGGACTGGAAGGCGTTGTCAATCATGGGCAGCAGGTTGACCGAATGCGTCTTGTGGTTCATGACGGCGCACTCATGGCGAATGCCGTCCTCCGTCAAAATCGCCACGCCGCACACCGGCCCGGATGTATCCACAGCAAGCAGCTTCATTGTTCTTCCTCCAAGGATATTTCACGGAATCCGCCCATCGGAGTAATGGTCACATCGCGTGTCGTTTCGTCCACCGGGGTCAGGCGGATGTCAAGGTGCGTTTCCGGAATGGCTTCAGGGCACTGGCTGGGCCACTCAACCACCGCCACGCCGTCGCCGCCGAGGAACTCCTCCATGCCCATTTCGTACAGTTCCTCGACGCTGTTCAGCCGATACCAGTCAAAGTGGTACAGGGGAATCCGCCCGTCGTCGTAGACGTTGAGGATGGTGAACGACGGGCTGGTGACGGTCGCCGTCACGCCAAGCCCCTGCGCCAGCCCGCGCGTGAACTCGCTCTTGCCCGCGCCCAAATCGCCCCACAAAAGAAGCACATCCCCCCTCCGAAGCTCTTTCGCCAGCCTTTTCGCCAGTTCGCGTGTTTCATTGGGAGAATGTGTTCTCATAGTTATGTTCCTTCCTATTATAAGGAGGCGCAAGGGGCGTTGCCCCTTGACCCCACCAGAGACGCTGTCTCTGGACTCTGCAAGGGAGTTCCTCCCTTGACCCTTTTTCGCGATTGAGTTGTGCGCGCTTTCAGGCTGTGTCCGCGTGTTTATTTTCTTTACTTCCGGACGTGCAGCATCGGCGACAGCCGCTTATACAGCACAAACGTCAGCAGGCTCAGCACAAAGCCCTTCAGCAGATTGAACGGCGCCGTCACATACAGCAACACCTTCCATTCCGTATCCACGAACGGCAGTGCCTTCTGCGCCATGCCGATAATCGCTTCCATGTCCATGTGGAACGCGTTCATGTAGAACGGAATCATCATCTTCCAGTTCACCAGCACCGACACCACAATCATGCACAGCGTGCCGACCGCCATGCCGACCAGCGCGGTTTTGCGCGTCTTGTGCTTGCGGTAAATCAGCGACGCGGGCAGGATGAACGCCGCGCTCATGATGAAATCCGCCAGCTCCCCAACATACATGCTCGACGAATACGCCAGACGTGACAAGTCCTTAATCAGCAGAATCGCCAGACCCGGCAGCGGACCCATCGAGAACGCGCCGAGCAGCGCCGGAAGCGTACTGAAGTCGAGCTTGTAGAACGCGACAATCGGGATTTCCAGCGGGAACAGGACGGCGGACAGTGCGCCCAGAATGGCGATGCGCGTCATGTACTGGACAGAGAGATTGGAACGGGTTTTCTGCTTTGTCATAGGACAAGCCTCCTTAAAAATATGCACGCCCCTGAAGCAGGTTCGCTTTTCAGGGGCGGAACATCTCGGAACTTCGGCATACTCGCCGAAATTCCGCGCATATTTCCAGCTTTCCTCTCTCATCCAGACTATACTGTTGGCGCCGGAATTGACTTTCGTCTCACCGGCTCAGCCTTCCTGCCCATTGCGGTGCGGAAGGGTCGCGGGCTGTACCGCCAGTAGGGAATTTCACCCTGCCCCGAAGAAGCTCCAAGTGGCTTGTGCAGTTGTTTCGCGCGTTTCAGCAAAATCTGCCGCCCGCGCCATCGTTATGATAGCACAGGCGGCAGTCCTTGTCAAGATTTTGCCGAAATTATTTCATTATTCCAGCCGCAGCACGGCAGCGCCTTCCGGACGGATGTCCAGCACATTGCAGCAATGCTCCCCAAACGTGCCCTCCATCGTCTCGATGAACTGATTCAGCAGCTTATCCGGCACGAAGTTCAGCGTCGTACCAGCAAATCCGCCGCCGTGCACGCGCCACGCGCCGTCCTTGTCCAGCATCATGTGTTCCGCCATCGCCAGCGCAAGCGACAGGCTCTGATCCTTCGGGTTCGCATAGACGTTTTGCAAATACATATACGACGACCGACCGGAGCAGATGATTTCCCACAGGAACGCGAACAGGTCGTTGCGGTCAAGCGCCGCCACTTGACGAACCACGCGCTCGTCCTCTTCAAAGAAGTGCATGGCGCGCAGCAGCGCCCGGTCGCTCACCTTGCCGCGCAGGGTCGGCAGTGCCTGATAGAACTCCTCCGGGCGCACACGGCGCAGGTACGGTTCATTGAACAGTGCCGCCACTTTCTTCATTTCCGCAGGAATCGCCGCGTAATCGTCCGTCAAATCAGCGTGATTGCCGCCCGTCGCCACCACGACCAGCGAATAACCGTACTTGGCGAAGTCAAAGTGCATCGGGCGCACATCGGGGTCATCGTGCTTGAAGTCCACCGTCACCAGACCGCCAGCGGAAGATGCCATCTGGTCAAGCAGACCGCTGGGCTTGCCGAAATACACGTTTTCGGCGTACTGGCTGATTTTCGCGCGCGTCTTGTAGTCGATGGTGAAGCCATTGTAGAGCGCGTCAAAAATGGCGCACGTCATCACCTCGAACGCTGCCGAGCTGCTCAAGCCGCTGCCGGACATGACATTCGACGTCACCGCCGCGTTGAAGCCGCCGATTTTGTAGCCCAGTTCCGCCATCCGAGCCGCCACGCCGCGCACCAGCGCATGGGTTTTCCCCTTCTCCTTTTCAACGACATCAAGGCTGCCCAAATCCACCTTGATGGCAGGATAGCCGTCGGAGTGGATTTCCACCATCATATCGTCGCGCGCGGAGACCGCCGACAGCGTGTCCAGGTTGATTGCCGCCGCCAGCACGCGTCCGCGATTGTGGTCGGTGTGGTTGCCGCCAATTTCCGTGCGGCCGGGGGCGCTGATCATCAGCACTTCGCGGTTCTCGTGAAACAGCTCTTCATGCCGTTTGAGCAAACCAATATAGCGGCCCGTCTGCTCCACCAGCATACCGTCGCGGCGGCCATACAGGTGCATCAGGCGTTCCATCACCTCAGGCGATTTTAGGTTGCGGATCATCGTGGCGTACTGATTCATGTTTGTTCCGTCCTTTCATTCAATGGATGGTTTCTTGAATGGTTTGCGTATGTATATACTATTTTCAAATGAGAATGCGCCAAGATGCGAAGCGAATTTTTCATTCTGGCTAACGGGAGTGAAACGCAGCGTAGCGGCGCTACGCTAAGTGGAACAACCGGACGCCAGAAGGGAAAAGGCGCGAGCAGATGGTACAGGTGAATGCAGGAAATAGTATTACTTGTCAAGATGCCATGCGTTGTCATGGGCGTTTTGCCAGATACTGACCATCTCGTCGATGTCCAGCGCCTTCACCTGCGCGCAGAAATCTGCCCACGTTTCATCATTGAGTTCCACGTCACCCGCAACAAACCACGCCATGCGCGTTTCCGCATAGGTGCTGATGCCGCTTTGCAGCTCCGTGACACGGTTCATCTGCTCCTGCGTCAGGTAGAGCAGCGGCATTGCACGCTTTTCCCATTGCCGGACACGCACCAATTCCGCTGCCAGTGCGTGCGTTGCGTCATCATCCATTTTCATTTGAATTTCCGCACTGGCATAGGAGGGCATCGAGGTTGTCCAAATGGTATTCGTGCCCTGCATGGCGACAACTTCCTCCGCCGTGCGGGCATACGCCCATGTGCCATCGTCGTTCCAGTCGTAGTCCTCGCCTTCCTTGCCGACCTGCGCCGCCAGGAAGCCCTCGTCCGTGTAGAGATAATCAACCCATTGCAGCAGCTTTTCTGGCTCTGCGCAGGTGGATGAAATCGCGAACGTGCCGCGGTAGAGGTCGCCGGTGAAATCGCGGTAAACCTGCTGGCCGTTGTACAGCAGTGGATCAAGCGCGATATACTCCGACGCGAGATTCACGCCGACCACGTCCTGCGGCGTTGCACCGAAGAATACGCCATACTTCGCCGTTTCGCTGCTGCTGGACGATGACGAGGACGTTGCCGCCTCCACCAGCCGCATGGCCATAAAGCCCTGCGAATCCAGCAGCCCCTCAGTGTACAGCTCGTGCAGCCACATCAGGAACGCGCGGTTTTCCTCCGTCGTCAGCACTTCGCTGATTTTTCCATTCTGTTCCGTCAGGTAGTAATCATCCGCATTGATGCCGAATGCGTGCGCCAAGAAGCGCAAGTCCCACATGCTCACGAAGGACAGCGGGATTTCGTCGTTGCGGCTGCCATTCTGGTTCATGTCGCGGTCGCGGAATTGACGAAGCACCTCCGTCAGTTCCTCTGCCGTCGCCGGCACGCCCATTTTCAAGCGGTCAAGCCACGTCTTGTTAATCCACATGGTATTGTTCGGCGTCAGTTCGTTGATGCTCGGCAGTGCGACAATCGCGCCATCGGGCAGCGAAACGGCTTCCATCCATTCCGGATTGGCTTCCAGCAGCGCCCAGACGTGCGGCGCGTACTCCGCCAGATACGGGCGCAGGTCAATCAGCTTGCCCGCTTCATAGAACGCAAGCGTCTCCTGCGGGGTTAGTTCCGCCTTGAAGAACATATCCGGCATGGCAACCTCGCCCGCCAGCATTTCCGTTTTCGCCTCCGTCCATGCCTCTCGGCTGACGTATTCGGTAAAGGAGAAGGCAATCCCGGTTTTTTCCTGCATTGTTTGGAAGAATAAGTTCGTGTCCCAGTCATGCTGCGCTTCCGTGCTGCTGGAGGACGACGCAGCTTCCAAGCCGGCGAGCATAATCGGCGCTTCGGCGGCGAAAGCTGTCGGCAGCGCCATTGCTGCCATCAGCACGAAGATTTGCAGAATCGCAAGAAGTTTCCGCACAGTTTTCCTCCTTCAATCAGACGGGCATCTGCCGCGTCTATCTGTCTGTGCTTTATTATAGACCAATTTCACCCGTTTGACCAGTCTTTTTTCACAAAAAAAAACGAAATATCTGCTTTTTTTCGTAAACCGTCTCTCTATTGAGTGATGAAAAATATTTCCATGCAGATTTTTTTCATTTTCGGGGCAAGATGGAAAGAGAGATATGGGAGGCGTGGCAGGCATGAAGAAAGAAAGGCATTGGGTGCTTCTGGCGATTTGGGCAATTTTGCTGATGCTGCTGCTCGGCGGCGCGGTTTGGGCGTATCAGGCGTTTTCCGTGGCGGATTGGCAGTCGCTTGACCCGTCCCGGCTTACGTCGCTTGCCCAGACCGGTGCCATACACGATAAGAACGGCGATTACGTCACCTCACTTGTCGGCAAGGAGAACCGCACGGTCATCGACACGTCGCGTCTGCCCGCGCACGTCGTAAATGCGTTCCTTGCCGCGGAGGATTTGCGCTTCTACAAGCATCCGGGCTTTGACATCACGCGCATCATCGGCGCCATGCTCACCAACGTCCGCGACGGCGCGTTCAGTCAGGGCGCATCCACCATTTCCCAGCAGCTGATTAAGCTCTCCCACCTGTCCAGCCAGAAGACGATTGCCCGCAAGCTGGAGGAAATTCACCTCGCGCTGCAATTGGAAAAGCAGTACACGAAGGCCGAAATTTTGGACATGTACCTGAATTTCATCTACTTCGGGCAGGGCGCATACGGCGTGCAGGCGGCGGCAGAAGTCACGTTCGGCGTTGATGCGGCGGAGTTGACCCCTGCGCAGGCAGCCTCCCTCGCCGCTGCCATCAAAGCGCCATCCGCGTACAGCCTGCAATCCGCGCCGGAGAGCAACCGCGAGCGCCGGGAGTACATTCTGTCCATCATGCTGGAGGAAAACATGCTGACACAGGCGGAATACGACGCGGCAATGGCGGAGGAACTGACCGCCCGCGGCGCGCCGCAGGTGCAGACAGATTACGGCTGGTTCGTCGATGCCGTGCTGGATGAAGCCGAATCCCGGCTGGACGTGAGCGCCGAAACGCTGCTTGCGGGCGGCTACCGCATCGACACGACGCTCGACCCGGACATGCAGCGCATCATGGACGAGCAGTACCTAACGGATGTCTTTCCCGCTGATAACAAGGACGGCACGCCCGTGCAGGCTGCATCCGCCGCGGTGGACACAAGCAGCGGGGCAGTGCGCGCCATTGTCGGCGGACGCAAGTACGTCACCCGCCGCGGATTGAACCGCGCGACCCAGCTGCGCCGTCAGCCCGGAAGTGCGCTCAAGCCGCTGGCGGTCTATGCCCCCGCGATTGAATCCGCCGGATGGACGTGTGCCAGCGTAATTCTCGATGCGCCAACCGCTTTCGGCACTTACAAGCCGCGCAACGCGGGCAATGCTTACTACGGGAACGTGACCGTCCGCACGGCGCTCAAAAACAGCCTGAACATCCCCGCCGTGAAGGTGCTGCAGGCCATTGGCGTCCAGACTGCGCAGCGCTATCTGCGAAGCGTCGGCATTGAGCTGGATGAACGCGACGCGAATCTCTCCCTCGCCTTGGGCAGCATGACCTACGGCACCTCCCCCATGCAGATGGCGGCGGCGTATGCGCCCTTTGCCAACGGCGGAACATACTACGCGCCGTACTTCATCGAGCGCATCACCGACCGTAACGGCAATGTCATCTACGAGCGCGAAACCACCGGCACGCGCGTGCTGTCGGCGCAGTCCGCGTATCTGATGACGAGTCTGCTCAAAACCGTCATTTCTTCCGGCACGGGCACACGCCTCTCCAGCGCGGGGACACCTGTCGCGGGCAAAACCGGCACGGTCAATGAAAGCGGCGGCGGCAACCGTGACGTGTGGATGGCGGCGTACACTCCGGAATTATCCACCGCCGTCTGGATGGGCTATGACGAGCCGGACGCGGCGCACCGCCTGCCCAACCGCGTCTCTGGCGGCACGAATCCCGCTTCACTGGCGCGCAATTTTCTCCGCGCGTGGTACACAGGACGCAAGAAGCCCGATTTCACCAAGCCCAAGGGCATCGTCAGCGCGGACATTGACAAGAAGGCCATCGAGTGGCGCGGCGAAGCGATGCTGGCCACGTCGCTCACGCCGAGCGCCTACCGCCTGAATGAGGTTTTCCTCGACGGCACACAGCCGAAGAAGAAGAGTGACGTGTGGAATGCGCCCGCGTCCGCAAAATCCTTCTCCGTCTCGCATTCTGACGACGGGCAGCCGCTGCTGGTCATTCAGGCCAGTGATGCCGCCGTCTACCGCGTTCAGCGCGACGCTGCCGGAGAGAGCTTCATCCTGACCGAGCTTCGCGCCGCCGCGGGCGAAACGCTCTACTACACCGACAACCGCGCCCAGCCCGGCGTAACATACACATATCGCGTGATTCCCGTGCACGCGGAGCTGCTGGACAATGGCATTCTATTGGAAGGAACGCAGAGCGTGCAGGTGGCGCGGGTGGAGAAGCCGAGTGCGCTGAGCCGGTGGTTCAGCGGGCTTTTCGCCCCAAAGCCGGAGGAAAAGCAGGAGGAAGAACTGCCTGCATCGATTTTTGCCCCATAACAAAATGCGCCGCCGCACCGTAATTTGCTTTCCGGTGCGGCGGTGTTTTGTTATGGATATTCTGCTTTGGGGCGCAGGGCTTTCCGTTCGCCCCCGACACTCCTTCGGTGCCGTCACTTTTAGGATTCGCCAATCCTTGCGCGGCGTTTCTTTGCTTACTGCGCAGCTTCCGCCATGTCCGCTAAGTCACCCTGCGGCAGGATTTCCGTCACTTCAAACGGGACATTGTTGCCGGTGAAGTAGAACATCAAGTCCGTTGTGTTCTGGCAGTTTTCCAACTGCGCCGTCGGGAAATAGCGCACCTGCAGGCACGAAACGCCGTTCTCCATGCTCGACATCACCAGAATCGGCGCGCCTTCATCGTACAGCAGTACATACATGGCATTGGTGCGTTCGTTCAAGTCAAGGTACAAGTGTCTCTGCGTGGCTTGGTTCATAATCAGCGAGTAGCGCGCGTCGATTTCTTGCATCAGTTTCTGGAAATTCTCCGTTTCCGTCTTCAGGGATTCATCCGGCGTATCCGTCTCACTCGTTTCGTCCGTGAAGAGGCTGTCGCTTTCCTCATTCTCGTCCTCTTCCTGCTGATACAACGTCCGCACGCCCGCGTTGTATTCGTCGTACATGGCAAAGAGTGTCACCATGTGATACATTTCCATCGCCCACGAGCAGGTTACCTCGTACAGCACCTGCGGCGCTTCTGAACGGTAAGTCAAGCGGAGCATCTGCGCCATCGACGATTCCATCAATTCAATACGGTAGATGCTGCGCGGCGACTGCCCCTCATGCGCGTATGCCGCCAGCTTCGCCACATCCTCGTCGCTGATGCCCCACGTTGTCTGCAAATAGCGGCTTTCAATCAGTTCATCCAGCGCATTGCCCGCTTCTGCCAGACGCTCGAACGGCACAGGTTCACCCTCGTCGCCGAACGGATCCTCCGTAAAGGGATACGCCGCAACGCCCGCCAAATCCACCGCCATGCAGGCAAGTTCGGGCATTTGCTGCGCCGCGAACCACGCCGTCACTTCTTCAGCGGATTTGCACGCCGCCAATTCATCCGAGAGCACCGGCGTGCAGTACATGTCGTTCACCGTGCCGTCGCTGATCCAAAAGCTCATCATCGGCAGCGCATCCGCGTACAGAGCGATATACATGCCCATTTCAGGCTCGCCGTCCGGCTTGGGATACTGCGTCGAGCGCGCCATCTGGTTCAGCATTTGCTTGCCATATGTATCCTGCTGCTCCATCAAGATGCGCTGCGGCATCAGCTGAAGCACCCTGCGCTGCTCCGGCGTGTCGGTGTAATCCGGGTTATCGCCGATGAAGCCTGTCAGCAGCGTTTCGCCCGTGACATAGTAGACGGCGGATGGCATCGTACGGTTTCCCGCGCGCAGGCGATTGACAATCTTCTGTTCCTCGGTGATAGCGTTGTCCGTGTTGCCCACCAAATCGGCCACAATGCGGTCGCTGCGCAGGAGGATATCCACGCGCTGGCACAGTTCCAGCATATGGCTGATGTTCGTGTTGTTATCCGTCGTTTCTTCCGCTGTCGCCATACCGCTGAGCATCATCAGCAGGGCAAGCAGAATTGCAAGCATCTTTTTCATGGGGTTCTTCCTTTCTTTGCAGCTGTTTCCGTCATTTCTGCGGCGCGTACACGCTGCGCATCACCACCGCGTCGTTCATTGCCTGCCACGCCACCACAATGGGCGTACCCGTCCTCGGTCGCAGATATAGCAAACCGCTCGCATCGTGCGCGTCGCAGGGGTACAGCGCAATCGCCAGTATGTCGAGGAACTTGGTCTCCGTCTTGCCGCACTGCTGCATCTGCGCTTCAAACGCCGTCATCTGCGACGCATCGTAGTCGAGTATGCTGATTTGCACCGCCGTCTCCGCTGTATTCCACGGGACAATGCCCTCCTGCTCGCCGCTCAGCGCCGCCCAGTGCTGCATCTCCTGCGCTGATTGCAGGGCAAGCTGCCGGATGGTCTCCTCGTCCGGCTGATGCGGTTCCAATTCCGCCAATGCCACCGCGCAGGACAAGTCAACTTCCTCAAATTCGCCTGCGTAGAATTCGCTCAGCTTGTCCGTTGTCAGCTCGGTCGCCTGATGCGCCACCGGAATCGCCGTCAGGCACACACAGCCGTTTTCCGCGAACCAGTGCACCAGCACCACGCCATTTTCGCCGTAAGACAGCAGCAACAGTCCCATTTCCGGCGCATCCCCGGCGTAAAGCAAGTTCGCGGCGGCACTCGTTTCCTGCGCGTCCATCCCGAATTCCGGGAATACCGCGAACGTGCGCTCTACAATCCGCAGATAGGCGTTTTCCGTCTCGTCCGTCGCATCCGTGTCCGCGCTGGCATCCATCATCATCAGCACAAAAAACAACACCGACGCCGACTTGTCCGTGCCGTTGACGCTGACGCTGATGAACGCCTGCTGGGGCATTCCACGGTCAATCGGCTGCGGCGTTTCTGTACATGCCACCTCTGTAATATTGAGCGTGTCCTCAAACAGCCGCCCCCGCTCCTGCGCATCCATCTGCCGCACAAGTTCTATTGCGCGCCCGACCAGCTCGTACTCCCAAGCGTCATCCGCCGAATTTTCCGCCGTCGCCATGCCCAGCATCAGCAGCATCATCGCCAGCAGCATAGAAATCAACCGTTTCATCATCATGCCTCCTATTCCGTTCAAACTTTTCCCTATCAACGTCATTTTGCCATATTTGCGCAAGTTTTGTCAAGCGAACAGGCCCTTTTCTAATGCAATTTTCATCCTAATATGCAAAAAGCCCTGCTTCCACGTCGGAAACAGGGCTGGTAGTGTATATTAGTTGCCGCGGCGCTTCATGAACGAAGGTACGCCGTTGGCGTCCGTCGTCGGGCGCTTGGGCTGCTGCGGCTGCACAGAGGGCATCGGGCCGGTTGCACCGCCCGCATACTGCTGCTGCACAGGCTGCATATTGCCAGTGTAGCCTTGCTGCGCGTAATCCAGCTGCTGGGGCTGATTTCCAAACAGCTGCGGCTGACCATACGCAGGCTGCTGCGGCTGCGCGGGCTGCTGGGGCGCATAATACGCGGGTTGTGCCGGCTGCTGCGTCATCGGCGCTTGCGGAACGCCCATGGTCGGATGGCTGCTGTAGCTGTCGCTGCTGGTGTAGGACGGCGTGTACTCGCCCGTCGCACCGTAGTTGCCGGGCGTATAGCTGCCGGTCGCACCGGTCGCGCCGTAATTGCTGCCATAGAGGCGATCGCGGTTGATATCGCGCGCCGACTTAACCGGCTCACGCGGCGGGAACGGCGTTTTCTCAAAGCCCGTCGCAATCACGGTGATGCGCACCTTGTCGCCCATGGACTCGTCGATGCCCGCGCCGAAGATGATATTCGCATCGGGATCGGCTTCCTCCATGACGAGGTTTGCCGCTTCGTTGATATCAATGATGGAAATATCCTTGCCGCCGGTGATGTTGATCAGCACCGCGCGCGCACCGCTGATGGACGTCTCCAGCATCGGGCTGGAAATGGCGTTCTTGGCGGCGTCAATCATCTTGTTCTCGCCTTCGCCGTAGCCGATGCCCATATGCGCCATGCCGCCGGATTCCATGACGGTCTTGACGTCCGCAAAGTCAAGGTTAATCAGCGCAGGCACAGCAATCAGGTCGCTGATACCCTGGATGCCCTGATGCAGCACCTCGTCCGCAATGCCGAACGCCTCAACCATGCTCGTCCCCTTGCTGACGACCTGCAAGAGCCGGTCATTCGGGATGACAACGAGCGTATCGACGCGCTGCTTGAGGTCAGAGATGCCCGCTTCCGCATTGCGCATCCGCTGCTTGCCCTCAAATGCGAAAGGCTTGGTCACAACCGCGATGGTCAGCGCGCCCTGTTCGCGGGCAATTTCCGCCACGACCGGCGCGCAGCCCGTGCCCGTGCCGCCGCCCATGCCCGCGGTGACAAACACAAGGTCAGCGCCCTTGAGTGCACCCGCGATTTCCTCGCGGGATTCCTCTGCGCTGCGGCGGCCGACTTCCGGCACTGCGCCTGCGCCCAGGCCCTTGGTGACTTTCTCACCAATCTGGATTTTCGTCTGCGCGCCGGACATCTGCAAAGCCTGCATGTCGGTATTGATGGCGATGAACTCCACGCCGCGCAAGCCGGATTCGACCATGCGGTTGACCGCGTTGCCGCCGCCGCCGCCGCATCCCACGACCTTGATGGAAGCATAATTGCTGGTCAATTGGTCATTCTGAATTTCAATCACGTTGCATCCCCCTGACTCATATGCTCATATGGTATCTTGCCCTGTATGCCGCGTTTTCTTGCAATCAGTAGCCCATCAGCCAGCGGAATGCACGGCTGAACAGCCCCTTTGCACCGCCTTCTGGTGCTTTCTGCTCTTCCTGCGTCGTCACGACGAGGATGGTCAGCCCGACGGCGCTGGAGAAAACATGGCTGGTCATTTTGTTGTTGGTGCGCTGGGCCTCCCGGATGATTCGGTGGAGTTTGCCCGCAAGGAAGTCTTTGCCTCCCTTATTGAGAATCAAGCCGCCGCCGGTCAGATAGACGTTCGACCACTTCCCAAGCTTCACGCCGCCTTCTTCCAGCGCTTTGTTGATGGCCTCCGCGATTTCCTCCACTTTCGCTTCGATAATCGGGGTCACTTCGTCGCGCCGGACAGTGCGGGCGGGTTCATCTTCCGTCGCGGGAATGACATACGTTTCATCCTGATTCGTGCTGTTGAAGCTGTACGTCTGCTTAATTTTTTCCTCCACGAACGGAAATGGAATATTCAGCTGCTCCGCAATGTCCGCCGAAATATGACCGCCGCCAATGTCGAGGCACTTGTGGAAAATCAGTGCGTCGCCCTCCATCACCATCACATCGGTGCACAGATAGCCAATATCAATGAGCATTGCCGTCTTGTCGCGCTCATCTTGGCTCAGGGCATATGTCGCTTCCCCGGCGACGGTGGAGTAGAACTCGCGGGGCTCAATATCCATATCGCGCAGGCGGTAGGTGATATCATCAATGAAATACTTGTCCGCCGTCACCAGCGCAATCATGGCGGACAGTTCGCGACCCTTGATACCCACGGGCGACAGCGTCTTTTTGCCGTCATCCACGCGGAACCACGCGGGCGCGGAATGAATGATGCGGTCGCCGCCGGATTCTTCCGCCAGCTTGAAGCACGCGCGGACATCCTGCGCTGTAACATGCGGATCAGGCCCGGTTAGCGACACATGCACTTCCTTGACAATCACGCGTGTAAACATGCCCGGCACACCGACATTCAGCTCATGAATGCGGCAGTTGCCGGTTTTCTGCGCCTGATCAATGGCAGTGCGAATCACATCCCGAATCTCATCGGGATTGTTCCAGCCATCCTGCAAATATCCGCTGTACGGCACAGCGCCGGAGCCAACGATATCACAGCGTTCGCCATTGCTCTGCGCGACCATCGTGACGATTTTGCTGGTTCCAAAGTCAATCGTCGGTACCGTAATCTTCATGAACTCTCATACCCCCTGTTTCCCGGTCTGGCCGTTCTGCCGGACGGCTGAAGCCGGGAAAATTGCGGTTCTGACACCCCTGTACCTTGGTTTCTGCCAGCCTGTCAGCAGACGGCTTTTCCCCGCCAGACAGGCGCAGTCACCTATCCAATATACCATTTTTCATTATAAGCCTTTTTTCTCTGGAATGCAAGTGCTTTCGGGCGTTTTGAATGTTTTTCGCCGTCATTTTTATCCGATTTTCATGTTTTTCGGTGCTGATGATGATTGTATTACACCGTCGGCGGCGCATAAACCGGATTCACCGCGTCCGTCAGTGTCAGTGTGCCGCCCGTTTTTCCCATTGCCGAAAGCTCCATGCGGACGATCAGGAACGCCCGCAGCTTCTCATGCAGCAGCGATGAATCCCCCAGCACAATTTCCATGCCGTCCATCGTCTGCATCCTTATTCTGTCCAGCGAGCTGACATCTAATACGGCAATCTGGTCAAGTCCGCCCATGACGGTCAGCTGCAGCAGCACCTCGGTCACAGCGTCCAGCTGCTTCTGCTGATTGGCAATCAGCTTCTGCCCGATGATCGTCTTTTTGACGCTTAAGCCCTGCACGCGCACCAGTTCCGGATGCGATTCGTTCGCGTTCTGCACCGTGCGCAGGACGTAGCCATGCGCGTCGGTAATTACGCCGATGCCCGATGTAGTCAGGAACGTGACCTCCTGCCGCTCCTTAACTTCGATGCAAATCGTGTCGAAAGATTCCAGAGACACCATCCGGCAAATCAGATACGGATTCTGTTCGATGCGATTGGAGATTTCTTTCTCATTAATCAACGACGACTGCCCAAGTTTCAGTTTGGACAGGCGGATGATTTCCTCCGCGCTGATGCGCACGTTGCCAGTCACCTTGATGTTGCGGACTGTCAGCACACCCCCGAACAGGAACGCGACAAAGAGAATGGCAAGCGCAAGCGGCACGATTGCTTTCCACACCCGCCGCGTGCGGTGGTGGCGCTTCTGCGTTTCCTCCGAGTAGCTGTCCGTGTCCAGCACAGGCGGATGGCTCCACACTGACGCTTCCGGCGGGGGACTCTGCGGCGGCTCACCCAAATCAGGGGGCGCAGAAGCTGATTCTGCGTCCCGAAACGGCTGATTCCAGAAGGGGTTTGTCGCCCGGTACAGATCCGGCGAGCGTTCCTGACGCAGTTCCGGCGACTGTTCCGGTTCCTCAAACGGGTTTTCTGCTGTCGGATGCTGTGTGCGCCGTCTGCCGCCCGGCGGTGTGCCCGGCTGCCAGTTGTCCTGTGTCACGGGGGTCATTCCTCCTTCCGTGCTGCCCTGATTATGCGTTCGCATGTACGCGGCGGATATCCGCGCCCAAACAGGTCAGCTGTGTCTCAAAATGCTCATAGCCGCGGTCGATGAGCTCCGCGCTGTCCACCTGCGTTTCGCCCTGTGCCTTTAGTCCCGCCAGCGTCAATGCCGCGCCGCCGCGCAGATCGCGCGCTGTCACCCGTGCGCCGTACAGTTCCGGGACACCGCGAACAACCGCCGTCCGCCCGCTGCATAGGATGCGCGCACCCATGCGGTTCAAATCCCCCGCGTGGGTAAATCGGTTCTCGAACACGTTTTCCACAACCACGCCCGTCCCCTCGGACACGGACAGCAGCGCCAGCATCTGTACCTGCATATCCGTCGGGAAGCCGGGATACGGCTGCGTCTGCAGCTGTGCAAACGCTGTCAAACGCTCCGGTGCAGTCAGAATAACGCGTTTTTCTTCCTCGCGCACGTCGCAGCCCATTTCGCGCAGCTTCGCATTCACCGCCAGCAGCGCCTGAACCGGCGCGCGGGTCAGCTCAATGGTGCCGCCCGTAATTGCCCCCGCCGCCAGCAGCGTTCCGGCGACAATGCGGTCGGGCATGGGCGACCACTGCGCGCCGTGCAGGTGCTTCACGCCCTCAATCGTCATGACCGCGCTGCCCGCGCCGCGGACGCTTCCGCCCATTGCGTTGATGAAGTTCGCCAAATCGACGATTTCCGGTTCGCGCGCCGCGTTGTGGATAACGGAAATTCCCGGCAGCAGCACCGCCGCCATCAGGATATTCTCCGTCGCGCCGACGCTGGGGTAGTCCAGATGCACCTCGCCGCTGTGCATATTGCCGCCGTCGCAGTGAATCACGCCGCCTTCCTCGTGAATCGCCACGCCCAGACTGCGCAGGCCTGACAGGTGCAAATCAATGGGGCGCAGTCCGATTTCGCAGCCGCCGGGATATGTAACCGTCGCCTGCCGGAAGCGCGAGAGAATCGGCCCGAGCAGGAAGATAGACGAGCGAATCTGCTTGGAGAGCGCATCCGGCATTTCTGTGCGGTTCAACCCGCCCGCGTCAAGCGTCAGCGTGTGTCCGTCACGGCGAATCCGACAGCCCAGCATCGTCAGGATGTCCGTCATCTTCCGCACGTCGGAAATCATCGGCACGCCTTGCAGCACCACCGTTTCCTCCGTCAGCACCGAAGCCGCGAGAATGGGCAGCGCCGCGTTCTTCGCGCCATCGACGCGCATCGTACCCTCCAGCTTTCTTCCGCCCTGCACAACAAACGCTTCCATCCGCGTCCACCTCCTGTGCTTCAGCCTATGCCGGAAAACAGGCGCTGTGCCAATTTCGCAGTTCAAATAGCTGATTCACGGGAAATATTGAGCAGGATGCCGATGGCTGCCATCGTGATGGAAATCGACGTACCGCCGGCGGAGAAGAACGGCAGGGGCAGCCCCGTCGTTGGCAGAATGCCCACAACCACGCCCATGTTGAGGAACGCCTGTACGCTGATGCTGCTGGTAATCCCCGCCGCCAGCAGCGTTCCGAACTTATCCGGGCAGCGCACGGCGATTCGCATCCCCCGCAGCATCAGCGCCACAAACAGCGCCACCACAATCAGGCAGCCCAGCAGCCCGAAATCCTCCCCGACGATGGCGAAGATGAAATCGCTCTCCGGGTACGGCAGATAGGCATACTTCTGCCGCCCCATGCCCAGCCCCATGCCGAAAATGCCGCCCGACCCGAACGCAATCAGCGACTGGCTGAGCTGGTAGCCCTCATCGCTCATCATGGAAAAGGGGTTGCGAAAGGATAGCAGACGCCGCCGCCGATACGGCTCCGACCATGCGTAGAACGCGCCCACGCCCAGCCCGCCGACGAGCATCAGCAGAATATGCCGCCACTTCGCGCCCGCCATGATGATGAGAATCAGGCTGACGATGAGGATTGACCCCGCGGTGGACAGGTTCGGCTGCTCCAGAATCAGCAGGAATACAACTCCCGGCACGACCAGCACTGGCACAATGCCCGTGAAGAGACGGCGGATGCGCTCGCCGCGGTAGGTCAGCGTCGTCGCCATATACAGCACCACGGCGAATTTCGCGATTTCTGACGGCTGGAAGGACAATCCACCCAGCGACAGCCACCGCCGCGAACCGTTGATGTACACGCCCACGCCCGGTATGATGACCAGCACCAGCAGCACCGCGGAGAGCGCCAATCCGCCCACCACGACATACGGATGCTGCCAGCAGCGGTACGGAATGCGGCTGGTGACGATGCACGCCGCCGTGCCCAGCCCGATGCCCAGCAATTGCTTGAGCACCTCGCTGTACGGGCTGCGTGTGGAGGTACCGGTATAGAACGTCGCGGAAAATAGAACCAGCAATCCCGCGAGCAGCAGCATGATGAGGATGATCACCAGCGTACCGTCCACGGGATTGCGTCTTTTCAGCGGTATTGCGGTCTGTCGCTTTTGTGCGCTTTTTACCTGAAGCATGTCTGCTCCTTTCTCAGCGCACAGGGATGGGATTATTTCAGTTCGCGCACAAGCTCCTTGAAGATGCGCCCGCGGCTCTCATAGTCCGAGAACATGTCAAACGACGCGCACGCCGGGGACAGCAGCACATTCCACCCGTCAGAAGAAAGCGCGCGGCACTGGTCGATGGCGTCTTTGAGCGTTCCCGCGCGGTGCAGGTGCGTGTAGCCGTTTTCGCGGCAGGTGCGCTCAATCTGGTCGGCAGTCGCGCCAATCAGCACGGCTTCCTTGATGTAGGGCGACGCCAGCATTTCCTGCACCATCGGGGTGAAATCGCAATGCTTGTCGTAGCCGCCGAGGATGATGGCGGTCGGGCGCGTCATGGTCTGAATCGCCTTGATGGTGCTGTCCACGTTCGTGCCCTTGCTGTCATTGATGTAACGAACGCCGTCCAGCTCGCGGACGAACTCGATGCGGTGCTCCACGCCTTGGAACGTCCGCAGGGTGTGGGCAATCACGTCCGGCTTCACGCCCATCGCGACCGCAATGCAGCACGCCGCCAGCGCGTTTTCGAGGTTGTGCGGGCCGGGAATGAACACGTCCTTCACCGGGCAAATCATCTCTTCCGCACCGTGGAAGCGCACGACGATTTCGCCATCCCGGACGAACGCGCCTTGATCCACTTCCCGCTTGCGGCTGAACAGCATCACCTGCGCCCTCACCTGCCCAATCAGCGGTGCAAGTGCCGGGTCGTCCGCGTTGAACACGGCGACGTCCTCTGCCGTCATGTTCTGGAACTGCCGCATCTTCATCGCCGTGTAGACTTCCATCGTGCCGTGGCGATTGAGATGGTCTTCGGTGATGTTGAGCAGCGCCGCCGCCTTCGGGTGGAATGTCTCCGCCGTCTCCATTTGGAAGGAAGAGACTTCGCAGACGAACAGGTCGTCGTCCTGACTGTCGAGACCTGCCGCGCTGTACGGATAGCCGATGTTGCCCACGACATGCGTCGTGCGTCCTGCATTGCGGAAGATTTCGCCCAGCAGCGTGACGGTCGTCGTCTTGCCGTTCGTGCCGGTAATCGCCACCATTTCGCCAGAGGACAGCTGATACGCCATTTCCAGCTCGCCGGTGACGTATACGCCCATTTCCTTCGCCTTCAAGACGAACGGCGCGTTGTCCGGTACAACGGGACTGATGACCATTGCGTCGATGCCGTCCAGGCACTCCATCGCCGGGCAGCCCAGACGGCGCTCCAGCGGCAGATTTTCCAGCGGCTTCAAGCTGTCCCCCAGCTGTTCCGCCGCCTTGCTGTCATTGATGATAACGTGCGCGCCTGCCTTGCACAGCAGCTGTGCCGCCGCAATCCCACTGCGCGCCATGCCAACCACCAGCACGCGCTTGCCCGCGTATTTTTCCGTATTGCGCATGATTTTTCGCTCTCCTTACACGATGACCGAAATAACCGCCAGCGCCGTCAGCACCAGCGTCACCACGGTATACATCAGCACGATTTGCGTTTCCTTCATGCCGCACTTCTCAAAATGATGGTGCAGCGGCGACATTTTGAACAGCCGCCGGGGCGTCCCGTAGATTTTGCGGGTCGCTTTGTAATAGTAGCGCTGCAAAATGACGCTCACGCTGGACATGCAGCAGGTGAAGCCAATTAGCTGCAGCAGGAACGGCTGACGCAGCAGCATCGCCATGCCGACCACCGCGCCGCCGATGAACATCGACCCGGTGTCGCCCATGAACACCTTTGCCGGATAGCGGTTGTAGCGCAGGAAGCCGAGACAGCCGCCGCACAGCGCCGCCGCGAAGATGGCAATCGCGCTGTAATTATCCTGCAGCGCGCGCGCCGCATCAGGGTCGTCGGGAATCTTCACCATCGGAATGCCGAACGAGCCGCCATTCAGGTGCTGATAGACCGTCACGGCGCTGAGGCCCGCAATCACCGCCCAGCCCATGCAGCCGACACTCGTCACGCTGGACAGGATGCCGTCGATGCCGTCCTGCAGGTTCGCGCTGTTGGTCATAAACAGCACCGTCAGCGCCAGCAGCGGAATATACCACAGCCCTAAGTCCCATTCGGTATTCGCAAACGGCAGCAGCACCTTGCTCCCCTGCGTGAAGTAGCACCAGACCGAGAAGCCGAGGCACACCACAGACAAGCCGATTATCTTCTGCCACGGGGTCAGCCCTTCGGAACGGTGCTTGACTGCCTTCGTCCAGTCGTCCGCCAGACCGACTGCCATCGACCCCAGCGATACAAGCAGCAGCGGCAGAATCGTCGTCACCCACGCGCCGGTATACGCCGCGCACAGCACAAACGATACGATGCAGCCCAGCGCAATCATCAGCCCGCCCATAATCGGCGTGCCGCGCTTTTTCAGGTGCTCCTTCGGGCCGAGTTCGTTCTCGCTCGTTTTCATTTGGTGACCGCGCAGCCATTCAATCAGCTTCGGGCCAGTCGCCAGCGCAATCGCTGCGGACAGCACCAGCGCAAGCAGTACATTTGTCAGCATAGGTAATCCTTCCTTATTATCGGGTATTCAATGCGCAGCAGCTTACTCGCCGCGCAGTTCCGTCAGCAGCTCCTGCACGACAACTTTCTCGTCGAACGGCCGCTTGACGCCCATTGTCTCCTGATACGTCTCGTGACCCTTGCCGCACAGAACGATGATGTCGCCTTCCCGCCCGATTTCCAGCGCGTGGCGGATGGCGTCCCGACGGTTCTCGATGACGACGTACTCGCCCGTCGTCTCTTTGATGCCCTCTTCGATTTCGCGCAGGATTTCCATCGGATCTTCCGTGCGCGGATTGTCACTGGTGAGGATGCACAAATCCGCCAGTTCACCGCCGATGCGCCCCATGATCGGGCGCTTGCCCTTGTCGCGGTCGCCGCCGCAGCCGAAGAGCGCAATCAACCGCTTCTTGGTGAACGTGCGGCAAGTGCGCAGGATGTTGCTCAGCGCATCCGGCGCATGGGCATAGTCCAGAATCACGCGGTACGGCGTGTTCGTCGGCAGCATTTCAATGCGCCCCGGCACACTGTGGATGCTTTCCAGCCCCGCGCGGACATTCTCCGGCGACACGCCCAGAATCAGCGCGCACGCCGCCGCGGACAAGGCGTTGTAGACATTGAACATGCCCGTCATGCGCAGGTTGATCTGGATGTATTCCGCGTTGCGCAGCCGCAGCTCAAAGGACACGCCGTTTTCGGTGATTTCAATGTCGCGCGCGAACAAATCCGCCTCCGCCGCGATGCCGTAGGTCATGTGCGGAATCGTCACGTCGCGCAGCAGCTCCGCCGCCCGCTCGTCATCGGCGTTAATGGCGGCATTTTTCGCCATGCCGGAGGTGAAGAACGCCTTTTTGCACTGGAAGTAGTTCTCCATCGTACCGAAGTAGTCCAGATGGTCTTGGCTGAGGTTGGTGTAGCAGCCGCACTCGAACGTCATGCCGTCCAGCCGGTGCATATCCAGCGCGTGCGCCGACACCTCCATGACGACCACCTGCACGCCTGCCTGCACCATCTCGTTCAAGTCGCGCATGAGGTCAATCGGATCGGGCGTGGTCTTGCTGGACGGGATGTGCTTCTCGCCGATCATGTTGCCCGTCGTGCCGACCAGCCCGCACTTGAAGCCCGCCTGTTCGCAGATAGACTTGACCATGTAGCTGGTCGTCGTCTTGCCCTTCGTGCCGGTAATGCCCACGAAACGCATCTTCCGCTCCGGATGATTAAAGAACGCCTCGCAGATTCTCGCCATCGCCGCGCGGCCGTTGCTCACCAGCACCTGCGGCACGTTCACATCGTCCAGGAAGCGTTCCACTACCAGTGCCACGCAGCCATTTTGCACCGCCTGCGGTGCATACTGATGCGCATCAAAGTGTGCGCCGGCAAAGCAGAAGAAGATGCCGTTTTCGGTCTTTTCCCGGCTGTTGGAACACAGCGCCGCAATCTCCACGGACATATCGCCCCTGGTTTCCAGCAAGTACGGCACTTCCTTGACAAGCTGTCTCAGTTCCATCGTCAATTAGCTCCTTTATTCGTCATCCCCGGCCATCAGCAGAAAAATCGTTGTGCCGGGCTGTACATATTCTCCCGCTGCAGGGCTTTGCTCTGTGCACAGCCCCTGCCCCGTCATGGACATCATTAGTCCCCGCTGGCGCACAAGGCGCGCGCAGTCTACATCGCCCAAGCCGGTCAGGTCAGGCACACAGACCAGCTCTTCCGGCGTCAGCTCCTCTGAACCGGCGGTGTAGAGCATCACATGCCCGCCTTTGACGAGCTTCGCGCCCGCCGGCGGCAATTGATCCAGCACGACGGTGTTCGCGCCGTCCGTCACGCTTTCCAATCCCACCTGTGACAGTTTACGCTTTGCATCGCCAATCGTCAAGCCTTTCAGCGCAGGAACTTCAATTTCTTCATCTTTTTTGTCATTTTCCGGGTCAATTCCGAGGTACGGCAGCATTTCCTGCATGATTTGCCGGGCAAAAGGCGCCGCCGTCGTGCCGCCGTAGTCAATCGGCACGTCTGCCTCCTTGACAATGACAAGGATGCTCACCTGCGGATCATTCACCGGCGCGAAGCCGTAGAACGACCCGATGTGCGTGTCGCGCACGACGCGTCCATTCTTGTAAACCTGTGCAGTGCCGGTTTTGCCGCCGATGCGGTAGCCAGCAATCGCCGCGTTCTTGCCGCCGCCTTCTGAGACGACACGTTCCAGCAGCAGCCGCATCGTGTCGCTCGTTTCCGGGCGAATTGGCGCCGCCATCACCGTCGGGTGAAAGCGCTCCAGCGTTTCCCCGTCCGGCGTTTGAATTTCGCTGACGATGTAGGGTTTCATCAGCTTTCCGCCGTTGATGACGGAGTTCGCCGCCATCATCATCTGAATCGGCGTGAGCGCGACGGACTGCCCGAAGCCGATGCGCGCCAGGTCCACGCGTTTGACGTTCCGCGACGTGATGAGGATGCCCGGCGACTCCCCCGGCAGGTCAATGCCCGTCTTTTTGCCCAGCCCGAACGCCGTCAGGTAGCGGTAGAACGTATCCGTCCCCATCCGCAGCGCCAGCTCGACAAACACCGGGTTGCAGCTGTTTTTCAGCCCATCTGCCATCGTCTCCGCGCCGTGCGGACGCCCCCAGCAGCGGATGGTGTCGCCGTCAACGGTGATTTTCGCCGAGCAGTAGAAAGAATCCTGCGGCGTTGTCACCCCGCTGTCCAGCGCGGATGCCGCCGTGAGAATTTTGAACGTGCTGCCCGGCTCGTAAACGTCGGAAATCGCGGTCAGGCGCATCAGCTCCGTCAGCGTCTCCGCGTCGTTGCGCGGCGGATCGTTCGGGTCGTAGCAAGGGTTCATGCACATCGCCAGAATCGCGCCCGTTTTCACGTCGCTGACAAGGCAGATGACCGACTGCGCCTGATTGACTTCAATGCACTCGCGCATCGCCTTTTCGACCATCTCCTGAATTTCCGCGTCAATCGTCAGCACCAAACCACACCCCTGCTGCGACGGGATGTACCAGCCTTCCGTGCCGTCCAGCTGACGATTGCGCGCGTCCACCTGCCGCAGATAGCTGCCCTCCGTGCCGCGCAGGACATCCTCATAGCGGCTTTCCAGCCCGGACTGCCCCTCGCTGTCCACCGTTGTCAAGCCCAGCACTTGGCTGAGCAGCGCTCCATATGGGTAGTAGCGGCAGATATCCTCGTCAAAGGACAGCGCCTTCAAGCCGCTGTCCTCCGTTGTCTCTGACCGCAGCTGACGCAGGGCATCGACCGTCTCGCGGCTGACCTGCCGCTTTAAGATAATCGACCCCTTTGTCTTGTCCTGCAATCGTTTTCGTGCCGCCTCTTTGTTGATGTTCAGCACCGGCTCGATACTGTCGAGGAACCTCTCTGTGTCGCTGACAAGCCGCGGGTCAGCAGTGACGATGTACGCCGTCGCGGAGATGGCGAGCGTTCGTCCCTTTCGGTCGGTAATCGTGCCGCGCCGCGCCGTAACAATGCCAGCTTTCGTCCACTGACGAATGCCCCGCTCGGTCAGCGAGGCAGCCTCGGAGGTAGTGAGAACGGCAATGCGCGCCGCCGCCAGCAGGAACAAGCCCGTCAGCACCAGCGTCATCAGCCAGATTCGCTTGCGTACCAGCAGTTCCGGATGCATGTCCGTCCTCCTGATTCGCGTTTTTGCGGCTTATTGCTGTGGATTGCGGATTCGATTACTGCATATGCATCAGCAGCGCCACGTCCGTGGTGGTCATGGTGTTCTGTGCGCCCTCCTGCAGGCCGCAGATAGCATCCGGCACGCCGGACAGTTCCACCACCTGCACGTTCTTGCCTTCCTTCATCCCCAGTTTCTGCGCCCGCTGCAAAAGCGACTGTTCCTTCGTCGCGACGCTGATTTGCGCCTGCAGGGTATCATTCTCCTGCTGCTTCGCGTTGATGTTCGTCGTCCGGACACCAATCTGGGTGCTGACGTTCTGAATCTGCGACTGCAAGTTCAGCCAGAAGAAGCCCATCACGAACAGGCACACCGCCACCACCAGCATTGCCAGCCCCGAATGCAGCCCCTGCCGCGAAACGAGAATACTGTGCTGCCGTTCCTGCTGCTGCGGCACATCCGCCCGGCGGCGCGTGCCCGTGTTCTGCCAGCAGCCTGCACCGAAGCTGACCGTCGCCCGATAGTTATCCATATACGGCTGCTCACCCTTGAAATCGATGTTGAAGTTAAAGCTATGGTCAATGCTCTTCCGCATTTCGCGGAGAGCGCGTTCCTCATCGCGCGGATCTGCGAAGGGGGCGGATTTGCGCTTGCTCCACAGCCGCGCCCTGTCGTTCATCATACTGTATGCCTCCTCTGCCTGAAAAATGCCATTGTTTCAGCGGATAGAACCGTTATTCTTTCTCGTCCTCGCCGTCTTCCAGCTCGTCAATCGCTGCCCACGTCGCATTCAGGTTATCCTTGAACAGCTCGAAGTTCGCCATGTTGTTGATTGTCGCCGCCACGCGCAGATGGTCGTCGTTGCCCATAATGTCAACGTCCTTCTCTTCGCCCAGCATCATGCTGCGCAGTTTTGCCGGCAGCAGCACGCGTCCCTGCGCGTCACACTCCTGATCCGTATAGGACATGGAGTTAAACCACTGCATGTAGTTCATCAGCTGTGCATTTTTCTTCTTGCGGTTCAGCCGCTCATAATGCTCGCACAGGCGCATAAAGACCATTTCAGGGTAAATTGCAATGGACTTGAAGTCAAATTCCGGTGCAATCACAAACCGCTCGCCCAGCTCCTGCCGGAACGCCAGCGGAATCACCAGACGGCCCTTGCCGTCCAGCGAATGATTATAGGTGCCGCGGAAACGCTTTCTCTGTTTTTCAAGAATCTGCTCATCAGAAAGGGGCACATTTGTACGCATGTTAGTGGGGGGCAGGCGTTCATTTTGCCCAACTTGGTTCTCATCCACACGCTCACCCCCACCAAATTCACAAAATAGGTCGTCAATCACACGAAATGGCACTCTTATCATACCGCCGCGATTCGGAAATTGCAAGTGTTTGCAGGCACTTTTTTCGATGAAATTTTTGCCCGTTTCCAGTTTTCTTTCATCTTTTCGTAATATTCGACAGGTGTGATGTGTCATCGTCGCCCAAAAACGGGAAACAGTCGTTCTTTTTCGAGTGATTTTGTCCGTCACTTTTGGGAGCAATTCTCCATTCAGGCATATTTTTCGCTGCAAAAGTGGTTTCTACGCCCAAAAACAAAAAAAGACGGCATAAACCGTCTTTTTGGGGATGTAACAAATATTTAAGAATTGCTTATTGTGGTCATCAGCGGCACTTCCGTCAGCCGGAAGCCCAGCGCGTCACAGGAGGTCAGCCGATAATGGATGCCTTCATGCTCACCGTTGAACCCCGCGCGGATTCCTGCCCCGTGCAGATGACCGTAGACCACCGTATGCACCCTGTGCCGCGCAAGCACCTGCGTGAACGGCGTATCCAGCACGGTCAGCAGCAGCGGCGGATAGTGGAGCATGACGACAATCGGCTTCTGCCCCTCCGCCAGTTTTTCCGCCGCGCTGATCGCCATGTCCAGCCGCAGCAGTTCACGGTTCAGGATGCGCTCATCCTCCGGCGCAAGCGGCGCGTCGCCCGTGGGGAACATCCACCCGCGCGTGCCGCAGACGACGAAATCCCCCATATCCAGCGCGTCATGCTGCAAGGCGCTCATGCCTTCCGGCAGCACCCGCCGCAGCCTCGAAATGCTGTTCCACCAGTAATCGTGATTGCCCTTGATGAGCACCTTGCGCCCCGGCAGTGCGCCAATCTTCTGCAAGTCCGGCACGGCGCGCTCCAGCTGCATAGCCCACGAGATATCGCCGGGAATCAGCACGACATCCCCGTCCTTAACACGCGCGCGCCAATCCGCCGCGATATGCGCAAAGTGATTCTCCCAGTGGTCGCCGAAAATATCCATCGGCTTTTCCTCGCCGCCGGGCAGATGCAAATCACCGATGGCAAACAGCGTCATGTGTCCTCCTTGCGCGGCGCGGACAGGTCACATATCGTCGTCCGCGTCCTCGTCGTCATCCTCGTTGGCTTCGTCTTCCTGCATTCCTTCCAAGGAAGTCATTTCGCCCGCCATCTTCGTGTATTCGCCGTCGGTTTCTTCCGGCAGCATCTGAATTTCGTCCATCGAGCCGACGTCGTCCATGTCCGTCAGGCTGCGCGGCGTCACCTGTTCGCCGTCGCCATCACCGGAATCGTCGGACGCAGCGCCCACGCTCTCCGCCGCCTGCGCGTTCATTTCCTTCAGGCAGAACAGGCAGATATCGCGTCCCGGCAGCGCGGGATTCTCGTTGCATACGCTGCACATTTCCACGTCGTCCTGCCCGCCTTCGCCCTTCATCTCGCGCATACACACCTTGCAGTACTTGTCGCCGGGCGTCGTGATGTAGTTCAGTTCACACCGCGGGCATTGAACATACTTCTTCATAAGAAGATTCCCTCCTAAAATTCAGACCGCCGGGTGTTTTTTCCGTCCGGCACATTCTGTGGTAGTTATTTCCTTGGAAAGCTGCTGGGGATTTTCTTGCGTCTCCAAAAGTCATATGTTACAATCATGTTACGATTTCCGTCGGGAATCGTAATAACTTTCGGAGGAGCTTGCAATGAACAAGAAGTACGCGGCGCTTTTCACTGCGTCCGTCCTGCTGCTCACCAGTCTATCGGCTGCTGAGAACTTCCCGACGTCGCAGTTCGACCATGATGGATGGTATCGCCCGAACGGAACAGTCTGTCCCGCGCAGGATGCCGTCGCAACACCCCGTCCAACCGCCACACCTGCCAGTGCGCCGGTAAAAACGTCTGCACCTTCCACGGGGGATGATTATACTACACCATCGTCGCAAGTGCAAGAGGAAATTCTGCTGAATTTGCTCAATCAGGAACGAATTGCGCAGGGACTTTCGCCTTTGACGCTCGACGTAGAGCTTTCCCGCATTGCGCGCATCAAATCCGCCGACATGCGTGACAACCATTACTTTGCGCACAAGTCCCCCACCTACGGTCATGTCAGCGACATGCTGAAAACGTTCGGCTACTCCTTCTCCGGTGCGGGCGAGAACATTGCCCACCATGCCACCACGGAAAAGGCGCACGCCGCGTTCATGTCCTCGGACGGACACCGCCGCAACATTCTCTCCAGCGCTTGGCAGAAGGTCGGGTTGGGTATCGTCTACGACGCGAACGGTTACGTTTATGTGACGGAGATTTTCGTCCGCTGACCCTTTTTCGCCCCTTCCAGTCTCGGAAGGGGCATTTTATCATGTACCAATCCTGATGGTCGGCTGCGCAACAGGGGGCAGCGGCGCTTCCGGCGTCTCCCTCGTTTCGGATGATTCCGCCGTGACGGACATCGCTTCCTTCGTCAGCGGCACGCCGTTTGTCACCTGCACCGGCCGATGGCAGCGGATGCCGCGGTTCATACCCTCCACGCCGGGAAGCGACACGCCCCGTGCGTGCAGGATGGCGCGTCCGGCGGCGCTTCGGCGCGGATTCGGCGCATTGAGCGGGGCATCCAGCGACATTTGCACGGCATTTTCCACCGCGCGCGCCACTTCCGGCGTTACGGGCAGGTAGACCAGCTCAGCGCGGGGAAAAATCAGGTTGCGCGGCACATCAGCGTGGGCATTGGGTTTCTTTTTCATTGCTGCACTCCTCCATCCAGCCGGATTCTCCGGGCAGTTCCCATCGTATGCGGCGGATGAAAGATGCGTGTCAGGCTTCCGGCGCTTCTTCTTCCGGCGCAAGCACCTTTTCCAGAAGCGTCAGCAGCTGGTCGCGCCCCGTGCCGTCTTCGGACGACCAGCAGATGACCTCCCACGGCTGCACAAGCAGGGCGCGGCAGATAGGCGCAAGCTGCTTCTGGCGCGCGCCGCGGCTGATCTTGTCCGCCTTGGTGGCAATCACGGTGAACGGGATGCCCATCTGGCGGAGGAAGAGGTTCATCTGCTTATCGTCCTCGGTCGGCTCGTGGCGGATATCCACAAGGCACAGGACGTGGCGCAGTTCATCGGACTGCTCGAAGTAATCCTGCATCATTTTGCCCCAGCGGAGTTTCTCCTGCTTATCGACCTTTGCGAAGCCGTAGCCGGGCAGATCAATCAAATGAAAGCTGTCGTTGAGCAGGAAGGCGTTGATGAGCCGGGTTTTGCCGGGCGTTTGGGACGTGCGCGCGAGGGAGCGGCGGTTGCAGAGCTTATTGATGAGGCTGCTTTTGCCAACGTTGGATTTTCCGGCGACGGCAATCTGCGGCAGTCCGACACCCTCGAATTTCCCGTACTGCGCCATAGAGGTAATAAATTCTGCTTTTTTGATTTCCAATTTCGTATCTCCTTTTGGGGTATGAGTGGCTTTGGGGGATGTGCGACTTCTTTTGGTGTTCCGGATGCTCGGTCGCGCCAATGGGCGCGACAATATGCGGCAAGTTGAAAGAGCAAGTTGGGGGGCGCGTCTGAGGACGCGCGAAGTTACTGGCAGGGACGCTTCGCTGCCT
>ERZ773224.701-NODE-701-length-46368-cov-11.102347_pt1 | contig 46368 bp, 39 predicted proteins | sample MGYA00580526_ERZ773224 | MGnify/ENA primary metagenome ERZ773224 (study PRJEB29015, sample SAMEA2737743) | human gut metagenome | biome: human gut; feature: human-associated habitat; material: faeces | place: China | collected 2012 ... | reverse complement strand
AGCGATAGCTTGATTTACTATCGCTTGTTCATTTCAATTCTTCTTTTTCGGGTTTACCCCAACTATTGACATAGAGCCAAAAAGACTAATGTATCAAAACTTGATAGTTACCTTGCACAAAATGCAAGCTAAAAGTTTGTGCAATTTTTTTCGCAAAAAAATACTCCGAGAAGCTTGATTTTTCTCGGAGCATAATTTTTTGAGCCACCTGTTTGCAATTTTTTATACCTTTTTACATAGTTTTAAGTGTATAATAAAAAACAACAAACCGCACTAAAGAGCCTGAAAATGGTTTAATAGTACGGTTTTCTATGGTCGAGGTGACAGGACTTGAACCTGCGGCATCTTGGTCCCAAACCAAGCACTCTACCAAACTGAGCTACACCTCGAAATTATTTAATTTTTGTCGCCTCAACAAGTCAGCTTCATTATTATATAACATAAAATTTGATTTGTCAACAACTATTTTTAATTTTTTTGAAACTTTCGTGATTTTTATTTTTCTTTAATTGACATACGCTGTAATGGGGTATAAAATATGATTACACTGATTAAATATATTACTTTGAAGGGCGGTTTTATATGTCTGACAATACAAAATTAAAAATCTCAAACGGGTTGATCGAGGATAAATATTCTGTAAAAAGCAAGTTTGTCAACTTCTTTTTGCTTGCGATGTTTACGCTCTTTCCCCTATTTTACACGGATTACTACTATAATATAAGACACGACAAATATTATTTTTTTCTTGTTGTCACTGCGGTGCTTGTTTTGATGATTGGCGCTGTTGCAATCACTAATTCCGATTCGCAAAGCGGAACAAAAGACAAAGCCGAATCCGTGCCTTGGTACAAAAAGTTATCGTTTACGGACTATGCATTTGGTGCATTCATTTTGGTATGCACCGTATCCACTGTTTTTTCTCACGATCCTGCCGATGCTTTCTTGGGTCTTAGCGGAAGAAACAACGGTTTATTGCTGATGATTTTTTATGCGGTGGTTTATTTTTTAATTACCAGATTTTTTTGTTTTAAAAACTATGTCTTTGTTGCCCTTGCAGGTTGTTCAATTGCAATATATCTGCTTGATATTCTCAACTGTTTTTACATAGATCCGCTTGGAATGTTTGCAAGCCTTACAGATGAGCAGACAATCACAAACTTTACCTCCACAATTGGCAACAAAAACCTTATGTCAAGTTTTATCTGCATTGTTATGCCCGTAACCGTCGCTTTTTCGGTTATAAGCAAAAATCGTAATCACCGTATCGTTTATCATATTTCGTCCGCATTCGGTTATATGGCTCTTATGACAGCCGACAGCTACTCGGGTATACTTGGTCTTGGCACTGTTTTTGCCGTGCTTTTAATATGGTTTTCACGCAGCGTTGCAAGACTTAAAAGATTTTTCCTCGCAACAACAATTATGCTGTTAAGCGGCAAAATTCTTCGTTTATTTTCCTTTTTTATGGGTGACAAATCAAAAGGTATCTCGGAATTTCAAAGTCTGCTTGTTTACTCAAAAATCATATGGGCGGCAATTGCATTGTTCGCAATAATTACCGCAATTTTATTTTTTGCAGACAGCAAAACTCCCGACAAGACTTTACCGCTTGCCGTTCCTATTATAATCGGCAGTATATTTGTTGCCTGCATTATTGCAATGCTTTTTGCCGTATATTATTTCAGCGTAATTGACACAAAAACAAATATCGGCTTTTTGAAAAGTTTTTTGAGATTTAATGACAGCTGGGGTACTCACCGTGGCTATATGTGGATAAGGTCTTTCTATATATTCGGAGATTTTTCTCTTTACAACAAACTTTTCGGATGCGGACCTGACACCTTTGCCACAGTGTTTGAACCGTATTTTGAGGGGCTTAAACATTACGGTGACAGCTCCACAAACTGTGCCCACAACGAATACATAAATTACCTTATTACTACGGGAATTTTCGGACTTGCTTCTTACCTTTCGATAATTTTCGGAGCGCTGAAAGGTGCGATTAAATCCGCAAGTAAAAATCCGATTGCAATTGCTTTTGCGGTATCTGTTATCAGCTATGCCGTGCAGGCTGTGGTAAACCTTGCTCAACCGATTACAACACCGCTTTTTATTATTTTTATTGCACTTTGCGAGGCAGTTGCCCGTAAGCAAAAAACAACTGAATAAGCACAAACAAGACAGCCTATATACTAAGCTGTCTTGTTATTTTTTACGCAGCTTTTCTGCGTGATGTATGTGCCTTGTTGCCGCATTTCGTTTCTTATTTTTTTGTTGAGATTGGGGCTTTTTGAACAATATTGACTTTACGGGATAACGCATAGCGTAGCTTATAATTACGAAAATGCAGACATTAACATATAAATCAGCGTCAGGCATTTGTACAACTCCTTAAGTTTATTTGGGGCTTTGTTATAATTAGCTTATAATTAGCTTAAATGACAAAGTGAAGTTAGGGTAAATATACCCTTTTCACAACAAAAAGCCAAATAAGCGGTTTTATGTGGCTTTTAAGAGGATATATACCCTCAAAAAGCCGAAATTTAATATATCTCACTGTCTTTTTTGCATGGCAAAGCAGACAGATTGAAATCTCGTTTTGTCAAGGTGAACCCGTGGTATTTCTCGTTTTTTCCTCAAAAATCCGAACTTCACTTTGGCAATTTAGGTTAGCTTAAATTAAATTATACAGTACCGGCTGGGTAATAAACAGGACTTTGCTATGATGTTTGCCGATTTTTCAATAATATTTTTTCGGTGTATTTAACGATTATAAAAGTTTGGTCAACCTTAAGGCTTGACCTAAATTTTAAAATTATTACAAAAACAAAAGCGCAATAACCGCAGTTACCGCACTTTTATTTGGAAAATATAAATTAGAAAGATTTTTAAACCAACATAACTTACTTTTATTAATCGTCAAAATTAGGAGTTTGAATTGCATCGTAGCCGGTTTCGCCTGTACGGATTTTTACCGCCTGCTTTAAGTAGTAAGTAAAGATTTTACCGTCACCCGGATTGCCTGTAAACGCAGTCTTTTTAATAGCTTCTATGGTTTTTGCTTCCCATTCTTCTGATGAAACAACTATTTCAAACTTGATTTTAGGCAATACCTGCACATCTACTTTTTGACCTCTTACATATTCGGACATACCTCTTTGAATACCGCAGCCTACAACCTGATAGGCTGTAATACCGTTTACGCCTATATCCATTAACGCTTTTTTTACATCGAGGAACATTTCCTCTCTTACAACAGCCTCTATTTTAATAAGCTGAACTTCGTTATTGTTATCCATATGTTAATCCTCCGTTAATTATCAAGACCGTTAAATGACGGATATGCTGATTCACCATGCTGAGTAATGTCAAGTCCAAGCATTTCGTCACGCTTGCTTACTCTGATTTTACCTGTAATAATTCTTGTTAAGCCGTAACAGATAAGTGTACCTGCAACTGCAATTACAAGTGTAATTACAATACCTAAAGCCTGTGCGCCGAACTGAGCAAACTCACCGTAGATAAGTCCGTTGCCTGCGTCTGCGTTAATAGCTGTGCTTGAGAACACACCTGTAAGAAGTCCGCCCCAGATACCGCCTGTACCGTGACAGCTGAATGCGTCGAGTGCGTCGTCAAAGCCGAATTTCTTTTTACCGAATGAAATCATAAGGTAGCAAACAGGGCTTGTTGTAAGACCTATAATTACTGCCGCCCAAATCGGAACAAAACCTGCGCCCGGAGTAATGCCTACAAGACCTGCAACCATACCTGTGCTTGCACCGATAAGTGTAGGCTTTTTGTTTTTAATTACATCGCAAAGCATCCAAGAAAGGATTGCGGCTGCCGCAGAAACGGCTGTTGTCATAAATGCGTGTGCAGAAAGTCCGTTTGCCTCAAGTGCAGAACCTGCATTAAAGCCGAACCAACCGAACATAAGAAGTGAAGCACCTAAAACTACTGTAGGAATATTGTGGATTCTGTAGTTAGCGTGTTCGTAATCGTGGCGTTTGCCGAGGATAATGCAAAGGACAAGAGCTGATACACCCGAACTGATGTGAACAACATCACCGCCGGCAAAATCAAGAGCACCGATACCGTCAAGACCGAGAAGTCCGCCGTCTGCCCATACCATATGAGCAAGAGGATAATAAACAATTAAAGACCAAAGAATGATAAATACGAAAAGTGATTTAAACTTCATTCTGCCTGCAACAGCACCTGTAATAAGAGCAGGAGTAATAATTGCAAACATCATCTGAAATCCGCAGAATACCATATTAGGAATAGCCGCACCGTCTATGTAACCATCGGTAAGAGATACGCCCTCAAGTCCTATCCAACTAAGGTCGCCTATAATGCCGTTTGAGCTTGGTGCGAACGAAAGTGAGTAACCGAAAAGCACCCACATTACAATGCCTGTACCGATGATGAAAATTGAAGTCATCATTGTGTTTACTACATTCTTTTTACGAACAAGTCCGCCGTAAAACATTGCAAGGCCGGGAGTCATAAGGAACACCAAAGCCGAGCAGATAAGCATAAAAGCTATATTTCCTGCATCCATTTTAAAACCTCCACATAAACCGACTGAATAAAAACAAGGTTCACCGTATCTTTGAAATTTGCAGGAAAATAAATTTAAATTGCAAATTCTTCAAAGATAAAGTGAACCTCTTTGTTCTTGATTATTCATTTTCAAATTAAATTAAAATAAGAAGTTTTCCGGAAACTTTACTTTACAACTTGAATTATAGCGTTATTTTTACCCTTTGTCAATAGATTTTTGCAAAAAAATCAGCTGAAATTTAAAATTTTCTTATCATAGCCAAATTCAAGCACAAAGTATATTGATATTCAATTTTGCAAGAAATTTTATAAAACTTTCATAATGCCCATAAAAATCAGGATAACGCTTATACAAAAATTGATAAATTCATAGACTCTAACTTTTTGGAGGTCGGCTCATTTTCAAGCTCACTCGGAACATTGCATTTTTATAGACTGCTTTATATTAAAATTCCGTTGCAATGGTCTATTTCGTGCTGAATTATCTGTGCCGTAAAATTTGTGAAAGTGCGTGTAACCGTTTTGAATTTATCGTTGGCATATTTTACGGTTACAGTTTTATAACGCTTTGTTTTGCGCTCCCCGTCAAGCGACAGACAGCCCTCTTCGGTTTCGTATTCACCGTAAGCCTTAACGATTTCAGGATTAAACATAAGAATATACTTTCCGTTATCGCTTATTGCAATAATTCTTTTTGAAACGCCAATCATATTTGCGGCCATACCTACACAGCCCTCAAAATTTGCTTTTAAAGTATCAAGCAAATCAACGGCTATAGGCATATCCGACATATTTGCTTCAACCGATTTTCTCTGTAAAAACATCGGATCTCTTACTACTTCTCTTACCATATTTATCCCTCGCTTAGTTTTTTCTGATTATAGCATATCGGGGATAATTTAACAACATAAAAAGAGTCAAATATAGAAACATCTCAATACACAATAAAGACGCACTCCGAAATCGAGTGCATCTTTAGCAATTCTAAAACACTTATTCAAACTTTTTTATTAAACCGTAATCTTTAAAATCATAATTTTACAAATGCAATTCCACACGCATTTGTGCCTATGTGACTGCCTATAACCGCACCGACTTTTACAGTTTCAACGCTATGCACATTCAGCAGCAGCCTTTTTATGTCGCTTGTCAAATCATTTGCAAGGCTTTCGTTGTCGGAGTACATTACATATACAGGGAAATGAGGATTAAGCTCTTCCCTTTCAAGCCTTTCGGCAAGGCTTTTTATGCCACGCTTAATGTTAAAACTTTTTGCAAGCAGCTCGACATTGCCGCCGCTGAGTCTTATTACAGGCTTTATACGGGCAACAGTCGCAAGCATTGCTTTTGTCTGACTTACTCTGCCGCCGTTATGCAAATATTCAAGGGTATCGAGGCAGGCAAGCAACGATATTTTCGTTTTTATGTGCTCGATTTCTTCATAAATTTCTTTTGAGTTTTTCCCTTGTCTGCGCAGTTTTACCGCATATTCAACAAGCAGTTTTTGACCTGCCGAAGCGGTCAGTGAATCAATAACATACACATTTTTGCAGCCGATCATATCGCAGGCAATTTGTGCGGTATTTGCCGTTCCGCTGATTTTTGACGACATAAAAATTGCCACACCTCCGTCTTTGCTATGTTCGGCAGCCTCAAATTCTTCTGCTATATCATGCAGTGACGGTTGTGAAGTTTTGACGGTTTCCGTTGTGTTTTTTAGTTTATCGAAAAACTCATCTTTTGAAATAGTAACATTATCCTTGTACTCCTCATCGCCGAAATTTACGGAAAGAGGAATACAATCAATCATTAATTCTTTCAGTTCGTTCGGTTCAAAATCCGATGCAGAATCTGTTATTATCTTTACCATTAAAGCACCTCTGAAAAGATTTACATTAACAGTATAACCAATCTGCATTTAAAAAATCGGCACAGAGCGTACCGATTTTAAAATTAATGTGTATTTACATATTCAATAAATTCAGGAGTTTTTGACCAATACTTTATACCCCAATTTTCAAAATTCCACTCTTCCATATAATCATTACATTCGTAGTCTATGTAATAAAGGGCTTCGTTTTGCACTACAAAGTTTGTCGGGAAATAATCTATATTCGTGTTATTTGCGTAAAGCAGTTTGCACATTGCTTTTACCTGCTCCGCATATTCTGACTTTACTCTGTCTTCCTTTACCATATCAAATATTGTGTCGCCCTCTATGTACTCCTTTAATATCCGTTCGTTTTCAATATCTATGTCGAGCATTTTCGGCATAGTTATTCCGATTTTTTTAAGGCGGTTATAATCATTTAATTCGGATTGAATTTTGTCGCCAAACTGATAATAACTGCACGGCTCGTGATGAATCTGCTTTAAAACATACTGATTTGTACCGTCGGATGCAAGGTAAGAATAACCGCCCTTGCCTTTGCCAAGCAATTTTATTACGGTGTAATTTTTACCGTTTACCGAAAGTTCTGTAGGAATTGCATTTGACATATAATCGCCTCATATCATAATTTAATTTAAAATATACAATGTAATTATACCATCTAAAAAATGTATCATTCAAGTATTTTTTCAAACTGTTTAATTGTATTTGCGGAATCGGGAGTGTCAAGATATACAAATTTAAAATTTCTGACTACCTTGTAACCGTTTATATAAAAAGGTGAAAGATTATCATTGCTTTTAAGAAAGGCTTTATAGGCAAATGTAATGCCGATATTCTGCGAAATCATTTTTGACATCAATCCGAAATTACTGACGCATACACTGCGTTTAAAATGTTCCGTAGTATAGTTGTGTTCGGACAAAAGCTGTTCAAGAATTGTGCGTGTTCCCGAGCCTTTCTCACGAATAAATAAAGTTTGAGAAAATGTTTCTTCAAGCGGTACGGTTTTATTTGCAAATGGGTGTTCTTTACTGCAAACGCCGATAAAATCTTCTTCCTTATAAATTTTGCTTGCAAACTCCTTACCGTCAAAAAATCCCTCAATCAACGCAAAATCAATTTCTCCTCTTTTTAATCTTTTTAGTAATCTTACCGTGTTGTCTATATCAATCAGTAAATTGTTATGCGGATTTTTAAGATACTCGCCAAGTTTTTCGTCAATAACAAATTCACCGATTGTTTTGGTTGCTCCGATTCTCACAACAGGATTTTTAGCTGTCTGCATTTTTTCCAAAAGTTTTTGTTCCTGAAAAAGTACATTTTCAGCATAGTTTTTCAGCAGTTCTCCCTCGCTTGTTACCTTTAATGTATGCCTGTCATAAATAAACAATTTGCATTTGTATTCGTTCTCAAGAAAATGTATGTGCTGAGTAACCGCCGGTTGAGTCATATTAAGGATTTCGGCAGTTTTGCGATAATTCATAGTATCGCAAAGCACAAGGAATGTTTTTATTCTGTAATCTATCATATTCGCCTCATAAATTTTTATTATCATATCATATCAAACAATAATTTTATATTATCACTAACTTGTGCTACAATCAATAGGTAATGAGATTTTTGGAGGAATATTTATGACATTTATTAAGAAAAATTGCGGAGGCATACTGTTATGTGCCGTAATTGCGTCACTTGCCGAATTTTTGTGTACACTAAGCATAGGCAGATTTTCTCTCGAGCTTGTAGGTGTACCTGTAATTTCAATTTTAATCGGTATGATAATCTCGCTCATATCACCAAAATTCACACAAACCCCTATACTTGTCGGAGGTATTAAATTCACTTCCAAAAAGATTTTGCAGTGGGCGGTAATTATTCTCGGATTTTCACTTAACTTAAATACAATTGCCGTTGTAGGAGCAAAAAGTTTGCCTGTCATTATATGTACCGTTTCCGCTTCGCTCATTGTCGCTTTTATTATGATGAAAATTTTAAAAGTAAATTCAAAAACCGCCTGTCTTATCGGAGTCGGTTCGTCAATTTGCGGCGGCTCTGCCATTGCCGCAACAGCGCCCGTTATTGAGGCAGAGGATTCTGATGTGGCAAGATCTGTTTCTGTAATTTTCTTTTTCAATATACTTGCCGCTTTGATTTTTCCCGTGTTCGGTTATTCAATAGGTCTTGGTACCGAAGGTTTTGCCGTATTTGCCGGAACTGCGGTTAACGATACATCTTCTGTTACAGCCGCTGCATCAACTGCCGAAAGCATTTATAATACAAGCGGTATTCTTTCTGCCGCCGTAACAGTAAAACTGACACGCACACTTGCAATTATTCCTATCACACTTTGCCTTGCTTTTTACAGGACAAGAAAAGCTAAAAAATCAAATACAGATAACGGTCAGTTTTCTTTTAAAAAGATTTTTCCTTGGTTTATTCTTTACTTTATCGGTGCGTCAATAATCACAACTCTTGTAGGACTTATCCCCGAAAGCGCTTTTACTGTATTTTACAACAATAATTTCATAGAAATCACAAAATGGCTGGCAAAGTTTTTTATTGCAATGGCAATGGCAGGCATAGGACTTAACAATAATATTGTTGACCTCATAAAAAACGGCGGTAAACCGATTTTGCTCGGCTTATGCTGTTGGGTATCAATAACCGCTGTATCTCTTTCGGTGCAAAGTGTTACAGGAATTTATACATCAAATATTTAATTAATTTTGTAAACTCTGAATCATTTGATATAAATGCTATATAGCAAAATCACCGCAAAGCAAAAACTTTACGGTGATTTTTTTTGCGCACAGAAACGCATATATTATGTTAATTTCAAAACTTTCAGGCTCTTGCCTTAAGGGCAACACGCTTAATTTTTCCGCTTACAGTCTTTGGCATTTCATCGGTAAATTCAATGTACTGAATCCACTTATATGATGCAAGACGCTTGTTTGAAAATCCTTTAATTTCATTTACAAGATTTTTGTCCGCTTCGCAGCCGTCAACGGTTTTAATAATTGCCTTGATTGCCTGTCCACGGCTATCATCGGGAACACCGATTACCGCACACTCAAGCACGGCGGGGTGTTTCATAAGCACATTTTCAATTTCAAACGGGCCTACTCTGTATCCTCTTGTTTTTATAAGGTCATCGGCTCTGCCGACATACCAAAAATAGCCGTCCTCGTCCATATATGCGGTATCGTTTGTGTGGTACATTCCGTTTCTCCACGCATATTGGTACATCTGCTCATCACCTATGTAGCCTGTAAATATACCGTACTGCTTTCTGTCTTTTGGCGGAACAACTACTATTTCGCCTGTTTCGCCCTGCTTTACTTCATCACCGTTGCTGTCAACAAGTTTTATATTATACATAGGGCTTGGTTTTCCGATTGAACCCGTTTTGCCGTGAGTACCGTTGAGATTTGCAATAAGCAATGTGGTTTCACTCTGACCGTAACCCTCCATCGGATGAAGTCCTGTTTGTTGATATACAGCCTCGGCAACAATCGGATTGAGCGCCTCACCTGCAGTTGTCAAGTATTCGAGTGAACTCAAATCATACTTCTGCATACCTTTTTTCACAAAATATCTGTAAGCGGTCGGAGGTGCGCAGAATGATGTAACCTTAAATTTTTCAATTACTTTCAAAATTTTTGACGGAGAAAATTTATCGAAATCAAAAGCCATAACCGCACAACCGCAAAGCCACTGACCGTAGATTTTTCCGTATGACGCCTTTGCCCAGCCTGTTTCGGCTATTGAAAAATGCAGTCCGCCCTCTTTTACATTCTGCCAATATTTTGCGGAAATTATATGGCACAAAGAATAAATATGATTATGCACAACCGCCTTCGGATAGCCTGTTGTGCCCGATGTAAAGTAGATAAGCATTGGCTCGTCAGCTTTGGTTTCTACCCGTTCAAGCTCGTCACTTGCATCTTCAATTTCTTTTGTAATATTTACCGTACCGTCAAAATCTTCTCTCGCAACAAATACGGTTTTTAATGAATTTTCTCGGTTTGCCGCTGTTAGCAGATGTTCAATCGTTTCGCTGTCAGGAGTACATACAGCCATTTTGATATTTGCAACATTTACTCTGTAGCTTATGTCCTCGGCAGTAAGCATATTTGTAGCGGGAATTGCAACAACTCCGAGTTTGTGCAGAGCCGTAACAATGTACCAATATTCATAGTTGCGCTTGAGCATCAGCAAAACTCTGTCGCCCTTTTTTATACCGTATTTCAAGAAAACATTTGCGGCTTTATTGCTTAGTCTGCTTAAGTCGGCAAAAGTAAAAATTCGTTCTTCACCCTCGGGATTTGTCCACACAAGTGCAATGTCATTCGGTGCTTTCTCTGCCATTTTATCAAGCACATCGTATCCGAAATTATAATTATCCTCAAATTTTAATTTAAAACTTTTCAGCGTATTATCACTATTAAATTCTTCATTGCAAAACTGTTTGTACAACTGCATACTATCTCGCCTTTCAGAATAAAACTAAATTTATTACAAATAAAATAATAGCAAAAATAGACTGATTAGTCAATAAATAAGGCTATTCTTATTTCATTAATAAATCAATCGGTTATGCAAAACTTGCATAACCGATTGAATATAATTATATAACCGCCGAATATTACTGCTATTGCAAAAGCAAGGTATTTTTGGTATATTTAGAGTATATAAAACAAATAAAATTTTACAGGGTGTGATTAATATGAAAAAATTTACTCTCGAAGAAATAGCCGCTGCCTGCGGCGGTAAATATGTCGGCGACGAAAGCTTAAAATCAACCGCAATTTCATCGGTTGAGCGTGACAGCAGATGCATTAAGGAAAATTCTCTTTTCCTTGCCATTAAAGGAGAGCGTGTTGACGGACACGATTTTATTGAAAAATGCTATGCTGACGGCGCTGTCTGCGCTGTTTGCGAAAAAGCGCCGCAAAACCCGACAAAGCCGTATATTCTTGTTGACTCAACACTTGAGGCGGTTAAAAAAATCGGTATGGCCTACCGCAAAAAATTTGATATTCCTGTAGTAGGCGTATCCGGCAGTGTAGGCAAAACTTCTACAAAAGAGATGCTCTATGCAGTACTTTCTCAAAAATACAAAACTCACAAAACACAAGGCAACCTAAATAACGAACTCGGCGTACCGCTCACTCTCCTTGCAATGCCCGAAGATACCGAGGCTGCTGTAATAGAAATGGGTATTTCAGACTTTGGCGAAATGAGCCGACTTGCGCAGATGGTACAGCCGACTGTATGCGTACTTACAATTATCGGCTGTTGTCACCTTGAAAACCTCGGCGACCGCAACGGCGTTTTAAAGGCAAAAACCGAAATGTTTAAATTTGCAAGCGAAAATGCGGAATTTGTACTCAACGGCGACGACGATAAACTTTCTACAGTAACGGAAGTAAACGGCAAAAAGCCAATCTTCTTCGGTCTTGACCGCAAAAATGACTATTACGCAGAAAATATTCAAAACAATGCGGACGGCGGAGTGCTTGCCGACCTTTGTTTCGGCGACACAAAACTTTCCGTAAAAATTCCTGCAATCGGCAGTTATATGGTTTCAAACGCACTTGCAGCCGTGGCAGTAGGCAAACTTTGCGGACTTAATGACGAACAACTTATAAAAGGTGTTGAGGCTTATAAAACCGTCGGCAGCCGTGCAAATGTTATCAATACCGAAGATTACAAAATCATTGATGACTGCTACAACGCAAACCCGACCTCCGTTATGGCAAGTATTGACACACTTGTAAATTTCAGCGGCAGAACCGTTGCAATTCTCGGCGATATGAAAGAACTCGGCACAAACGAACTTGAAATGCACCGCAAAACAGGCGAACACGCAAAAGAAAAAGGCGTTGACCTTGTAATTGCAGTCGGCCCGCTTGCCAAAGCACTTGCCGAGGGCAGCGGCGGAAAGTGGTATGCAGACATAGACTCTCTCCTACCCAACCTAAAAAGCCTGCTCAAAAAAGGTGATATAGTTTTGGTAAAAGCCTCACACTCAATGCAGTTTGAAAGAATCGTTGCATTTTTGAAAGGTTGAAAATAGGCAATCATTTTGTATATATAGATTTAGGTCAAACCTTTAAAAATGTTGACCTTACTTTTATAATTGTTAAAAAGCGCTTAGCTAATTCTCAATTTACCCCAACTTTCGATAAAACCTAAAATTCACTGACAAAAAACGGTCATTCGCAAACTTTATGCGAATGACCGTAATTTTGTTTATGCTTTATTTAATGAAATGATACGCTGTAATTCTGTTACATCGCCTATATCAATTTTGCCGTTTCCGTCAACATCTGCAAGCTTTAACTGTGTATCGGTGAAATCAGCGTTTTTAGATACATACATCTGAAGTTCTGTAATATCAAGAATATCTACAGTACCGTTCATATTAACATCACCGTGCTCGTAGTTGTTTCCGTTATCAAGCGGCTTGTCCCTAAGATATTTACAATAATCAAGAGCTACCCAACCCTTTACATTTTTATAAGTTGTATAACCCCATGTGTAACCGCCGGACTGTTTTACATCTGTAACATAAAGCTCTGTACCGTTTTTAATCTGATAAACAGTTTTTGATGAAGTTGTTGCGCTCTCTCTCATATTAAGATAATCGCTTACTTCAACCTCGTAAACACCTGTTTTGTATGTAATGGTATCGTTACCGTTATCATCTTTGTTATTGTTGTTCTTATCAAAGTCGCCAAGGTAAATAAAGCCTTGGAAATTCCAACCTGATTCACCCATTGCAGGGTCATTAACATCAGCATATGTAAGATAGAAGTTTTCCCAACCCCACGCAGAGTTTGAAAATGTAACAGTACCGTTCTCTACCTTTTCAACAACGGCAACATGACCGCCTGTTTCGCCGTTTCTGTAATATTCCCAACAAGCAACAGCGCCGACTTTCGGAGTCTGACCTCTGCTGTAGCCGTCGTTGTAGTCATACCACTCGTAAGCGTCATAGTGACAAAGTCCGGGATCTCTGCCAAGAATTTCGTATGCTCTGCCGTAAGCATAAGCTGTGCAGTTTGGCATACCATAGCCGTATTGGTAATAAATATTTTTATTGCTGTAATAATAATCATTGCTGTATGACGGTGCATCAAGTCTTGGTGTAAAAGACGATGACGCATTAGCAATCATTGAATACGAAAATACTGTGGTAAAAAGTAATGCACAAACTAAGAACATTGCCGGAATTCTTTTGAGTTTTTTAAAAAACAATTTAAATCTTCCTTTCTGTCAATTATGTTTACATTTCTGTTTATCAAAGCTTATTTTACCACATCTGTGATAAAAAGGCAATGAATTTTTAATAATGTTGTAATTATTTGTAATCTTTGTAAAAGTCATTAAAGCAGGCTCTTGATATTTTGGCAGTATTGATATATAATAAAAACCAATAGTAGCATAAAACAAAATGCTGACAAATGGTCGAGAAACCGAAAAAAGCGTCTGTTTTACTTATATTTTTAGCTTTTGTGCAATCGGAAGTGTTAATATGAAGGTTAATGTCGGTGACAGAGTTGAAATGAAAAAACCGCACCCGTGCGGTTGCAAGGAATTTGAAATATTAAGGATTGGAATGGATTTTAAGATCCGTTGTACAAACTGCGGCAGAGAAGTTATGGTGCCACGAAATAAAATCGAAAAGAATATTAAAAAAATTTTAACCGATAAGGAAAAATAATATGTTTGAAAAAATAGAAATTTTTGATAAAAGATACTCCGAACTTTCGCAAAGACTTTACGAACCGTCTGTTGCGGCAGATCCGGAGCAATATCAGAAAACAATGAAAGAGCTTAAGTCTATTGAAGAAATAGTGCTTACTTACCGAGAGTACAAACAGGCGGTAAAATCTCAAGACGAAAGCATTGAAATTCTTGAAGAGAGCGGCGACAGCGACTTAAAGGAACTTGCACAGCTTGAACTTGACGAGGCAAAACAGAACATAGAGGAGCTTTCGGAAAAGCTTAAGATTTTGCTTTTGCCGAAAGACCCAAATGATGAACGAAATGTTATTGTGGAAATTCGTGGCGGAGCAGGCGGCGAAGAGTCGGCACTGTTCAGTGCGGTGCTTTTCAGAATGTACAGTATGTATGCCGAGAAAAAGGGTTATAAAGTAGAAATAGTAAACGCAAACGAAACCGAGCTCGGCGGCTATAAAGAAATTTCTTTTATGATTGAGGGCGAGGGCGCTTACTCACGCTTTAAATACGAAAGCGGTGTACACCGTGTTCAGCGTGTGCCCGAAACCGAAAGCCAGGGCAGAGTGCATACTTCTACCACAACCGTTGCCGTTCTTCCCGAGGCGGAAGATGTGGAGCTTGAAATTGACCCTAAAGATTTGAAAATAGATACTTTCCGTTCAAGCGGCGCAGGCGGTCAGCATATCAACAAAACAAGTTCGGCTATCCGTATTACTCATTTGCCGACAGGTACGGTTGTTGAGTGTCAGGACGAAAGAAGTCAGTACAAAAACAAAGATAAAGCGCTCAAGGTGCTCAAGAGCCGACTTTTAAAAGAAAAGCAGGATAAGCAGGCGAGTGAAATTGCCGCTAACCGTAAGTCACAGGTCGGCACGGGCGACAGAAGTGAAAGAATTAGAACCTACAACTATCCGCAGGGCAGACTGACCGACCACAGAATCGGACTTACGCTTTACAAACTTGAGGATATATTAAATGGAAATCTTGATGAAGTTATAGACGCTCTTGTTACCGCAGACAGAGCAGAAAAACTCAAAGAAAGTATGGAAAATTCATAAGCAAGGTGACAATATGCAAACATTATTGCTCGACAGTACACAGGAAAATATAAATAAAGCAGGAGAAATCCTAAGAAACGGCGGACTTGTAGGTATGCCGACCGAAACCGTTTACGGACTTGCGGCAGACGCTTTGAACGGTAAAGCCGTTGCCAAAATTTTTAAGGCAAAAGGCAGACCGATGGATAATCCGCTGATTGTTCATATTGCGGAGTTTGGGGATATTGAAAAATTCGGTCTTGTCGCCGAAATTCCCCAAAAGGCAAAAATTCTTGCCGAAAAATTTATGCCGGGCCCTCTTACAATTATAATGAAAAAATCGGAGATTATTCCTGACGAAGTGTCGGCAGGTCTTGAAACCGTTGCAATTCGCTGTCCGTCACACCCTGTTGCAAGAGCGCTCATTAAGGCGGCAAATACACCGCTCGCTGCGCCGTCCGCAAACATTTCGGGTTCTCCGAGTCCTACAACCGCAACCCATGTTATGAATGATATGAACGGTAAGATTGAGGCAATTATTGACGGCGGTGCAAGTGAAGTCGGCGTGGAAAGTACGGTTATCACTCTTGCGGGCGAAGTTCCTTGCCTGTTAAGACCGGGCGGAATCACCCTTGAACAATTGAGAGATACAATCGGAGAAGTCGAACTTAACAAGGCGGTACTCGACAAGCTCGACCCTAACCAAAAGGCGGCAAGCCCGGGTATGAAGTACAAGCATTATTCGCCGAAAGCGAGAGTTATACTTCTTAAAGGCACAGACGAAGAATATATTAATTATGTGAACAGCAATGATGACGGCAAAACCGCCGCACTGTGTTGTGATGAAGATATTGCGCAGCTTAAGGTAAAAACATTTTCGCTCGGCAAAAGGCACGACTATGCACAGCAGGCGCACAGACTTTTTGATATGCTGAGAGAGGTTGACGAGGTCGGCGGAATTGACACCGCTTACTCAAGACTTCCGTCCTGCGATGGCGTAGGTATGGCACTTTACAACAGACTTATAAGGGCCGCAGGCTATGAGGTGATAGACCTTGAAAAAATATAAAATATTGGGGCTTACAGGTCAGACGGGCGCAGGCAAAAGCACTGTATCAAAAGTTTTTGCAAAAAACGGCACAGCGGTAATAAATGCCGATGAGCTTGTTGCGGAACTTTATATGCCCGACTCGGTATGTCTTAAGATACTTTCGGCTGAATTTGGCAGTGACATTATTTTGCCGAACAAAAATCTTGACCGAAAGAAACTTGCTCAAAGGGCATTTGCAACAAAAGAAAAAACCGCCGTTCTCGGCAAACTTATCCACCCGTTTGTACTTTCCCTTTTCCTTGAAAAGACGGAAAAACTTGTCAACAGCGATAAAAAATTCATTGTATTTGACGCACCGCAGCTTTTTGAGAGTAAAGCAAATGTAATTTGCGATTATATCATAAGCGTTACGGCTGATGAAAACATACGCAAACAGCGCATAATGCAGCGTGACGGAATTTCGGAAGAAATGGCGGAAAGTCGTATAAACGCTCAACTTTCCGAAAACTATTTTAAAGAGAATTCGGACTTTATTCTTGAAAACAACGGCACAAAGCAAGAACTTATCGACAAAGCCGAGGGGCTATTCGGATACATACGGCAGGTGATTTAATGGCGGCAAATCCCCGATACAAAAAGAAACCCAAAAAGAAGGGAAAAAATTTTATTGTTGGCGGTTGCATAGTTTTAACGGCGGTCTTGCTTGCACTGTTTGTATTTAATTACTATGACAACGCAAAAAAACAACTGCTCGAACTCAGCTATCCGAGAGATTACAGCCAATATGTTCAAAAAGCCGCAAAAGATTACGAACTCGACGAATCGCTCATATATGCCGTTATCCGTACGGAAAGCGGCTTTAATGCAGACGCACAGTCGGATGCGGGTGCTTGCGGAATTATGCAGGTTATGCCGAGTTCGTTTGAATGGCTGCAGCAGGTAAGAGATTGCGAGGGCAAATATACTGAAGAAGATTTGTATAACCCCGAAATCTGTATAGATTACGGCTCTTATCTTTTAAAATATTTTCTTGATTTTTATGGGACAGAAACATCGGCTATTGCGGCGTACAACGCAGGATTTGTGGTTTCGGACTGGCTTGATGATCCGAATTACAGTACCGACGGTGTAACGCTTACAGATATACCGTATCCCGAAACAAAAGAATATGTTGAACGGGTAACGGACGCAAAAGCAAAGTATATTGAGTTATATTATTCATAAAATAATATGGTACATCTGATGAAAGGAAGATAAATATGTCAGACGAAAAAAGCAAAGCTACACTTCTTAAAGAAGAAATTATGATGAAAGGCAGCAAGGGCGCAGCAACTCTCAATGCCGAAGAGATTAAAAAAGCAGACGATTTCTGCGTAGGCTATAAAAAGTTTTTAGACCATTCTCCCGTTGAGCGTGAGGCTGTAAGCTACACACTTGAACTTGCGAAAAAAGCAGGCTTTACAGAATACGATGAAAATGCGTCATATAACGCAGGCGATAAGGTGTATTATGTAAACCGTGACAAAGCAATCGCACTTGCTGTTATCGGCAAAAACGGTGTAAAGAACGGTGCAAGACTTGCAATCGCTCACATTGACTCACCACGAATTGATTTAAAGCCGAATCCACTTTATGAGGACACAAACCTCGCACTTTTTAAAACACATTACTACGGCGGTCTTAAAAAATATCAGTGGACAGCACTTCCCCTCTCACTCCACGGCACAGTTGTAAAACTTGACGGCACAAAGGTAAACATTACTTGGGGCGATGACGAAGGCGAATCTTGTTTCTGCGTTACCGACTTGCTCCCACACCTTGCAAAGGATCAGGTTTCAAAGCCGCTTGCAAAGGTATTTACAGGTGAGGATCTCAATGTTCTTGTCGGCTCTCGTCCATACGAAGACGGCAATGACGAAAAAGACCTTGTAAAACTCAATGTAATGTCAATTCTCAATAAGAAATACGGCATAGTTGAGGGGGATTTCCTTTCGGCAGAACTTTGTCTTATTCCGTCATTCAAAGCAAGAGATATCGGCTTTGACGCAAGTATGATCGGCGGTTACGGTCACGATGATAAGGTTTGCGCTTACCCTGCATTAATGGCTTCGCTTGATGTTGAAACTCCGGAGCAGACCTGCGTTACTTATCTTACAGATAAAGAAGAAACAGGCAGCGACGGCAATACAGGTATGCAGAGCGACTTTTTGCGTTACTTTATATATGACCTTGCAAAGCAGGACGGAATTGACGGCTACAAAGCGCTGTCTAAGAGCACCTGTCTTTCGGCAGATGTAAGCGCAGCTTATGACCCAACATATGCATCCGCTTACGAAGCAAAGAACTCTTGCTATATTAACGAAGGCGTTGTAATTTCAAAATACACAGGTCACGGTGGAAAGTACGATACTTCCGATGCGTCTGCCGAGTATATGGGCAAGGTAAGAGCTTTGCTTGAGAAAAACAATGTAATGTGGCAAGTCGGTGAACTCGGTAAAGTTGATATGGGCGGCGGCGGAACAATCGCAAAATATGTTGCCAATATGAATGTTGATGTAGTTGACCTCGGTGTGCCTGTACTTTGTATGCACGCACCGTTTGAAATCGTATCAAAAATTGATGTATATATGGCTTACAGAGCATTTTTTGCATTTTTTGATGATAAAATTTAAAAAATTTCAAAAAACACTTGCTTTTTCTAAAAGAATGTGGTAATATACTACTTGCGGTTAATAATTAACCGCATATGCGCTGGTAGCTCAGCTGGATAGAGTGTCTGACTACGAATCAGAAGGTCGGGAGTTCGAGTCTCTTCCAGCGCGCCAAGTAAAGTGATTTAAATAGCCGCAAAGCTACTTAAATCACTTTGCTTTAATAATGACACATCAAAAGGCTGTGCATTCAGCTCCATTGGATTAACCACCGTGAGGATCTCCCACGGCCGCCCTCATTGCCTGCGACATCATTTAGTAACTTTGTTTGTGCCATAGTTGCTTAATGAGAGGTACGGACTGTGACTGGACGGAAGTATCATTGTCCCTACTGCCTGTCATCGCTTTCATTGAATTTGCCTTTCAATGTCTGAGTCCTGAAGACCTGTAAAGGTGTTCGCTCATTTAGCTTATCCGGTCGGTATGCGAATTCTTTGTAACCTCCTTTTGCAAGAATCCCTGTGGATTTGCCCCGGGCCGAACAGCGGTAGGAATGTATCTGATGTGCGGATATTTGATTGTCAAGGTTCATACAAAAAAGTAAGACCTGCACCACCGGATAAATAGTACAGGTCTTGACAAAATATCTAAAAGCGTATAGAATTAAGCAATACGCATGTTTAGCTTCTCAAGTTCTGAGTACGGTCATACTCGGGGCGCATGCTTATCAGTGACTGCAATCATTGATAAGCTGAGGGGCTTATTTTATTTGCACTCACATTATACCATTTTTAGAGAAAAATGTCAATATGTAATGGAAAATATAGTAAAATTTAGTTTTACTATTTAATTAAGTGTCCCACCGTGGGACACTTAATTTATTTTTTGGAACTTTTGGAACTATTATTTTTTCGTTATTTATAATTTACTTTTAGGTATTAATATTATTTTCAAATTTTATATATGTATTGTATAAATAGAAAGAGATAAAACAACTTATTTTGAATATTTGCAATTCAATATTGACAACGTATTTTAGATTTGGTATAATATATAATGCATATATTTGTTATATGATGTGTAACTCTAAACAAAAGATATAGAGGTATGTAACTGTAATTACATACCTCTAAGCTTAGCTAATTGTCAAACAACTTTTCGAGGGTGGATTTGACAATGAACTGTTTTACAAATTCGAGGAGCAATATAAAAAGTTTACTAATGTTTGCAAAAGCAATATCAGAAATCTCATTAGAAAAATTTATATTCGCTCCTTCGATTTTGTACTGTACATATGTAAAACATATGTATATTATGACTGCTACTACTATAAGAATTATAGTATAGAGTCTGTTTGTGCCATTCCTTTTCATATTCATAAATTATTTCTCCTTTCTTTAATATTTCATTTGACATTTGAAAAGAAACGAGAAATTTAATTTATGATTTTTGAACACCTTTTATAATAGCATATGGGGAAGCATTGTGTCAAGCCATTTGCATGATAAAAAAATGTTGACATATTTAATGCTGTAATGTATAATATAGTAAAGAGATAATATAATCTTAAAAGCGGTTATCTCAACCAACCAAAATGAGAATCTTAAAAGCGGTTTCCTCAACCAACCAAAATGAGAGTTTTAAAAGCGGTTTCCTCAACCAACCAAAACGAGAGTTTTAAAAGCGGTTATCTCAACCAACCAAAATGAGAGTTTTAAAAGCGGTTATCTCAACCAATGGTAAAAAAGAATTTTTAATGCTAAAAAGAGAGAGTTTGATTACTCTCTCTTTTTGTTTACAATTATTAATTAAGGAGATTATATGAAGTGGTATGTAGTTGATATGAATTATGTTTCATATCTAAGAAAATTTGAAACTAAAGTACAAAATAATAATTATCCGGGAAAATTAAAACCTTTTGTCGGTATAGTTCTATCTGTAAACGATCTTGATTATTATGTCCCGGTTTCTTCTCCAAAGAAAAAGCACCGAAAAATGAAAGAAAATATTGATTTTATTAAAATAGAAGATCAGATAACCCGGCAATTATACTGTGTAATAAATTTAAACAATATGATACCGATTTCAAATACTTGCGTAAAATTTTTAAATTATAGTGATGTTAGTAATTATATTTCTTTTGAAAGTTCAAAAGCTCAAACTAATTACATAAATCTATTACAAAATGAAATTAATATTATTAACAAGAAAAAAGAAATTATCCAAAGCAAAGCTAATAAATTAAGAAATATATGCATTCTTCATCCGGAAAGCTCACTTGCAAAAAGATCTTGTGATTTTCTTTTATTAGAGCAAAAGTGTCATGAATACTCTATTCAGTTGTCACAAACTCAACAACCAATCTTACCAAATCAAATACCACCTGTTCCTACAAATGAATTTACACAAGGAATATAATATAAGCCTTCTGCCGAATTTGGCAGAAGGCTTTTTTAGTACAAGTGTCCCACCGTGGGACACTTGTGGCAAACAATAGCAATGAGGTTATTTATCTATTTATTTCTTTGCTTTAAAGGAATAACTTATGTCAGCAACTCTCCCCTACACTATTTAAAACTGACCGTAAAATAATTTTTTTGCAAAGGCATAACTGGCACAACTAACTTGCCTGCATTTTTGCGATCAATCATCTTGTCCTATTTTTTCTCTGCTTTAGAGCGCTTTTGCCGAGCAGCAGCTTTTCCAATACTGCAAGTGTCCCACGGTGGGACACTTGTTAATTATCAAAACGGTAAATCATCATCAATAGGCATATTTTCAAAATCGGGTTGTGAGGGCAAGGGCGGCTGTTCAGATGTAGTTGAAGAAGAGTCTTTATTATTATTATTTGCTTTTTGCACACGCTCTCCGGTAAAAGATACCGTGTCTGCGACAATCTCCGTTACATAGCGTGTACTTCCGTCATTGGCCTGATATGTACGACTTTGTAGTTTGCCTTCAAGAGCAATCATATTGCCTTTTGCAAAATAGCGACATACAAATTCTGCTGTAGAGTTCCAACAGACAATATTGAAGAAATCAACTTTTCTTTCCTCCCCGGTTCTGTTATAGTTGCGTTCAACTGCAATGCTAAAGCTTGTCACGCTCTTTCCTGTTGTAGTTGATTTAAGTTCGGGATTGGCCGTAAGCCTGCCCATTAAAATAATTCGATTTAACATATTTTTGACTCCTTTTTTATTAATATATCAGTTAAGTGTCCCACCGTGGGACACTTGTGGGCAAACAATGAGGTTGTTTATTTATTTTTTCTCTGCTTTCTGGTGTTCAATTATAGGTGAGTAGTTGCACAGGTTATGTCTTTGCAAAAGTTATTTACAGTCAGCTTTAAAATAGTGTAGGGGAGAGCTGCCGGCGTAAGTTATGTTGCATTTTGTGAGCAATCGTCTTGTTCTATTTTTTTCTCTGCTTTAGGGGCTTTTGCCGAGCTTGATAATTTTGCAAACTTTAGCTTTTACGCTGCTGCCGTTGAATATATTTTCTTTTGAGCCTGCAATTATTTATCGGTAGTTTTGCTTTTGAAGTAATCTTTTGCGAAGTGGCAGCTTTTTACTAAGTTCAAGTGTCCCACCGTAGGACACTTGAGGAGGTAAGCAATAACTGTCCCACGGTGGGACACCAAAACAATATTTTGCCACGGAAAGCAGGGTAGTAAAATTTGCAGGATAAAGACTTAATATTGCAAGCAATATTAAGTCGGTCACAAATGTCGGCAGTGCCGACATTTTCGATAACATTAACTTTAATATCATCGACTAAGCTTTTAATATTACTTTTAGATTGCTGTTTTATTTTCATCAGATAAAAGCTGACTTTTTAGTAACATTGATTTTAATATTGCTAAAATTTCAAGACAAAAATTTGACAAAATGCTGATAGCAGAAAAGAAAAAGCCTTGATTTTTGCGTAAATTCGATTTATTCCCCATAAGAGTGAAATTACATCAGCAGACAATAAAAAACGCTTATAAGTCAAATTTGGCTAAGTTAAACGCAAAGTTTGTAATGTTGTCAAAAAACAATGTCTTGAGATAATTTGAACAATTACGAATTTCATATTCTTTGCTTGCTTCTTCATAATTTAAAAGTGTATCCGAAATCAAATCACATAATGAATTAGCTTTCGTAATACCGTGCTTTGTAATGCAGTTGTTAATTGAACAAATAAGTGTACGCTGTGATACAGTAGTTTTATTATAGGTTTGAGATGTGTTGTTGGTTGCCATATCACAAAGTAAATCAACGGCTTTGCAGTATAATCTTGAATATATATCGTTCTCGTAAGCGACATAGCTTTGATATGCATTATAATCTGTCAATTCTTTAATCGATTCAATAATCTTGTCATTGTCAGTTGTAAAAGGTACAGTAAGGTTAATTCTGTCAATGATTAGATTATGATCTGATTTACTGTTATTTATGGTATTGTTATATATGGTATTGTTATAATGTCCGAAATTTTGGGACACGGTATTGTCCGAAGAATTAGGACACGGCAATGTCCTGCTTTTTAGGACACGGTTATTTTCATTGTCCTGTTTTTTAGGACATGGTGAGAGTGTAGATTTTATCGCATTTTTTACATTGTCCGAAAATTTAGGACACGGTTTATTACTTTCTTTTTGCTGTTTCTCTATAACTGTAGGATTAGTGTTAAGTATGTAGTTATTTACACAAAACTTACCGTTTTTACCCTTACGCTTAATTACGGATATATAGCCATAAGCTATAAGTTCATTTAGTGTATTGTAGTATGTCTGCTTGCTTATACCGAGAATTTCCATAGTATAATCTCTTGTAGGAAATACTGTGTTTGATGATTGAGCAAGTGAATAGAATAAAGCAATCATACCACGAGCCTTAACAGATAAACGAGTATCACACATAATTAGTTTTGGCATATTTCCGTAGCCGTATGAGTAAATATTATCAAGCGAAAGTGTATGATGTTCTGCAGAAGCAGACGGTGGACAACCTATAGCATTAGGATTACTGCATATGGTGTACACATTTTTATTTAGAAAGCCTTTAGCTTTTGAAATCGAAATATAACTCTTTTCGACAAGCCTGTTCAGATATTTGTAGTAGGTGTCTTTGTTCATATTTAGATCACGAAGTATTGTGCTGCGTTTTGGATAAATTTTACCTGAACCTGCATAAGAAGCTAAGTAGGCATAAACAGCCTTGCTTTGTAAAGGCAGTTCTTTGTCAAGCATAACTTTTTGAGCAAGCATACCAAATCCCTGTGCATATACACCGTCAATTTCTACTGCGATTTCTATGTCTTTGTTATTTAATTTTTTCATTATAATTCCTCCGTATTTTGAAGTTGCTTGAAACGGACTTTTTTAATTGTTCAAGACCGTGTGAATTAAGCAATTAAAAAAGTCTGCTGCAAGAGCAACAGACTTAGTTTTAAATATATGTTTTTAGTACAGGCTTTTTTTCGTGAGTCTGCACCGGTTCTGCAGATGAGCCTACAGGTGGAGTATATGCCTTTGCTGTAGGATATTTTCTCAATAGAGCCGAAAATAATCTTGTGCGGTCGGCATAGCTTACCTCTCTTATAGTGCTTTTCTTTGCTTTATAGGGTTCTTCATTAAGCGACAGTCCCCAATCCTCGCTTTTGAGGAGTTTCATTTGTGCCGGGTGCATACCTGTTTTCATAAGTACCCAGTCACCTTTTTTCATTCTTTTAATTTGCCCCGGTGTCATTAAAGGCTTTTTTGTCATATTGTAAGTAACGGAATTTGCGTTGTTATTGTTTGAAAAGCTGTTTTGCTTTTGCGAAACAGAGCCTGACATTACCGTCTGATTATCAAGCATTTTTGAAAAAGTTTCTGCGTCAGGGGAAGTAGGTGCTATGTAACTGAACATTACATTCTGACAGCTTGATTTTATAACGCTTGCTGTATTCTGATCGTATTTTTGATCAAGCTGCGTTGTAGTTTGTAAAAATGGGCAGCAAATGATACCTCTTGATCTGCCTGCAGAAAACATCTGATCAACTCTCTCTATGGCTGTGTATGTGCCAAATTCATCAAGGTAGTAGTATACTCGATGTGGCAGCTTGTTGTTCTCAAAATGTTCAGAGGCACAAAGTAATTCGTTATAGGTTTGCCTTACAAGTAAGCTTACCAAAAAGTTCTTTGTGCTTGATTTTTCATCAACAACAAAGAATATTGCTTGTTTGCCGTTAATAAAGTTTTCAATATCAAGGTCACTGTTAAAGCATATCATTTGTTCCATTTCTGTATCAATGAAGGAAAGCATACGGCTCATTGCTGTTGACATAACGCTTGCAGTAGTCTGAAAAGCACCGGAGGCTGTGGCAGACATAAACCATTTTGCTTTATGATTAGTCGGCAGCATTGTATATAATTCAGTCAGATAAGTTGTAGGCATTACTCCTTTTTTATTTACTGTTCGTGGGTCAATTTCCAGGAGCTGTTCAATTATTTTAAAAACTGATACTATGTGCTTTTCTTCGGGTTCACAAAGTTCGGATACAAGTAAGATAACGCCTGTAATAATGCCTTCTGCAGATTCGTAAAAGTATTGATTTTGTCCTGCACTTTTGAAACCGTCCATATGTACGATTGAGTTTGAAAGAACTTTTGCATATGTTTCAGCCCGTGCTTTGTCTGCAAGACTTTTTGTTGATTCATAGCGGTCATTGTATTTATTGACAAGATACATCAGATTGTAACTGTCACTGCGAGTAGGATTTCTTAAATCTATTACATAAGTTTTGTACCCGTAATATTTTTCCAAAACAGGTGCATATGTCTGATGAGCGTCACCTTTTGTATCTGTGACGAAAAAAGGATTGCCAACGGCCGCTAAAAATTCAAGATTAGGATAGACGAAAGAAGATGTTTTACCGCCACCCGGAGCAGATACGGAGAGAGTATGATTATCAGATGTATCAATGTATGCAGATACTTTTTTACCGCTTTTTACTGCACCGAGTATAATGCCCTCAAGCTGTGGCCTGTTTTCGCCATTTCTCCACTTTTCGGGTTCATATGGTATAATAACAAGATTATTATTTAATTCTTGTTTGGTGGCCCATTTTTGGTCACCGAATTGGCCGTCACCGACAGGCTTGCTTTTAATAGAGTTTAAATTTTTGCCGCTTGATGATATAAAGTACGCAGCTATAAGTACAACTAATACGATTATTGAAAATATAATAATTCCGCTTGTTGAGCTACTTCCCATAACTTTGACTCCTTTGTTTTAAAATTTCATTCCAATCTTTTAGATTAGGGGTTATTATTTCAGTTTTATATTTGTCCTGAAATACTTTTTGTGCTTTTTTTGCAAAGTCCTGTCCGTGATTTTTGCCGTCAGAACTGTTAATATCATTATCTGTACATATATAGATTTTCTTTATATGCGGGTAATCTTTAACACATTTTTTCAAAGCTTCTAAATTCAGCCCTCCTAAAGCTATATAGTTGTATGTGTGCCAGTTTTCGCCAAGCTGATACAAAGTAATAAAACTGAATAAGTCAATAAAAGCTTCAAAAACAAAAAGCACATCAGACAAACCAATGTGCTTAAAGCAGTATATTTTGTTACTTCCGGTAATCTCACCTTTAAAAGATTTAACAGTAAGCGTACCTTTTAATCCGGCATACCTGACTATTCCTTTTTTATCTTTGCCGAGAAATACAATGTTGTGGTTGCTTTTATCTTCATATATAAGACCTTTTTTTACAAAGTATCTGACGACACTGTAATCAATACAGCGTGAATTGCACAGATAAGCATACAAGCGTTTGTTGTTTGTGTTTTTTTGAGGTAAAACCACTCTGTCTTTTTTATGGTAAATATCAGGTTCGTTTATAAAATCAACAGGTTTTGAATTGCTTGTAGCTTTGTAATTTCCGTCAAGCAAAGTTATTACTGCTTCTTGAAAACTAAAATCAAAAAATGTCATCAGAAAATTTACTGCCGTACCCGATTCACCTGTAGAATGTCTGTACCAAATATGACCTCGTATTTTTACGCTGTCATGTGCTTCCCACATATATTCTGTACCGCTATGTAAAACTTTTTCTCCTATACTTTCAAGATATTCTTTAATATCTTTATGATGAGCCTGATACAACTCTTCATCTGTAAACGGAATAAATTTTGACATTTTTTAACCTCCTTAATAGTCATAGCTGATTGGATTGTCGGATACAGCGTGACCTAATTGTATTTTTTGTATTTTTTCATCTCTTAGCTGTTTTGAATCAGATGTGTATTTTTGCTTTGCTGCGGCAATTGTTTCTGTATTAATAATTTTGCCCATATGAGCGGCTATAGAGGCAAGATTAAGCACTGTTATTTGCTGTTGAGTGTTAGTTTCTTCAATTTTTTGCTGTGCTTTTATATTGCCGAGTTCAACAGCCTTTTTATACCACAAAAGAGCCTTTTCAATATCTCGTTCGATTCCTAATCCGTATTGATAAAAAGTACCTATTCGCAAAGCTAATTCTGAATCTGTTTGATTGTTATTAAACCGGATAAGATAAGCCGATAATGCTTTTCTAAAATAATTACTTGCAAGCTCATTGTTTTGTAATCCGTATTTTTCGGAGTGATAGATATAACCGAGCTGATAAGCTGCATTTGCATTTTCAAATTTTTCAGCTTCGGAAAACCAATATATAGCTTGATTAATGTTCATATCGGTTCCTAACCCTTTTAAATACATATTACCAAGACGATAAGCAATATAATCATTAGGATTTTGCTTGTAATCTGTTATATAAAGATTTAGAGCATTACTGTAGCATAGCTGAGCTTTTGAAATATCATATAGTCCGTAACTTTCGTCTGAATATATTTTACCGAGTTTAAACCAAGCGTGAGATATATTTCCTTTTGCTGCTTCTTGAAAATTCTCAACAGCTTTTTCAATTTCTCCCTTTTGAAGAGAAATTTTACCGACTTGATAGTTTGCGTAGAAGTTACCGAGTACAGCAGATATTTGATAATAACTGTATGCCTCTTCAATATTCTTTTCGATGCCGTCACCGTTTTCGCATAGCTTTGCAAGCGTGTATGCAGATGAAGCACTACCGTTTAATGTAGCCTTTTTTAGCCAAATTACAGCTTTTTGAATATCTTTCTCAACACCGTAGCCGTTTAGATACATCTTACCAAGTCTGCTTTCAGCTGTAACATTACTGTTTTCTTCTTCTGCTTTTTCATATCCCAAGCAGGCTCTTTTATAATTTTCGTTAGCCTTTTGCTCGTCAATGATATTGTATTTTTCGGAAGAGTATATGTAACCAAGCTGATATGCTGCATTTGGATTATCTTGTTTAGCTGCTTTATTGAGCCACTCAATTGCAGAATTAATGTTAATATCTGTGCCTTTTCCTGCAAGATACATATTTGCTATACGCATTTCTGTAAAAGCATTTTGTATATCGTTTTCTTCTTGTTCTATCATACCTTCCAATGCTTTTTTATATAAGCCGTTAATATAGTCTTTTGAAACATTATTAAAATCATCGGCATAATCCTCATACAGCTTTGCAAGGTCATAATTTGCAAGCACAACTGTTTTAGTTGCTTTTGAAAAATAATGCTCTGCCTGCTGTATATCAATATTTACACCCTCACCGGACAAACACATTTTACCAAGTCTGTATGCCGCATATTTATCACCTTTTCTATCTGCTTTTAAGTAATAGTCAAATGCTTTTTCATAATCTTGAGTAAAACCAAGGCCATAATAAAATTGATTGCCAAGGTAGTAGTAAGCATGCGAATAACCGTTTTTTGCAGCAAGACTAAAAACATTACTTGAGCAGCGATAATCCTGTTCAACACCTTCGCCTTTAAGGTACATTCGGCCTAACAGGTATTCAATATATGCTTCATAAGAATCAACTTCACTGTAATAATGCAAATTGTCAGAATCGTTTTCGAGTTCATAAAAGTAATTTCTGTTTTTTAACCCATCTCTGAATTGAATAAAAGCTGTTTTGCAATAGTAGTTGCCAAGTTCTTTATTGATTTCTGTATCTTTAGTACCGTATAAATACATTTGTCCGAGTTTATATGCAGACATACTGTCACCGTAACTGTCGGCAGCAATACCGTACCACATTTGAGCTGCATTATAATCTTTTTCCGTACCTTTTCCGTAGTAATAACAATCCGCAAGTTTTCTGCAAGATTGTGCAGTTCTGGTTTGCAAATCACTTGAATTTTGATACGCTTTTTTAAAATCTATAACTTCCTTTCCTTCATTTCCAAGTATAAATGAGGGAATTTTTTGTAACTCTGTATATTCGTATTCTTCCGGCTTTGTATCATCAATAAAACCGTTATCATCATCTGCTGATTGCGGTTCTGTTTCTGTAGGAGCTGTAATATTCGGTGGGGGAGAAATCGTAATATCATCAGTTGCAGTTATAAATGTTCCGCTTTGATTCATAGATTTTGCACATTCTAAGATATAATTCTTGATAGATGTAAATTTATCAATTTTGGAAATGTCAGGCTTTACAAATTCTTTTTTTGAATAGTATTTACTCAAACTGTAGCTTTCATCACACCACTTATCATAAAGATTTGACAGTTGGTTGTTATTGCTTACAAGTGTGGTTAGAATATCATCTACAAGTTTTTTCTTGTCAGGTGAAGAAAAGCCGTAAGTATTTCTTCCTTTACTGAAATCTTTGCTTGAAAGGGTCAACATTTGATTAATTAAGTATTTTAAAGTTTCATCGGAAATATATTGATTAGGTTCGGAAAGCAGATTACTTAGTAAAGCTTTACTCTGACTGATTAGCTCGTTGAGGTATTTGTCTTTATTAATATATATTTCCTGTCGTTCATCTTTGAAAATTTCATTAACAAACTCTGATTTTAAATTCTTAATATTTTTCTTAGACAAAAAGCCTTCCTTTGGGTCTGTTGAGTAAACAAATAAATGTACATGAGGGTGATGACCTGTATTGTGCATAGCAGCATACCATTGCAGATTATTAATGTTTATACCGTGAGCTTCTGCGATAAGATCAACTTTAGACATTATTAAATCTTTCCATTGCTTTTGACAGTCATAACCGAGCCTGTCAGCGTCCTCTCGTCTGAGCGAGAGAATGTCAGTCCATATGTTTCCGTCATGAGTTGATATTTCTTCTGCAACTCTGTCAAGATCTACATCAGGGTATGATGAAAATAAACCGTGCTCACCGACTTTATAAGCACCCGGTCTTTTAGCTGCATATTCTATCAAATTTCCTGCTTCGTTGAACAGTAATTCTTCCGCAAGTCTTGATATAAGGTCAGAAGCATTTGACATAGTCGGATTATTAATATAATCGGTGTATTCCAACGGTTTATCCTCATCATCTTTATAATTTAATTGTTCAAGAAATTCTTTAATAGTTTCTTTTTGTTTCTTTGTTGCAGGTCGATTTTTAACATCATAAAACTGTGCCAATCTGATAGCTTCATTTACTATGTTTTGTTCCGATAGATTTAATGAAGTATTTTCAGAAAGCTTATTTGCCAAATGCAGCATTAAACTTGAAGCATTCGCTCTTGTAGGATTAGCTTCATAAGCTTTGTATTCTTCACACTCTGCACTAAGACCTTTTTCTGTACAGAGATTAAGTAAATCTTTAACAGATACTTTTTGCTTAAAAGTAATCGGTAAATCATCTGCCATATCAATGTTTTTGTCAACAGTTTCCCTTGTACCGCAATACCGTACAAGATTTGCTGCATGCTCACCGCTTAAGGCGTGATCGCTTAGCTTTTCTCCGGGTTTGGCTATATGAAAGTAACGGGAGTTTAAAATAAACCTTGTGCCAACCATAGCAGCCTCCGTTATGTTTGAGCTTCATATGCTGATATAATACCTTTGCTTGCCTTAACATCTTCTACAGCTTTTCTACGCATTTTATCATATGAGTCTTTGTCAAGTTCCATCATACTTGCAACGATACGAGTAAGCACATTAATTTCAACAGCTTCTTTGAATTGCAACTTTGAGGTTCTGGTTGAAGCATTGTTTATCATACCTTCAATTTTTTGTCCTACGATAGAGCATAGATAATCTTGCGTAATTTCAGATGTTTTATAGCCAAAGTAAAAATCAACAGCTGATTCAATTATCTTATTTCTGCTTGTTTTGCCGTCATCAAGTTTCTTTAAGCTCTCAATTTTATTTATCGTTGATAAAGGCAATTGAACGCTTATCTGCTGTTTGTTTACTGATTGCATACGCTATTCTCCTTTAAAACTTCATTACGCTTATTAATTAAAAGTGTAAGGTATTCATCTGAACAAAGATAGTTATAATACTGCTCAATTGCTATTTGCATTACAAATCCTCTTGAAATATAAAGCTCTCTTTTAAGAAACATCAGCATTCTATAACTCTTTTTGGTAATATAAAGACTTTTTTGTTTTTTAGGAATTATATCAAATTTTTCTCTTTCTTCTCGAAAAATACTTTTTATTTTTTCGGGATCTTCAAGATATTTTTGGTATAAATATTCGACAGAAGCGTTATAAACGAAAGAAAGAGTGTTTGAATTAAGAATATTTTTGGCTTTAACAGCAGTTTCGTCTATTACTTTTGATGTAAGATAAAAGCAAGAGCCTAATAATTTATCATCAGGTATATTATCATTGGTTAAAGTTAATTTGTTAAAAAATCTATCTGACTGTATCATAAAATCACCTCTTAAAAGATTTTCTCGACTGAACGAATTTTACATATATTATCGTAATATCCCATATTGAAATTGTATGTTACGTTTGAGTTTGACACTTCATCGTTGTATATGATTGTCTGACTGCAAATAGCCATAACATTAAACGAACCGTTATCCTCATAGTCAGAAACATACAATTGTACCAAGCCTGTAGCTTGCTCATAATTATCATCGTATGTGCTGTGACCTATTGTTGTTTGTAATTGATTATAATAATCATCTGATAAGTAATCCTTGAGCTGAGAAATATTATTACTTTGTGAACCGGAGTAGGAGAGGTAAAGCTGACAATATTTATCAATGACATCTTTGACTTCAATATTAAACAGTCTGTCATATTTGAGCTTTTCACTTTCCAATTCCTCAATCCTTTGCTGCAAATTTTCTGTGTTCATAGTTGTGGTTTCAACTGTAACAGGAGCAGTAGTCGATTCTGTTTTATTAGTATCATCTTTCAAACCACACCCTGTTACAACTGTTATTGCAGAAATAACGACCGTTGCTATAATAAATTTCTTTTTCATTTTTCTTCCTTTCATATACCAAAGTAGCAACAAGTGTCCCACCGTGGGACACTTGTTAGCTGAAATCCGTGTCAGATAAGCCTTTTAGGTAGTCATATGTCCATTTTCGTCTTGTTTCATAGCTGTAGTTGCTGTCACTCCAAGCCCTTTTAGAAGAATAAACAGAATCAAGAGTTGCGTTAGATACACCGTATAAAACACCATTATGACCGTTGCCGTAAACATTTTTATCAAATGAACCTGTGCCAAATTGATTTAATATATCTGCACAGTAAACGATAGCTCGCTTATCATTGATATTATTTTCCTGACAAATTGCGATATATTCTTCCGCATTTTCTGTTGATGTTTGATTTTGTGCGTCTATGCCTGCATTCGTAAGCAGCATTGCTTTAATACATGAGCAAGTATAGCTGTCAGGGACATAACTTGACCAATCGCTTCCGTTTGTTATAGCGGCAATAACTTTCCTACCGGTATTTGAGTAAGATAAAGCTACTCGGCTAATTTCTGCATTGCTTATACTGTATGCTTTTCGCAAGAGTGATAATGCGTTATTACCGTGCCAACCGTATGCACCTACTGACAGAGCACCGTTATCATTAGCTATAACAGAACCGAAATCGCTGTTATCAAGTTCGCTGTAAAATACACCTACTTCATTGTGAGTAATAACATTTCTTGTTACATTTGCAAGACCTTTTTCAATTGCTGAACCAACCGCTCCATAGCAAGCTATGCTGTCATCGTTTAATTGTAATGTGTATTTATTTACATAACTTACAGTTGCCCAGTTGGAGGTTTGACCATTGTACTCATTGCCGGCAATTACTGTAACTGAATTATCTTTTACTTCAACAACTATGCCTATATGGTCTACATTACCGGTTGCTTTATAATGGCTTCTGCCGCCGTAATCGAAGAAAATTAAGTTGCCGACTTGCGGTGTATAGTTATCGGCACTTTTTAATTTTCCAAGCTCTTTTAGGTTGCTTGTCCACATAATAGTTCCCGGTGCAAAGCCAAAATCTTTGGTTTCATAGCCTGATTCCTGAATACAGTAACCGACAAAATAACAGCACCAATCTGTCACAGAAGATTTAAAATATGAGCAATATCGTTCACCTTGACAGGATAAATTTTGACTGCCTGGAGTGTGAGTTTGCCAAAAGCTGTACTCTTCTTTTGCTTTTTCTGCAATTGGTGCTGAATTTTGTTGTGTAGATTCATATGTAAACATCAACAGAAATAAAACGGCGGCTATAACACCTATGACTATTCCTATAATTGTATTTCTTGCTTTCTTGTTATTAATGATAAGCAAAAAATACTTAACTGCTGTAGTCATTTATTTACCACCTGCTGTGCCGAATAACTCTTTTTTGTATTCCGGTGCAATAATTTGTAAGTAGTAGCGTTCATTACCGCAGCAGTACAAGCAATGACCTCTTTTACTTATTTGTATAAGTTCCCATTCTTCATCAAGCATATTAGTTATAGCTTTGTACTCCTTAATATTGACAGTGCCGGGATAGAAGAGAAAACGGTGAGTAGGTATTGAGAAGAACGGCTTTGTATATTCAACAACCCCCGGAATCATCAAATCCTCAATATTTTGTGAAGCGATAACAAGGTTACTGTTTTTCTTTCTGCCACGCTTAACAAATGATCGCAGATACATAATTACAATTAAACTTTTAATTACCTCGTGCAGCTCGTCAACGATTACAACCGTATTGCCTTCTGTCAAAAATTTATTATTCATAAACGAAAGAATATTGAAATACATTGCATTTTTTAAGTTTTCGTTTGTGTTTAATAAATTCTTTACATCAAAATTTATGTGGTCTGCATTCGGAATGTTTGTATAACCGTTAAAGAATGTAGAGTCTGTACCGATACATATTGAACGAATACAAAGCGCAAGATTACGGAGAGTGTCTTTTGTAAAAAGCATTTCTTTTCCGTTGATTTTTGAAACTTCATCATAAATATTAAGCTGTCTTTCAACTTCTTTGAACAAATCTGAAAGTATAGGATAATCAACATTTGTAAGCTTGTTCAAATCGGTACGGTCTGTAATATGAAATTTTTTGTACAGTTCTTCAAGCATTATTTCAAGAGTATCAAGTTCAGCTGTTGTAATAGCAGGATTATATGTTTTAAAGAAATCTTTGAGAAATGCTATATGTTGAGAAATAATTGTTTTATGTTTAAACGCAACAGGTTCATCATCAGTATAGCTGTCATCAAGAGGATCATTCAAAAGGCGAGGCTGCATTACATTTATAAAATACTTGCCTGACAGCATATCAATGTTTGTGCCGCCGAGTCCGTTAGTTACATCTATACATTCTTTGTCAGAATCCATACTGTAAACTTTTTTCTGCTGTTGTCGGAAAAGACATATAAGCAATTTTATAAGGAATGACTTACCTTCACCGGAGTTACCGAAAATTGCTATATGACCGTTGGTTTTATCGGTATCTCTATGGTCAATATCGGCAAGAATATTTCCACCGTGTACGGCTCGACCAAAGAACAGTCCTTTAGAATCAGTTTTGCCTGAATAGCTGAACGGAAATAAATTAGCCACTGAACTTGCAGGTAATACTCTTGCAAATTCTTTATCAAACATATCAAGGCCAAAAGGAGCTACCGAAGCAAAACCGTCACGCTGCTGCATATACAATTCATCGTATTTTACATGATTTTTATTGAGCGTTGAACATACTTTTATTTGCATATCTCTTAGTTCATTAAGAGAATTAGCTATTACTTCTACATAAACAGAGCAATGTATAAACTCTTCTTTTGTTCGGTGCGATTCTTTGAGTATTTTTTCTATGTCTAAAATATTTTCCTTGCTGTCTATTGACTTAGACATAGTTTTTGCCTCTGCAATATCGCCCATATTTTTTCGTTCTGCTTTTTCAAAGATTTTTTCTTGCTCTGACGGTGTAACTCTTTCATTATATATATGTAATGTTACACCGCCCATTTCACCGATTTCAGACAGTATTGCAGTTTGTTCTGTTTCGGTTTTATATCTTCTGATAGCAAAAACTTTTCTGTATGTATTACCTACTATGTAATATCGCCTGTGCTTAAAGTCCATAATTGACGGTGCAATTATATCCACAAAATTTTTAAGGCTTTCATTTTTAGATAATCCGTATTGTTCGCCGTCATAATCAGGCAACTCTTCATCGTATGATGTATGCTCAAGATAAATTGACAACATCTTTTTAATATCTTTTTTCTCTGCAAGCTGTACATTGAAATTTTGCTCGGCACATAGCTGCAATGCGTGATTTACAAGCTGTCTGCTGTCCTGCTGAGAAGTTCTTAAAATAATAAAAAATGATCTGCTTGTTGACATAGCAGATTTTATATTATTCATATATTCAATGTCTTTGATGTCAAGAGCTGCAATGGCTGCGTTATTTTCTTTGCTTTTCAGATTTTCGAGATGCCTTATGTTATTTTCATAGTTTTGTGAATTATTAAGACACAAAATTTCAGATTTAGGCAGTTCAGAAATGATATTTGTAAGTGAGTCAATAATACCAAGTCTTATGGGCTTTGAGAGAACAGTAATATTTTTGGGCTTAACTTCAAGAAAATATTTTTCCTCATTGCGTGTAGTAAGAATATGATCTTCTTTAATCTCAGCTATTTCAAAGAAATTCTGCACTCTTGTATTATTGTTCTTAATTGCTTTGTTAAGTTTGCGATCCTTTTTTGACAAGTTTATCGCCTCCATTTCAAAATAAGTACATCAGTAAACAAGAACCTTATGAACAGCACAAATAATCTGATTACTGAATAATCCACAAAGCGGGCAGACAAAAATGCGTATGCAGGCAGAAAAGCTATAAAAAACCAAATATGCAATGACAAAAACATTATTATTGAAAAAGCAAATATACTTACCATTACAAATAAATCTGTTATAGTCCAGTATTTATATAGCTTTACTGCCGTAAGATTATCGGGATAGTAAAATTTTCTCATTTTTAGCCTCCTTTTAGTGAGCAAAAGAGCGGATTATTGATGTAATACCGCTTGTAGCAAAAATAGCTTGAGATACATTAGCTTTTACGCTTGTATCAAGTCCGAATTGCTGTAAAATTCTCGGAGCTTCTGCCGCAGCAAGCATAACACCTGTGGCTAAAATCAAATCCCATACATCTGCACCGTCTTGAGTACAATATACAACCGCACCTAAAACGATTAGTATATTTGATATAAAAGATGTTGCACAAATGCCGATTACTTGTTTGCACCACCCTGAAAACGAATCTAAATATCCTCGTGGTACATTGAATAAGTGCAAAGAACCGACAAACATTTGAATTATTAAAATTCCGCCTCGTTTTATATTTGCAAGGAATACTTTAATTACACAAACAAATGTAATCAGCATAAATATAGCGAATCCCCACCCGGAAAAGAAATTTGCTGAACTTGTACTGTTATCTGAATTTATTTGGACGATAAAATTTATAGTAATATCATCTGTAAATGCCTGACAAATAATGTTACAAATATGATTTGTAAAAATCAGCAAGGATACAGGCAGGGTAGTTATTAGTAATGAAGCTAACAGACCTTTGAAAATATTAAGCAGGAGATTAATAGGAGAAACTCGTTCTCCCTCACCGACTGAAACAGCAAAGTCAAATACTGCAAAAGCTATACCGGACACTAAAAGCAATCCGGCAAAGCTTTCTATAAAAAACAAAAAATTTGTAACCATACTATTATCAAAAAGGCTTGTTGTATAATTATTATTTTGATTGATTATGTCGGTTGACCAACTTGCAAGACCAATAGACATAAACTGAGCAATTGTATAGTGTAAGTCTTTTGTTAAATCCATACAAAATATATCAGCAAGGATTAAAAGTAAAGAATCTATCATATGCTGCTCCTTTTAACTTAAACCAAACCAACCAAAGAAGCCTGCTCCGGCAACCACGCCACAAACAATAGTAGCACCAAATGCCATTCCGATTCCTGCCCATGGAATTTCAGTTCCCTGATTACGATGGCTGAGCAATCCTTTAACAAGCTTTGCAACTGCAACTGTTAATGCTACAAGTGTCAAAAATCCAAAAATGACTGCGACTACATCTTTAAATTGTACTTTTACTTCATTAATTGCTTTATTAATGCCGCCCGAAATATCAACACCGGCGTTGTTATCGGCAGCATAAGCATTAATTGCTGTTATAGATGAAATCAGTGCTGATGTGATTGAAAATGATAACACTTTGTTTTTGATTTTTTTAAGATTCATAAAAATTACCTCCGTTAATTAACTGTTACATAGCAGGTATATGACATACCGTTATATGCTGCTGTTACTGTTGTTGACCCTTTTTTCAATGCTTTAAAGCTGCATTGATTTCCACCTCCTCCATAATTTTGAAGAATATACGAGTTACCGACTGACCATGAAACTCCGTTATCTGCTCCGATTAAGTTAAGAAACAAAACATCATCTGTATGTATAGAAACTGACGAATAAGACAAATATATATTATCTTTAGTTGTTTCTTGCGGTTTTACAGTAGGTTTTGAAGTTGGCTTCTCAACTTTTTTAGTCGTTTGAGGCTCTTGAACCTTTGTCGGTTCAGGTTTTGGTGTTTCAAATTGCTGTGGTCGGTAATAGTTGTTATTGCTTTGTGATGAATTATGAGAACTGTTGTTTATGCTGTTTTCGTTAGGTTCTTGTGATTGCTCGTGCTCTGAATCTTCAGATTTACTTTCACTTTTTGATTGTGATTCTGAACTTTCGGAGCGTTCACTATTAACACTTTGAGAAGATTGTTGTGTTGCTAATTCACTGCTGTTTTGCCACTTAGAAATACTTTGTGTTGTTTCTGCGGCATTAGTGAATTTTACAACTGAACTTGAATAAGAAGCTGTTGTATTTGCTTCTTCTTTCTCTGTTTTGCCATTAACCGCAAGACTTACGATTATAACAACTGCAATCATTACTACAATAATTCCTGCACATACAATAACGAATACAGGGTTGATTTTTCGCTTGATGATCTATACCTCCTTTTTTATTTGTTATATATTAAAAGCAGTGCATATTTTAATACACTGCTCCTAAATATCGAAATCAATTTAAGTTATATATGTAGTTTAAATCAACATCACCTCTTATACCGTCAACTGAGCCTGTCCAACTGTACTGATGAATGTCAACAAATGCCGGAAGCTCATTGTACGAATTATTTGGTGCTGCCATCCAAATTAAATATTTGCTTGCAAGCTCATCAGGATAAGCACTGTCAACAAGCATCGATTTTGCCGAATACAAACCCGGCTCGAAACCGTTGCTTTTTATGCCGTCACAAAATGTTGAAATTATATCAGTTAGTGTTCTGCGTGGCAAAACAGCTTGCCTATATTCTTCTACATCAAGAAAAACCTGCAAGTCAAACTCTTTACCTTGAATGGTTTTCATACAATTTCTTACTTCTGCTTTTGCCGCATCGACAGATGTAGCATAACTGTACCAATACGCACCGACATTAAGTCCTGCGTTTTTTGCTTGACGATAATACTCATTGAATTTATTATCCTCTTGATTCGGGTCTTTGCCGTAGCCTGCACGAATAATAACGCAAGTGACACCTGTATTTCTTACTTTGTTAAAATTAATATCACCGTTCCATTCGGAAATATCAATACACTTCGCTTTTTCAACTTTTACTTTTGTTGTAATTATTTTATTACATTGTTTTATAGTAACAGTTGCATTGCCGACTTTATTCACTTTCACTTTTGCCAATCTTTTTTCCGTTGAAATAATTTTAGCAACAGAACTGTCAGATGATGTAAAGGTGATCTCATTTACATCATTATTTGTATCAACAGAAATCGTAAAAGTATCACCGACATTTTTGCAATATTCTTTTGTTGATATACTTATCTGTGTATTATTTTCTACGCTCTGATTGCTGATTTCAATTTGTAAAAACGATACATCGTTTACATCAATTCTGCCGTCATTGTTCAAATCAAGTTTTGTATCTTCTGCAAAATCAGACAAAGCATTTTGCAAATATGTAACATCATTCACATCAATTTTATTATCCGCATTAATATCAAAACCTTTTGCAAGTACAGACATTCCACAATTGATAAGTACAATACTCGTAATTACACCAATTATTATATTTTTTATTTTCATTTACCCATTAATCCTTTATTTAATAAATCATCACATTTATTTGAAGCAATAAACAGTGTGCACACTATAAATGTATCAGCTATCGCTAAAAAACTCATTACACACCAAGTTAAAGCCATTATGCTCACCTCACATATGTTCCTCTTGCAACATTTTTTGATAGCAATATAAAGTAGCTTTACAATCAGCCAAACTATCGTGAGCAATGTCTGTTCCCCAATCATATCCGTAATATTCTGCACATTTAGTGAGTTTTTGCCATTTGTGACAGCCGTATTGCTCGCTCCATTCTCCGTATATATCAGCAAAATCCTCCATAACATCTACTATAGCAGCGTTTTCATTTCTAATTCCTATATTGGAAAGAAATCCTAAATCAAAATCTACATTGTAGCCTATGATAGTATGAGCAGAATTGATAATACGACTGATTTCCTGCTTCACTTCAAGAATATTCGGTGCAGTGGCAACCGTTTCGGGGGTTATGTGATTAACCGCCATAGCTTTATTCCAATTATCTGTATAAAGCGGCTTAATATAGCTGTTGAAAAGAGTGTTGCCCTGACCATCAATGATTGACACCTGTAACAGCTCATCGTCATAAGGATTAAGACCTGTTGTTTCGGTATCTATGACTATTTCGTCATAGATAATTTCGGATTTATACGGAACGCTGAAAGTCTTTTTTATAATATTCTGAGTAATTTCTTTTTTGAACAACTGTAATTCTTCTTGTTTTTTCGCCTCTTTGCACTTTAGAAGAGCTTTTCTCTGAGCTATACGCTTACTTTTTTCGTCTGCTTTGTATTTTGCAAGCTCCTGCTCGGTCATATGGCGAACTTCCTCGTCCCACAAGTACAGCTTTTTAAACGGACAATTAGCATTAACCCATAAATACTTACCACTCTGTTCGTCAACCTTTATAAAGTGCTTTGCTTTCCATTGATTTTCAGTAATTAAAGTCCTACCTTCCGGAACACTGATATGTGTTCTGACCGTTGATTTATATTTATCCCAAACATTACTCATTATGTACGCTCCTCAAACAAAATCATATTTTTATATACTTCTTCTCTTGTAATCAAGCGAAGATTATTAAGTAATTCCTGCAATCTCATATATAATTCCTGTTTTACTCCGCTCCTAATGTTCTTTTTAAACTCACACAAATAAAAATAGCAACTGCTATTAATGGAATCATTCCTAATGTGATATACAAACCCATTTGAGCATATTTTGAATAGCTTTTAGGTTCGTCTGTAGTTGCAAGTTGCGTGACATTGCTTGTAACCCTCTCACCACGCACACACAATCTGTGTGTATTAATTGAATACGGATAACAAGTAACTAATGTTACATAGTCTTTGCCGTTCTCAATTTCAAGTTTACTTGAATCATCAGTGTCAACTATATTAATCTCACACACTTTGTATGTGAGTGTTTTATTCAATACATTTATTTTAAAGGTATCTCCGATTTGCAGTTTGTCCAATTCATCAAAGAACACCTGTTCAGGATAACCGGAGTGAGCGGATATAACAGCGTGTGTGCTTGCACCGCCAATGGGCAAGGAAGTGTTTGCCAAATGTACACAGCCGTTTTTGAGTTTTTCTTCTCTGTTGGTGCTGTCGTGATACACCGGTAAGTCAACATTTATCTTTGGAATTTCGATAGTACACATTATATCGTCATAGTTGAGAATGTTCTCATACTCTGACATTGCTGCATTGTATTCGTCTTTTTCTTCATCGTTTAATGCACTCTTTGCAAGCAATTCGTTAAAATTTTGAGCCTTAGCAAGCTCGTTGTCGATTTCATAATCAGACATTGTTTGAGTGCTTTCACTGTAGTTTTTTATAACTGTTTCATTGCTTTTACTGTTGATGTAATCGGCAATGTTGGGATATACTATAAAGCCTATTCCGACCGCAGCAAGAACGCAGAGGGATATAAAAAATATTTTAGTTTTCATAATTTTTTCGTGAGCAAGGGCCACCGATAAATCGGCAGCCCTTTTGTTATAGTTTAATTATTTAGCTGTCTTAGCCGATTTCTTCTTGATGATGTATGCAAGTACCAACGCAAGAGAAATGCCTACACAAGCAAATCCTGCTACACGAATGAAGCCTACATATCCGCCTGTCTTAGGGAAGAATACGATTGTATCAGTTACGGTAATTTCAACTGCGCCGTTTGTCGGTGCATTCTTTACCCAAGTGTTTTTAGTGAATACCGAATTATACTGAACAGGGATTTCAACTTCAATTACCTTGCCGTAAACATTGTAACCTGCAGGAGCAACAGTTTCTACAATGTAATATGTTCCGCTCTGTACTTTCATTTCTTCGTTAGCGGAGTTCATAAACTTAACTGTGCCGTTGCTGTCTGATGTACCTGTTGCAATAGCGTTTTTCTGTGATTCAGCGTCAGCCTTTGTCTTGTAAAGTTCAAAGGTTGCACCTGCAAGCGGATTGCCTGCTTCATCGAGCTTGTTTACGCCAATGCGATAAGTGTAAACATATACCTTATTGCCCGGAACACTGTCAACACCTGAATCGTTACCGTATTCAAGTTTTACATCTTCATTCGGGTTGCCTGCTGTACCGACTACAGCGTATTTGTTGACTGTTGTAGAATATGTTACAATAACAAATTTTGCGTTGCTTGTATAAAAATCTGACTTTGCAAGATACTCGGAAGTAAGTGCAACATTAAACTTTGTGTTTTTGCCCTCACTCTCGCTTGTTACATTTACCTTGTAATCTGTGCCTTTGGTGAGGTCGGCTACTTTAGCACCTTTAGCGTCAACAAGTGTAACCTTGAATGAACTTTTGTTAAGTGTAAGACCTGCTGACATATCATCATATACAGCATATGTTGTGAGCTTAATGTCATTTGAGCCTGCTACTGTATTCTTGAGCTTAAAGTTTACAGTGTCGCCAAGGCTTACATCTGTATAGTTAGTATTGTTCTTTGTGCTGTTGGTAATTGACTTTTCTGTTGACGGTGTGCTGTCAGCTACCTTGCTTGCAAGATTGATTTCAGCGTAGCTATATACCCACTCACCGTTATTGTAATACGGGAGAGCAAGAACAGAGTTTGTGATACTTGTAACACCGGCAGGGTACTTAACACACTTGATGTAATAAATACCCTGTGCAAGGTTTGAAAAGCTCTGTGTTGTGTTTGTTGCCGATGAAGTAAATGTACCCTGTGATACTGCTGTACTTAAATCAGCAATATCGAGTGCGTCAAGAGCAGCCTTTGAATCGCCTGCAAGAATTTCAGCACTTACAGAAGAAATAAGCGATGTGTACTCTGTTTTGAACGGAGTGGCTGTTGTGCTCTTGAGGTCCGCAACTCTGAAAAGTTCAAAAGTATAGCCCGGTTTAGTGCATTTCACACTGATATTTACCTTTTGATTTGTCTTAAGTGCAGTAGCCGCACTTGCTGTTGGGATCGCCGCAAAGAGTAATGTCAACATCATTACTACTGCGAGCAGTTTGCCTGTGAATGATTTTCTAATTGATTTTCTCATAAGAAAACCCCTCCTTAAAAAATTTTTTTGCGGACAATTTGTCCACTGTATGTAAAAGGCTCAACAGATTTACTGTCGAGCCTTTTTGCCGATGTGTTTTTTCTTTTTTCTTACACCTAAACCAATAGCACCTACTAATATTGTAAACGCTAATACAGCGGCGCCGATTTCAATGTAAATCGGTCTGTTGTTGCCTGTTCCGCCGGTTTCAGGAATGAAGACACTGTTATTCTTAACTGTAAGCTGTATATCGAGTGTATCTAAGCTGTCGGGTGAAATCGTAAATTTAATCTTGCCTGCATACGGCATATTACCTTTGCTGTCTGTTTCAATGAAGTAATAATCACCGGGCAAGAGGTTATTTACAATAATTCTGCCGTCGCTGTCGGTAACGAGTTTTGTTACTGTATCAGCTGTCTTGCTGTCGGCAGCTTCGTACATAATACTGCTGTTTTTATTTATAACATTAACAATGCCTGTTTTTGTGTTGTAGAGTTCAAACTCAATACCCTCAAGCGGATTGCCGTTGCCGTCGGTTTTTGTAAGTCGAACACTGCCTCTTACAAGTGAGTTATACATCTTAACGATAATGCTCTTGCTGTCCTCAAGTGTTACGGTTTGAGCCGCAGGCTTTACATACTTCGTGGGGAAGTAATATGTACCGTCTGCATTTTTAAAGCCTAATTCGTCAATTGTGTATTTAACCTTTTCATTGCTTGTGTTATACACCGCAAGATTGGTAAGCTGAGCAGTGCCGTCCTCGCCTGTTACAAGCACCTTATTTGTTTTGCCGTCATCAGACTTTACCGAGAAGTAAAAGCCGCTTACAATGCCGTCCTCAGACTCTTTTTGAACGATTAAGCCTGTCTTTTGCAGTCTGTTAGCAAAATAAAATGAAAGAGTAACATTTTCCTTTAGCGTAACGGTTTTTTTAGCAGGAGGAATATATCTGTCAGGTATCGAGTATGTACCGTCTGCATTTTTGTAGCCAAGCTCTGTGATTATGTATTTTACATATTCTCCGCTTGCTTTGTAAACAGGCAGGTCGCTGAGTGTTGCTGCACCGTCTATGCCCTGGCTTTTTGTTACTATGTTTTCGTCTGTCACTCCGTCATCAGACTTGACATTAAACCATACATCCTTAGCAGTATTAGCTCCTCGCCTACTGTCATCGGCTGTTTTGTAGATTGTAAGATTGCCGTAAACGGTATCTCGTGGTTCAGGCACTTCAATCTCATTAAAGGTTGTGATTGAGCCTGTGGCTTCATCAACCTTAATTTGTCGGATAAACAATTCAGGATTGATTTTGTAGCCTGTCGGGGCTTTGGTTTCCTGTATTGTCACTGTGCCTAAAGGCAAGGTGGCTATTCCATCACTATAATAAAATTCATTGCCATAGTCACTATCTGCACGATATTTTTCACTTAAATCAGTATAACCGTTTTGGTTGGTTTTAAGTACCCATATTCTTTCAGGTGATTTTCCTGCAAGTTCACTTTCAGAATAGTAATAACCGCTATAATATTTAACAGTAAATTCTGCACCTGACATATTGGTTGTCTGACCGGTAATGGCATCCTTTTTTTGGACTTTAATACCTATAGGGTCATTAAGAGGTGTGTCAGAAATAGTTGCTGATAATACGGCAAAACCACCGTTTGTGCCATTTATAACCATTTGCACCGGACGGTTGTACTTTTTAAAACCTTTCGGTGCTGCCATTTCGACAGCATAGTAACTGTCACTGTATGCAATTTTATACAGGTCTGAATTTGCGTTATAGTCCCAAGAGTTGCCGTCTTTAGATATAGCTTTGCAATCACCGTTGCTGTCGGTGATGAAGTATCTAACGATGTTATTCTTTACACTGTTATCTGCAAGATAATCATAAGCACTCTTTTTGTTTGCAAATACAGCAAACATACCACCGTCTAATGAATAGCAGTCATTGTCTGTTGTCAAATCAGGATTACTGCTTTCTTTTTTGAATTTCAGCTTAACGATTTCGGTATCAGATAGTTGAAGAATATCAAGTATTCTTTCGTTATTGCAATCGTCTGTTGTGACTGTAACATTGTATTTCTTGTCGCTAAGAGCGAAGTAACCGTTTGCAGGTGCTTTTGTTTCCTTGAGGTAATACTGACCTGAAACAAGCTCAAAGTAATTCTTTGTAATCCAGTCCTGATTGGAGTACGAATACTTAATTTTTGCAATATTACCGTTTTTATCAAGCTCTGCAACTGCAACTACTTTGTTATCATCACTATACAAGGTGTACTGTGCACCTGCGAAATTCAAGTAATCTTTATCAGTTGTCTGTTCTGTCAGGTTTTTGATTTCTTCGCTTGTACCTGACTTTTCAAGATATAATTTAGCTTTTTTCGGTATTTCAACTATGAGGTGCTGATATGTTCCGTCTTTTGGATTTTTGGGCTTTGGGTGTGCAATATAAATGTTGGTTGTACTTGCGTAACTTGCAATCTTGCTGTAATTACCGCTATGCTTTGAAACACGCTGGCACACATCAACAATCATATTTACCATTTCAGAGATGTCACTATATCCGCTCCAAGTTTTCCACGCTGTGCTTTTATCATTAAGCATTGTGTGATAAAGCTGAGATAGTGCAAAATGACTTAGGATATAGTATGCGTCATCATTACTTATTTTAGCAGCAGAGAAGAATGAGCTGTATTTGTAATCGGCTTTCGGACCTATGAATTTGTCATACATATACTGCTTCATAGTCTTGTTTTCAACTACAATTTCTTTACTGTCAAAGAAATGTTTTGCATACAGCAACTCTTCACCAACAATGAGTGCTTTTTCGGAAGCATTGCTCGAATTTGGATCAAGCTTGATAACTTCCTTACCTGTATCTCCATAGAAGTCTGTAAATTCAACAGTTTGACCGCCGGTCGTCTGAGCATACGACTGTGGGTCAATGCAATAGCCTATTTCACCGTTGAATTTAAACTTGTATGCGTCCAAACGACCGTCACTGCCATTGTTGACAAGAACGATAGGTTTCTCTGATGATTCAATAAGCACCTTGCCGCCAATCTCACTAAGTCCCGTATATGAATACGCACTTGCCGAAATATTAGCGACAGGTAGCATAGCAAAGATTGTTGTTAATGCAACTGCCAATGATGTCAGCTTTTTAGGTTTACAAAAAGAAATAATCGCCGACTTTAGCTTTTTAAATTTGTTCATAAAACTCTCCTTTCAATGAGATAGTATATTTTTCTTTCTGTTGGTGGACTCCTTTTTCCGCTCATAATACCGCTCCTTTTCTTTATAGGTATGAAAAAAGCAGTCAAGCTCTTGCTTAACTGCTTTAATTGATGTGTTTAATTTTCATATATATATC
>ERZ773224.647-NODE-647-length-48659-cov-5.358695_pt1 | contig 48659 bp, 63 predicted proteins | sample MGYA00580526_ERZ773224 | MGnify/ENA primary metagenome ERZ773224 (study PRJEB29015, sample SAMEA2737743) | human gut metagenome | biome: human gut; feature: human-associated habitat; material: faeces | place: China | collected 2012 ... | reverse complement strand
CTGCCAGCGACAACAAGCGGAAGCGCTCCTGAAAACAAACAGTTCTATTTTTTATATTTCTATACACTTTGTTGGCATGCAATACGACATAACCTCAGGAAATCCGTAACACCACCTGCAAGCGGCAGTTCACAAGTTAAACTCTGGTTTTACATCTGATTGATGATCTGCTCGAGATCATCACAGTATTTTTTAGCTTCCTCAAATTTTCCTGCCTGCAGTGCAAATGAAATCCGGTTCTCCACTTCTTTTTTCTTCTGCTCAAGTTCCAGATAATTTTTATCAAAATGGTCGGCATAGATCATTTTGCGGAATTTACGGATACTCATTTTGCGGAGTTTCTTCTCTTCTACAAAAAGTACATAATCCATACAGTTTGCAACTGTATAGAAATCATGCGATACCATCAGAACCGCACCCTCGTATTTTTCAATTGCCTGTTCCAATGCAAGCTGGGAATAAGTGTCAAGGTGGCTTGTAGGCTCATCCAAAAGAAGAAGGTCTGCATTCATCCGGGAGATTTTTGCAAGCTGAAGCAGATTTTTTTCTCCGCCGGATAAGTTCTCTACTTTATTATAGACTAACTCTTCCTCAAATCCGTAGGTTTCTAAATAACGGACAATCTCAGCGTCTGTCTCAAATCCTGCATCCGCAAAGTTTTTCAAAACTGTCTCTCTCTCATCAAAAACCTCCCCATGCATCTGGGAAAGATAGGCAGCTTTAAGGTCTGGATCAAGCTTAATGGCTGGATTGTTGTTTTTATAAATATCACGCAAAATGGTTGTCTTTCCGGTTCCGTTTGGTCCGACAATTGCCACTTTCTCACCAGCCTCCATGGAGAAGGTCACTTCCTCCATGATCTGCCGGTCGAATGCGACACTGTAATTTTCCACTTCCAGAATCACTTTTTCATGATTCTGTTCCGTTCTTTCTTCACTGGTGGTCTCATCCGCATCTGTCTGTCCTGAAACGTCTCCCTGCACATCATCCGATGATTTTGCACTGGTGTGCAGTTCAATCTGAGGCTGTTTGATATCCACAAACGGAGATTTTGTTTTCCGCGCTTCGAGACGCTCCAACAGAGAAACTCTCGCTTTTAGACTTCTTCCCTTTGTCGCACTGTCCACCTTTGTCGCCTCATTCCGCAGACGTTCCACAATTTTGCGATTGCGCTCAATCTCTTCCATATCTGCTGCCGCAAGTTCCTGCTGCTCGATCTTCATCTCCAACAATGCAAAATTGTAATCCACATATGTGCCGTCAAACTCCTGAAGCTCTGCATTCTCCAAATGAAGAATTTTGTTGAAACAGTGATTCAAAAGATACCGGTTATGTGTGATGACTAGCAGAGTTCCCTTGTGGGAATTGATCAGGTTTTTCAGTGCATTCAAATGTTCAAAATCAAGGAACACATCCGGCTCGTCCATGATGATAAATTTCGGACTGATCATCATCTCACGGATCACCTGGATCAACTTAAATTCTCCTCCGCTGAGGTTTGTCAAAAGATGATTTTCATAGTCTTTCAGATTTGCAATTTTTAACTGTTTACGAATATTGCTCTCATAAAAATCCCCATCGATCGCCTGAAACTGATCCATGACATTCTGATAACGCTCCATCAGCTCGTCCAGCTCATCTGCCGTTGCCATCTCATCACAGATTGTGTTGATCTCATTTTGCAGGCGCACAAACTCCTCACTCAGATAGTCAAAAACGGTGACTTCTTTTTCCTCATCCAGCGAATAAAACTGACTGACATAACCGATTCTGCCCGGAACATCCACGATCAGTCTGCCATCGTATAAGTAATTGTCCGGGTGCAGGATCATGTCCACCAACGTACTTTTTCCGGTTCCGTTTGTTCCGATAAATGCGCAGTGCACATCATCTTCCAACGTAAATGATATTTTGTTATATAAGTCCTTCTGCGGGAAGGAATACGATAATTTTTCTGCTTTTATCATAAATTTCTCTTTCCTTTTTTTATTGTTCCCCGCTCATTGTAGCATAACTTTCGTAATGTCACAATGCGCAGATGTCCTGACAACACCTGCGCATTTTTCCTGATTCTTCCATATATTCTTATTATTTTCCAAAATGGAAAAATCCTTTTTTCTCATAAGGTTCACTCTTGTAGGAAACGAGTTCGTAACCAATCTCTTTGATCTCTTTTTTTGCCCAAGGAATGTCGATCTCATTATCACTGATAATCACTGTTTCTCCGTCTTTCGCAGAGGATGTTACCTTTTTTACCTGAAAATTTTTGCGGATCAGATCATTCATATGGGACTCACACATACCGCACATCATGCCGTCGATTTTTAATGTTGTTTTTATCATAGCATTCACCTTTTCCTGATTTGCAATTACGAAATCCATTGTGGAAACATACTTTAATAAAAATGGATTTCTGAAAACATCTTCAATATATACCCATGTGGGGTATTCGTCAATTTTGTTTTGCTATAATGATATTTCTTCTCAATACACGGTTTTCAAACCTATCCATTCTAATATGTGGGGCTTTCAAAGTGGGGATACGAACTACTCAATGCCCTAATGTTTTTGCCAACAACATTATGTCCACCTGCTGCCACACGAGATTCTATTCTGGCAATATTAATTAGTATATTTACCAACTTTATCAAAAAAAGTTGTTATTGTACTTTTTCCCGATCCATTTGGTCCAGCTAATACAAGAATCATTGGTTTTCTATTCTGCATACTTTCTTTCCCCATTTGCATACTCTACATAAGCTCGCTTTTTTCTTTATCATAACCCGCAATAGGTTTCTTACAAATCTTAGCCTTTTTTATCGCTGCCTTAACAGCTTCAACCGCTCTTTCGTCCATTTCAGTATCTGATTCTGCCAATGTACTTTTCTCTTCTTCTCTGGATACAACTTTTATAATTCTACCACTCTTTGTGCTTACCGTTGTCATATAATCATCTCTCCATTCTAATTAATACAAAAATATCTTTTCAATTCTACTTAATACTTAACTATTTTTATATATTCTATCATAATTTATTAAAAAAACACCTCGGAACCGAAATTCCGAGGTGTAACATACTTTTCTGAAACGCCATAAGACGCTTTGGATTGTAAATATTATCTCTTTGATAATTTACAGTATTGATAAATAAGGCTTTTATGACCTTTTGTGTCATGTAAGTGTAATGTTCAACGCTATAAAGTTATCCTATATTATTTATTCAAAGCATTATACCCTTAGATTTCAAATATATCTGAATTGCATTGAACACCAACTGAATTATCACATCAAGCCCCTTGTCAGCTGCCATCCCATCAGTCGGCTTTGATTCCTGCATTATCTTCAATATTTCCTTCTGAACAATAATAGAATCTTCTGCTGAACCAAACATATTGTTCAGCACCTGCTTAATATATTCATTCTGTTCTTTCAGCATAGCAATGTAATCATTCTGATTATGTATAACAGTTTTCAAATCATCCTTCATTTCAGCAGTGTTTCTTGCTGTTTCTATATTAGCTTGCCTTTCCTCTTCCTTTGCCTGATTTGCCAACCGCATACTTGCAATCATTGCATTTTGATTTGCTTGCAAAGATTCCTGAATTCCATCTAGCATTGAAACTGTAGGTGATAAATCTAATCCTTTTATTTCCATAATACACACCCCATCAAATATATAAAAATTAAATTTTGATACACATTTCTTTATATTATATCAAGAAATATGTTCTTGAACAGCCCCTAAAATAATGATATCATATTTATGTGACACAATAAGATTTTAGATTCCAAGACTTATGAACAGCTGTTAAGATGGCAAGTCCCCAAATGCTACTTCAAAGATATTGCAGTGGTTGAAAGACACAGTATCACCTTTAAGGATGGCAAGGTTTGGAAATTCAATTCTGTGAATGAATTAAGGTATATGTGGAAATTATCAAAGGAAGGTTGAAACACCTTCCTTTTTTATATCTTCCGTAACGCTGAAACCCCTGATTTTATCAGCTTTTCAGCCTGTTTGAAATGTGTTACGGAAGACACAGCTTTGTGCAAAACACCATATTGTGTCATATATGTGTCATATAAGTGTTATAGACACCGATATGCAAGGGCAGGTAGGGGAATTGAACTATTGAAAAAACCCCGGAAAATAAGCATTTCCGGGGTCTGTAAATTCTCTTGAATTATCTCTTTGATAACTTCAACACCCCTTAAACATTGAATTTATAGGCACTTTGTAAGCAACCAGTAAGAAGTTCAGTTATCAGTCATATTGAACAACACTGAACCATTAAAACAACTTATTTACTTCTGCCTGAACTGCATTAGGGTCATAACCCGCTGCTTTCAGTCTTTCCATTCTTGTGCTTCCAGTTCCCCAAGAACTCCACCTTGAATCAGAACAAGTACCACTGTAAATTTCTTTTGCAATTTCTGCATTAGATTTCCTTGAAGGTGTTGCAACCACCGCCTGACCGACCTGTGTGGTGATGAACGCATCAAAACCTGATGCTTTTACCTTGGCAAGCATTGCATCAGCGTTTGACTTCACACTGTATGCACCAACCTGAACCTTGTACATTCCATTCACCTGAACCATATAAGTATCATAGCCCGCTGCTTTTACTTTTGCAAGCATACGGTCAGCATTGTCCTTGTTGCTGAATGCACCCACCTGAACATGGTATAATGTACCTGATGCATTGGATTGTGGTTGAAGTCTTGCAGTAACCTTTGCAGCAAGGTCACCAAGTCTTGAATATAACCAGTCACCCGGACAAGACTTGTTTGCAAACCATCTGTGAATAGTCAGAAGCATTTCATTGCTTGCCGGATTGTATGCAAGTGCTGTGTTCTTGTCCTCAATCCAAATCAGCTTGTTCTTTCCGTTACGCTTACAGATGTCAACACAAAGGTCAATCAGCTTTGCATATACCTTGTCATTCATGGTGTATGGATGCACCTTGTCAGATGCACATTCAATAGTTACCGCCCTTTGGTCATTGGCATTGGATGAAGAACACCAACTTCTGAATGATTCATCAACAATTAGACACACATCACCTTCTGTTCCAATTCCATAGTTACAAGATGCATCCCCTCCCTGTGGGAAACATCCACCAATGCCTTTTGCAGTCAACTGACCCACCACACAATGTGGTGTGATGCGGTCAATGCAATGTGTTCTTACACCGCTGTGGTTAGGACTTAACACGGTGCAGTTCACTAAACCTGAATTACTCATATTATTCCTCACTTTCTACTTCCGGGATGCCACCAATGGAAGTTAAAACACTGACAATACCCGCAACTGCTGCGGATGAAAGCACAATCTTCCAGTCAACCGCTGAAATAACTGCACTTGTACCAATCACTGCAACTGCGGTCTGTGCCATAGTTTTCACTGCTCTGACAGCAGCAGCCTTTACCCATTTCTGTGTACTAACACTTGGTTTGAATACTGAATTTTTGAACATATCGAATACCTACCTTCCTAATCTCTTTTTTCTTTACCTTCCAAAGCATCCAATCTGTGATGTGCTGATTTTGTGGACTGTTCCACCACAACAACCCTTTCACGTAAATCCTGAATGTCTGCCCTGATGTTCTTCATATCAGACTTGATTTCTGTGACACCTGTACCAATGTTTTCAAGTTTCACAATCACCGTTGTAAGTTCTGATGCATCTTTCTTGTCATCACTTGCCTTGTTGCGTTTCATCCCGGTGATACCCTGATAAATGCTAAAGGCAAGTGACATACCTGAAATCAATAACGCAATTTCAATAGTCATAGTCACCTTCCTTTACACAAAAACAACCGCCTATGACCTCATATAACAGTCATATAGCGGTTGTTTTTGTATCTGTGATAATTTGCTTGTGTATACCTTTTTACTGTGCCAGTTCGCCACAATCAAGGTCAATCAGTACCTGTTTCACCTGTTCCTTGATTCTTTCAGGAACATCAGCAAAATCTTTCTTGCCTTTAATGATTAAAAGTGCATATACCATTGCCATAGTTTCCACATCCTTTCTGAATAAAATTTTTATGATGAACTGAATGAACATCAGTTATCACCTTCTGCCAGTTCCGGGTAACCCATTTCAATCAGCACTTCTTTGACCTGTGCTTTGATTTTTTCAGGGACATCATTGATTGTCTTTACACCCTTGATGATAAGGCTTGCATATACTTTTGCCATTGTCCTTCACCCCTTTCTTAACCCATCATTTCATAAACTTCTGCAAGACCCAACTGGGTACTTGTGATTTCTGATTCCAGTGATGCATTCTTGTCATCAATCATCTTGATGTATTCATCCTTGGAATACTGGGTCAGGTCATATTCATAACCAGTGAACCCCGGCTGTTCATCTGTCCCGGCTTCTGTGACCGGGGTGATGTTCTCTGCAATCCAAACTGAATAGTCATCAATGACCTTCTGTTCAGGCTGCTTTGTACTGCGTACTTTTCCGTACTCTTTCATGCTTTTTACCACCTTTCTTGATATGATCTTTATAGTACCTATCAGCATAAGGCTGAATTGGTTCAATATATTTTTCAGATAATCGGCTGCTATCACAATATTTCAACCAACCCTTATAGGAATTGATTGCACACCATTCTGAATAGTTCATTTCCTGACCGCTTTCAATCTTCTTCCTGATTGCGGTCATTTTCCGTTCAAATTCCTGACAGGTTGATTTTCTCAACAGGGTATAGTCTTTGAAAATTCTGTACCCAACAAAAATCAACACCTCTGATGAATGAAGGAAATATCTGATAATTGCCTTTTATTCTCAAATTCAATTTTGATTTCAGGTATTCATCCATTTCTGCAAGCAACTGATGCAGTTCTTCTTTGGTACTTGCAAAAATACACATATCATCCATGTATCTGTAATAATGCTTTACGTGCTTGACCTCTTTCATCCAGTGGTCAAATTCTCCAAGATAGAAATTACCGTCATATTGTGAAAAGTAGTTCCCTATGGGAATACCCACACCATCAATGAACTGTTCACCCTTGTAGTTGGTGACAATCCGTATATCAAGCCCTTGGGACTTGTAAAAATCAATATTTTCATCTGTTGCCGGACAAGTGCTGATTGAATCAATGATTTCATCAATCAGTTCAAGAAGTTCAGGGTCTTTGTATTTCCGTCTGTACTTCTGTTTTAGAATCTCATGGTCAATAGATGGATAGAACTTTTTACAGTCTATCTTCAAGCAGTAGGTCATTTCATCCGGGTGTTCATCCACTGCTTTCCTTAGTTTGTTGAAAGCTGCATGAATGCCCTTGTTTGGTATGGCTGAATAAGTATCATCAGTGAAGAATGCCAACAGTTGCGGTTCAATTACCTGTAAAATCGCCCACTGACAAATTCTGTCAGGATAGAAAGGCAACTTGTAGATTTCCCTTTCCTTCTTTCCGTCCTTCTTTATGAATGTTTCATAGTCAGATGTTTGGTATTTATGGTTTTGCAGCATCCATTGCAGACCCGCCAAATAGTAGTAAGGTCTTTTTGCAATCTGCTGAACCTCTCTGTACCACCCTTTTCCTTTCTTTGCGTGATTGTACGCAAGTTCAAGATTTTCCATTGAACAGATTTTTTCAAATAAATTCCCATATCGTTTCACGCAAGTTGACCTCTGTTCTTTGATTTTTTGTATGCACAAGACCGAACTTTCAACCCGCACTGCTGCGGTCTACTAATACAGTCTATTTTTGATTAAATGTTTTACCAAGTGGTAGGGTAATCAGTTTTCAGTACATTGATTTATAAGAACACCCCCGCCATTTCTGACGGGGTGATTCAAGTGATATTTGTGCATTTACTAACTGACTGCTGATATTCCGATTACGATTAGAAGAAGCATTATTCAGATTCCAATAGAAAGCACTGGTATTCAAGCCATTATTCCAATTAGCACCTAATTTAGTGACTTAGGTTTGTAACCTTTGGTTTATGCTTTTATGGTTGAATCGTCATCTTGCATCCTGATTACCTGTAAAAATTTAGTGCTGATTATGCAGCTTTTCTCTTTGCACCGTTCTTGTGTAACACCAACCGACCGCCGATAGTCCGATACCGATAAGAAGAAGCATTACGCAGATTCCAACAGAAAGCACCGGCATACAAGCCATAATCCCAACGAGCACCCAATACAGCGACCGTCCAAACATTTCCCTGATAGTTGTAGAAATAATCACCAACAGGAAGTGCAGTGTTTCCACTTGTTTCCCCGGCAATGAATAACCAGTCATATTCTTCTGAATAGCAGAATGCAGAAACATAACCTTCTTTTGCACTTGCAATGATTCCGGCATCTTCATATACACCTGTGTCAGTGTCATCAACAAAGGAATGGTCAGCAATATAAACAAGGTTTTCACCGTTCACAATGTGTCTGTTCAGACCGTCAACCCATTCCCAAATGTTACCCCAAGGGTTTTCTTCACCACGGTATGAAACAATCTGAACACCGTTGTCATTTGTGACAGCACCTGATGCATTGCCAAGAGAAACTGTTGCACCTGTGTTTTCAGTCATGGAAGTTTTACCGTCATCAGTCTTACTTACCGCACCGTTTCCAATGGCTGACTGCATATTGAAAGATGCATACTCAATCAGCATTAGAATTTCAGAAGCAGTTGCAGCCTGAACAGTAAGCTGTTCCCAACCTGAACCACGCTTTTCTGCAAGTTTTCTGACATTGGCACGTGTTGCATTCTGTGTCAGACCTGAAAGCGGTTTTGCATTGGCAATACTTGAAAGCATATCAGCAGCAAAGTCAGCAACCTGTGCATCATCAAGAATGTATGCACTTGCAGATGCATCATACAGTGAACCTTCAAATGCAGAATGATAAGAATAATCAAATTCTTCACCATTCACCATAAAATCAGGATGCAGCTTGAAACCCGCTTTTGGTGTATCTGATACATAGTATCTGACCTTTCTTGTGATACCGCCTTTTCTTCTCTTTTCGATTTTCAGCGGAACAACCTTGTAATAGAACTTTGGCTGTTCAACCATAGTCTGAACAATAGTACCCGCTGCAAACTGTAATGATGCATCAGGTTTTTCAGTTCCTACTTGGTTCAGGTCAACCGCCTGTGTCAACTTGCCAGTGGTTGTGAATGCAGCATCACCATAAAAGGCAACCACATCACCCGCATTTGTAACATTGCAGCGTTTTCTTCCACCAAATGCCTTGATGTCATCAAAGCCCGCACCCGGTGTGCGGTTTGCTGCACCCGCTAAACGTGTGAACTTTTTATTTTCAAAGTCAACTTCTATACCATAGATGTCATCATCCGTGAAACCAACAAAGGCTTTCAGGTCTGCAATTTCTGCTTCAAGTTCCTGAATGTCACCAATGGTTGCATATGCACCGGGGTTGACGTTCAGTGAAACACTGTCAGCATTGCCAACTGTCTGATACATCTGAATGTATGCACCTGTTACCGTTACACCGTTATATGGTGGGATGTAGCAGTTATTTGATGTTTCAATACATACTGCATACAAGATTTCCCCAACATTAGGGTCAACCGCATACAGTCCAAGGGTACGCATATAATACCCGGTATTCAGTTCAGCATTGGAAAATGCTGTTTCAATTTTAATTGCAACATCATTTGTGCGGGTTACCTTGGAAACAAGGCTTGTCTGCTTGACGTTGCTAAGTGAAGTCAGACCTTCAAGCTGTGCAAGCGTGTACTGTGTACTGGAAGCACTCACTTTTGTGAACTCCACGCTGCCAGTTCCGGCAATCATCTTTGCCTGTAATGCCTGACCTAATTTTGTAATGACTAATTTTGAATATTCTGCCATTATTTTTCCTACCTTTCTATGAATTGGTTTTTATCTCAATGAAGTCCACCTGAACTGTTCCTGATGCAACATTTGCTTCACCAGTTGTCTGAATGGTTTCATTAAAATCTTGTGTTGCTTGTAGCATTGCGGTTTGTACCACACCGCCACCAAAAACAGGTGTACCGCTGACTTTGTACGTTTCCTTGAAAGCATCCGTTGCCTGAACTGTGTCAGTCTGAACAATACCACCACCAAAGACTGCTGCACTGTTCACTGCATAGGTTTCCTTGAAATCATTGGTCAAGTTGAACATATTGCTGAAGCAGATGCCACCACCAAAAAGAACAGCACCCTTTACATTGCAAGGGATGCTGTTCTTTGAAACAACCACGATATTTTCAGGAATCATTGTATTGATGATATATTCCAGTTCTTCCACCTGACCAAACAGTTCAAGGTCAGTGACCAATGAAAGGGTGTACCCTTCCTTGAAATTATTGGTTAGGGTAAAATCTGTATTACCACACAACACGGTCAGTTTCTGCAACAGCACCTTTATTGTGTACGGTACTGTATTGAACCATTTGCTTTGTACCCTTGACCTTCTACTTTCAAGGGTATCTTCACTTGATGGATAGATACCAAGCATTTTTTCAAACCTTGAAATACCATATTCATCAGCGGTTGAAATGAAATGATTGTACAGGATGCGGTCAACCGCCTTCCACACAATCTGAAATTCAGGTTCTTCCGCTTTCATTGCTGCAACAGGTTCTTTGTACTTCTGCATAAAAGGCGGTAAGTAGTAATCAACAAAATCAACATCCCTTATCATGCAGAAACACCCCCTAATGTTGGAACTTCATATTTTCCAAGGGTCAGGTTGCTTGCAACACCGTTGATTTTGGTGTTGGTTACATCCACAATACCCTGAACACCCAAGATGCGGGTTTCAATCTGTGATATTCTCACAATGGTCTGTGTGCTGTTCGCCCATACCTGTCTAAGTTCCAACAGGTAAGCACTGACTGCTTCTGCAATGGCTGCCTGTCTGTTTGACCAGTTGTAACCTTCTGCAAAGGTCACTGTGCTTTTAATGTAGCAGCTAACCGTCAAGGCACTTTGTACATTGACTACATGACCGATTGGGGCAAGTCCATAACCTTCCCCGGCATTTGTTACCGGGTCAATAATGTTCTGAACAGACTGAACCAAAGTTTTACTTGCACCACCATAATCATCTGAATCAACGATTGTCACAAGAACTGTACCGCCAACTGTCAGTTTCTTTGCAAGTGCTGCCATATAAACAGCGGAAAGCCACGTTGCAACCTCTGAACTGACTGAACCAATCACTGAATTGTACCAAGCAGTGACAGCATCTGTTGGTATCATTTCAGATGGTTTCAGGTCACTGTTCCAAACCCTTGTGATTTTAGCATCACCGACACCATCAATACCCCTTACCTTTGAAAGATAATCTGCCCGGTTACCGCCAAAGGTCTGTTCTTTGAAGCTGTCAAAATACCGCTGCCTAAAAACTTCCGTATCTTCTTCATCTTCACCCGGAATCAACACTTCTGTCAGGGTTGCAGTTTCAAGACCGTCAATGTATTCAATGGGAATCATCTGACCAAGGTACTGATTGCCAATAACCCCGGCTGTTTCACATCTCACTTCATACTGTCCCGGCATTTCTTCCTTGGTGACAACATAGTTGATTTCACCAATATTGAACCTTTGCCCGGTCACATCAATGGTTGCCGGGGTGAACTTACCCCTAAGAACTGCGTGCTTTGCAGAATCAGGTGAAAGCCCCCTGTCCTTTGCAAGTAAAATTAAAAATTCCCTTGCAGCAGTATCACCGTATGAATTAGTTATCAGGGTTTCAAGTTCAATGTATAAAATTTGAAGTTCAATGGATGTTGCACTGATAGGGTCATAAACAGGTGAACTTGGTCTTTTGTCAAGTTCATCAGATACCCTTGCAAGCATCCTTTCAAGCAAGACATCCTGTGTCACATTCTCATACACTTATATATTCACCTCTCTTTCTGCTTTCAGATTTCCGTATACTGTACTGACTGTGAAAGTGGTGTGAATCACACCTTTCACACTGGTATCATGTTCAAAATTAGATACCTCTGTAATTCTTGAATCAATCAGAAGTGCTTCTGTGATTCTTCTTTCCAGTTCGGGACATACCCAAGTGACAGGTTCACCATATAGGTCTATGGTTTCAATCCCATACCACCAAGGATAAATAATAAAAGCATAGCGTTCAGTGCTTAATATCCTGAACACTGCCTGTTTCATTGCTTCCAAGCCATCTACAAAGCCCCGGATAGAATCACCATTCAAGTCCATGCAGTAAACCTTGGTAGGCTGTTCTTCAATTTCAAAATCTTGTTCTAAAAACCCACTTGTTGAAGGTATCACTTACATCACCCCTATTCTATCCAAGACTATGAATTTCTGACCTTTTTGCTGTCTTAGCAAAATAACCTGTTCACCCTTTTCTAAGGCATTGTGAACTGTTATCTGCTTTGTCCCTTCAATGTCATGTATATGTGCAAGATTCTTTGACCCTGTATTTCCACTGACTGAATGACTGTGTGAAGGGTCACCACCGTCATCTGATGTCAGGCTTACACTGTGGCTATGGGCTGAAAGTGCTGATTCAGTCTGCCACTGAACAGTGACCATTGTTGTGAACTGTGTCACATTCCTTGTCAGAATCAATTGGTTTTCACCCAAGGTCATTCTTTGTTCAACATCTATTTGCAGCGGTTTTGCACTGATGACTGTACCAAAGCACACATTCACTGGTTTGGTTGATTCCATAGCATCAAGTGCTGCCTTTTTCAGTGCTTTTACCAGTTCAACCGCATTTGCGTTTTCATTAGGCAACGAACTCACCACCTCTCAATGTCAAGTCCATCCAATGCTCACTTTCCTTGTAGGTGTGTTTGCACTTCTCCACAAGCATGAAGTTTTTCAGGTGCATATCACCAAGGTCAAGGTTCACAACAACCATGGAACCCGCCCTGACACGGTTATCACCGATTGCTTTGGTGATTTTCAGGCTGCGGGTTTTCTTGTTGTACAGTGAAAGAAGGGCATCAGCTTTTGCCTGACCGTTTTCACCTTTTGACAGGGTATCAAAGTATTGCAGAATACCCCACTGGTTAATATTTGAACCGTCCTGTGCAATGTAGACTTCACGTTTTCCTGTATCTTCATTGTCATAGGTCAGTTTGATTCTGTTATAGGTATTGTCATCAATGGATGAAGAATAATCAAAGTTCTGACCTGTTTCTTCATCAATCATCAAATACCCTGAACTACTGTCACCCACATACATATCACCAAGGAATTTCAACGTCAGCTTGCCAAAGTCATCATATAAGATGTACATATTTCCCAAGTTAGTCAGTTCCAAGTCAAGGGCATTTTCAATCATTTCAAACAGGGAAGTGTTTTCTTCCACCCTTGAAGCAATGGGGTAATTGGTCTTTGCCAATGTTCCAACATTCAGTGAATAATCTGTTGCAAGGCTTGTGACAATTCCTGATGCAGTGGTGTTTTCAAAAATCTTTGTATCTTTGTTCTGTAAATACCGCAACTGGTCATAGGCGGTGACGGTGATAACCTCTTTGTTGCGGGTTCGTGCCTGTTTGAACACGAACCCCAAAAAAACCTTGTCACCGTCAACCTTTAACCTGACCGGACTGCCTTCTGAAAAATCAAGAATATCATCCTTCATAACCTTGAAGGTCAGTTTTCCGGGGGTGCTTCTGCGTTCTGTTGACCATTCAATTCCTTCCTGAACAGCGGGCATATATACCTTTGTTCCGGCTGTATTTCCAATCAGCAGTTCAATATTCATAATCACACCCCTTTCTATGCTGCCGGGATAGTCAAAACCTGTCCCGGATAAATCAAGTTAGGGTTGCCACCAATGACACCCTTGTTTGCGTTGTAAATCGTTGTATACTTTGAACCGTTGCCATAGAATTTCTTGGCAATGTTCCATAAGCAGTCACCCCTTACCACCGTATAGGTTTGTGCTACGGGCGGTGTAGGTGCTGCGAGTGAAGGTTGTCTGACTGGTTCAGGTGCAGCTTTTGGTTTGGATGCGGTGATATTGACCTTGACGGTCTTTGTACCGTAATCTTTCCATTGTTTCAGCTTAACCTTGACCTTCAAATCAAAGCCTTCTTCTGCATCCTCGGTGATTTTGTAATCTTCCAAAGCCACCTTGATGTTTGTGTTAAAAAATGCCCTTCCATTAGGTGCTTGTCTGCACACAATAAACTGGAAAGGCTGTTGACTGGTTTTCAGTTTTTCAAAGTAGTCCAAGAAATAGGTTGCTGCTCTGAACCCTGATGAATTGGTGTACTTTGCATAAGGCTGTTTGACCTGTGGTATTTCACATTCAAATTCAACATCTGTCAGTTCTGCCTTTTTCAGAATGTTGATTTCACCTTCATTTATCAGTTTCACCGTATCATTTCCATTGTTCACCTTGATGGTGAGTTTGGAAGGGGTAACAGGCAGTAAACATCTGTCAAGAAAAAAATCATATCCGGCTTTTGTCATTAGTCATGCACTCCTTCCGTAATAATATCAACCGCTTCATTCACTGCATCTGTCAGACCACTGACAACACCATCCAAGTCCATACCACCTGAAACATTGTTATTGTTGGTCTGTTCAATCGTGATTTCTGCTGTTGTAAATCTGTTCACTGCTTCCTGTTCTGCAATATCACGCAAATACTTCAAATCTTCTTCTGTTATATCCATGCTGTCCTTGATTGCACTGGTATCACCCGCAATGTCACTGACACCGCTACCAAGACCGCTTGTGTCTATGGCATTGGAAAAACCTGATGTGTAATCACTGACGTTTGGTATATTAGTACCGCCAAGTGCATCTGTAAGGCTGAAATTGCTTACTGCATCAGCCACACCATCACCCCAAGCAGCACCTGAATTGAATGCATCAGAATCCCAACCATCTTGAAATGTATCAAAGGTTGACATTCCTTCACTGAACGCATCACTGATTGACTGGTATTCTTCCTTGTTCGCTGCTGCTTCCGCTGACTTTGCAGCATAGTCATCTGCTGCACTGGTAATACCTGAATAGTCAAATTCTACGAATGGCAGCTTGTTCAGGGCTGCACATATTCCTTCAATGACTGACAGACCAGTTGAAAGCAAATCATAAAACCAAGACTGAATACTGCAAATTGCATTGTGAAATGCAGTCATCATATTTGAGCCAAGGGCTGCAATAGCGTTACCAATTCCAAGGGCAATGTTTGCCACGGTAAGACCCAAGTTCTTAAAGAACTGAATCACCACATTCACACCGCCTGTGATAACACCAAAGCCTGAATTGGCAATACCTGTCATTTTTGCAATTGCTGAACATACCGCAAAGATAATTGCTATCAGGGCAATAATCAGCATGATAATCCAAACGATAGGACACGCATACAATGCACCGTTATAGCCCATCTGTGCAGCGGTTGCTGCCATTGTTGAACCTGTAAGTGCTGCGGTTATGCCAATCTTTGCTGACATAGCCAATGTGTGAATCATGGATGCTGCTGCACTTGCTATTTCAATAGCTTTTACAATTCCAAGATACGCTGCATAAACCGCTAACGCACCAATGACCCCATAAATAATAGGGCTGATGACTGACCAGTTTTCAGCAATAAAACCCCCAACTGTGCCAATCAGGTCAAAGATATTCAGCACAATACCCGCAAGGGTTGCCATTGCTTCAATCGCACCATTCACAAAGGACTGGAATGCTTCACTGTTTGCTATTTCATTCAACCTTTGAAGTACAGGCTGAAATGCCATAACAGCGGTATTCTGCATTGACTGCCAAATTTGTCCCCAAGTCATAGGCATCTGTGAAAAGTTCGCATTGATTTCATCAGTGGCAGAAAAGATTGCAGCCTTCACAATGTCGGCTGTCAATTCACCTTCACTTGCCATTTCTCTGATTTCACCAATAGGAACTTGCAGATAATCAGCAATATTCTGAATCAGGTTAGGGGCTTGTTCAAAAATACTGTTCAGTTCGTCACCACGTAACACCCCTGAACCAAGACCCTGTGACAACTGCAACATTGCATTGGATGCTTCCTGTGTGGATGCTCCGGCAATCGTCATCTGTTTTTGTACCAAATCAGCAAACGCAACAACTTCTGCTGAACTGCTGAACGCATCTTTTGCATTGTTTCCAAACCGGGCAACCACACTTGCCATGTCACTGAATGAACCACGTGCATCCTGTGCTGCTGCATATACCATATTGGTCAATTCCTCTGTGGATTGCAGACCGTCATTCATCATATTCAGGCGGGAAGTGGTCTGAACAAGTTCATCTGATATGTTCAACGCTTTGCCAACGCTTTGAATGCTTACATAAGCAGCAACTGCACCTTTGATTGTGTTCATCAGACTGTCAGCCTGACCAACACCGTCCTGAATCTCCTGATTGAATCTTCCCTGTTCATCAGTGTTATCCCTGATATATCTTTCTGTGTTGCTGATATTTTGGGAAAGGTTCAGGTAAGCAGTATTGATGTCTGAAACATCAGCACGTTCCATTGCTGCATTCAGTTCATTCTGCTGACCAATTAAGGACTGCAACTGACCCCTTAACTGTTCCAGTTCCGCATTTGCTGTGTCACTGTTCATGTTGACAGGGTTGTTTTCAATCTGCTGCATCCGCTGCTGTACCATCTGCAACCGCTGACCAAGACTGTTGATGTCCTGAATGGCTGCATCCGGTAAAATATCAAGACCGCTTGCGGTCTGTTCTATGCTTGCCTGTGTTTGGTTCAAAGTGTTCAACATACCATTGGCACTCTGAACTTCTTGTTGAAATCTTTCATACCCGGTTGTATTAAATACTTCCAACCCATCAGATTCCCACTGTACCGGGACTGTGACAGGTTCAGGCGGTGCGTTTGGCTGCACCTCTAAGGGTACGGTTTCCGGGTTCTCAACAAGCGGGTCAGGCAAGATAGGGTTCACATCCATATTGATGACCTGTCCTGATGTGTCACCAACCGTTGCCGGGGCAATATCAGGTGCGGTCTGACGTTCCATTGCTGCATTCAGTTCATCAAGGGCAATAGTTGCCTGATTCAGTTCGTTTCGCATTCCTTCAATGCCTGATGTATCAATATCAGCATTCATTGCTGACTGCATATCATCCATTGTGGAAACTGCCATATTTGCAGCATTGATGATTCCATACAGGACACTTGTGAAATTATCCTGTAATTCAATACCTGTCTGAATGGATGCCACCGCTATCACCTACCTTTCTTTTTTGCTTTGCTTTCCGCTTTCTTCTTTTCCTTCTTGTCATTTTCTGCCTTGATTTTAATGGCAGCAATCACAAAGGCTTTTTCCTGTTCATCCATATTCAGAAATACAGATGGTAAAATGTGAAGTTTATGAAGGGCATAGTAAGCATAGTTTGCTTCCGCATCCCCTTCTTCAATTAGTTTTTTGCTTCATCCACCTTTTCATCAAAAGTCTTTGTGAAACCCTGAAACTTCTGCATCCAAACTGAAAAGTCCTGATACTCACCCGCATTGTCAACCATTGCATAAAGCAAATCTTCCGGGGTCATAACACCATAGGAATCCTGTAATTCCTTGTCATACAGGTCAGGTGTGACAGTAGATGCAACAATCATCTTTGCAATGTACTGTGAAGTGTTCAATTTAGGTCTGTATAGGTTAGGCTTGCCAGTGATAGGAACATCAATGGTGCAGCTTTCACGCAATGCTTCATTTTCCTTGGATGTCAGTGGTTTGAACTCCCAGTCAAGCGGGTTACCATTTTCATCCATCAGGGTATCAGTAGGTGCATGAAATTCATTCTTTCTTTCAACCTTATTGGCTTTCATAAATCTGCTAAATTTTGACATTTTTGTTTTCTCCCTTTCTGTTATTCAATCAATATAAAAAACCCCTTATATGACTTTATATAAAAGCCACACAAGGGGGGGGTTCTGTTCAGTTGTTAGTTGGTCAAGAAGCCTGTGAGATTGGCAAATGCTTCCGGCATTGAGAAATCTTCAAAAGTTCCTTCAATTTCTTCATCCAAGTATTCACCATCTGCATCAAACTTTGCAAGGACACCACCATCGGTGTTGCAGTCATAGAAAATCATGGTCTGTCTGCCCGCTGCACTGGTAGGGTCATCATTAGTAATCTGCATTTCAAAATACACATCTTCACCAGTGTTCTTATACTCAATAAGTGCCTGACGCATAATAGACTGGTTATAGTGTGCAGTACCTGAAAAAGTACCTTCCATACCAACTGACTTATTGCCCGCCATGATTGCACCAAGGCGGGGAACTTTGACCTTGTTCTTGTCAACTTTCACTTCCATATCAATCATCTGCATGAAGTTGTATCTGCGTGTTCCAATGGTGATGAAACATTCAGCCAACTTTGCAGCAATCGTATCACGTGCTTTCATTGTAACATTCTGCATTCTTTTTCACCCCTTCCTTACGCAACCGTAACTGTCATATAAAGTTTATCCATAGCATTCACAACCGTGATTGCATTGGTCACAACAACTGATTTCTTGGTGTCACCCTGTGCAATGGAAACATCAGAATCAGCAAAATCTTCAATAGCACCAAGTTCCTGTAACTGCTGACGTAACTTCACAAGGTCAGACCAAAGTGAAGTTCTGCCCGCTGCATTGTTAGGTACAACACCAAGGTACTTAGTATTGAAAAGGACTGCATCATCATTTGCCAACTGGTCAATGACCCTGATGGTCTGATTGTCCTTGAAGATGTCACCTTCCGTGTCAGTAGTGGTCACCATAGTGTTGATGTCCTCTAACACTCTGATGTCACCATTGACCTTGTGAAGTGTAAATTCACCCGCCTTGATAGCAGCTTCAAGCTGTGACTGTGTGAAGTCTGCTTCAACTGTGAATGAACCATCATATTTCTTGTTCTGACAGGACTTGTTGACCTCACAACCACATTCTGCACCGGTTACCCAGTACACAAGTGCTGCTTCACTCCATCCTTCATCAGTAACATTATTCTTCACACCGATAACACCCATATAGTCAGCAGCCATATTGTGAACTACCAACTGGAACTTGATACCCATATCATCACGCAAACGCTTGTTGAATGCTGCATACAACTTCTTTGTGGTGTCATCTGTGACAACAACACCCATTGCATTGTAAGTGTAGGATTCAATCAAGTTCAGATATGCGGAATGTGCTGAACCGTCAACAGTTCCATTTGTACCACCTGACAGCGGTGTTCCGGCTGTTTCTGCAAGGACTGCATCAGTCTTGAATGTTACATAGTCATTTGCAACAAGGTCTGCTGCCTTTGCAACAGTCTGTGCATCCACCTTGACAGTTCCAAGATAGGTTGTAACATCAAATTTCTTTGCATCATCCACATTTGCCTGAATGACAATCTTAATGTCATTACCACGTACACCACCATACAGTGCAGTTGCAAAGGTGTTTGCTGCTTTTGTGCCACCACCATTCAGGCGGTATGCATACAGGGTCTTTGCACCCATAAATAAATCAACAAGACCACGCATTTTTTCATGGTCAAAGGAATAACCAAAAATCTTCTGACTGTTCTTTTGAAAGTCAGCATTGGTCACTTCAAAAATTTCCCCTTCTTTGCCCCAGTCAAGTTCAAGGGGCATGGTGCAGATACCTCTATCAGACAGTGCAGCGGATGCATTTGCAGCCGATACAAAGTTGATGTATGCACCGGGAAGAACTTTGTTCTGTGTGGTAAAACCACCGCCACCTAAAGCCATTTATTTCACCATTCCTTTCTTATAATCTTCAATCATTTTGTCAACTTGTTCCAAGGTGTACTTTTCACCGTCATCCAGTAGGGCATCCACCAAGTCCCTGTTTTCACGGTACTTTGCAGCAGCAAGCACCTGTTCTTTGCTAAACTTTGGTTCAGTCTGTTCAACTGCCTGTTCAGCTTTGGTTGTGGCTGTTTTTCTAACTGCCATATTCATCACCTTCCTTTGTTTGTGTGCTGATTGTCATTTCTTCCATTGGTGTGTTATCTTCTACCCGGTAAACAAAGCAGTCATAATTCACAAAGAAATTCAGCACACCATCAACCACCTTGCTTTTCATCTTTGTCCCCCGGTACTTGTCACCGTTCACGGTGATGTATTCCAAGCACCAAGTCAGCCTTTCAGCAACCGCATTGCATTCTGATTGCTTGTCATCTGATTCAGGAAAATACTGAATACAGAACTGATTTTGTCTGAAATACTTCTTTCCAAGGAACAGTTCAGTGGTTGGGTTCAGGCATTGCACAAAAAAACAGGGTTCTTCTAAACCCTGTTTTATTTCTTCCATATGCGTTTCATAAACCTTGCCACCTTCAACATTAAATTCAGCATCAAGGGTGATGCTGATACCTTGAATTATTGAATTTATCAATGCATAACACCCCCAAGATACTTCCTGATTTTTGCTTCTAAAACTTTTGGTGCAATACGTTCAAGTTCCTGTTCTGATATTGTCATCATAAACTGTCCCTTGACCCATCCTTTGTGATTGGCGGTTCTATGACCGTATTCAACATAAGATGCGTATTCAACCGGGTTCACAATTTCCACAACATAGGTATCACCAAAGTGATTCACTGTCATATCTTCTGCATAACCCTTTGCGGATGCCTGACCTTTGCTTCCAGTCCATCCCCTTCTTAACGTACCGCCTTTTTTACCGGTGCTTTTGGGGTATTCACCCACCGGTGTTCTTTTGATGACCATTCTTAACAATCTTGCAGCCAATTCCTTGATGCATGATTCCACAAAAATATCAGGGTCTGCTAATTTGTTCAATTCATCAGTGAACTTTTTGAACTCACGTGAATTGAAACCGCCCATTCTTGCCATCAAGCCCAATCCTCAAATAAATCAAGAATAATTTCCTGATGTGTTGGGTAAGTTGCCGGTATACCACTGCAAGTGTAATCAGTGGTTACACCATCCTGTGCAACTGTCAGCTTTGACCCCGCTTTAATTCTGACATCAGGTGATACAAACAGTTTTGTGGTCTGTGCAACCGTTGCTGCTGATTCTGACTGAATTGCAGTTTTCAAACTCTCAAAGGACAACTTGCAAGGCTGACCGTCAATAACAATCACATCCTTGTAGCCTGTCAGCTTTGTCACTTCATCTTTTACCTTCTGATGCTCTGTGACGGTCAGCACCCCAAAATAGGTTGCTTCAATGGCTTTTCTTGCAGCCTGTTGTGCTGCCTGAATCTGCTTTACCATCTTAACCGCCTGTATGCTGAAAATTCAGCCTTTCCATAACTCAAAAGGTAATTGATGAACGTGTTCAGCCTTTGTTCAGGTGTCAAGTTCGCATCACCCACCGCAAACACGGTGTTGGTGTCCCCTGTCTGAATCTGCTTCACCGCATAATTCAAATCAAAATTTGTAAGGTCATCAGGTGCAAAGGTTTTCTTGGAAAGAAGGAACTCACCCACCGCCATATCAACAGCAATGCTTTCAAGTCCTTCCGGCACATCCGGCTGATTGGTGTCATTCTTGATTGTTTTGCGTACTTTCTCAACGCAAAAGGTCAAGGCAAATTCTTCATCTGCCTTGACCTCATAACCAAAAGACTTCAACCGTTCTTTTACTGTATCAACATCAAACATGGGCTATCACCTGACCTTCCCGGCTTAACCCCTTGAAATGATTCTTGCAATAGGTACTGCCTTGTGTTCAATGGTGTTAGTACCATCATCTACCAGTGACCAGTTCTTACCAGTGGCAAGTTCTGCATCAGTAGGGGAATTAGTTGCCTGTGATGCCTTGGTATAGGAAATACCGGCAACAGATACTGCATGACGTTTTCTTGAAATCAGGGTATCTTCACCACCGTGAAGTTTTGCATCACGTACCATTTCATAAGGCACTTTTGCACCGACATCCTCAAAACCAATAGCACCTTCACCAAGGATGTATGTGGTGTATTCAGTGTAGGAATCACCTTCTGCTACTGTCTTAACCTCTGTTGGCATAGAATCATCAATGATGACCAGTCTGCCGTTCCAAGTACCCATTTCAAGGTCACGCTCAATACCCTGTGCATCTGTATACTTTAAGTATGCAAGCAGTTTCAGGTTTTCAAGGTTAGTAGCAACCGCACTGTGACAGTAAACTAACTTGAACTTCTGCTTGTTGTCACCGCAAGCCTTCTGAATTGCAGTGTTCAGGGTTGTTGCATCCATCTTCATTGCATCAGTGGTTGCCTTTGCAGTTGCATCAGAAATATCATAGGTGTGTGCTTCAACAAAGGCTGCATTGGCAGTCTTGATTGCACCTGTACCAGTTGAACCCATCAGGAAGATACCTTTCAGGATTGCAAGAATAACATCTTGGTCAACACCGTTCCAGTAAGTGTTAATCTGATTTCTGACATTTGCCATGAAATCAACACCACCTGTCACATCATAGGAAAAATCTGCTTCCGTCCAACCGTTCATACGTCCATAAGTGAATACACCCTGTTCAAATGTGGTTGGCTTGCCCGGTGTAATGTTAGAAACACCATCATAGTTCTGTGCAGTACCGCCAAGCAGTCCAAAGTAAGGAAGGACTGCATAAACAGTACCAGTCTGTGAATTGTTCACAAAGGTGTCACGTAATCTTGCATCACCAACGATTGCACGTGATTCACGTAACTTGTTCAGTTTCACGTTGGGAACAGCAGACATATACTTTCCAAACGCTTTTTCGTTGAAACTCTTAGCATTAAATTTTGCCATTTTCGTTTTACCTCTCTTTCATCAATTAAATTTGTGCATCTGGGTTTGCTTCCATATATGCAGCCAACTGTTCATAGGTCATCTTGGAAGGGTCAACTTCCGCACCCGGTTTGACTTCACCTGATGCACCCGGCTGAAAGCCTTTGAAGGTGTTCTGATTCTGCTGCTGAACCTCATTGAACAGGAACTTGGTGTCATCCCCGCTTGTCAGCTTCTCAATCTGTTCAGCCAATCCCTTGACATTTCCTTCCTTGTCAAACTTGGCATCTTCCAGTTCAAGCAATGCTCTGACTGCTTTCAGATTCTTTGCACCCGCACTTTTCAGTGCCTTTTCAACTGCAAAATCAATCTTCAACTTGTTCATTTCAGATTCATGGGCTGCTGCTGCATCCGTATTTGCTTTCTGCAAATCTGCAATCTGCTTTGTAAGGGCTTCATTGTCACCCGTTGATGCTTTCAGTGTTTCAAGCTGCTTGTCACGGTCTTTGACCTGACCTTTCAAATCATCAACCTCTGTCTGCATATTTTTAAGTTCAGCAGATGAAACGCTTTTCGCATTTTCAATGTCATCACCGTTGATTTTGATGATTGCATCTGCCTGTTCCTTACTCAACCCTAAATCTTCTAACTGCTTTCTTGTCATAATTCTGACCATCCTTTCAATTACGTTTTTCTACGTGTTCACTCACACATGATTGTTTGGTTTGTTCGGTTATACGCTTGACAACCCGCAAAGAAAAAGCACCCTTGCGGATGCTCTACACTGCCACACTGACCCAGTGACCGGGAGATAAAAAAAGACCACCGCCTTTCTACTGAATCACTTGCCAATCTTCTGCAAGGATGTCATTAATACTTGGAACCCACATTGAATGACTACCATCTGCACATTTAATCTGCAAGTATGGGTTACACTTGAACAAATCACCTTCATTCATTCCCCATGCTTTGGCGGTCTGTAAGTTGCAAGGAATACCATTAGGGTAGCCCTTCTGATAAACTACAAACATACCTTTACCATTCCAACCAAGTCTGAAAATCTTCTTTCCTGATTTTACTGCTTCCAGTGCTTCACCAAATTTCATCACTTACACCCCCTTTCTGACCTCATATAATCGTCATATAACAATGAAAATCAATTCATTGATAACTTGTTAGGGTACTAAAAAAGCACTGTCAAATGACAGTGCTTTCAAGTAATCATGTTATTTAATTTTGATCATATATTTCATCATACACTTTTTGAAGTTTTATCCCTTCTTCATCAGGTTCATCATCATTACCAAGAATATTATCAACTATTACATCATCAATAGCATCTAAGATTTCCTGAACTGAACCACCTTGAACAAGTTTATCAATATTTTCAATATAAGGTTTCAAAATTTCAATCTGTTCATCCTTGATAATCATGCTTTCACCTTCTTTCTATCGTGTGTAGGATTGACTTGAATAACATTTCCTGTATCAGGGTTAATGCTAACCTCAACCTTTTGATTTTTAAATTTCTGACTTTTACCATTTTTTAATTCTTTCACTGGTAATATTTCAGCATCTTTATTGGTAAGTGCATCTAATACATCATCAGCAGAAACACCACTTCTTCTTTGTTCTACTGAACCAATAACCCTTGCAATGGAATGATTTGATTTTCCTGTTATTGTTATACCATTACTTGTGACAATACCAACAAGTTTTTCATCCATTTCCTTACTGATGTTCTGATATAACTTAAAATCAGCCAGTGGTGTCAATTCACCTGACTTAATTGATGATGTATATGCCTTAAATGCTTTCCAATCATCTTCATTATATTGTATCTTTGCAAATTCTTCAATAGATGGTGAGTTGTCACCAAGAACTTGCTGATATTTCACATAGTTTTTCTTTGTATCGTCTGATATGGAATCTTTTACAAATTTTTGTTTCCAGTCCTTATATTTCATATCAGCCGGGATATAGTATGTCTTACCGTCTGCACCCCTTGCAGCACGTTCACCAACTGCATCAAATTCATCATCAAAATATGGTACTGTTGTACTTCTGCACCAAGGATGAAAAGGCGGTGCATTGACCCCAACTTCCCATTTTGATATTTCAAAGTGCTTGCCATCCATTTCCTGACAGATTTCAGAAGTGTGTGAATCAAGGGTTGCCACAATTTCAAACTGTTCAACATCCAGTTCAGCAAAGCAGTCCTTTTGTGCTGCGGAACTGAAAAAGGCTTTTTCTGTCATCACCAGTTTACCCGCATTTTTCTTTGAACTGTTCATCTTCTTGGCAATGGCATCAATGGCTTTCTGTGGGTCTTTCCCAAGCATAATGTTCTGTGTCAGGGTTTGGTTCAGTTCATTCACCAACTTCTGACGGTTTCCCCATATGCGTTCGCTAAAGTTCTTACCATCAACCGCCCAAGGTTTATTGATGACCTTTGCAATCTGCTTGTCATCCAGTGTGGAAAAGTCCCAACCAACACCAACACCCTTCTGAATCTCAAAGGCGGTGTGATAATACCCTGACTTGTAGATGTTCCGCATTGCCCCATCAATGGAATCAAGCTGATTCCCAAACATAACTTCAAGGCTCTGCTGCGTTTGCAACTTCAAGGCTTCCAGTCTGCTAATGTGGAATCTTGCAGATGCGTTTTCAAGTTCCTTGACCCAAGTACCTGAAAGTGCATTTTCCTGACCATACTGAATATACTGGTTGATGTCCCATTTCAGTTCAGCAAGTTCCTTTGATGTCAGCATCCTTTTTGCTTCCTGAATGGTCACACCGTTGTTTGATGCGAACCGTCCATACCATGCTTGAATCTGACCTTCAATCTGCCTTTGTGCCTGTCTGTACTGTTTTTCAAGTTCAGCATAGCACTGAACACCCTGTTGGTGCTGTGATTCTTCTAACAGTTCAAACCGCTTTTTCCAGTAATCACTATTCTTCATCTACACCACCGCCTTGATTGCCCTGATTAGGGTCTGCCGGGTTCTGCTTCTGCTGCATCTGACCAAATGGGTCATACTGTAAAGCAGCTTCTTCCTGTTCTTTCTTTTTCTGCTTTTCCAGTCTGTCAAGTTCTGCCTGAACATCATCAACCCAAGGGTGCATACTGATAACAGTTTCATCAGATAAAAGACCTTGTGACTTGGTGCAGTTATCAATGGCTTCTGATTCATTCATCAGCATATCACGGTTGAACTCAACAGTGACTTCTTCACCTTCAAAGTCACCCTGTCCGGTATTAGCAAAGTGACAGTTGATAAACCAAAAAATATCTTCAAAGGCTGCCTGTGCTTCTGCTTCTGTATCATTGGCATCTATATCAATGTCAGAATACATTGACTGAATGTTCATCTGATTAGGATTGCCTGAAAGTCTGTCATCCTTAGCATCATACCCCATTGCATTTTCAATCAAGGCTTTCTTGAAGATTTCCACAATAGCCTTGTAGTTATCAGCATTTACTGTGATTTCAAGGGTTTCAACACCGCCCTTGGTATCACCATCATATCTGACCTTGACCGCACCATAGGTTGCCAAGTTCTTCCTGAACTCACCAAGGTTCTGACCGTCATAGTTCTTCAATACCAAGATTGTGTTCCTTGCATCTTCTTGCATATTATTTTCAAAGTCTGAAAGCATCACATTGATACCATCCTGTAAGGACTTGACCCTTTTCAGAAGTGGTATTTCCTGTTCATTGGCTTTCAGTGGAATCAAAGGAACACGTGACCAGTTGAACCCCTGAACATTGCCCTGTGCATCTGTCACGGTAACGTGTGGAACATCAGCAGTTTCATTGTTCACAATATCCGGCACAAGTTTCCCACCGTCAAGAATGAAGCGGTGAACACCATCAAGGTCATACACTTCCACCTTTTCAATCAGCTTTGGTGTTGTTCCTTCATACCCTATCACCAAATACAACCTGATGAAGAAGTCCAACATGGTGTGTTCGTTGTCCTTCCAGTATGGCTTGATTTCATATGCCGGGAATAACCTGAAAGCAAATTTCCCTTCTTCCGTGTAATACGGATATAGCCAAGCAATGCCACCATTGTATGCAGCCTTGCCCGCATTCTTCAATGTTCGCATGAACTTCTTGCTGAATACCTTGTTCAAAAGTTCAATGTACTGTTCATTTTCCCCTGAAATGACAAAAGGCTGACCGAACAGATAATTGGCTTTCTGATTGACCATTTTTGCATACTGGTTGTCAATAATGCGGTTGTTTGGTAAGTTCTCAACAACTTCAAGCTGTCCGTTCTCACCAATCATTGTCCTTTTGCGTTTCAAAATATCGTGTTCACCGTCATAGTACAGTGAACCCTTTATCTGCATTATTCTTTGGGGTGAATTTTTCCATGCAGCAATTTCCTTTTCAAGAAATTCCCGGTCAGTCATCCTTGACTTTGCCCCTTCCAGTATGAAGTTTGAAACCCTAAGTGTCAGTGAATCAACAAAGTTACTGAACAATGTTTTCACCCCTTTCTGAATAATTGAATAATCTAAATGAATGGCAGTTATACAAGCATCATAGGCGGTCACCTGTTGCAACCGCCCCGGAGTAAGTATTTTACAACCTTTGACCCATACCAAAAATCAATGTTGCTGATGCTGTGCATTCTGCCCGGTAATTTCTTAATCAAAACTAAATGCATCACCCTTGATAAGACCTTCAACCGCATAACGCATTGCATCCATCAAGTGATTGAAGTCATCTATTGGCACATTTATCTTCTTTCCTGTTTTGGTGTCAACCGCCCAAGTGTAGTTGCTGATTTCAGTGATGAAGTTCACACACCTTGGATGAACAATAATATGATACCCTTGAAGGTAATCAATACCGTTCTTGATGCTGTCCTTACCCTTGCGGGCTTTCCTGATGTGCTGCAATCCCAACAGCCGCAAGCGGTCAATACTCTTTGGTTCTGCTGAATCAGCAGTGATTTTTTCCTTGGTGTAACCCAACTGCTGCACTTCTTCCGCAATGGCTTCATTACTCATGCCGGGTTTGTACATTTCATCAAACACCCAAATGGTCTTGCTTGATTCATCAATCAAACCACAAAACAGTGCAGAAGGGTCATTTGTATAACCAAAGTCAAGACCAAACACTGACTTGATGCCCTGAATCTTCTTGACTTCATCAATACTGAATGCCTTTTCTTCCCAGTTCTCATATACAAGACCGTCAACAATACCCCAGTCACCAAGTCCGGCAACCTTATAACGTCTTGGGTTCTGTTTTCGCATGGTTTCAAACACTTTCAAGTCAGCCTTATCCAACCATTCATTGCATTTATAGTTGGTGGTCATTGCAAGTGTTTCATCATCCGGGTTGTCAAAGAATCGTTTCTTTATCCAGTGGTGTTCATTCCAAGGGTTCAGTATCAGTGTAATTTGCTTGAACAGGTTTGAACCTTCTGGGATAGCACCACGGATTGATTCATCAAGCATGTTGAAATCATCTTCTGAACTAATTTCATATGCTTCTTCAATCCACATCCAACATAACACACCTTTGTCAGTGGTTATTGATGTGACTTTCAGCGGGTCATCAAGTCCCCTGAAATAAATCTTCTGACCTGTGGGCTTGTATGTCATTTCAAGCGGTGATTCCTTCACTTCCCAGTGAGCATCAACACCAAGGCGGTGAATAGCCCATTTCAGTTCAGTGAAACAGGAATCTTTCAATGTTCTGAATGTCTTTCTGACAACAAGCAAGTTTGCATCAGGGTACTTCATCATATTGGTGATATACCACAATGCGGTTGTCTTGGACTTCTTGGATGCACGTGAACCTTTGCACACCCTATATCTGCCCTTCCACCGCCAAAATGAACCGTACCCCTTACCAACTACATCAGGAAGTTTGACTTGCTTCTTTGTGGCAGCAGTCTTTGACTTGTAATCTTCCGGGTAAAGAATGAACTTCTGATACCCAAACACATATTGTGAAGATACGGTTTTTGTCATAAGCAATCACCGCCTAATCTTCCAGGTCATCTTCACCTGATATAACAACAGGGATTGCAACATTGACATCAATCTTGTCATTCCACATACCCAAATGTTTACCCAACAATTCCAGTGCTTTCAGCTTGGAAGAAATCTTGACTTCTCTTTCTACACTGTCACCGTTCATGGAACTTGATTCTTTATACTTCACCGATTCAATACAGGAAAGGTCATCATCCGTTGCATCAGGTCTGATTCTTCCTTCTTCATCAACAATATCAGTCATCTTCACAAATGCAATCTTGGCAAGTTCCAAAACAATCCTGTCCTGATTGATGCCTGTTCTTTTTGACCGTTCAGCCATCTTTTCAGCGATTGCCTGTTGAATACTAAGTTTCGCTAAGTTTTGACATCCCTGTTCGTTGGCTGTTTTTGCTGAATATCCCGCACGAATAGCAGCTTGTGTTGCGTTCAGGTCAATCAGGTATTCATCAACAAAACGCTGCTGCTTTTCAGTTAATTTTGCCATCCGGCAACACCTTCCTTTCATTTTTTCACTAAAAACCCCCTTGAAAACATACGAAAACCGCACATTCTTCAAGGGGTCTGAATTACAGAAAAAATGAGATTATAAAAATCATAAGATTTTTATAACCCCACTATATCAAGCATATTATAAAACAATGTATACAATAAACACAATAACAACTATTGTATGAAAGTGTATGTTTTATGTCAGATATTTCAAATCAGGGTACATTTTTTCAAAGGCTTTCAGTGCTTTTTTGTGTAAGTCCCGCACATACTGGTATGACATACCCATTTCATCAGCAGCAACCTTCACTGTTTTGAACTGCACATATACCTTGAATAACACCTTGATGTAATGATTCACATTCAGTGCCTGAATCTGTTTAGTGACCTGATGCTTGATGTCAACAAATTCATCTATTTCCCTGTTGATTTCATCATTCAGGTCAACATACTTGCAGATTTTATTTTCCTGTGCATTCTTTGGACTGGTCTGCACCCTGTCCTTGGAATAATCTATTGCCCCGGTACTGGTTGCCTGTATCATCAAATCATTCAGTTCTTCCATTTTCTGATTTATCTTGGTATCAATCACTTCTAACTGCTCTAAATACTGCTTTGCAGATAAACTTTTCATATCTTCACCTTTCCTTTCTGACATGGTAGCGGTTGAAGGTATCGGTTGGTATCGGTTAGGTAGCACTTGAAAATATCTAACCGCTACCTACTCAACCCCCGCACAAAATAAGGGTTTTCATCTTTCAAGGTAGCGGGTAGCGGTTGACCTCTATATATTTTATTTTTTTCAATTATGTATATAAGTCATAATATATTTTTTTAAAAGTAAATATATAAAGAATTGAATTTTAACCGCTACCAACCGCTACCGCCTTATTTTATCAGCATTTCAACCGCTACCTTTAACCGCTACCAACTGCTACCAACCGCTACAACTTAATATTATTCAAGCGTATTTCTACAAAATTACCACTTTCATTTGCAATAAAAACATCACCGTTACTTGTAACAGACAACAACTCTGCGTTTCCTATGTCTGTCAAACCAATTGCAATAATTGGTAATGTAAATTCAGAACCATCATCTTCTTCATATACTGCTGTAAAATTGCTTACAGGAATTAGTTGAACAATTTTTTTCATCTATACACTTCATATTATTTGTACTCCCTTCCTGTTTTGGTGTCCCTTATCTGCACACGCTCAACCAGTTCAAACCCCGCTGCCTGGATGATGTACTTCAATACCTTAATCAAATCATAGGCACGTTTGTCTGCATCCGTCTGTTCCCTGTTCACCTCACCAATAGCAACTGATGCTGTTGGGTCAGCATAACCTTCAATATTCTTTCCACCTTTCACTTTGTCACCTGTCCTTTCACAACTTCTAACCAATAACCATTTTGACCATCTTTTTCATACAGGAAATCAGTTTCAATTCCCTTCCTTGAAAGTTCAGTCATAAGTTCAATGACCATTGATTTTGCAACTTCTTCACAAGGGCAACCCTTACACATTGCCCGGTCACTGCACATCACATTGTCACTATATTTGCAACTCATACCATCACCATCCTTCAATAATGCCCTGTTCAAACATTGCCTTGAACATTGCTTCAAATATCACAACCGGGATGGAATTACCCGCCTGATGATATAGAGTTCTGTTCATCTTTCCATGCTCAACCTGACAGGTTGATTCTGCTGCATAGAAATCATCATCTGAATACCCCTGTAACCGCCAACACTCCAGTTCTGTCAGGTATCTGTATTTTCCACCGCCAAGGTCAATGACCTGTGCCGGGGTTCTGTCCTGTCTTGTGGTGATGGTGTTTGCATATTCATCAATGACGGTTGCCCGCCTGATTCCTTTTTTACCAATGGCATTGTATACACTTGGTTGTGTAACCATATAACAATCAGGAACATCACCACTTTCAAGGAATGTTTTGATGTTCACTATTGGTTTAGTCTGCATCAGGTCAAAATTGAATTGTTCATCACCAAGCACTGACACGGTAAAAACCCTTTCCCTTGCCTGTGGCAGTCCGTAATTCCTTGCATCCAGTATTTTGTGATTGTTGGTATATCCCAACTTTTCCATATAGGAAAGATAACGGTTGAAGTTATGAACCATGTGCTTTGACAGAACATTCTTCACATTCTCCCAAATCACAACCTTTGGTTTCCATTCACCCATCTGTTCAATAATATGAACTGTTTCCCACATCAGGCTTGACCTTGTTCCTGAACCTTCATTTGCACCTTTCCCTTTGTTGATTCTTCCACCTTCTGCGGTTGCCTTGCCCTGATGTCCGGCAATGGAAAAGTCCTGACAAGGTGAACCATGAACTAAAATGTCAGGCTTCAAATTCCATCCCACAACCGTCTGCGGTGAATATTCATGTTCAGCAGCAAACATTGCATTGTATGACCTGACTGCTTTTTCATCTATTTCCACATAATCAATGGACTTTACATGAACACCAATGTTCCGCAACCCGCACCTCGGTGAACCTATTCCACCAAACAATTCAAGAATTTGTATTTTTTCCATATCTATCACAACCTAACAACTGCCACCGTCAGCACCATGAAATGCACCAACAGGGTATTTCCAATCATTTGTATAAATATCATCAACTTCAAATTTGCCTGTCAGGATGCTTTTGATTGCAGCTTCATCATCCCAACTGACACATGATTCCGCATTCCCAACAAAGTCTTTCAGGCACTTCTTGTTGTCAAGGGTGAACCCAAGCACTTCTTCATCATGTTCCAGTTCTGCAAATTCATCAGGAAACAGTTCTTTGAACCCGGCAAACAGGCGGGGTGTTGAGAAGATGCACATTGCACAACTGCATCTGTTCCAACCTATCCTGTAACAAGGGTGTGGGGTTATATGATGCCTTTTCAAAAGTTCCCATACATCTTTTTCAGAATAGTCAATTACTGCCCGCCACTGATGAACAGTTCTGTGTGACCTTGCTTCTGCATTGGTGCGGTGAATCTCAATTTCATTGTATTTTGACCGTCCGGCTGATTCACCCCTTCTTTCCCCTGAAACAATCAGAATCTTCTTGTCAGCTTTGGTCTGTTCAAGATTACTGGTCACGCTGTCCTGAACTGCTGCCTTCAATGAACCTGAACACCACCGCCCCTGATGTGTTCCACCCTTGGCGGGGAACTTCTGCCTTTTACCACCCAAGGCTTCCAGTTCACCAAGTCTGTCAAGATTGCTGACAACCGTATCAGCAACACATATTTTCAGATATGCGGAACACCACCTTCTTGACAGGTCAGCGGTCTTTGCCGGAAATTTCCACCTGTAACCATATTGTTTCAACAGTTCTTCCATTTCTTCTGTTGCCTGTTCTTTCAGTTCCTTACATTTCAGGTAATTGGCTGATGGTTTGCACTGCATTACTTCCCCAGTGTCAGGGTCAATCCATTCAATAGGTTCTGATGCACCTATGCGGTACAATTCACCAAAGAAACCATTCACCCGGTATGAAACACGTAGCTTCACACCTTCTGCATCTGCCAGTGCTTTCACATAGTTTTGAGTACACTGCCAGTCCATTCTTCTTGACGGATGCCCGCCATCAATATCGTGATGCCAAAATTCAATTTTTTCCTTTGGTACACCAAGTTCAAGAAGTTTCAGATAACAGGCAACTGAATCTTTACCGCCTGAAATCAGCACCACAATCAAATCATAATCTTCCAGTGGCAGTAGTTCCGGCAGATAAATCTTCTTGAAATGCTCTGAATCTGTTCTTCCGTCAACCCTTGGTTTGATTCTGACACCCTGACCATATACAGGTGTATCAGGTACACCAAGTATAACCGGTGTGTTTGGTGTACAGTCTGCATCCCTTATAAATTCCACCTTTGTCACATCCTTTCTGTTAAGTAGTCTTAACTTTTAGATTAAAAAATTTTCCTTCACAAATACCTTGCAGTTGCGGTTGTTTATCTTGCGTTGAACCACACTGAACCCTAACCGCTTGTTTATCTGTTTGCTGAACACTATGTTTGACATAGGATTCATATTGTTATCATTGCAAAAAATCTGATACCGCTTAAATACGTCACTGGTCATCTGATTTTCAATAGCACCAACACCAACTTCTGCAATAAATGCCACAATAGGGTTGTTTTCAGTTTCATATTCATCCAACTGCTTCTGAACCTGTTCAGACTTGGTGAACTCCTGATTTTCAAGAATACGCTTCAACCCTTGAATCCCCAACTGTATCAGATATTCAATAGATTCCTGTTGTATCAACTCATACTTGATATATGGGTTATAGTCAGGGTCATCCTTGCTGAATGTTGCATTGAATGGGATGATGACTAATCTTCTAAGCACCGCCCCGGTCTTGTCCTTCATTCTTGGAATGTCATTGGCAGCAAATAACAGTTTGATGTATGGGTTGAACTCAAATGGGTCTTGTCCCTTGCGTTCTGCCTTGATACGGTTACCTGTTACAATCTTCTTGAAGATGCTGACCTGTGACCCCTGAAGGAAGTCATCACCAATATCATCACCAATGTTTGCCAGTTTTCCGAACATCATTGAAGTATTAAACCTGTCACCCAGTTCTTTCAGGTCAAGGGCTGAAATGTTTTCATCACCCAAGATGCGGTTCAGCACATCCAAGAAGGTACTTTTTCCGTTAGACTTGTCCCCGGTCAGGATGAAAGCCTTTCCCAGTTCATTCCTTCTGTAAAAGCAATAACCAATGCATTCTTCTAACAACTTCCTGATGACTTCATCACCACACGCTAACTTGTTCAGTGTTTTGTCTGCCAGTTCATTGTATGCACCCGGCACATAGTTCCAAGGAATCTTGTTGGTGATGACCATTTCCGTACTGAATGGCAGCAATTCCATTGTGACAATATCCAATACACCATTGTTGAAAGCAATGTACCGGGCATCTGCATCATTCTTTCTGTCAGTGATAAGTTCCATATAATCAAGAACTTCCCGCCTTTGTGCTTTCTTCAAGTTTGGGATATACTGAATCATTTCTGTTTCAATCTGCTTGTACCCATTGGTATAGATTCCATCCTGAAAGATATGCAACTGGTCATGTATTCTGACAATATGTGCCTGATTCTTCATATAGGTTGCGAACTTATCAAACAGGAAGGTTGAACCCATGAAGAACACTGGTTTCTGAAATGCTTCATCACGCAAGATGACATCCAGTTCTTCATCTGACAATGGCTGTTTGAATACAAACCTGTTCAAGATTCTAATTGCATCCCTTGTTTCATCCACACTGAAATCATTAGCGGTCAGGGTCAGGATATAGGTGAACAGTGCATCATTGCGACCATCCCCCGCATCCATGTGCAGAAAGTCCACATCTGCCTTGACCGGGAACATCCACTTTGGAAGTCCCTGATAACTGCCACCTTCTTCAATATCCCATTCACAAAATCGTTCTTCACCATCAATCTTGATGATTTCATAGGAAGTACGTGAACCGCACTTGATGTCAGCGGTCAGACCAATGGCAAGCGGTACGTGTGTCCTGTTTCTTGTGACATTGGAATTTTTGAAAAGGAAATGTCTGCCCCTTGTGGTCTGATATACCTTGCAATCAAGCTGCATTTCTTCCACAATGTTCATCATAATTTCAGACTGTTCAGTATCATCAATATCAATCAGAATGGTATCATCAGCAAGCACCCCGGCAAAACCATCAAGGTCTTTGACTTCTTCATAACTTTTGAACTTGCTTTTTCCTTTAAAGGGTTCAATGGCTGCTTTTCCTTTGGACTTGATATATCCCTTGTAAAGCTGCTGCATACCTTTTCACCTACCTTTGACTGATAAATTCTAACACCTTATCATACTTTGCTTTGTTCCGCATATTCTGATTGAACTGTGTCAGGTGGTCTTGTGCAGACCTCTTTGCACTGCTTACTTTTTCACGCTGAACCTTCAAAAGTTCAGCATAATATTCATAGGGTTTAGTTTTCTTTCTGTACTGGTCACGCATATAGGTGTATTTTGCAACACCCGCTTCAAACTCATGAACCTTGTCCTTGTAGTCTGCATGAAGGTTTGCGTGTGCCTTCTGCTCTGCTTCATATCTTGCCAACCACTGCTTGCAGTAATCAGCAATGACCTGTTCCTTTTCAGGTTCAACGCTTGACCATATCACCTTAATCAGTTTCTTGATTTTGGTGACCGTCTGATTCTCCATGAACTGCTGCACATCAACAGTCATTTCCCCTTTTCCACTACCTGTGAAATACTTGATTCCTAAAATGCGGGGTTCAAAATCTGATAAATATATCATTCATTTCCTTCCTTTCCCGGTACTATACTGCAATACCAAACTGTTTCAATCTTTTCTTTGCCTGTTCTATGTACCACTGCTTGTCAAGCTGTGCCGGAATCTTCACACCATTCACATCATCATTGTAGATGAAGCACTGGTCAGGGGTACTTCCAAACTTTTCAGGCTTCCCCCTTGAACCGCCACATTTCAGGATTCTTCCATCATCTTCTGACTTGGAAGCAAACACCCTGTATGACTTGTATGTGTATCTGACAGTTTCATCAAATACCACCTTGGTCTTTGCTGCCCCGGTGCGATACTTCATCACCTTCCCGGTCTTTGCATTGGTCATGTATTCCGTGTGACTTCTGCCATGCTCATGTTCAACATGACTGTACTTATCAGATAACTTCACAATCTTCTGATACTGAATCAGGTCATCACATTCCCTGATGGTCTGTTCCACTGGTATCTTCTTCACCATATAATCAACCAATGCTTTGTTCAGGATAGGAAGGTCATTGTCAGTGCTTGACAGTTCTTTCAGGTATGCACCAATTCTTTCCACACCACCATCAGCATCAATCCAAAGATAGTTGTTCACATCTTTCTGATAGATTTCACTGATGTTATCCAGTTCAAGCAGAATGTCACATCTGTCTGTGCTGACCCTTGATTCCCATTCCCAACAAATATCATCCACCATATCAAAGGCTTCCTGTGTGTCAGGTACAAGGATGATAAGACCGTCTGTGTTGGACTGAATCAGTTCAAAGCCCGGTATCACTTCAAGATGTTCAATTAGGTCAAGCAGCAGCAACTGACCGTTGATGCACATGATGTTGTTGTTCCTTGGGTCATATGCCGGATTGGTTGCATCCTTCATACCACCTGACAGGGCATTCAGCATCTTCTTATATGGCAACTGTGCTTTCTTCAACCGCTTTGCTTCTGCCTTATTTCCGGCTTTGGCTGCTGCTATCTGCTGCCTTTTCAGTGCCTTTCTTGTCATGTATACGTTGTAATAGTTATCATTAGTTGCAGCCCTTGTCACATATCCATGTGCAAGTAAGAATGAAGGGTAATAGTTATTCACATCAACGTGAAGAATCTGTCCCTTGCGGTGAATCGGTGTGGCTGATGCACCATGTAACCCACCAAAACCGAACGTGTGCGGGATGCCACCAACTTCTACTTCCAATGACTGACTGTAAAAGTCCTTTTTCAACCAATAATCATCACCGCTTCTGTTCTGCTTCAATCGTTCCTTCATTTCATCCCGGCGGTCTGCAAACCAGTCCTGAACGAACTTATATTTTTTCAGTCTAAGACAAGAAAGGAACTCATAATCAAATTCATCATTGTATTCCTGTTTTCTGCATCCTAAGACCTTGGCAGTGATTCTTGCTTCTGAATCACCTATATTTGACAGGCTGACCATATCCGGGAAAGCCTGAATGATTCCATATACTGCATTAAATTCATCTATTTTTTCAAGGAATACCTTAACTGTTTCTTCCACATCATGCCGACAGTATTTGACTGTTTCAGCAATTTCCAAAGTGTTCAGTTTTCTGTCTATATTAAAAGGAACATCGGTTTCTTTGATGTTGTCACCAAGAAACGCTTCCATTGTTTTCAATCCAACAGGCGGGTTTGGCATCACATCATAGTTGGTCATTTTTATTCTGTTGAACGCTGATGAATACTGCCAACCTTCCTTTCCTTCCACAATTATCCAGTCATTGATTCTTTTGGGGTCAAGTCCTAACAGGATGCCTTTGAAAATATACTGGTCATAGTGCCTGTTATTAAAACCTACCCAAATTTCATTGATATTTGCTTCATATAAGGCTTTTAATTCATCAGGGTTATTTATTATCACGTATTCTTTTTGCTTGGTCACATCAATGAATACTGCAAGCCAGTCATGCTTGAATACCTCAAAATCATAGAAAATCATAATCTTTCACCCTTTTTCAAAAATAGCGGTTGGGGGGGGGTGCTTTGCACCAATCACCCAACCGCTAATATTATTTTAGTTAAGACATCTTAACTTTGCAAACAAAAAATTTTAGTTCAGGTCATACACATCATCTTCTGTGAAGGACATAGAATTGAAGCTCTTTGCTTTCCAGTCCATTTCAATCTCAATGCTGTCCTTTACAGACTGGTAAACATCAAGAATCTGTTCTTCAAAGTCAGGGTAATTGATGAACTCAACCGGGGCATCACCTTCTGCAACCATCTTGTTGACCCAAGTGATAACTGACTTGATTGCCTGTGCATCAGTCCATTTTGGTGAACTATTACCAAGGATGACACGGTTGAAGAATAACAGTCTACCCTTGAACTCACCTTCTTTGATTTTGGCAGATACCGCAAACATCAGCTTGTCACCCGCCTTGGTTTCCTTAATCTCCATCTTGTCAATGCTGACAAAATACTTACCATCCGGCACATCCTCAAAATCTGTGTCCTTTGCGTTTTCAACGTCCTTCTGTAATGCATCCAAATCAACATTTGCTGCAAACTTACTGTAATCAATAGCCATAATATTTCACCTTTTTAACCTTTCTTTTTTATGAATTAAATGCTGCCACAATCTGAATTGCCTGTTCTTCTGTAAACCCGGCTCTGATGTGTGCATCAAATAAAACCTTATTCATCATTGCAACATTTTCCGCATCCTTCACCATGTCGGCATCAGGGCAATGACCACCGCACTTGCGGTGTTCATTTTGTTCAGTGCGTTCATTGTCTGAACCCTTTCTTTCAAACTTGTGAACGTGTACATCAGCACCGCTTTCCTTTGCTACTTCAATCAGCATCTTCAAAAATTCATCCATCTTTTTTCACCTTTTCCTTTCTTAACGTGTTCTTCTTGTTCTTCTACCAGTTGCACCAGTAGCTGCCTGTTCAGGCGGGTTCATATTTCCTTCAAGCGGTTCAGCCTTTGGATTGCCCGCCTGTGCCAGTCTTTTCACACCTTCACCAAATTCTTCCTTGGTAATGACCTTGCCACCTTCCGGTGCAACATCACCCTTGTGCTTCATAACATAGTTGTCATCCGCTTCAATGTAGAAATAGGTATCTTCTGCAAGGGTATCACTTTCAGCCTTTGCAACTCTTTCCTTGCGGGTTCTTCTTGGTGGTGTTTCCAATTCAGGTTTTGGCACTGTATCAGCAGCTTCACACGCTTCATCAAACGGAATTTCTTCACGTCCATCAGCAACCGCATCAATAGCCTTGTCACGTTCTGCCATATAATCAGCCATTTTCTGATTATTTTCTGCCACAACTTCATCATGTGTCTTGCGGGCTTTTCTGCCGGATGCTGCCGGTGTTTCCTGTTCTGTTGGTGCAGCGGGTTCTTCCTTTGCAACTGCTGCCTTTGAACCTCTGCCTTTTCTTTCCGGCTTCACATCAGTATCAGCAACTGTATGTTCCGCATCAGCTTCTGCAATTTCTTCATCAGTCTTTGCACCGTCCATGTAGTAGTAGTTTCTGATTTTATCTTCCACATACTTCAAATCATTAGGAATCCACTTGGAAGGGAACATTCCATCAGGTGATTTCAAGGTATCATTTCCGCTGTTCTGCGTTGCAAAATAGTAATTATCATTGACCACCACTGTACCAAGTACAATCATAAACAGACCTTCAACCGCAATGTACTTATCAAGGGCATTACCGATTGTCTTGATTTTGGTGTTTCCATCATTGTCAGTATCCGTATGACTGGTAAAGTACACAATCACATCATCAGGCAGTGCAGAAACTGCTTCAAGTACATCTGCATAAGGCTGCTGAATCTCATTGAATTTGTCCCAACCTTTTTCTGATACTCTGTGCATCATTGGCAGACCTAACACATACTGAAAGTCATCAACCACAATGTTCTTCTTTTTGGTGTTCTTCATTTCCTTAATGATGTCCCTACCTGTTGGGGTTTTCACAATCTCATACTTTCCACGGAAAGGAAGAATTGGTTTGTGAACTGATAAAATCTTCACTTCATCAGGGGAAAAAGATTTCATTGAATAACTTTTTCCTGTTCCCGGTTTTCCTAACACTAATACTCCAATAGCCATATTATTCATCCTCACTTTCTTCTAAACCATAAATGTCATAGTAATCTGCACCATCTTCATAATCTGCTACTTCATCCATTATTCTTCACCATCCTTGATTATAACTTTTAATTTTTTGCGTTCATTCAATGGTATTACTTCCACTGTATAGTTATTTGCAAGAAGAATACCAACTAAGTCCTGATATGCTGCACTGGTTCGACTTCCTTCAATGATGATACAACCACATTCTGCTGCACATTCCTTTTCAATATCTTTACGCATGACATCATTTTTTGCCTGAACGTCATGTATCATATACTTCAACTCCTGATTTTCAGCATACAAGATGGAATTTTCTTTCTTCAAACGATTGATTTCTTTGCGTTCATTCATTATTCTTCACTCCCTTCTTCTGTACTGCCTTCTGTTACTCTGCTTGACCATAAATCAGCATAGTGTAAAATCAAGTACAGTGGTGTTTCATGTCCCTTGACACCATAGTTTGCGGTTTCATACAGACCATCATGGTATCTGATAGCAAATTCTTCATCTTCCGTCAGGTCAATGAAAAGTGTCGCAAGTTTGATGCTGCGGGTTGCATGGTCAAGTGGTAACAGTGCCGGATTGCGTTTGAAAGGCTTTGTTTCTGATGCCTTGCCTGATTTCAGGATGTTAGGCACATACATCTGCTTCCCATAATCACCACACTTGCCAAGGTCATGCAATGCTGCTGCAATCATCACTGAATTTCTGATTTCTGCATACTTGGTCTTGCCAAGAAGTGCATAACCAATGTTTTCTGCTGCCATCATTACATTGCGGGAATGATGCACAAGACCAAATTCAGCAGCAAGGTGATTGCCACCACTGCAAGGTGCATTGAAGAAACCAATTTCTTCCATATACTGAACTAACCCTTCCATTCCTTCACGCTTGGTTTCAAGTAAGCGGTCAACCACATACTTCTTGTTATCAAGCACTTTTGCATTTTCTTCTGCCACTTTCTCAATTTCTACCTGTTCAGGCAACACCTGAACATCTTCTTTTTTCTTTGCTGCCATGTTCTTATTCTCCTTTGATTTGATTTTTATTTCCAACCGTTCACCAACCCTGATTGTGAAACCAACTGGGTGAACTGGTTTGGTTTTGACTTAATATTCAGAATCAGATTTTTGAACTTATCAAAGTCCTTGGGGTATAACACAAAGCCAATACATCCGGCTGTGTTTATCTGATTCAATTTCTGTATCTGTAATTCAGAAGGTTTACCGTTTGGTGCTTTCAGTTCTACTTCAATGCTGATGTTGTTCACAACAATGTGCATATCCGGCATACCTGATTTCAGGTATTTACTACCGCCCCACCTTTTTTCCCAGTACCCACAAAGAGGGACTGTTATTTTCTGTTGTGGTGTACCCAGTGGATAAATACCTTCTGATTCCAACCAATCCTTCAACCTTTCTTCAAAGTTTTTTTCTGCTGCCACATTGTCACCACCTATATAAATGATTCCTGACCGGGTGTAATATCAAAACGGAAATCACCATTTTTGAACACCCTTAAAAACTGCCCTTCTTTTACTGCATTGTCACCCTGATAATCTGCGGGGTTTAGATGTGATAAGATTCTATGTTCAGTTGTATTTCTTGAACAACGTTCTTCAAATGCAATCGTCCCATCATCAATGTTGACAAAAGAACAATATGAATTGGTCATGTCCCCCGAATATTTATTCTTGTTATCTCTGAATGAAGTGACCAAATATGCACCCAGTACACCGCCTTTTGCAGAAAAATGAACAAGTAAAGTACCGTTTCTTAAATCAATTTTTCTTTCATGGTCATGTGCTTTACACATTTCAATAATTGTTACATTACGCATTATTTTTACCTCTCTTTCTTTTACGCTTGCACAATCCAGTGTCCCAAGCGTGTTGAACATTTTCAGCCTGTGTGACCCATTCAAGCTGTGATGCTCTACAATCATGTTTCTTGCCTTTCTTATGGTTCACAATGTTTCTGATACCCGGTTCAGGGTTTGGAACGTGTGCCACCGCAACCAAGATGTGCAATCTGCAATTTTCACCATCCAACTTCACCCGCAAATAACCGCTTCCGTCATCATACGGTGAAAGAAGATTCCCGGTTCTGATGTTCCTGACCTGTGCCATTGTACTGACTTCATAGTTTGGGTGATTTTCAATCACTTTCCATTTCTTACCCACTTAATCACATCCCAACTGTTTATTGAACTGTTCCTGATAGTTCAGAATGTGTTCAGTGTAGTCAGTGGAATAGATGCCTTTTTCCCACAACCGGGTTGCACCATCTTCACCCATGTTATAAGCCATCAGCACCATATCAGCATCTTGATAGCGTTCAAACAGCTTTCTAAGAACAAAGCAGCCCGCCCGCATATTCTGATATGGGTCAAGGTAATCTGTGACACCAATGGTTTCTGTTATCCAGTCATGGTTGCATTGGTTAATCTGCATCAGTCCATAGTCCTTGGTACTGCTGACCACATCAGCCCTGAATGAACTTTCATGTTGAATCATTGCCATGACAAGAGGGAAGTCTATGTTGTACCCCGCACAAAGGTAAAATAGAAATTCCTGTTGTTCTTCCGGCATTGCACAATCAAGCGGTGTGAAGTCTAAATCACCCACACCCCAGTCAAGGGATATTTCCTGTGTGAAAGTTCTGTCATCATATGCCCCATATACAAGGGTTTTACTGCTTGACCGTTCAAGTGTCTGTTCTTCTGTTTTCTGCTTGTCCTTGGCGGTTATATGAGTTTTCAGGGCATATCCTGATGCACCGCCAATCAGGAAACCAACTGATGCAACAATACACCATGATGCAACTATGCGGTTTCTGAATGCCCTTCTGTTAATATTTTTTGAATAAGTCATCTGTTAAGTCCTTTCCAACCTTCAACATTTGAAGGTTACGTTCTTCTATGCTTCCCTTCACCAGTAGATAATAATAAAAGCAAGTGTTGCTTTGACCTATGCGGTGAATACGTTTCTTTGACTGTTCCCAAAGGTCACAAGACCCTTTTCCCAGTGGCAAGGTGAAATATATCATCTTGTTTGCTTTTTGAAAGTTCCCACCCATTGCCCCGGCTTGATACTGGATGAAGGTGATACTGTTATCACTTTCTTCATAGGCTGTTCTGTCATCCTCACCGCCACGAACCACTGAAACAGGTCTTTCAAGTTCTGCTGCAATTTCCTTCATTACTTCCAGTTCTGCTGTGAAGTTATAGAACACAATCAGCCTATCTTCTGTTGATTCAACCAAGTCCTTGAACGCTTCCAGTTTTTCCTTGTGGAACTGACCGCACAACTGCCTTGCATACAGCATCTTGGTCAGGGAATTGTCACCAACCAGTTCTGTATCATCAGCAAGTTGCAGATAACTGTGTTTCATAAAGTACCTGTAATCTTTGGTTGATTTCACAAAAACCATCTGTTCAATCTGTTCAGGCAAGTTCATCACTTCATTAGTTTTCATAAACACTGCACCGAACTGTGCAAGTTTCTTTTTCAGGTGTTCCACGTGCTTATAACCAACAATGACTTCCTGTTTGTAACCGTCACCGTTTTCAATCCACTGGGTATCAACATAACTGTTCCAAAAGGTTTTTTTCTCAATGTCCCACCCAAGCAACCGAACCTGCGACCATAGCTTTTCATATTTCCCGGCTGTTGGTGTGCCGGATAGCAGCACCACACTTTCAGGGTTCATTTTCAGGATGAATTTTGACCGCTTTGCATTCTCATTTGAAATCAGGCTTGATTCATCAAGCATCAGGGTGAAGTCTGTCAGTTTCAGCAGCCAATCCCTTCTGAATGCAGTTTCATAATTCACAACACCAATCAGTTCCTTTCCCTTGACCGCCAGTTCATTCCTGAAAGTGATTGCTTCACTTTTCTTCATAAGATTCAACACATGATATTCAGGATAGTATTCTTTGAAGTGCTGCACCCAGTCATCAATTTTTGATTTTTGACAGATGACAAGATTCACTTTGTTATTCAGCAAGTATAATTTTTCAGCACCCACAAAAGTCTTACCCAGTCCCATATCAAGGTAATATGCACATCTGTTGAATGTATCAGTCAAAGTCAGTGCCTGTTCCTGATGGGGCATAAACTTCAAATCAGCCATTGTCATCACCTACACTGCAACGTGTTCAATCTCTGAAAATCTGACCGCATTGATAAAGTACACCCATCTGTTTTCACTGGTCTGAATGGCATAACCCCAAGGGAACACACCCTGTTGCAATCCCTTTCTTACCGTGTTGTGATTCATATGCATCAGCTTTGCAACCACTGTCACATCCAAGGTCTGAATATAATCTTTGGATGCCATTTCAACAGTTCCCTTATGTGTACTGCTTTCAGATACTTCCTGTTCAAAGTAATCAGGGTTCAGTCCAAGTGACACTGCAATGTTCTTCTGCACTTCCTCTGATGGTGTCTGTTTGCCGGAAATGTACTGACTGATTGAACCCTTACTTTTTCCGGTCAGGCTGACAACCTTTGCCTGATTGATTCCTAACTGCTGCATAGCCATTTTCAATTTTTCACTAAAGTTCATTATGTTTCACCTATTCCTTTCTAAGTTAAGATGTCTTAACTTTTTCAGTAAAAAAAATTACTGGTATAAATTCATACGGTATACTTAACAGGTCACACGCAAGATTCATTTCAGCCTGTGTCCATGAAATCTTATTATTCAACTTTGCCGATAATGTAACCGTTGACATCAGCATTGCACTTGCAAAATTTTCCTGTGTACCATATACTTCTTTGATTTTTCCCTTTAACTTTGAATAATCAAATTCTTTTGCCACAACTATTCACCTTCTTTCATATCATCAGGGAAAGCATTATTGTTATACTGCTTTCTGACCTGTATTCTAACAACACCTGATTCCAGTTGTTTATAATCAACTTCACTGAACTTCTGACCCTTGGCTTTCACACCTTCCATGTATGCAAGGTATTCCAGTTTTGAAGGAAATTCAAGAATCTGTTCAATCCAAGCTGCAACTATTTTCTTCACATTTATCACCTTCTTTCTACAAATATGCTGCATCAGGAAGATTCACACCTGATTTGTCTTGAACCGCTGACTGGTGATAATCTAATTCACGAATGCAAGCGGTGATTACATCAAACGCACTTACCAGTTCAAGGTATCTTGTAATAAACCCAATCACCAGTGTGTTCAGTGTCATGTATTGTTTTTTGGTTAATCGTTCTAATGCTTTGATGCGTTTATCTTTTTCATTTTCTTCATCAAGACCATAACGATTTTCATTTTCAAGCAATGCAGTCATATCAACATCAGAAAACATACAAGCTGCGGTATTCCACCAAGCAATACAGGTCTGTGTGCAATCATCTTCATCACAAAATTCAATTACTTTTGTAGGCAACTCATACCACAACTTTGATTTGATTGATTCCAGTTCATTATACATATCTGCTGCCAGTATTGACAGTTCATTGATTTGTTCACTGTAAAAGTCCCAATAAATACTGTCTTTTTCATTGCCATTGTAGTCATAATCAATCAAGGCATCTAAACCTTCCATGACAGACCAAAAATCATATTTTCTAAAAAGTGCCATATCTTCCACCTTTCTGACAGGGCAATTATGCCCTATCCTTCTGCTGATTATGCCACCATTCATCAATCAAAATACTTGCCAATACAGTCTTGAACGGTTGCGGGTCATGTAATGAATAACCACCAAGTGTGAAGTTGTTTTCAGGATGTCTAATCATTGAAAGCATATCCATTTTCAATGATTCCTTCCGCTTTTCAACCCTGATTGTATGTTCATGCAGCATCTTCACAACTGTTTTATCTTCAAAGGTTCTGACTGCAATTTCAACCAAGTGATTCTTGATTTCATCAACATAACCTTCTGCAAAGATAGCAAGGTCAGTGATGTACTCATTAAATTCATCAGAATATATATTTGCTTCAATCCATATTCTCTGTGACTTTCCATCCTCTGTGTTGATTTCTAAACTTGTACCAAGGTCTGAAATCCAGTTGTTTTGATGTTCTGCTGCGGTTGCTCTGTATATCGGATAGCCCGCACGCTCTGAACTTTCTTCATCTTTCATGTAGTCATAAGGGAAAAGTTTATTTACTTCTTTCCATGCTTCTGAAATACTGTTTACCTTCATGTTCCTGTACCATCCTATTCCTTGATTTTTTGAACCGCTGCAACGGTCTTTTGAAAGTTAAGATGTCTTAACTTGTTCTTATCTTATCACCTGTCAAAAGTAATGTCAACAACTTTTTTAAGATATTTTAACTTTTTTACAAGTTTAATTGAAAATCTCTTAACTTTGCTTTATAATATAGATGAAAGGAACAAAAAGAAAGTAGGTGAAACACTATGTCAGATACGTTTGGCAAGCGGTTACAAAAGGCATTAGCTGATAAAAATATGAAACAGGTTGACCTTGCAAATGCAACAGGTTTTTCCAAAGGAAGAATCAGTCAGTGGGTGCATGACAAGCACATTCCTGATGCTGATGGTCTTAATCAGATAGCAAAGGCACTGGATGTCAGTGAAACATGGTTAATGGGTCACGATACACCAAAGCATTATGACCGGGAACAACTTGAAATGAAATATCAGGTGTGTGACCTTTTTCAGAAATGTTATGGAAAAGAAGCATACAAAGCAGTTTACAATTTTCTGCAACTGGATGCTGTTGACCAAGGAAAAGTGATTGAACGTATCAATGTGCTGTTAGAATCTGAAAAATATTCTGACAGTGAAAAAAGGGACAATGCAAAAATGGCATAAATTCCCTGAACTACCAAAGAATGGGAAATATTATAAAAGTTGATTTCAGGCGGTAACGGTAGTAGCGGGTAGCGGTTGGTATTCTATTCTTATATATTTACTTTTTTAATAAACTTCATGTAACAGTCATATAAGACTTAAAATAATAAAGAATGATAATTTAACTGCTACTAAGTGCTACCACAAGGAAAATCAAGCACAAACAACCGCTACCGCAACCGCTACCAAGTGATGCAAGTGCTACCAAAAGAAAGGAAGGTACAAAATTATGTTTGGAAAAAAGAAAGAAGTCAAAGAAAAGAAAGATTTTACAGGTCTGACAATTTACACCGCTTTGAATCATGTGACAGGGCTGCCACTAGTTGAAGATGTACTGTGTGAAATCTTTTCATACCCTGACAGATTGGAGTTCAAAGCCGGAACAACTGAAATTAAACTTTCAAAGGACAAGATAACAGATATGAGAATCAACACTGAAACAGAAATTCAGAATCAGAAGGTGTCAAGTGTTGGTGGTGCAGTTGCCGGGGCAATGCTCTTTGGTGGAATTGGTGCGGTGATTGGTGGAAGGGCAAAGAATAAGAAGGTTAAGAATGTTTCCAATTACCTGATTATTTCATACAACAGTGATGGTGAACTAAAACATATTGTTTTTGACACCCAACACAATCATCCAATGGCATTGAATCTTGTCAAGGAATTTACCAAGTCAGGAATTGGAATGAAAACTTCTATTGAACTATAACTGAACAAAAAAATGAACCCCAACCGTTGCAGCGGTCAGGGTTCTGATAACCTACATCAAGGAATAGGATGATATAGGGCTATGCAATCCAATTATATCATCCAACCCTTGATAATTCAATCAAGAAAGGATGAATATTATGAAATTACCTAATGGTTATGGGTCTGTGTATAAGCTGCCCGGAAACAGAAGAAAACCTTGGGCTGTTCGTATCACGGTATCAAGGAAAGAAGGAAAAGACGGACTGACACACTGGAAATACAAATACTTGGGATATTATGAAAGTCAGGCTGATGCACTGGTTGCCTTGGCACACTTCAATGAAAACCCTTATGATATGGATGCCAACAAGACCACCTTTGCAGAAGTCTTTGAAAAGTGGTCAAGGGAACACTTCCCCAAGGTGTCAGATTCCAATGTGAAGGGGTACAATGCATCATATAAACTTTGTACATCAATTCAGGGTATGCGATTCAATGACATCAGGAAATCCCACCTTCAAGGTGTGGTTGATACCTGTGGGAAGAACTACCCAACACTTAGGAAGCTGAAAGTGCTGTTCACTGTCATGTATAAGTTTGCAATGGAAAATGACATCTGTTCAAAGGACTATGCACAATATGTTGACATCAACCAGTATAAAGACCGCAACCCAAACGCAATCAACAGAAAGCCATTCACCACCAAGGAAGTTGAAACTGTTTGGAAATGGAAGGACACAAGTGAATACATTACTGTTATCCTGATGCTGATTTATACCGGATGCAGAATTTCAGAACTGCTTGACCTGAAAAAAGAAAATGTAAACCTTCAAGAAAGGTGGTTCTTCATTGAAGCATCAAAGACTGAATCAGGTGTCAGGAAAACACCCATTGCTTTGAAGGTACTTCCATACTTTGAATACTGGTATAACAAGAATGATTGTGAATACCTGATTTCAACACCTGATGCAAAACACTTTGAATACCGCAACTATTATGATTCCTATTGGACACCAATGGTTGACCAAATGGGGATGTCTGACCACCGCCCGCATGACACCCGGCACACCTGTATATCAATGCTGACTGCTGCCGGAATAGATGATAAAATCATCAAGAAGATTGTTGGTCACAAGGGCAAGTCAGTCACTGAAATTGTATACACGCACTTTGAAATGCAGCAGTTGATTGATGCCATTGATAAAATCTAAGCACAAAAAAAGACCCCGGTACATATCGCACCGGGGTTGATTTTTGCTGTTTTCTGTAAGCAACGTGTAAGCAACTTGTAAGAAGCCTTGAAAGGATTGAACAAGATGCACAACGCTGAACATATTGTATTTTCGTTGTTTTCCTTTTGTTCAGGGGTGTATAAATTATCTCTTTGAGAACTGTGGAGCACGTCTCGCTGCTTTGAGACCGTACTAAACATCTCTATGGTGCATTTTCCCTTGATATTACGGGCTTTTTCGCATTTTCTGTTGTCGGTTGTCCTATTCCTTAA
>ERZ773224.644-NODE-644-length-48774-cov-9.815411_pt1 | contig 48774 bp, 43 predicted proteins | sample MGYA00580526_ERZ773224 | MGnify/ENA primary metagenome ERZ773224 (study PRJEB29015, sample SAMEA2737743) | human gut metagenome | biome: human gut; feature: human-associated habitat; material: faeces | place: China | collected 2012 ... | reverse complement strand
GAATTGCCCCTGCGCCAGGATTTTGCTGCGCAAAATACTTGTGACGGCGCACCCGCGCCGCCTCGCCGTGTGGGAGCATGGTTCGGTCGGCGTCCATACTGCTGCATCATGGCCCGACGGAACGGGACTCACGCTCGCTTTACCGCACTACAGCAACATATTACGGTTTTGTTACAGATGCCCAAAACCCCTTTACTTTGCAAAAAATTGGGGTATACTGGCAAGTGGAAGGAGGGGAGACCGAATGGAAGACTATACCCGCAAATTCAACGCCGCGAAGGAAAAGGACGAGGAGATCCACCACATCCTGACGAGCGTGTACACCGCGCTGGAGGAGAAGGGCTATAACCCCATCAATCAGCTCGTGGGCTACATCCTTTCGGAGGACCCCACCTACATCACCAACCACCGGCAGGCACGCACACTGATCCGCAAGCTGGATCGCGACGAGCTGCTACAGGTTCTCCTGCGCAGCTACCTGAGCCAGTAAAAATTTTTCCGCTGTTTTGAAATACCCCGAGGGTCGAAAAAAGGCTCCCGGGGCATTTTGCACAGTTTTTCGGATTTGAGGAGGGATTGAAATGAAGAAAATTGTATTACGCAATGGACGCACCATGCGATGCCCGACTTTTCTTCTTTGCATTGCAGCCGTTTTGCTGGCAGTCGGTGTTTTGGCTGCTTACACGCAGAGCAAAGACATCGACGTCTATACGGAAAAGGATACGCTTGTCGGTGCGTATATTAACTATCTGTCAAAGGCGAGCAGCGCTCGGGCGGCAAGAGAAAATATGAATTTCCTATGCGAATCGCCGGGAATGGGGACCTTGCCGGTGGGATCATCCATGATCGATTTGGATGAGGCGGAGCAAAGCGGCTATCTTTTTCCGGTGGCCGGAAATGATATTGCTGCGGAAAAAAAGAAGGCTGAGTACTGTGCATCAATTGCGGTGCGGCAGCATGATTTAGTCGTTGAGCAGTTCGGAGCAAACGCATGGGATAATGTTTCATATACCTTGAGGGAGATCGAGCCTGCAGATGGAAATTTGGGGTATCGGGTGAAGTCGACGGGTGAGTTTGTTGATAAAGAGGAATACGAAAAGATCCTGTATGGGTATTGGGAAGCTGTTGCGGCACAAGAGGGGACTTCCTATGCCGATCTTTTCTTGACAGAAGGCGAGAGCGCTGAAAATATTGCAAGCAAGCGTGTCGAGCTTATTGCGAAGTATAGCGATGCTATCCCGGTTGAGCTTGTAACGGTGTCGGATTTCCGGACTTACGAGGTCCTGTTGTCTTTTAACGGTAAAACGATATCGGCCGATGGATACGGAGACTTCCATTTTGTGATCGATAACAAAGATGACAACTGGAAAGTGCTTCAGGGACTTTCTTGGACTGCGCCTTATCCCGAAGATCCGACCGGAGACTGAAGGAAAGCGAAATGGAAAGGTACTCCGAGTTCATGTTCGCTGTCAAATTCGCATCGCCTGTTATCGAACAGAATACACGAAATCTTACATAACCTTTTGTGACGTTTGGTTGACAAGCGGCGCGGGCGATGGTAGAATGAGCAGGAATCGGAATTAAAGTGAGGAGTGTTTCAATATGGCTGAAAATCTCGTTTACCGCGGTCATCCGCTGCGCCGCGTGGACAATCTGGTCTACTACGGCTCGATGGCGGATAAGTATATCATCATGATGCAGGTGCTCGACACCGAGGACGTGAAGGACCTCAAGCTCGCCAAGCGCGTGTCCATCCAGCTCCAGCTCACCGACCCCAACCTCCGCTCGCGCGACCGCGTGGTCCGCTCCACGGAGAAGGGCAGCATGGCCGAGGCCATGGAGTTTGCCACCATCTGGCTCGAGCGCGCCCTGAGCGGCAAGATGTGAGCCTGCTTTGATCGAAACAAAACGCAGCAGTCCGGCTTCCAAAGCCGGACTGCTGCGTTTTTCTTTGCGAAATCTAAGCAAATTATTGATAATTTATGAGATATATAACGATTTTATAGAGATTAAACGGTCAAAAGTTACATTTTTGAATGTTTTTTATCGTTGGAAATGCGGAAAATGAAGGGTTCGACGCGATTCGACATTTCCCACACCACACTGCGCATTAGACTGCGTGCAGAAAGGGTGCGGGGCAGAGTGGTGTGTGGCTGCTCCGTGCCGGATCGGAACAAGAAAAAGGAGAAATCGTTATGCTGATGATCGAGCTCAATATGTACCACGCCGTTGCCTTAGGCGCATTTCTCTTCTGGCTGGGAGGCGTTATCACCGAGCGGGTGACGTTTCTCAGCCGCTACTGCATCCCCGCTCCGCTGGTCGGCGGACTGTGCTTTTCCATTCTCAACTGCATTCTCTACTCCGCCGGCATCGCGTCCATCACCTTTGACGGCACATTGCAGACCGTTTTCATGATCCTGTTCTTCACCACGGTCGGCTTTACGGTCAGCATCCCGGCGCTGCTCAAGGGCGGCAAGGCCGTGATGCTGTGCCTGATCGTCTCTATCGTGATGATCCCGCTGCAAAACTTCCTCGGCGGCGGGGTGATGGAGGTGTTCGGCTGCGATCCGCTGCTGGGCATCGGCTGCGGCTCCATCGCCCTCATCGGCGGTCCCGGTACAGCGGCGGCCTTTGGGCCGGACCTTGAGGCCGCGGGCGCGGTGGGCGGCAGCGTCGTTTCCATCGCGGCGGCGACATTCGGCCTTGTAGCCGGCTCACTGATGGGTGGTCCGACAGCCAAACGCCTGATCGAAAAGCACGACCTGTACCCCGAAACGGTCGCGGTCGGCGGCGGAACGCAGAGCGCGGGCCTTGCCACCGATGTGGCGAGCGAGGATGAGCGCTTCATCACCGACAGCCCCCGCTTTGTCAAGGGCTTCATGCTGCTCCTGCTGGCGGTCGGCATCGGCAATCAGGTCAGCGTGTGGCTCACGGCACTGACAGATCTGACCTTTCCCGCGTACATCGGCGCGATGCTCGTCGCCGTGGTCGTCCGCAACGCGATGGACGGCGTACACGTCGAATACCCCACTGAGGAGATCGATACGATGGGCAATATGTTCCTCTCCATCTTCCTCGCCATGGCGCTCGCGGGGTTGAAGCTCTGGGAGCTCATTGACCTCGCCCTGCCGATGATCGTCTGTCTTGTGCTCCAGTGCATCGTCATGTTCCTCTTCTCCTACTTCGTGGTTTTCAACGTCATGGGGCGCGGCTACGATGCGGCGGTCATGACCGCGGGCTTCATCGGCTTTGCCATGGGGGCGACCTCGAACGCGATGGCCAATATGCAGGTCGTGACCAAGAAGTACGGCCCCTCGCCGGTGGCATACTTTGCCATTCCAATGGTCGGCGGTATGTTCATCGACTTTTTCAACGCCGTGCTCATTTCCGCCAACATCAGCTGGTGGGCATAGCGAGGTGAGACGATGGAATTTCTGCTTGACGGCTTTCGAGCCGTGACGTGGCAGCAAGGCGTGATGTACCTTGTGGGCTTCGCGCTCATCTACCTCGCCATCCAAAAGGACTATGAGCCGGCGCTGCTGCTGCCGATGGGCTTCGGCGCCATCCTCGTCAACCTGCCGAGCTCCGGCGTCCTCAACCAGATGGTCGAGGGCATCGGCGAGAGCCAGGGCATCATCCAGTGGCTCTTCGAGACCACCATCGAGGCCAGCGAAGCGCTGCCGCTGCTGCTGTTCATCGGCATCGGCGCGATGATCGACTTCGGCCCGCTGCTCTCAAATCCCAAGATGCTGCTCTTCGGCGCGGCGGCGCAGTTCGGCATCTTCTTCACCATGGTCGCTGCCGTCCTGCTCGGCTTCGACCTCGCGGACGCCGCTTCCATCGGCATCATCGGCGCGGCGGACGGCCCGACCTCCATCCTCGTCTCGCAGGTGCTGCACTCGAGCTACGTCGGCCCCATCGCCGTCGCGGCGTACTCTTACATGGCGCTTGTGCCGATCATCCAGCCCTTCGCCATCAAGCTCGTGACGACGAAAAAAGAGCGCCGCATCCGGATGCCCTACAACCCCAAGAACGTTTCGCGCACGCTGCGCATCTGCTTCCCAATCCTTGTGACCATCATCGCGGGCTTCATCGCGCCGATGTCCGTCTCGCTCGTCGGCTTCCTGATGTTCGGCAACCTCCTGCGCGAGTGCGGCTGCCTTGACCGTCTCTCCGAAACGGCGCAGAACACGCTGGCGAACCTCATCACGCTGCTGCTCGGCATCACGATCTCGTTCTCCATGCGCGCCGACCAGTTCGTGAACCGGAATACGCTCATCATCATGGGCCTTGGCCTCGTGGCCTTTGTGTTCGACTCCATCGCGGGCGTGATGTTCGCGAAGCTCCTCAACCTGTTCAGCAAGAAGAAGGTCAACCCGATGGTCGGCGCGGCAGGCATTTCGGCGTTCCCGATGTCCGCGCGCGTCATCCAGAAGATGGGGCTTGAGGCCGATCCGCAGAACCATCTGCTGATGCACGCGGTGGGTGCGAACGTGGCAGGGCAGATCGCAAGCGTCCTCGCCGGCGGCATGATCCTCAACCTCGTGCCGCAGCTCTTGAAGTAAGGAGGAAGGGAATATGACAGCTCTCGAAGCCGCCCTCACGATCCTGTGGCAGGAGGATCTATGCAATGAAAAACCTTAAGAAAATCGCGACAACACGGCTGCTTGCGGTCATACTGCTGCTTGCCGTCTGTACAGCGGGATGCGCCAAACCGGCAGAGCCAAACAGCGGCGTCCCTTCTGAAACGGACGCCCCGGCGGAGTCCGACGGCTCCGGCGCGCCGGCCGATGCGCCGCAGGCGCTGACGCTCCCCATTCTGGACGAGATCGACGCGGACGTTGCGGTCGGAACGGCAGGCTCTTCGCTGCTGGCCGTGCAGGCCGCGGTCAAGCTGCTGGACTGGGGCGTGAATACGGGCCTTGACACGGATGAGATCGGCACCGCCGCTTCCGCGTGGCTGAGCGCAAAGAACGAGGGCCGGACCGAGTGCCTGCAAAAGCTGGAGCTGGTGGACGATGCCTATCAAAAGCTGCTGACCGATGAAGCACGGGAGCTGCTGGACGACGCCGGGTGCGCGGAGGTGGAGATCACCTGGGGCAGCGAGCCGGTCGAGCCTGTGGAAGCCATCATGCGCTCGGCGGGGCTGCGGGATGCCGACAGCGGCGATGACGCCGCGTGGGACGTAGCCGGGTTTGAAAAGAGTCTGCTGGAAAATTACGGTGTCACGCCGCATCACTATGAGGATCTGGGCGACGGTGTTTATCAGGTCTATGTGGAGATCGACGGCGAGATCGTTCCCTTTGTCACGGTCGATTCCGCGACCGGTGACTATCACGGGTGATCGCCTGGCCCATTTCCGGCAGAGGGCAGATGGGACGGGAAAGCCCCGCGGTCAGGCCCCGCTGCCCCAAATAGACTGAAGGGACCGTTCTCTGCGGAGGAGAACGGTCCCTTTTGCTGTGCTATTTGCTCACCAGCAGCTTTTTCATGCCACGCTCGAGCCCATCCACGCTCAGCGGGTACATATCAATGAGCCGCGCGATGTGGCCGTAGCTCTGGCCCCAATAGCCGCCGTAGCGCGGCGGCTCCTCGGGATTGAGCCAGATGAGATGGTCGTACTGTTCTTTGAAGCGCTTGAGCCAGTCCATGCCGGAGAGTGAGCCGCTGCCGGCGAAATAGTCGTAACGCTTTTCCGTCAGCTCGTACATATCCATCAGCGCGTCGCCGACAAAAATGACCTTGTACTCGCTGCCGAAATTCTTCAGCAGCCACTCGGTCGAAACGCCGTGCTCGCGGTACATCCGCGGGTCGGTGTAGACGCGCGAGTAGACGCAGTTGTGGAAGTAGTAGACGTGCAGCTCCTTGAAGTGGTTGGACTGCCGCGCCGCCTGAAAGAGCATCGAGCAGAGCTGAGAGTAGTAGCTCATCGAGCCGCCGGAGTCCATCAGCATCAGCACCTTGACGGTGTTGCGCCGCGGGCGCTTGTAGCGCACCTTGAGCGTGCCGGCGCTGTCGCAGGTATCGCGGATGGTGCCGTCCACGTCGAACTCCGTCTTGTCGCCGAGCGACTGGTCGGAATACTGCCGCAGCAGGCGGAAAGCCATCTGGAACTGGCGGATATCGAGCGTGTTGTCGCGCCGGAAATCGCGGTACTTTCGCTCTCCCGCGACCTGAAAGGCGCGGCGGTAGATGCTCTCGCCGCCGACGCGGATGCCCTGCGGGCTGTGGCCGGCGTTGCCGAAGTTGGAGTAGCCGCCCGTGCCGATCCAGTACGAGCCGCCGTTGTGCTCCTCGGTCTGCTCGCGGAGGCGTTCTTCAAACATCTTGAGAATCTCGTCGATGCTCTTTTCCGCATAGCCCTGCTCGCGCAGAAAGGCGCGGAACTCCTCAAGCGCGTTTTTCGGGTGGTTGAGCCAGTCCATCAACTCGTCCGGCAGCAGCTCCTCGGGGAAGGGCACGTCCTTGAAATACTCCAAAAACGCGGCGTCAAACTTGTCATAGTCCGCCTCGCTCTTGACGAGCACAGCGCGGCAGAGGTCGTAAAAGCCCGTCAGCGTTGAGCGGTGCAGCCCGAGCAGCAGGCCCTCCATGAGCGTCATCCACTCGTTGAGTGAAACGCCGAAGCCGCGCTGACGCAGAAGGTAGAAAAATCCGACGAACATGGGCTTACCGCATCCGGCGCTGCATCGCCGTGATGTCCTTGTCCTTTTTGAGCAGCACGCCGGCAAAGGGGATCTCGCGCGTGATGCGCGCGGGATCGACGCCGCCGAGCTGGAGCGCGCGGAGCCAGTCCACCAGCTCGCTCGTGGAGGGCTTTTTCTCAATGCTGTCGATCGAGCGCAGCCAATAGAAGGCCTGCATCGCCTGTGCGAGCAGCGCTTCGTCGAGCTTGTCAAAGTGGACGCGGATGATCTTCTCCATCTGCTCCTGCGTGGGGAAGGCGATGTAGTGGAAGATGCAGCGGCGCAGGAAGGCGTCGGGCAGCTCCTTTTCCGCGTTGGACGTGATGATGACGATGGGGCGCTGCTTTGCCTTGACCGTTTCCTTCGTCTCGGGAATGTAGAACTCCATCTTGTCCAGCTCCCAAAGGAGGTCGTTGGGGAACTCAAGATCGGCCTTGTCCACCTCGTCGATGAGCAGCACCACCTGCTCGTCGGAGGAGAATGCCTCGCCGAGCTTGCCGAGCTTGATGTATTTTGCGATGTCGTCCACGCCGGCGGAGCCGAACTGGCTGTCGTAGAGACGCTGGACGACGTCGTAGACGTACAGACCGTCCTGCGCTTTGGTGGTGGATTTCACGTTCCAGATGATGAGCTTCTTGCCCAGCGCGTCGGCGACGGCCTGCGCCAGCATGGTCTTGCCTGTGCCGGGCTCGCCCTTGATGAGCAGCGGCTTTTGCAGCGCCACGGCGATGTCCACCGCGCCCATCAGCTCGGGCGAGGCGACGTAGTTTTCGGTCCCGCGGAAGGAAACAGACATAGAAATACCTCGTTACATAAAAGTTTGATCCTATTTTACATAGCCGCGCCGCCGGTGTCAATGCGGAGCGGGGGAGAAAAAATACCAAAAAAACACTCAAACGGTCGTTGCATTCCTGAAGCTGCTGTGCTATAATACAAAAAAGAATCCGATAAGGAGGCAGCGGACCATGAAAAAACTGACCAAAATGCAGCAGAAGGTCTACGATTACATCGCCCAATTCATGACCAAGTGGGGCTATCCGCCCTCTGTGCGCGAGATCTGTGCAGAGCTGAATTTCAAGTCCCCGTCCACCGCGCATTTCCATATCCTGAATCTGGAGAAAAAGGGCTATCTGGAGCATGACGCCGGCAAGGGCCGCGCCATCCGGCTCAAGGGCGAGGCGCAGACCGCGCCTGCCGTGCCCGCCGCCCCTGCGGCGCCGTCGAACGCCGTTGACTTCATGGAGGAGCGGGACGCGCGGGAGAACCGCATCCCCATCGTCGGCAACGTCGCCGCCGGCAGCCCCATCCTTGCGCAGGAGTGCGTGGAGGATTACCTGACCTTTGATACCGGCAGCCGCAGCGGCGAGTTCTTTGCCCTGCGCGTGCGCGGCGAATCTATGCTGGGCGTCGGCATCCTGCCGGACGATCTGGTCGTCGTCCGCCGCCAGCAGACCGCCAACAACGGGGAGATCGTCGTCGCCCTCATCGGGGACGAGGCCACGGTCAAGACCTTCAAAAAGCAGAACGGCGAGATCTGGCTCCTGCCCGCGAACCCCGACTACCAGCCCATCGACGGGCGGGAGTGCGAGGTGCTCGGCAAGGTCGTTGCCGTTGTGCGCCAGTATTGAGCCGGAAACCGACCCTGTATATTGAAAAAGCGTTTCGCGACCGAAAGCAGGCCGCGGAACGCTTTTTTCATTGCGGGATAAGCGCTCAGCTCTCCGAGCCGGAGAGGTGGAAGCTCCAATCCGCGAAGCCGTAAAACGGATCGGAAGCCGTTGGGGTCATGCCGTCCACGAGACCGGAGGGCGTGAGCACCGTTTTGGACTTGAAGAGCAGCGGCGCAAAGGGCATTTCCTCGGCAAAGCCCTTGACATACCGCTCGGCGGAGGCGTTCCCGCCGAGCAGGAGCGCGTCGTTCCGGGCGGAGAGCTGCTCGCTCGCAAAGCCGCCGTAGTTCAGCGCGCCGCCGACGTCGAGCAGTGCGCTCGCGTCCCAGTCGGCGGTCAGGCGCACCTCGCCGAGATAGAGGTCGAAGTCGCCGCCCTCCAGCGCGGCGGCGTATTCCCCCCACGGCAATTCGCGCACCGTGACCGTCAGCGCGGCGGTCGTGAGCTGGGCGCAGAGGCTTTCGGCCACCGCACGCTTGAAGGCATTTTCCTCGTTCACCAGCAGCGTCAGGCTGCGCGGGCGCGCGGCGGTCACGCCGGCAGTCTCCAGCGCGGCGGCATATTCCTCCGCTGTGGTGCGGTACTCGTATGTCTTCGGATAGTCCGCGTCCTGCGGCGCGATGGGAAGCTGCGCCGCCGTGCCGTGCCCGGAGAGCAGGGAGGAGACAAGCGTGCCGCGGTCGATCACGCCGCTCATCGCGCGGCGCACCGCGGCGTCGTTGAGCGGAGTACGGCTCAGGTTGAAGCCGAGGTACTGCATCGCCGCGGTCGGCACGTCGGTAAGCTCCACCGCGCCGCCGACCGTCCGTGCGCCGGTGCCGGTCGGATCGAGGCAGAGGAAGTGGACGCTGCGGGAGGCGAACCGGCTCAGCGCGGTGTCGTTGTCCTTGACCGCGGCAAGCGCGATGCGCTCGAGCGGCAGAGAGCTGCCTTGCCAATGGGGATTTGCGGTCAGCGCCGCGCCGTCGGCTGCTGTTGTGTAGACGTAGGGGCCAGTGCCAAGAGGCACAAGGACATTCTCCGTGCCGGCCTTGACGATGGGAACGTCCAGCAGGGCGGGGAAGCTGCCGTTTGAGCGCGTCAGCGTGATGACCAGCGTATGCGCGTCCTGTGCTTTCATCGAGGCGACGTTCGCAAAGCGCGCGCCGTAGCGCGCGGACTCCGCCGCGCGGCGGTAGGCCGCGAGCACGTCGTTCGCGGTGAGGGCCGTGCCGTCGGAAAAGACTGCGCTGCGCAGCGCGAAGGTCCACGTCAGCGCCTGGGCGTCGCAGCTGCTGCGTTCGCACAGCACAGGCTGCGGCGTGAACGAAGCGTCGAGCGTGAAGAGCGGCTCGTAGAGCAGCGCGCCGACGGTCTGCTGCACGCCGTCGATGCAGGTCACGGGGTCAAAGGTCTGGCCCGAGAGATAGGGCAGGGTGAAGTCGGAGATCTGCGCCGGCTCGCGCTGCGATGTCTCCTGCTCCTCCGGCGGCAGCTCGTCGCCCCAGAAGTCGTCCGGCTCCGGCTCGGCCTCCCAGCAGCCGGTCAGGGAGAGCGCAAGGACCAGCGCGAGCGCGAGCGCCGTCAGCCGCCGCGTCACAGGGCGTCCTCCGTCAGGACGATGACCGCCGCCATGCCGCCGCGCTCGCCGCCCATGCCGCGGTGCGACCAGTAGCGATCGGGGCGGCATTTGGTGCAGTCGGGGTGTACGTCGATGCGCGAGGGGTCCAGTCCGCTGCGCAGCAGCCACAGACGGTTGATGGATTTGAGGTCGATGTGGTACTTGTCGCCGCGGCGCTCGATGCGCTCGTCCACGGCGGGGTCCATAAGCTCATGGAAGGTGTCCGCCACGTCGCCGTCGGTCTCAAAGCAGCACTTGCCGATGGCGGGGCCGATGGCCGCGCGCATCGTGTAGGGGTCCGCGCCGTAAAGGCTCATCATCGTGACGAGCGCCTTGAGCACGATGCCGCTCGCCGTGCCGCGCCAGCCGGCGTGGATGGCGGCGATGGAGCGCGAGGTCGGGTCGTAGACCGTGATCATGCAGCAGTCCGTGCCGTAGGCAAAGAGCGGCAGGTTCGGCACGTTCGTGATGAGCGCGTCGGCGTCGTAGGGACGCTCGTCCCAGCGGATTTTGCCGGCGTCCTCCTCTCGCGCGACGCGCACGAGGTCGGAGTGGATCTGGCGGCAGCCGACGGCGCGCGAGGCGTCGAAGCCGACGGCGGCGCCGAGGCGGCGGTAATTTTCGAGGATGTTCTCCTCACGGTCGCCGCGGTTGCTCGCAAGGTTGAGCGAGTCGAACGGCGCGGGACTCACGCCGCCGTGACGGGTGGTGAAGGCGTGGCGCACGCCGCCGACGGAGAGCGTGCCGGCGGTGTCGAAGATCACGCCGTTGACGTTGTGCTCGGTAAAGGACATAAGGGACCTCCTTTCGCGCCTGCGGCGCGGGAAAATTTGCCGCGCACGGCGCGGCGGAGCTGCGGTGAATGGAAAGCTATTGCTGCTTTTTCAATAAATGAAAAGCGATATGGCAGATCAGATATACAAGGCTTTGTATCCCCCAAAAACAGGCAGTGACCAATATTGCTCCGAACCATACCGGAAAACTGATAAACCCACTTGTTTGGAGAAATAAATGGGTATGTTTAAGGCCGCACAACTCATAGATGGGAAAGTAGAGTAAAAAATAAAGGGGGATATTCAATAATGTATACCGCCAAGAAACGAACTTGTAAAATAACAACGGCAAACCGATCAGGCTTACCCAGAAAACATAATGCCCGATCTGACTCCGTGCGGGAGGGGAATTTAGTCCCAATAAATCATCGGAAACGATCAGGCAGAGCAGAATGGTTAAAATTCCCATTACTCCGGCCCAAAGCCACTTTTTGAAAATCCCTTGCTGATTCATTCATACCCTCCGATGATCCTGACTTGCCCGATCACCTCACAGGGTTTCCTCACCGCCGCATTCCAATGTTTCGCGAACGAAATGTGCCTGCAGATGACTTTCGGTGACCAGAACGGACTCCTGATGGAAGAAAGCGCACAGGTCCTTGGCGATATCCTTCACAACGGCCTTGTCAACGTCGATCAGGGTGAGGACCAGACTGGTCTCCCGGGCGTATTCTCCGCTTTCGTAAATATACCCGCCCTCCTGCACCTGAAAGGAAAAAGGCACTTTGTAGGAATAGCATACATTACGAAGCACCCTGATATATTTTTCGTTTTCAAAGAGCTGTGTGTTCGTCGACAGATCGTTCAGCCCAATGTAGATTTTTGACTCGACCATATTCAGCGCCCCCTGTGTGCCTGACCGATGCGAATTTATTTGCGTGACGTCCTCCGGCAGACCGTCCTGCCGGAGGCGGGAGCCTCCGGACCGGCGCGCCTTCGTGCCGAAAAGGGGTATTCTCTTTCGGAAAGAGAATACCCCTTTTGCTTTTACCGTCCGCAGCACTGCTTATTTTCTGCGCTGCCGCGCAGCGCAAAAAATGCCGGATGGCAGCTCGCTCGCCGCTGGCGCGGCAACCGCTCGTATGCCGCGTATCAGCAGGCTGCGTCCGTTACCGTCCGCAGCACTGCTTATACTTTTTTCCGCTGCCGCAGGGGCAGGGGTCGTTGCGGCCGATCTTCTGCACCTTGCGCGGCTGCTTTTTCACGCTGCCGTCGCCCGCGGTGGTGGCGACGATGCCCTCGGCCACGCGCTCGCGCTTGACCTCGGCCTCGCTCTTGATGCGGGCGGAGAAGATGCGGCGCACAGTCTCGTCCTGAATGGCGGAGATCATCTCCTCGAACATCTCGAGGGATTCCTTCTTGTAGGCGTCGATGGGGTTGACCTGCGCGTAGGCGCGCAGGCGGATGCCCTGACGCAGCTCCTGCATGGCGTCGATATGGTCCATCCAGTATTCGTCGACCACGCGCAGCAGCACCACGCGCTCAAGCTCGCGCATGATGGGGGAGGTGACGGCCTCCTCCTTGCGCTCGTAGGTGGTGACGGCGGCGTTGAAGAACAGCTCCGTCAGCTCGTCCTCGCCCATGGCGGCGAGCTCAGCGGGCGTTTCGGCGACCATGCCGCGCGGGAAGTACATACCCTCGAGGCTGCCGAGGATCTCGCGCACGCCGTCCTCGTCGAGCTTACCGTGCTCGCCGGAGTGGAGCGTGACCTGATTGGAAATGCCGCTGCGGATCATGCCGAAGATGGTATCCTTGAGGTTGCGCCCGTCGAGCACCTGCTTGCGCTGCCCGTAGATGATCTCGCGCTGCTTGTTCATCACGTCGTCGTATTCAAGCGTCGCCTTACGGGACTGGAAGTTGCGGGACTCGACGCTGGTCTGTGCGTTCTCGATGGACTTCGAGAGCATCTTGTTCTCGATGGGCGTGTCCTCGTCGAGGTTCATGCGGTCCATGAGGTTCGTGATGCGCTCGCCGCCGAACAGGCGCAGCAGATCGTCCTCGAGCGAGAGGTAGAAGCGCGTCTCGCCCGGGTCGCCCTGACGGCCGGCACGGCCGCGGAGCTGATTGTCGATGCGGCGGGAGTCGTGGCGCTCGGTGCCGATGATGAACAGACCGCCGGCCTCGCGCACGCGGTCGGCCTCGCCCGCGATCTCGGCCTTGTGTTTGGCGAGCGCTTCGGCGAACAGCGCGCGGGCGTCGAGGATCTCCTGATCGTCGGTCTCAGCGTAGCCGGTCGCCTCGGCGATCAGCTCATCGGAGAGCCCGGCCTTGCGCAGGTCGTTCTTCGCCATGTATTCGGCGTTGCCGCCGAGCATGATGTCGGTGCCGCGGCCCGCCATGTTGGTGGCGACCGTCACCGCGCCGAGCTTACCGGCCTGCGCGACGATCTCGGCTTCCTTCTCGTGGTTCTTCGCGTTGAGCAGGTTATGCTTGATGCCCTCGCGGGAGAGCAGATAGGACAGGTGCTCGTTCTTCTCGATGGACACCGTGCCGACCAGCACGGGCTGGCCCTTGGCGTGGCATTCCTTGACCTGCGCGATGACCGCGCGGTACTTTGCCGCCTCGGTCTTGTACACCACGTCGGGATCGTCGATGCGCGCGATGGGGCGGTTGGTGGGGATCTCGATGATGTCGAGGTTGTAGATGGTGCCGAATTCCTCCTCCTCGGTCAGCGCTGTACCGGTCATGCCGGAGAGCTTCTTGTAAAGGCGGAAGTAATTCTGGAAGGTGATGGTCGCGAGCGTCTTGCTCTCGCGAGCGACGGTGACGTGCTCCTTGGCCTCGATGGCCTGATGCAGACCCTCGCTGTAGCGGCGGCCGAACATCAGTCGGCCCGTGAACTCGTCGACGATGACGACCTCGCCGTCCTTGACGACGTAGTCGATGTCGCGCTTCATCGTGCCGTGCGCCTTGATGGCCTGGTTGATGTGGTGGGCGATGGTGGAGTTCTCGGGATCGGACAGGTTCTCGATCTCAAAATACTGCTCGGCCTTGGCGATGCCGCGGGCGGTGAGCGTCGCGGTCTTGGCCTTTTCGTCCACGATGTAGTCGGCGTCAACGTTGACGTCCTCTTCCTCCTTTTCGTCCGTCTCCGCGATGACCTTCTTGCGGAAGCGGGCGACGAGCGCCTCGGTGCGGCTGTACATCTCCGTGGACTTCTGCCCGATGCCGGAGATGATGAGCGGCGTGCGCGCCTCGTCGATGAGGATGGAGTCCACCTCGTCCACGATGGCGAAGGCGTGGCCGCGCTGCACCAGTTCGGAGGAGAAGAGCGCCATGTTGTCGCGCAGGTAGTCGAAGCCCATCTCATTGTTGGTGCCGTAGGTGATGTCGGCGGCGTAGGCCGCGCGGCGCTCGTCGCTCGTGAGGTCATGGACGATCAGGCCCACGCTCAGGCCGAGGAAGCGGTGCACCTTGCCCATCCACTCGCTGTCGCGCTTGGCAAGATAGTCGTTCACGGTGACGATGTGCACGCCGTTTCCGGTGAGCGCGTTGAGGTAAGCGGGGAGAGTGGCGACGAGCGTTTTGCCCTCGCCGGTCTTCATCTCGGCGATGCGCCCCTGATGGAGCACGATGCCGCCGATGAGCTGCACGCGGTAGGGATAAAGCCCGAGTACGCGGCCCGCGGCCTCGCGCACAGCGGCGAAGGCTTCGGGCAGAATGTCGTCGAGCGTTTCGCCGTTGGCGAGCCGCGCCTTGAATTCCGGCGTCTTGGCGCGCAACTCCTCGTCCGTCAGAGCGCGGTACTCGTCCGCCATCGCCTCGATCTTATCGACGATCGGATAAATGCTCTTGAGCTCCCGCTCGGAGTAGGTGCCGAAGAGCTTGGTGATCAGTCCCATATCAAAAACTTCCTTTCACGGAAAATCGAAATACTTTTGCAAAAAAGCATAAAAATACTTCTATAGTATAGCACGCCCTGCCCGGATATGCAAAGGAAAAATGCGCGGGAATGTGAACGGACGGTAAATTTCCGCACAATATGATGCCTGTGTGCCTTGCAAGCGGGTGCGGCGTGTGTTAAGATAGAGAAACCACAAAGCAAGAGACCCACAGCGAAAGACATCGGAGGATTTTACGATGAAACTGCATTTTTACGGCGCGGACCGCTGCGTGACCGGCTCGTGCCACTGTCTGGAGATCAACGGCAAGCGCATCCTGGTGGACTGCGGCTTACAGCAGGGGCGCGACGAGCTGGACAACGCCGTGTTCGCCTTCAACCCCGGCGACATCGACATCCTGCTCGTCACCCACGCGCACATCGACCACACGGGGCGTATCCCCCTAATGGTCAAGCGCGGCTTTACCGGACGCATCCTGACCACCCGTGTGACCGCCGACCTCATGCGCATCATGCTGCTCGACTCCGCTCATATTCAAGAGAGCGACGCCGAGTACCGCAACCGCAAGGGTCAGCGCGCGGGGCGCGAGCCGGTCGAGCCGCTCTATACCACCGAGGACGCGATGAATGTCTTTAAGTTCCTCACCGTCTGCGAATACGGCCAGAGCGTCGAGCTGTGCGAGGGCGTGACGGCGGTGTTCACCGACGCGGGCCACCTGCTCGGCAGCGCGAGCATCACGCTCGAGCTTGACGAGGGCGGCGTGCACAAGACGCTCGTTTTCTCCGGCGATATCGGCAATGTCGACCAGCCCATCATCCGCGACCCGCAGCTTTTGAAGAGGGCGGACTATGTGGTGATGGAGTCCACCTACGGCGACCGCAACCACACCGAGGTGTGGAGCTACACCGACGAGCTGGCGGAGATCATCGACGAGACGCTCGGCAAGGGCGGCAACGTCGTCATCCCGTCGTTCGCCGTGGGCCGCACGCAGGAGCTTTTGTACTTCATCCGCGAGATCAAGGATCAGGGGCTCGTGAAGTCCGTGCCCGATTTCCCGGTCTATATCGACTCGCCGCTCGCCAAGGCGGCGACCACGGTGTTCTGCGGCGACCTGCACGGCTATTTGGACGAGGCCGCGCTCGAGCTGGTGAAGGACGGCACGCATATGTTCTCGTTCCCGAACCTGCATTTGGTCGAGACGACCGAGGAATCCAGAATGCTCAACCTCGACAAAACACCCAAGATCATCATTTCCGCCTCCGGTATGTGCGATGCGGGGCGCATCCGCCACCACCTCAAGCACAACCTCTGGCGCGCGAACAGCGCGGTGGTGTTCGTCGGCTTCCAGTCGCCCGGCACGCTCGGGCGCAGACTGCTCGACGGCGTGGAGAGCGTGAAGCTCTTCGGCGAGGAGATCGCGGTCAAGGCGAAGGTCGTGAATTTCCAAGGCCTTTCCTCCCACGCCGACCACGACCATCTGATCGAGTGGATCAAGGCGTTCGATCCGAAGCCCGCGCACGTCTTTGTCGTCCACGGCGACGCGGACGTGGCGCCCGCGTTCGCGGACGAGCTGTGCTCCCTCGGCTTCTCCGCCCACGCGGCGAAGTTCACCGAGAGCTACGACCTCGCCGCCGGCGTGATGCTCAGCGAGGGCTACATCTCCGAGCGCAAGCGCACGATGCAGGCCAGCCGCGCGGACAACCTGTACGGCAAGCTGCTCGCCGCGGGCGAGGCGCTGCTTGAGCTCATCCGCCGCTTCAAGGGCCGCTCGAACAAGGAGATCGCCGCCTTTACCGGCCAGATCACCGCGCTCATCGACCGCTTCCAATAAAATAGAAGGAAAGGGCGCGGGGCTCCGCGCCCTTTTTTGGGGAAAACACTATGGCTGTCACGAAAAATCAGGAATACACCGTTACCGTCGAGGGCTATTCGGGCGAGGGCGCGGGCGTCGCGCGCATCGACGGTTTTGTCGTCTTTGTGTCCGGCGCGCTGCGCGGCGAGGTGTGCCGCGTTCTTATTCTGAAGGTGCTGAAGTCCGCGGCCTTCGCCAAGGTGCTTGAGGTGCTTGTGCCCTCGCCGCACCGCATCGCGCCGGACTGCCCGTATTTTCCGCGCTGCGGCGGCTGCACCTACCGCCACATGGACTATGCCGAGGAGCTTGCCCTCAAGCGCCGGCGCGTGCAGGATAATCTTGCGCGCATCGGTGGGAGCGAGGTCGAGGTGGAGGAGATCCTCGGCGCGGCGGAGACGCGGCGCTACCGCAACAAGGCGCAGTATCCCGTCTCGCCGGACGGGAGGATCGGCTTCTACCGCGCCCGCACGCACGAGGTCATCGACACGCGGGAATGTCTGCTGGTGAAGCCGGAGGCGGACGCCGCGGCGGAGGCCGTGCGGCAGTATATGCGCGATTTCCGCGCGGCGGGCTACGACGAGAGGACGGGGCGCGGCCTTCTGCGCCATGTCTATGTCCGCTCAAACACAAAGAGCGAGAGCCTGATCTGCCTGCTGGTGAACGGCAAGCGACTGCCGCATGAGGCGGAGCTGGTCGAGCGGCTGCGCCGCGCCTGCCCAAAGGCGGTGGGCATCGTGCTCGGCGAGAACACGCGGCGGGACAATGTGATCCTCGGCGAGCGCTACCGCACGCTTTGGGGGGCCGACCGGCTGGAGGATGTGCTCTGCGGGAGAGTGTTCCGGCTGAGCGTGCCGTCGTTCTATCAGGTCAACCACGAACAGGCCGAGCGGCTCTACGCCAAGGCCATCGAGTATGCGCAGCTCACGGGGGAGGAGACGGTGCTCGACCTCTACTGCGGCGCGGGGACCATCACGCTTGCGCTCGCGTCCCACGCGAAGCGCGTCCTCGGCGCGGAGATCGTGCCGGAGGCCATCGACGACGCGCGGGAGAACGCCGCGCGCAGCGGTGTGGAAAACGCCGAATTCTTCTGCGGTGACGCCTCCGACGTGGCAAAAAAACTCGCGCAGGAGAATCTGCGGCCCGACGTCATCACGGTCGATCCGCCGCGCAAGGGGCTGGCGGAGGACGTGGTGGAAAGCATCGCGCGGATGCAGCCGGAGCGCGTGGTGTATGTCTCCTGCGACAGCGCGACGATGGCGCGGGACGTGAAGCGCTTCGCCGCCCTCGGCTACCGCGCCGTGCGCGCCTGCGCGGTCGACCTCTTCCCCCGCGCCGACCATGTCGAGGCGGTGGCGCTGCTCAAAAGGTGGGAGGATGACCAAGGACCTGATAATTAAAAAATAAGCAAAATGCACAAGAAAAAGATGGAAAAATTGTAGATTTATGCTTGACAAATGTCGAAATATGAGTTATTATGCCTTTTGCTTGATGGCATTTTCTTAACGGATCCTTTACATGGCTCCGCAAGTTCATCCTGTTGGCAAACCGGTCGAAAGGCCGGGACGCAAAGCTATAGTGTCTAAATGAACACTCTTGAAAAAGGTTCACATGACAGACTGGCCGCACCATTTCCTGCGGTCAGTCTGTTTTTTTGCCGCCGGCCCCCTGCGGCGGCCCCATTTATTGATCCTGAGGTGAATCCCTATGGCATATATGCGTTTGGGCGACCTGCTGCTGTCCTCGGGCGTGATCTCGCACGAGCAGCTTGAGCGGGCGCTGGAACTGCAAAAGGAAAGTAAGGAGCGTCTGGGCGACGTGCTGGTGCAGAGCGGCATCATTACCGAGCAGCAGCTCATCGAGGCGCTGAAAATACAGCTCGGTGTGGAGTTCGTCGATCTCACGGCGGTCTCCATTCCGGTGGAGCTGGCGAAATATGTGCCGCGCACGCTGGCGAAGAAATACTGCGTGGTGCCTGTGAAGCTGGTGCGCGACACCCTCTACCTCGCGATGAGCGATCCCCTGGACTTCATCGCGCAGGAGGAGGTCAAGGCCGCCTCGCGCAAGCGCGTGATCCCGATGATCGCCACGCACCGCGCGACCGAGCAGGCCATCAGCCGCCTCTACGGCAGCGAGGGCACCGCCCGCGTCATCGAGGAGATGAAGCGCGAGGCGGGCGCCGCCGGACCGGATATCGTGCCCGCGCAGCTCGTGAAGGACAGCGACGGCAGCGAGGGCGCGCCCACCATCCGCTTTGTCAACTCCCTCATCGAGCGCGCCTTTGCCGAGCGCGCGAGCGATATCCACCTCGAGCCGCAGGAGGGCGAGATGGTGGTGCGCATGCGCATCGACGGCCTGCTCCGCCGCGTTCTGACCGTGCCCGCCGAGCTGCAGAGCACCGTCATTTCCCGCTTGAAGATCATGGGCGGCATGGACATTGCCGAGCGCAAGGTCCCGCAGGATGGCCACGCCATGCTGCGCGTGAAGGGCAGCGAGATTGACCTGCGCATCTCCTCGATGCCGACGGTGTACGGCGAGAAGATCGTGCTGCGCCTGCTCAACAAGACCTCGCAGCTCCTCTCCCGCGACGCCATCGGGCTGGAGGGCGACGACCTTGAGTCCTATCAGGCGCTGCTCAAGAACCCGAGCGGCGTGATCCTGCTGGTCGGCCCCACGGGCTCCGGCAAATCCACGACGATGTGCGTGATGCTCCGCGACCTCGCGCGCGAGGAAGTGAACATCGTCACGCTCGAGGACCCTGTGGAATATTACATCCCCGGCGTCAGCCAGTGCCAGATCAACGAAAAGACCGGTATGACCTTCGCCGGCGGTCTGCGCGCCATTCTGCGCCAGGACCCCGACATCATCTCCGTCGGAGAGATCCGCGACGGCGAGACCGCGAGCATCGCCATGCGTGCGGCGATCACCGGCCATCTGGTGCTCTCGACCCTGCACACCAACGACGCCCCCTCCGCGGTCGACCGTCTGCGCGACGTCGGCGTGGAGCCGTGGCTGATCTCCGGTGCGCTGCGCGGCGTGGTGTCGCAGCGGCTTGTGCGCCGCATCTGCCCGCACTGCAAAAGAGCCTATCATCCCGCGAGCGACGAGCTTGCCCTGCTGGGGCTGGACGACGCGCCGGACCTTGTGTTCTACAAGGGCGAGGGCTGCCCGGACTGCCATCACACCGGCTACACCGGCCGCCGTGCCGTGTTCGAGATCCTGATGATCGACGCGCCGCTGCGCCGCCTCATCACCGCCGGCGCGAGCGCGGACGAGCTTGCCGACGAGGCCCGCAGGCATGGCTTCACCACCATGCGCGAGCGCTGCCGCGACCTGGTGCTGCGCGGCGAAACGACGGCTGAGGAGGCCGCCCGCACCATCAGCTCCACCATCGAGAGCTGAACGGAATGACCAAAGAAAAAGGCAGGTGAATCGGCTTGACGACCTATAAGTACAAGGGCCAGTCGCTCAGCGGCGCAAGGGTGAGCGGCGTGGTGCGCGCCTACGACGAGTTCGAGGCCGTCGCCAAGCTGCGCGACACCTGTGCCTTCATCACCAAGATCGAGCCGGTGAAGGAGCGCGGGAACGCGCTGGATAAGCCCATCGGCTTCCGGCTCAAGGACAAGGAGCTGGCGCTGCTCTGCTCGCAGTTTTCCATCATTCTCACCTCGGGGCTGAGCGTGATGCGCTGCGTGGAGATGGTCGCCTCGCAGACACGCAATAAGTACACGCGCAGGATGCTGGAAAAGGTGGCCGAGGAGGTCGGCGCGGGCTATTCCCTCGCGCAGAGCTTTGAGAGCAACGCCCCTTATCTGCCCGCCACGTTCATCGAGACCGTGCGCGCGGGCGAGGAGTCCGGCACGCTCGCGCTGTGCTTCGACCGCCTGCACCGCTACTACGAACGCGCCGCCAGGACCCGTGCGAAGATCATCAGCACAATGACCTATCCCGCGATGGTCATTGTGGTCGCCATCATCGTGTTTATCATCATCATCGCCGTCGCCGTGCCGGCGTTCACCGACGCCTTTGCCGACCTCGGCGAGGGCGAGCTGCCGGGCGTGACGAAGGCGCTGATGGCCGTGAGCGGCTTTTTCAACCGCTGGTGGTGGCTGCTGCTGCTCATCGGGGCGGCGCTCGTCATCGCCTATCTCGCCTTCAAGCGCACCGAGCGCGGCAAGCTCGTGCTGGCGTCCTACGCCATCGAGCGCGCGCCGCTGCGGCGGCTGCGCAGCATGAGCGCGGCGGGCCGCTTCGCCAATACCATGTCCACCATGCTCACCGCCGGGCTCGGCGTGCCGCGTGCGCTGGACGTTACCAGCCAGGTCGTGGGCAACTACCTCTTTTCCCTCGGTGTGCGCAAGGTGAAGGAGAACGTGGAGCGCGGCCGCGGCATTGCCGAGAGCATGGCGGGCGTAGAGTGCTTCCCCAAGATGCTCACCGAGATGGTGGGCGTGGGCGAGCGCGCGGGCTCGCTGCCGCAGACGCTCGACGTCATCGGCAATTACTTCGACAGCGAGGTCGAAACGCAGAGCACGCGGCTGCTCAGCGTGCTCGAGCCGGTCATCACCATCGTGCTCGCGGTCATCGTGGTCGTGCTGCTGCTGGCGGTGTACCTGCCGATGTTCAGTATGTACGGCAGCATCTGATATGTTATCATTTCCGCGCGACCACCCCGCGCGGGACGATATAGAAAGAAACGGAAAAGGAGAATTTTTATTATGCTCAAGAAACTCACCAACAAAAAGGGCTTCACCCTCATGGAAATGCTGATCGTCGTCGCGATCATCGCTGTCCTCGTTGCCATCGCCATCCCCACCTTCAACGGCGCCTTAAACAAGGCCAGAGTGGCTACTGATGCGGCCAATATTCGTGCAGCTTATGCTGAGGCATCGGTTGAGTATCTCAATGGGATTGCCAATGGCACTGCGGAGCCTACAGTTGCAGATAAGACTGTCGAAACAACTGGTACTACCGATGCAAAAATCAAAATTGCTGGAAAAGACTATGAGTGGAAGAGCGGCAAGACTGCAACGATTTCTGTTAATAAGGCAACCGGTGAGGTAACGATCAGCGGTTTGGACAAGACCTAATTTAAGCAAGTTCATCTCTTCTTGAGCCCACGCCGGAGCGCACGCTCCGGCGTGGGAACGCCCCCTTCCTTCTTGGATGAGCCGATTCTGCAGAGGGCTCATCTTCGGCGCTATGCTAAGAAATAAGGGGGTGGCCGAGGGTCGGCGGCCATCCCCCACGAAGGACTTTTTCCAAGGAGAAATTTTACGATGCTCCATCTCACCCCCTTCCTCACCGTATACTGCTGCGTGCTCGCCGCCGTTTTCGGCGCGTGTATGGCGAGCTTCCTGAACTGCATGGCGTGGCGCGTGGTGCATGGCGAGAGTGTGCTGCGCGGGCGGTCGCACTGCGACGCGTGCGGCCATGTGCTCGGCGCGCGGGACCTCGTTCCGATCGTGAGCTATCTCGCCTCCGGCGGGAGGTGCCGCTACTGCGGCGTGAAGCTCTCGAGCCGCCATGTGTGGGGCGAGGTGATCGGCGCGGCGGTGTTCGTGTCGCTTCTGCTGCATTATGATATTTCGCTCCGGCTTCTCGAAGCGTGGCTTCTGGCAAGCATTCTGCTCGCCTGCTCCTTCGCGGACCTGGAGGGGTACATCATTCCCGACCGCTTTTTAGCGGCCGGTCTTGTGCTTTTTATCGCGTCCCTCTTTTTTGCGCCCGCGCCGCTCGGACGGCTCGCGGACGGGCTGCTCGGCGGCTTCGGCGTGGCGCTCGGCCTGCTGGCGGTCGTCACGGTGCTGGAAAAGCGCATGGGGCGCGAGGCGATGGGCGGCGGTGATCTCAAGCTGCTGTTCGTCACCGGACTGTTTTTCGGCTGGAAGGGTAACCTCCTCTGCCTGATCTTAGCCTGCATCTTCGGCATCGTCTTCGGCCTGCTTGCCGCCGGGCGCGGCGGGGAGAAGGGCGCGCCGATCCCGTGGGGACCGTCCATCGCGCTCGGCGCGTGGGTCACGGCGCTCGCGGGCGAGCCGTTTATCCGTTGGTATCTGAGCCTTTTATAAGGCGCGTTTCGCAGCACTCCGCTGAAAGGAGAATGAGCATGAACAAGATCGTTGGCCTTGATATCGGTGAAAACAGCGTAAAAATGGCCTATTTTGTGGGCCGCGAGCTGAAAAGGACCGCAAAGCTGGAGCTGCCCGACGCGATGGTGTCCGGCGGGCGCATCCTCTCGATGGACGCGATGGCGGACTTCCTGCACGACGCGGCGAAGGGCAGCGGCATCCCGCTGACAAACGCCGCGCTGGTCGTGCCGGCGAGCGAGGTCTACACCCGCGTCATCACCCTGCCCGCTATGACCGAGCAGCAGCTTTTTTACAACCTGCCTTACGAGTTCCGCGACTTTCTGACGGAGGAGAAGAGCAAATATTTCTTCGACTACGCCGTGCGCCGCATCGTGAACGACGAGACGGGGCATCCGAAGGAAATGGAGCTCTTCGCCTGCGCCATCCTCAAGACCACGGTGGAGGGCTACCGCGCGATGCTGCACCGCGCGGGCTTCCGCCTGCGCGTGCTCACCGTCACCGAGTGCGCCTACGGCGCGGTACTGGGCGCATACCTCAGGCGCATGGGCGCGGAGAACGACGACAGGGACCGCTGCATCGTCTCCATCGGACACCGCAGCACGCACCTCTACATCTACCACGGCGCGACGTTCGACAGCCGCCGTGAGATCGACGTCGGCGGCAGGCTGATCGACGAGCAGATCGCCGAGCACTGCGGCGTGGACATCCATTTGGCGCACAGCTATATGCGCAGCGACTACAACGGCGTGCTTGAGGCGGACTATGCCCGCGAGGCGTACAGCCGTCTGGCGGTCGAGATCATGAAGGCGGTCAATTTCTACAACTACAACAACCGCGACCGCGAGCTGCACGACCTCTACATCTGCGGCGGTGGCGGCGGCATCGAGCCGATGCTGCGCACCATCGTCGAAACGACGAGGCTCACGCTCCATCCGGTCTCTGAGCTGCTCTCGCAGCAGCTTTCGACCGAGGAGCCGTGGACGTATCTGCGTGCCATCGGCGGTGTGAGCGAGGGCATCAAGGGGGGACTGGCATGATCGCGGAGAAGGAGAAGAAAACGGCCCGCGCGAACACGCCCCGCCGTCCGGTCCGCTGCCCGCAGAAAACGGGCATCAACCTCAATCTGCACGAAAAGCGCACAGGCACGGTGCTCACGCTGCTTATCGGCGCGCTGTGCATCACCGTGCTTGCGCTGGCGGTCGCCAAGTTCGGCGTCCTCGACCTCTACGACCGGCTCGCCGACGCGCAGAGCGCGTATGCGCAGGCGCAGCAGGAGAACCGCGCCGCGCAGGAGAAGCTCTCGCACTTTGACGAGGTGCTCTCGGAATACCGCACTTATTCGATGGAGTGGATGGAGGACGGCGAGGACTCCGACCTCAACTTTGCCGTGGAGCGCACGGAAATGCTCGACCTGATCGAGCGCACGGTGATGCCCTACGGCACGCTCAGCGCCCTGCAGGCGCAGGGCGACCGCGTGGACGTCGAGCTGAACGAAACGGACCTTGACCGCATCGCCGAGGCGCTCAGCGCCGTGAAGGCGTCGAGCATCGTGGAGTCGGTCGGGCTGGAGCTTGCCGAAACGGAGAAGGACCGCCCCGCCGACGTGATGAAGTGTACGCTGCACATCGTGCTGAGAGGGGAGGCGGCGGAATGAACCGTGAATTGACCCTGCGGGAAAAGGTGCTGCTGCTCATCCTGATCGTGCTCGTGATGGTGCTCGGCTACTTCAAGCTCCTCTACGAGCCGGTCAGCGACCGCATCGCGCGCTGCCGCGAGGACACGGCGCAGGAGCAGCTTGCGCTGGAGCAGAACGCGGTCAGGCTGGCGCAGATGGAAAAGATGGAGCAGGCGCTCGCGGATATCCGCGCCGCCGGCGGCAGCAAGGCGATCCCGCACTTCAACAACAGCGAGGCGCTGCTGCGCGAGCTGCGCGGCCTGCTCGCGGGCACGGGGGAATACTCCCTCGATTTCGGCGACGGCACGACGCAGCAGGGCTATATCGTCCTGCGCCCCGTCTCCATGACCTACCGCACGAGCACCTACGAGCAGTCGCGCGCGATCATTGACCGCCTCAGCGCGAGCGACAACATCAACCGGATATCCGACCTGAGCATCCGCCGCGACGAACGGAGCGGCGGCGGACAGGGCTATCAGACCGTGCTGACGGTGACCTATTTCGAGGTCGCGCCGTAACGCACAGAGGAGCAGAGCACCATGAAAAACAACAGGGCAAACAGACACAATGACCGCGGCTTCACCCTCTCGGAGGTCCTTCTGACGGTGGCGATCCTTGTGGTGCTGTTTGCCCTTGCCGCCGTTCCCGTCTCGAAGATGCGGCGCGAGCTGCGCCAGACGGAGCTGGACAGCAAGGCGGAGATCTTATTCCAGACCGCGCAGAACCGCATGACGCAGCTTCTGGCCGCCGGTATGGAGGAGAAATACAAGAGCGGCGGCGACGTGAAGCGCTTTACCTATATCCCTCTCGACGCGGAAGAGGACAAGTACGACGAGACCGATGTCGGCAGGCTTCCGCTCTGGTATGTGACCGACGCGGAAAAGGACAACGCCTCCGCCGCGGCGTATTACATCCTGCCGCGGGAGCAGACCGACGCCGAGCTGCGCGAGGGCCATTGGCTCGTGGAGTACAACGCGGACAGCGGCAGCGTCTACGCGGTGTTTTACAGCGAGGAGGCGCTGGGCGTGCATACCGGGCTCGACGTGCTGCGCTACCGCAGCCAGCGCGTGAAAACGGCGAAGGTCGGCTACTATGGCGGCGACGCGGCGGCGGTCAATGACACCGGCGTGCTCGCGCCGCGGGCGGAGATCCTCAACGGGGAGACGCTGGAGGTGCGCATCACCTGCAAGGCGCCGAATGACCGTCCGCTCCATTTCTTCATCACCATCCGCGACGACAAAGGAAATGAGACGGCGCGCACCGAGCTGAAAAATGATACCAAGACGTTCACCACGATCGAGAAGAGCTTCCGGGACTACGAGGTGACGGTGACGCTCGACGACCTGAGCGGCGACGGCAGCCGCCGCTTTGCGCAGCAGGAATGGCTGAAAATGCTGACGCCCGGGGAGAATCTGACCGTCACCGTTGAGGTCACCAGCGACGACCCGCTGGTGGAGGGCGCACGATTTGTGCCCGAAAAGACAAATGGCCTGTTCCATACGCTGCGCGGCGGCGATACGGCGGTCGTCACCTGCGCCCGCCACCTGCAGAATCTGGACGAGACCTCCAAGTTGGCGCCGGTCATCACCCGCGCGGTGCAGGAGAAGAACATTGACTTCACCGGCGCGAGCGGCTGGGCGTCGGTCTACGGCGAGAAGAAGTTCCGCCCCATTGTTAACACGGCGCTGCGTGAATACCGGGGCAGCTATATCGTGGACGGCACGACGTACCGTCCGGTGATCGCGCACCTGCCGGTGGATACGAACGGCGACGCGGGCCTGTTTGAGAGCTTTTCCGGCGGCACGCTGGCGGACATCACGCTCACCGGCGCGCAGATCCGCGGCACGGGAAGGGTCGGCGGTCTTGCCGGCACGCTGTCCGGTACGGTGAGCGTTACCGGCTGCCGCGTCTATCTGGACCCGGCGAGCGACGGTCTGAGCACAAAAACGGAGCGGGATATTTGGCTCGCCGGCAATGTGACCGGCGGTCTGGTCGGCTATGTGAGCGGGAACGCGGAGGTCTCCATCGACAGCAGCTTTGCCGCCTCGGTCCTTCGGGGTACGACGGCGGCGGGCGGACTGATCGGACAGGCGGACGGCGCTGTGACGGCAGAGCGCTGCTATGCCGACTGCTACCTCTACAGCGATGAGACGAACGGACGGACCGGCGGACTGATCGGCGGCAGCAGGGACGAGGTCGGCGTGGCGACAAGACCGATCGATCTGCTGAATTGCTATGCAGCCGGTTTCCAGGAGGCAGCGGTCACAGCGGGCCTGTCCGCCGGACAGGTTTACCGAATGAACCGCTGCTACAGTGCGGCCACGGGGCTGAAGACCAATGAACTGACGTACTCTACCACCGTGCCGCATAGGACGATGGAAGAGGCGAAAGACGGATTCTATTTGGCGGCGTCGGCGGACGCGGCACATGACGTCCCCGGAACGAAGCAGGTCGCGCATACAGAATGGAGCGGCGCCAGCCGCCCCGCCGCGGCGCAGAGACTTGGCACCGCATTTACCGCCGTGACGGGCGGCGGAAGCACCAACGCCTACAACCTCATGGAGGGCATGGGCCTGACCGACTACTCTTACCCGAAGCTGCAGGGGATCCCTCACTACGGCGACTGGAAGGCGGAGTTTGAGTCCGGCTCGCTGGCGTACTACGAGCATTATCAAAACGGCACGGCGGCAGGCTATGGCTTCCTCGGCGGCAACGTGTCGTCCCTGCGGGACGACGAAACGGTGCTGGGCGACGGCTACGGCATGATTTACGACAGCAAGCCGACCGCGTCGGTCACGGTCACCTATTGGACCTGGACGGCAGCGGGCGTCGCGGTACAAAAGACAGAAATGCTTGCCGCGGATGCCGCGGTGCAGGTCACCTACAACGGGAGGAGCTATTACCTCCTGCCGCTGCCGACCGGGGTGGTGAATACGGAATATGTCGATCCGAACAGCCTCTATCAGGAGGTCAGGGTCGACGGCGCGGCGTATCTCTACGCGCCGCACTTTGCCCGCACGGTGACGACGCCCGGCGAGGACGGCACGGTGGAGAGCCTGACGGGCGTTTCCATCCGCACGGCGCGCCAGCTCTACGCGCTGAGCCTTTACTACGACGAATACCGGGAGCGGCTCGATGAGAGCAGCGTTTTTGTGCAGGAGCGCGGCATCGACTATGTCAGCTACGACTGGAAGAACTATGGCAGAAACGGCACCGAGCCCTCGGCGAACCTCCCCCAGTTCCCCATCGGCGACAGCACGGCTAAGCCGTTCATCCACACCTACAACGGTCAGCGGCACGAGATCATCAGCGCGCCGATCACCGGAAACGGTCTCGGGCGCGGCGGCACGGAGACTGCGGGCGAGGTCTATGCGGGCCTGTTCGGCTGCAACGCGGGCGAGCTGCGCGACATCGTGCTCATTGCCGGCGCGGAGGACACGATCGTCGGCTTTGACCGCGGCATCCAGCGCAGGAGCGCCTACATCGGCGCGCTTGTCGGCTACAACTCCGGCACGGTGCGCGGCTGCGCGGCCGCGGGCTACCGCGCCAAGGCGCTGGCCAACAGCGGCAGCGCAGTCTATGTCGGCGGCTTCATCGGCTACAATGAGGGCTACGTGGAGCAGTGCAGCGTGAGCAGCCCCTCGGTCTATGCCGAGAACGTGTTCGCGCAGCTCAGCGTGGGCGGCTTCGCCGGACGGAACGACGGGCGCATCGAGGGCTGCTATGGCATCGCGGCGATCAATGTCCCGACCGTCCGCGGCGGCGAGGTAGAGCTTGGCGGCTTCGCCGCGCACAACGGCGGCATCATCCGCAGAGCCTACTGCGCGACGGCTATGTCCTCGGCGGGCGCCGAGGCGGACGGCTTTACTGCCTCCGGCAGCGTGCAGGACTGCTATTACCTCAACGGCGGCACCTACCGCTTCTGGGAGGAGGACCGGCTGTACAGCGCGGAGACCGCGGGCGGCGCGCAGCCCATGACCGCGGCGGAACTGAAGGCGCTCGGGCTGTCTGGCTTCGGCACGTCCGCGGAAGCGCGGTATAGTCGGAAAAATGCGGAGGACAGCTACCCCTATCCCGCCTGTATGCAGGACGCGAGCGGCGTACTCGTCCACTACGGCGACTGGCCGGTGCCGACGAATGTCGGCGAGGTCGGCGTGTTCTACTGGGAAAAGGAGGAGGACGGCGCGAACAGCGGCTATCACCTCTCCTACATCGGCTTTGTCGGCACGGAGCGCAAGGAGGGCAGTACCCTCTGCACCGCGCATGACGACGGCGGCGTGATCACCGCCTACGGCTACGGCTACTATTGGGAGAGCAGTTCGAAGGAACCGGAGCTGGCGGCGAGCGGCGGCTTCGTCATGGACGGCGGTGATACGGAGGAGGCCAGGGCGGCGGCGTCGGCGCTGGGAGCGCAGATGCCAGAGTATACCTTCGCCGCCTACGAGACCGGCGAGACCGGTCTGCGCCTGCAGGCAGAGACCAACAGCCGAAGCGGCAGCTATACGCTTCAGGCAAATGGCACATGGACGCTGAATGAAAAGTATATCTACACGATTTGCCCGTTTTTCGCGGACGCCTTCGGCTATGCGGACGATGCTAAGCCGGGTACGGGCCAAGCGGCCTATCAGGTCCGCTCGGTGCAGCAGCTGCAGTTCATCAACTGGAGCTGCGGGGCCACGTCGAAGTACATAGGAAGCCGACGGGACCCAAACTACACGTTTACCTATGAGACCGGCACAGACCGCGAGGTAACGGCGGCGACCTACCAGCAGTTCCCCTATCTGCAATACGCCACGGTCACAGGCGTGAGCCGTCAGTCACAGAGTGCGGCGGAGCGGGATCGTCCGCGGCGCAGCTGGAAGCAGTCGCATGACCTCAACGGCACAGACCGGGAATTTCCGAAGGTCGGCGCGAAAAATACCTCGTTCCATCCCATCGCCGGTGCGGTTTTTAACAACGCGGCGGAGAATCCAAACAACGAGGGCTATGCGGTAGACCTCTACAGTTGGTTCGGCGGTGTGTACGACGGCGATAACTACTACATCAAGAACATCAACATCGACTCGCCCTGCTACAATGTCGGCGTTTTCGGCACGGCGGCGGGCGCGGAGATCCGAAACATCGTGCTCTACAGCGACAACGGCGGAACGATCGAGCGCAGTACACCGGCGGGAACGGACTACCGTAACTACCGCTGCGCCTACGCGCTCGGCGGATTGGTGGGCATCGCGTATGACTACCTTTACGACGCGAACGGAAATTGGGTCAATGTTGAAAACCGCGCTGCGGAGGTCGCCAACTGCGCCATTGCGGGCTATACCATCGAAGATAACAGCACCAACCCGCTCCAGCTCGGCGAGGCGGTGGTGGGCGGATTGATCGGCGTATCCAAGGTCAATTTGAACAGCTGCTCGGCGGTGGTCGATATCGAGGTCAACTGCACGCACCGGGAAGCCGGCGACAGCGGCAAACTGACCAGAGCCCAATACGGCAACTTTGTCCGCGTGGGCGGTCTGGTCGGCGGCGTGCAGTACAAGGTGACGAATTGCTACACCGGCGGAACGATCACGATCGGCAGCGATACGCTTAATGAGCGCGTGGACAAGAGCGGAAGACTTGTCACCGTGAAGACCAGTACAGAGAAGAAGACAGAGGTCGAGAACGCGAAGGGGACCTATGTCTACATAGGCGGCATCGGCGGCAGCGGCTTCTCCTCCAACTTCCGCAATTTTTCCAACAAGAACGGCACGGACGATGGAAAGCCGGAGTATGAGAACTGCTATACCTATACGGGGCTGCCGACCATGCAGGGAACGATCATGTCGATCTCCCGCATCGGCAGTGTTGCCGACCGCTATGAATGGGCGCCGAGCGTGACCATTACCAACTGCTACTATTATGCGGAGTCAGATGTCCAGTACAACCTGCCGAAGTATCACTGCGGCAAAAAGAGTCTTGCGACGATCCTGGCGAGCGATGAGGAGAAGGAAAAGATGCTGCAGGGCGATCTTTCGTATCTCAGTCAATACATCGGTGGAAGAAATCATCGACCGAGCTATTCGATCGACCTGACAAAGCTCAGCTATGAGCAGATGGCAGGCAGGAAGGACGTCACGAAGAACGGGCAGGACAAAAGGATCCTGGAGCTGCTGAATCAAAACGGGGACAGCGTCTTCGGCTGGGTCACCGTCGAGGAGGCGCAGGCCGAGGTCCACGGGAAATACAGCTTCCCGGGCAAAAACATCGCCGTGCTCGACGGGCAGGACTACCCGTTCCCGACCGTGCTCACACAGGCGAGCGAGCACACCGACAGCGGCAGGGCGAACCTGCACTACGGCGACTGGCCGCTCGTCGGTCCGGTCTGGGAGAAGAGCAGCGTGACGATCGACCGCATCACCGACTATGATGCCGGAATCGGCAGCGCGGTTATTACCGCGGTGCTGAAGCTGGAGAACATGGAGGACGGAAAGCTCGGCGGGCTGACACTCGAGTCGTTCCGCTCGACCAATGAGAGCATCGCAAGGGTGACGGGCTTCCAAAAGGTCGATGAAAAGACCTGCCGTGTGATGCTGGAGGGTCTGGCGAATGGCTCGGTGGAGATCACCGCGGTGCTGGACGGCCATGTGGCGCGCTTGATGGTAAGCGTCACCGCGGAGCTGACGATCCGGATGAGCGACGAGATCGAGCGCGCGAAGCAAATCACGGTGAATGAGGCCGCGACGGTGCCGCTCGGACTTGCCGCGCTGGACTGCGGCGGCAAGGCTCTGACGAAAGACCTCAGCTGGACGGTCGCCAATGCCGAGACGGGCGCTGCACAGATTGTCTGGAAAAACGGCGTTCCGCAGAGCGTCCGGGGCATCGGCGCGGGCGAGACGACGCTGCTCATCACGGCGAGCTATCGGATCAATGAGACCGAGACGGTCACGGTGAGCCGCATCGTGCCGGTGACGGTGCTGGCGAAGGCAGCCGACGGCACGGCGTAAAAAGGAAAGGAGGGGCATCGGGATGAAAAAACTGAAGAACGAACAGGGCGTGACCATTCTGATGGCCCTCCTGCTGGTCCTGACCGCGGCGGTGGTCAGCGCGGTCATTCTCTCCGCGGCGCTCAGCGCCGCGCGGCGCGTGAACGGCGACCGCACCGCGCAGCAGAACTACCTTGCCGTCAGCTCGGCGGCGGAGCTCGTACGCGACAGCATCGACCAGATGCGGTATACCGAGACTACCACCACGACTTACGAATGGGACGAGAAGAGCGAAGGCTATGTACAAACCGGCAGCTCCTCCACAGAGAAGCTGCCGACCGGCCTGATGGGAGACTGGCTCACGGACGGCGCGCGGAACGGCGGCTGCACCGATACCATCACCATCACGCTGCCGGATGAAGCGCTCCCGCCGGTCAAGGCAAGCTTTTCCATGACAGGACGGGGAACGGGAAGCGAGGGCTATGATATCCGGATCGCCTTTTCTCTGGCCGACGCCGGGGACGCGGATAACTGCCGCATGACGCTCAGGCTGAGCGGAAGCGTCAGCGAAAGTACAGACGTTTATGCGAACACCGCGGGCTGGAGCAGGATCGACGAATTGACCATCACCTGGAGCAATCCAAAGATCACCAAGGGAGCGGAGGGGAACCCATGAAAAAACGCAGAAGCAAGGCCGGTGAGACGCTGGTGGAGACGCTGGTCTCCGTGCTCATCGCGGCGCTGGCGTTCGCCCTTCTCTCGACCGCCGCGGTGACCGCGGCGCGGATCAACGCCGCCGCGCGCGAGGACGTTTCCTTCCGCTATACCGCGGAGCAGGGAAAGACGGTGACCGTAACGGCTGAGGGAGCTGGCTCCGGCACGACCGGCAGCGAGGAAGTCACGCTCTATACAACGGGCAACGGCTACGATTATTACACTTACACGATCTCATCGGGGGTGACGCCATGAAAAAACTGCGCGGCAGCCGCGGCGTGACGCTCACCGAAACGCTGTGTACGGTGCTGATCGTGCTGCTCATCAGCGCGATGCTGGCGGTGGGCGTGCGCTTTGCCGTGCGGACGTACCGCGAGTCGATGGAGCTGTCGGAGACGGAGCTGCTCTGCTCCACGCTGACGGCAGCCATCAGCGACAAGCTGCGCTACAGCGGCGAGGTGGGACAGAATATGTTCATCCAGGGCGTCGGCACGACGGACAGCGGCGGCGGAGGCTCGTTTGCAATCAGCGACGACGGCGAGGTCGTCATTCAGACGACCGACAGCGAGGAGTTCCGGCTCCTCGGCTCGGCCTCCTACCCGCAGGGCCTGCGGGTGCGGACGACCGGCACGGGGGAAACGGGCTTCATCAGCTACAGCGCCAAAACAGGGATCTTTACCGTTTCCTTTGCCATCGCGGACGCGCAGGGGAATATCCTGAAGGAGACATGCTTCGACGTCAAGCGCATCAATGCGGGCAAAAAGTGAAAAAGAGCTGCCGGACAAAATGTCCGGCAGCTCCTTTTAATCGCTTCGTGTGATGTCATGCACCCATTTGCCGCTGTGGATGCGCCAGAGGCCGACGGGGGTCTTTGCCAGGTGCTCGATGGCGATGCACAGGCAGAACATCTCGTTCGGCACCTTAAGGACAAGACCGAGCAGGCACATCAGCGGCAGCTCCATGCACCAGAGGGGAAAGTTGTCGATGAGCAGCGAGGCGCGTACGTCGCCGCCGCCGCGCAGCACACCCACGACCATCGTGGACGAAAAGCCGTGGAGGGGCATCACGCCCGCGTAGCAGTACACCATGACCGCGCACATCGCCGCCGCGCCCGCCGAGAGGGAGAAAAGCGGCAGCACATACGGCCGGAGCAGCGTGAGAAAGGCCAGAAGCTCCACGCCGCCGAGGGCGAGCGCGAAGAGAAAAGCCGTGAGGCACACGGCCTTGCCGATGCGCACGACGCTCTCGCGGCTGCTGCCGGTGCCGATCTCCTTGCCGACGATGACGGCGGCTGCGTTGGCGATGCCGTAGATGCCGGCGGTGGAGAGCTTGTCGATGCTGCCCGCCACGGTGTAGGCGGCGATGAGGTCGCCGCTCGCGGCCATGTGGCCCATGATGACGGTGATGAGCGAGTAGCCCACGCCCCAGAGCGTTTCGTTCGCCAGCACCGGCGCACTGTAATGCACGAAGCGGCGCAGCATCTCGCGGCCCGGGCGGAGAAGGGCGCTCCATTGGAGCGGCACGGTGCGGCAGCGCAGGGCGTAGCCGAAGGCGAGCGCAAATTCCACCACGCGCGAGAGCAGCGTGGCGGCCGCCGCGCCTGTGACGCCGAGCGCGGGGAAGCCGAGCTTGCCGAAGATGAGCACATAATTGCCCACGGTATTGCAGAGCATGGACGCGCCGAACACCAGCATACCGAAGCGCGGATTTTCGATGCTGCGCTGCATTCCGATGTAGATGGACGAGAGGGAATTGAGGATATACGAGAAGCCGACGATGCGGATATACGGCGTGCCGATCGCGACGAGACGGAGATTGTCCGTCACCAGCAGCAGAACATCCGCCGGGAAGAACGCCATGATGAGCGCGAAGAGCGTCGAGACGCTGCCGGCAATGCACAAGCCAATGCCGATGACGCGGTTGATGCTCTCGCGGTCGCCGCGGCCCCAGTATTGGCTGATGAGCACGCTCGACCCGCTCTGCAATCCAAAGACGATGAGCTGGATGATGAAGATGGGCACATTTGCCACCGTGACGGCGGACATCTGCTCGCTGCCGAGCAGACCGACCATGAAGGTATCGAGGAAGCCGAGCGAGGTGGTGATGAGATTCTGCACGATGATGGGCAGGGCGAGCAGAAAAAGCCGTCGGTAAAAGCCCCCGGGCTGACGAAGATAGGAGAACATGAGCGACCTCGAATGGAAAAATTACAGCATGGGAAAGCGCGTTTCCCTGTGCCTGCGGAGAGCGGAAACGAGCGCGTCGATGTCCGCTTTGGTCGTTTCGGGCGCGAAGCTGACGCGCAGAACGCCCGCGGCGGTCCTTTTGTCGAGCTTCATCGCGGCGTAGACGTGGCTGAGCTTGCCGCGGTGGCAGGCCGAGCCGGCGGAGATGCAGATGCCCTGCGCGCCGAGCTCGGTGACGACGTTCGCGCTCGGATAGCCGACGAGCGAGACGGAGAGGATATGCGGGGCGTCGCCGTTCCCGATGCGCACCACGCCGTCGATGGTGAGAAGCTGCTCGAGCGCGTACTGCTTGAGCTGCGCCATGCGGGCGAGCTTTTCCTCATAGCCCTTCAGCCGCAGTTCCACCGCCTTGGCGAAGCCCGCGATCTGCGCCGTGGCTTCGGTGCCCGAGCGCAGGCCGCGCTCCTGTCCGCCGCCCGCGAGCAGCGGACGCACCGCGCGGCAGCGCGGGCCGATGTAAAGCGCGCCGACGCCCTTGGGGGCGTTGAGCTTGTGTCCGCTGACGGAAATGAGGTCCGCGCCCAGCGTATCCGCGCGGAACGGGAGCTTCAAAAACGCCTGCACGGCGTCGGTGTGCAGCAGCGCCCTGGAGCCGCGCTCGCGCAGGAGCCGCGCGATCTCGCCGACGGGGAACACACAGCCGGTCTCGTTGTTCACGAGCATCACGGAGACGAGTGCCGTATCCTCGCGCAGCGCGTCCGCGACCTGCTGCGCGGTGATATTCCCCTGACGGTCGGGCGCGAGATAGGTGACGGCATAGCCCTCCTGCTCCAGCTGACGGCAAGGCTCGAGCACGGCGCTGTGCTCCACGGCGGTGGTGATGATGTGCTTTCCGACGCGGCGGTTCTGGTGGGCGGCAAGGCGGATGGCCCAGTTGTCGCTCTCCGTGCCGCAGGAGGTGAAGTACAGCTCGTCCGGCTTGCAGCCGAGCGCGGCGGCGATGACCGCACGGTCCGCCTCCAGACGCTTTTTCGCGGCGGCGCCGTAAGGGTACTGCGAGCTGGGGTTGCCGCTGCCGTTTAGTAAAACATCGTACATCGTATCCGCCACCTCGCGCGCGACGGGCGTGGTGGCGGCATGGTCGAGATAGATCATAGCAAAGCATTCCTTTCTTTGCACTTGCAATCAAGCGAAAACATGGTATGATTATATGCGGAAAATCCACGAAAAGCAAGGAGAAAGCATGAAGATCGGTATTTACACCCTGGGCTGCAAGGTGAATCAATACGAGACGCAGGCGATGGAGCAGGAGCTGACCGCCCGCGGGCACGAGCTGGTGGATTTTGAGTCTCCCGCCGATGCCTACATCATCAACACCTGCTCGGTCACGGCGGTGAGCGACAAGAAGTCGCGCCAGATGATCCGCCGCGCGAAGAAGAACAGTCCCGACGCGGTGGTCGCCGCCTGCGGCTGCTACGTCCAGACGCACGAGGAGGAGGCGAAGAGCCTCGGCATCGACCTTTTGATGGGCACGAACGACCGCGCGCGATTCCTTGACCGGCTGGAGGAGGCCGTGAAAACGCGCGAGACGGTCGCGGACATCGACGACGCGCTGCGCCGCCGCACGTTCGAGGTGCTGCCGGCGGGTGGCATGGCGAACCGCACCCGCGCGATGCTCAAGGTTGAGGACGGCTGCGTGAACTTCTGCACCTACTGCATCATTCCCTACGCGCGCGGCCCCGTGCGCTCGCTGCCGATGGACAAGGCGGCGGAGCAGGTGCGCGCCCTGCGCGCGCAGGGCTACCGTGAGATCGTGGTCACCGGCATTGAAATTTCCTCCTACGGCCATGACCTCAAGGACGGCACGACGCTCATCGATCTTCTGGAGCTTATCGCCCGCGAGGGCGGGGAGATGCGTATTCGCCTCGGCTCGCTCGAGCCGCGCACCGTGACGCGGGAATTCTGCGAGCGGGCGAAAAAGCTCCCGACCCTCTGCCCGCACTTCCATCTCTCGATGCAGTCCGGCTGCGACGCGACGCTCAAGCGCATGAACCGCCGGTACGACACCGCGCGCTATTATGAGTCCGTGGAGCTGCTGCGCGAATATTTCGACGACCCCGCCATCACCACCGACCTCATCACCGGCTTTCCGGAGGAAACGGAGGAGGAGTTCGGCGAGACGCTCGCCTTCATTGAAAAGTGCGGCTTCGCCGCCATGCACATCTTCCCCTATTCCGTCCGCCCCGGCACGAAGGCCGCGGCGATGGCGCAGGTGGACATGAGCGTGCGCGAGGAGCGCGCGGCGCGCGCCGCCGCCGTCGCGGAGCGGATGCACCAAGGCTATCTTGCCCGCTGCGTGGGAAAGACCTTCCCCGTGCTCTTTGAGCAGGACAGGGGCGAGGGCAGCGTCGGCCACGCGCCGAACTATATGCCCGTCACGGTGGGGATGAAAGGGTTACATAACACCGTGCAAAACGTGCGCATCACCGCCGTCGACGGCGACGGCCTGCGCGGGGAACCGGAGGAGACATGAAAAGCCACTTTTTTGCCTACATCGCGCGGATGCGCTACATCACACGCTGGGCGCTCATGCGCAACACCTTTTCCGAAAACGTGCAGGAGCACAGCCACATGGTCGCGGTGCTCGCGCACGCGCTCGCGGTGATCCGAAACCGCGTGTACGGCGGGCAGATCGACGCGGGACAGGTCGCCGCGGCCGCGCTCTACCATGACGCGAGCGAGATCATCACCGGCGATATGCCGACGCCCATCAAGTATTACGCGCCCGAGATCCGCGACGCCTACAAGAAGGTCGAGGCGGTCGCCTGCGGACGGCTCCTTGCCATGCTGCCCGACGAGCTCAGACCCGACTACGACGACGTGCTCGACTGCGCGGACGGCGAGGTGCTCGAGCTGGTCAAGGCGGCGGACAAGCTATCCGCCTATATCAAGTGTGTCGAGGAGCTCAAGGCGGGCAACGCGGAGTTTCGCCGCGCCGCTGAGCAGACCCGCACCGCGCTCGACGCGATGGGCCTGCCCGAGCTGGATTACTTTATGGAGCACTGCATGGAGAGCTTTTCCATGACGCTCGACGAGCTGGAATAACAGGGAGGAAGAAACCATGATCAAAATTCGGACGCTATATATCGTTCTGCCGCTTACGATCCTGATGGCGGTGGGCTGCTACCTCAAGGGCTGGACGGCGGGCATCGCCCTGTGGGCGTTCCTTGCGCTCGTGTGCGTGGGGCGCATCCTGCGCGAGCGGAAGGAGAAGAACGGCGCGGAGGACGCGCAGAAAAAGGAATAACGCGCCGTGCGCGCAAAAAGCGGGGGAGCTTCCATCAGGAAGCTCCCCCGCTCTGCTGCCGTTTCCTCTGTCTCAATGCCGTGCGGGGCCCACCGTGTCAACGTATTCCAGCGCGGTATGCCTGCCGTCCTCGTCAGAGATGAGCCGCCAGACCGTGTGCGCGCTGCTCCACGGCGCGCAGGCGTAGAGATAGACCCCGTCGGTCGTGTAGTCGTAGAGCTCCCGCGTGAGGTCCGTGCGGTCGACGGTGAGGAGCCATTCCTCGCCGGTCGCGATGTCATGGCAACCGACGCCGACGTACCGCTGTTCGGCAAGCTGCCATTCGTACTGGTCGTAGAAAACGAACCCGTCTGCCGCGGCGACGTAGCTGCGTGTGTTCGGGCAGCGCAGCGTTGTGACCGAGCCGTCCGCACCGAGGCAGAGCATATTGTGTGTCAGCTTTCCGCCTCTCACACACTCGACCAGAGCGTATTGGCCGCCGCGGAGCACGAAGAAGCCCTGATCGAACAGCGTCCCCTCGGGTGTCACGTCCTCGCCGTCGCGGAGAAGCCGGTAGAGGGCGACCCCGTCCGCCCGCTGACCGCTCGGCACGAGGGTAAATTCGTACCCGCCGAACGTGAGGTGCGTGTTTTCATAGAACTGCTCGAAGCCCGCGCCGGAGGATGCGTACTCCTGCCGGACCTCCAGCAGCTCGCCGGTCCTGCCGTCGAGCAGGTATTCGCTCCAGACGATGGTGTCATTATAGCTCCAGGACGGTACATTGGGCTCTGTGTCGGTTGGGACTTTGTCCTGATGAATGGTATAGCTGTTGAAGCGGAGCCGGACGTCGATGCGCCCGTCGCCGAGCAGCGAGAAGAAAAGCCGCGTGCAGTCCTGCGGTGCGGTGTAGAGCTTTATCCGCTCGCCCGTCTCGTGTACCTGCACATAGAGCGTTTCGCCCCGAAGGTAGTAAATGCCGTAGCCGTTCACCGCGTAGCCATCGTACCAGAAGGTGCTGAGCACCCGCTCGCTCGTGCCCATGGCGGGATCGTAGCACCAGACGCCGCTGTGGCGGACGTGGTAATAATAGCGGCCGTCCGCGATCGTGCCGGGGCTGGAGGCGCAGCCCGCGCCGAGCGAGTAGTCGAAGCGTCCGGCGACGTAGATGCCGCTGAAAAGCACCAGTGCGATGCACGCGGCCTTGATCAGCGCCGTCCGCCATGAGCGCTTCGGCCTCTGCCGCCGCGCGCCGCACTCCGCCAGCAGCTCGTCGCCAAGATAGCTGAGGGAAGCGCTGAGCTGTTCGTTCGTCATACCGTAAAGCCCTCCTGTTCCAGATGTGCGCGCAGACCCTGCCGCGTACGGTAGAGGAGGCTTTTGACCGCGCCGATGCTCGTGCCGTACTGCCGCGCGACGTCGGCAAGCGGATCGACGTAGAAATAGCGGGCGAGGAAGACGCCGCGCTCGCGCGGCGAGAGCGTGCGCAGGTAGCGCTCGATGCTCTCGGCGAGCAGCCTCGCGTCCAGCGCTTCGTCCGCCTCGCCGTCGACCGCGTCGCCCAGCTCTTCAAGGGAGAGAAGATATTCCCGCGCGCCGCGCTTCTGCGCGCCGTCGCGGCGATAGCGGTCGATGGCACCCTGCCGCGTCAAACGGCTGAGAAAAGCCGGAAACACCGGCGGGCGCTGCGGAGGAATGGCGTTCCACGTTTTCAGATAGGTGTCCGAGCGCACCTCCTCGCAGGCAAACTGGTCGAGGAGAATGCGCTGCGCGAGCTGCAGGAGCCGCGCTCCGTATTTTTTGTCGGTCTCGCCGATGGCATCCTCATTGCGCGCAAAATACAGCGCGATGATCTGCTCGTCCTTCATTTGGCCCCGCCTCCTTTCACTCTATTTACCGCAAACGCGGCGCGAAGGTCGCGCGGAACACGCAAAAAATTTTTTCTTCCTCTATCTTATCCGATGGCGGGGTGAAAGTAAATGCCGCGATTTGTGCGCTCCGCAGCTTGCATTTTGCAGCGAAGCCTTTATAATGATGACATTCTTTTTCGCAGGGAGGAAGGACTCATGGAACAGCGAAGGTCGCGTGGGATGCTTGCAGCCGCGGCCGTTATCTTCGGTACGCTTGCGCCGTTCGTGCGCGGCATTTCCGTTTCCTCGGGCGAGCTGGCGCTTTACCGCGCGGTGATGGCGGCGCTGCTCGTCGGCGGCTATCTGCTCGTGAGCGGGCAGAAGCTCGCGCTGCGCGCGAATCGGCGCGAGGCCGCGCTGCTGCTCCTCTCCGGCACGGCGATGGGCGTGAACTGGATCTTGCTTTTCGAGGCCTACCGCTACACCACCGTGTCCGTCGCGACGCTGAGCTACTATTTTGCGCCCGTGCTCGTCACCGCTGCCTGCCCTCTGCTCTTTCACGAAAGACTGACGGGAAAGCAGATCGTCTGCTTCGTGATGTCCACGCTGGGACTGGTGCCGGTCACGGCGCCGCAGCTCGCCGGCGGTGCGCTGATCCTCGGCTTCACGCTCTGGAACGAGCTGCCGGAGAAAAAATAAGAAAAAGGGAAGCGGCTTTCACTGAACCGCTTCCCTTTTTCAGTTCATAAAGTGAATGGTGATGGGGCAGATCTCGGCCCTGGTCGCCACGCGCATATTCGGTCCGAAGAGACCGACGCCCGAGGTCACGATGCTGTGCATCGACCCCACGCGGAGACAGCCGCAGGCATTCTCCCAAAATAGCCGGACGGTAAGGTTGCCGGGGAACATCTGCCCGTCGTGCGTGTGCCCGCAGAGATCGACGTCCACGCCCGCCGCGGCCAGCGCCTCCAGCTCGCGCGGCTGATGGTCAAGGACCAGAATGGGCTTGTCCGTATCCAGCCCCTCGACGAGCTCCGCAGGCGTTTTGCGCACCTCGATGCCGCGCCCCGGGCGCTGCGCGTCGGGGCGACCGTAAAGATAAACCTCGCCGCCGAGCAGCACGGCCTCGTCGCGCAGGAGGCGGATGTTCGCGGACGCGAGAAAGGCGTCCATCTCGGGGCTGCTCTGCTTTTTCCCGTCGCTTCGGAAGGTGAAGCCCGCCAGGATGGGCTCCTCGATGTCGTGGTTGCCGTAGACGGCGTAGACGCCGTACCTCGACCGGATGCCGCGCAGCACCGCAGCGATCTGCTCCGGCTCCTCCACGGCCTCCCAGGCGTTATCAAAAATGTCGCCCGCGATGACGACCGCATCGGCGTCCTGCTCGTTCACGCGCGCGACCATGCGTTCCATCTGCGCAAGGCCCACGTTGTAGCCGAGGTGGAGATCGGCGAGCAGCACGACCTTCATGCTCTCCATGCTGCCGGCGGACTTGTTTACGGTGATCTCGTAGGGCGTGACGCGCACGACGCGGGCGTTGATCACGCCGCCGACGGAGGTCGCCAGAATGACCGCCGCGCACAGACAGCCCGCGATGCGGTGCATCCGCGCCGAGCGCAGAGAGCGGAGCTTCAGACCGTGGACGAGCAGCAGCCGCAGTCCGTCCGCGAGCAGGACTGCCAGCAGCAGATAGAGCAGCACGCCGAGCCAATAGTTCCCGATGAGCATGAGCGCGCGCTTCAGCCGTCCGGCAGGCAGCGGAAAGGCCAGAACAAAGGAGAGCGCAAAGAAGGCGTACAGCGCGGCGGGCACGGCCCAATGCTTTCGCTTGCGGAACCACGGGAACCACGCCCGCACCCAGCCCATGATACGGCGGAACAGATAGAGATTGAAAAGCAGGTAAAACGGTGCGAGGAGGAAGGCAAGCATGGCGCGTTCCGCGCTCCTTTCCGAAAGGGGAGACACCCTTTGTTTTCGGCGCTATTCTACTCCCTTTACGCCCTTGGCGCAAGAGAAAAGATGCGGCGCGAAGCGCACACTTTTTTTGGACAAAAGTGACATTGACAACCCTTTCCTACAAATTTATAATCACAATCTCGTATGAAAGATATCAAAATACACCGTGGTAAAAGGTGAGGCTTATGAATCATCAGTCGTCGTTTTCGCTTCGTTCGTTCTTTCAGCCCGTGGACCTCACGCAGGGAACGTGCTGGAAGACGCTGCTCGTGTTCGCGTTCCCCATTATCGTTTCCTACCTGCTCCAGCAGGTCTATTCCATCAGCGACGCCGCCATTGTCGGTCAGACGCTGACGGCGAGCGAGGTCGCCGGTGTGAACGACACCACCTCGCTCGCGATGATCTTCCTGCAGTTCGCCTTCGGCGCGAGCGCGGGCTTCTGCACCGTGACATCGTGCTTTGTCGGTGCGCGCGACAGCGCGGGCGTCCGCCGCTCCATGGCGACGCAGATCGTCCTCTCCGCGGTGCTGACCGCCGTGCTCACGGCGCTGGCGCTGGCGCTGCTCGACCCCATGCTCGCGTGGATCAACGTCACGCCCGCGAGCAGGGAGGTCTACCGCGCGGCCTATACCTACTGCGCCATCCTCTTCGGCGGCATCGGCGCGCAGCTTTTCTATAATTTCATCTGCTCTTTCCTGCGCAGCATGGGCGACAGCGCCACGCCGCTCGCGTTCCTGCTTTTCTCGACGATCCTCAACGTGGGGCTGGATCTGCTCTTCATCCTCTCGTTCCACTGGGGCGTCGCGGGCGCAGCCATCGCCACCGTTGCGGCGCAGCTCATCAGCACGCTCGGCTGCTTTCTCTACGCCTTTTTGAAGTATCCCGAGCTGCGATTGCACCGCGAGGACTGGCGCATCACAAGGCGCGACGTTACGCGCCATCTCATTCAGGGCATCCCGCTCGGTCTGCAGTTCTCCGTCCTTGCCATCGGCATCATCGTGATGCAGAGCGTCATCGTGCAGTTCGATACGCTTGGCGGCGAGATGGTCTCCAACGCGGCGCAGAACGGCTTCGGCGCGGCGAACAAGCTCAATAACCTCCTTATGACGCCGCTCAACGGCCTCGGCGCGGCGATGACCAGCTTCACCGCGCAGAACCTCGGTGCGGGCGACCACGCGCGCATCAAGAAGGGAACGGTGCAGGCGCTCATCATTGTCTGGACGATGTGCCTCATCTCCATCGCGGCCGGACTGCTGCTCTCGCGCGGCGGCGGGTATCTCTATATCTTCCTCTCACCCGATAAGGTCACGGCGGAGACGATGCGCTACGGCAACACCTACCTCTATGTCGACCTGTCGCTCTACCTCTTCCTCGGCTTCATCTTCGTCGTGCGCAACTGTGTGCAGGGCATCGGCAAACCGCAGTTCGTGCTCGGCGCGGGCGCGGCCGAGCTGGCCGCGCGCGTGAGCGTGTGCCTGCTGCTGCCGCCGCTGATCGCGGGCGGCGCGGTCAATTCCGACGCGCCGCGCGCGGCGGTCTATGCCCTCTGCTTCGCCGATCCCTTTGCCTGGATGGCGGCGGACGCCGTGCTGCTCGTGCCCTTCCTGCGCAATATCATGAAAATGGACTATCGCTACCTGAAAGGAACAATGTAGGAAGAAACAAAAAGTTTTTGTCGCTTTTTTAAAAAACTTTGAAAATTGTCAATACCCAATCGAACATTTTTTGAAAAATTTTAGAGGGAATTGACGTGGGCATCGAATAGCTCTTGTGCCGTATGGTAATCAAGGATTTTACGGTGCATGGCGTTCATGCGTTCGGCTACGGCATCGCATTGAGCTTGCGTGACATGGTAGAGAGATTTACCCTTGCGGAAGTAGCGGCGTATGATTTTGTTCGCGTTCTCGTTTGAACCACGCTCCGAGGAACAAAACGGATGGCAGTAATAGACAGGGAGCGGCAGCTGGTAGGCTGATGCAAATTCCGAGCCGTTATCGACGGTGATGGAGCGGAACGTGCCTTGCGGGTATTTTGAAAGTGTAGATTCAACAATACGGTTGACGTTGGCTGCGGTTTTCTGCGAGAGCTTGAAAATGAGTTCATAGCGCGTGAGCCGTTCGGTGAGGACGAGCAGGGCCTGACGCTTGCCCTTAGCTTTACCGATGACGCAATCCATCTCCCAATGACCGAACGAGGAGCGAGCGCTGACCTCATAGGGGCGAAGCTCGATAGAGACACCGACAGGAGCGCGCTTGGCTTTGCGCACCTTGCGATAACGGCGCTTGCAGCGCGGGCACGGCAAATCCGCATTGGTGATGTTCGGGATATAGCCCTTGTCGATATAGCGATAGAGCGTGGACGTGGAAACCGTCCACGCTTTTTCTTTGCGCAGACTGCCGCAAATGGCATCGGGAGACTCCCCGTTTTGGATGCGCTCAGAGATGGACCTTGCATAGGCATGATTGCTGCCGATAGCAAGCGGGCGACCGTGGGCGCTATGATTATACTCTGCGTCCTCATGGGCGATCTGAGCGGAATAGTGCTTCTGCATGAGCCATGTGCTGCCGTCAAGATGGTCATACAAGCCACGCTTTATTTCACGATGAATGGAAGATACAGAGCGATGCAGATAGGACGCGATGGAGCGATAGGACGCACCGGAGTTGAATAGCTTCTCGATGGCAAGGCGTTCGGTATAGGTCATGCGACGATACGTTTTCATGTTCTTTCCCCTCTCCGTCTCTCTTTGAAAGTGCATAGTCAAAAGCCCTATAGATGGAGCAAGCACCGGACTACGGATAGTAGCTCGGTGCTTTTCTGTTTCTATGAGGTATCGCTGCGCGATGATTGAATTTGTAACACAGCCAGAAAAAAGGCGTCAAGGGTTTTCCTGCATGAACTTTTTATAAACTCCTGCGGACTTTACAAAAACTTCATACAGTTTGCCCCTCTGACGGTTTTTTCCGTCTGTGCTTCACTTGTGGACAAGTGAAGCGAGCGAGCGGCGTCGCCGCTTGTCGCTTCACTCATTATGAGAGCGCCGTCCAAAGTGGTAGGAACACTGAGGACGGCAGAAAGGGGGTGAGAGGATGTACACAGAGTACGGCTACATACGCGATGGCGTAGAGTATGCGACGGTCGATGAAGCATACGACAGCGAGTAGCGTTCCACGCTCCCCTGTTGGCGGTCAGGGTTACCAAAACCGCCAGCACCTACAGAATACAGGAGAGAACGACGAAAGTCAAGAGAGGATATAGAGACATGAAAGAGACAACGAAAATGAGCCGCGCGGTCGGTCAATTGGAGAAGATGTACAACACGATCAACCTCGACTTGTGGGGCGGGCAGCTGCCGACGCCTATTATCACAGTGCAGAGCAAGCCGGGGACATACGGTCATTGCAGCGTCGGCAAGGTGTGGAAACGCAAGGATGCGGACACCTACGAGATGAACATAGCCGCCGAAGCGCTGGACGTGGAGATCGAGGAAGTGCTGGACACGCTCATCCATGAGATGGTGCATCTTTACTGCCGTGAAAACGGGATTCAGGAGGTCAGCCGTGGGGGCAAGTACCACAACGGGAAGTTCAAGGAGATTGCCGAGGAGCATTTGCTGATGTGCTACAAGGCAGGCATTTACGGTTGGAACACACAGGGCAAGGACAACGACAGGTTGACGGCGTATGCACTGGAAAAGGGCTGGAACGAGATACGGATAGCACGGAGCAGCTTCACAGGCTTCCGAGGGATCGCAGGGAGCGGAGCGGCAAGCAGCACACCGACAGCGCAAAGCGGGGAACGCAGACCGAGCAGCACCCGAAAGCTGATTTGCCCGAAGTGCGGGAACAGCGTCCGAGCGACAAAGGAAGTGCGCATCATGTGTATGGACTGCACGGAGCAGATGCGGGAGGCGTGAGCATGACGGAGATACTTTTAGCGGCATCTGTCAGCTGGTGCTTATGCGGCATCATCTTTGCAATGGATAAGACGGATTGAAAGTGTAGATTCAAAAGCTGACCTAACGGCTGGACGGGGAGAAAGGACACGAAATATGAACAAGTACAAAACTGCTATCACAGTACAAAGAAAGAACTGCACGCTTACAATTACCCCGTATGTGAGAGCGCAATGCGGAGATACAGAAAACATTGGTTTTGTCGTTACCAAATCGGACGGCGGGATACGCTGCCACGGAAGAACCTGTGATGAAATGTGCGAGGTCCTGCGGCTGGTTGAAAAAATGATTGACGAAAGCCTAATGGAGGACTAACGAATGAAGCGGGTAAATGACAAGGGGCAAGCTGTGTATGTAAACTATGTGGTGAAGCACAACAGGCTGTGCGTGGTGATACTGGCGGCGAGCGGGCAGATGCTCAAAAGCCGAGACAAGGCTGACGTGAGAAGCAGGACGTTCGTAAAGGACTACCAAGCCGAAGCATGGTTGAGACGCAACGGGTACACGACGAACGCATAAGGCAAAAGCCCCGTCCGAAAGGGCGGGGCTTAAACATATCGGAATGGGACGAGGGAGAAGCAGTTTTTTCCGTGGGAAAAAGGAGCGCATGGAACGAGAACGGCAGGATGGGGAGCGGTCAGGATTGCACGACCACAGGAGCGGGCTGAAAGCCGCTCTTGCTAAGACTTTCAATGACGCGCCATGTATCATACGAGGAACGAAGCTTTTCATCATGGACGAAGTAATAAAAGCCACGGTGCTTCCACTTCTCCACGTTGCCCTCGCTGTCCAGCTCAGGCACGACACGGTGGACGATGGTCAGGCAGCCGAAAAGCGTAGTGCAGCGGCGTACCTCGGTAGCCTGTTCACGGATGGGCTTGGAAAGCCGGTTAAAGGTCTGCGCCGTACCCATGATAACACGGCGATTCTTGCGATTCTGTGTAATGACTTCCAGCATTTCAGGCGGGAAGTTTTTGGACTGGTTAGAGCTGAACCAATTCTGCATTTCGTCGATACACGCGATCACGCCTTGGATGCCGTTTTTGTAATCAAGGAGCAAGCGCCAGTCGTTCAGCTCTCGGCTCTGACCTTGCAAGGCGAAATTGGTGATACACTTTGCTTTGGGGTATTCCTCGCGCCACGCAAAAGCTTGCTGCGCCATGGCGATGGTCTTGCCATTACCCTGACGGCCCGTAAAAATGATACAACCCTGATGCGTGAAGAACTCAGGATTTCGGGCGTACATATCGAGCATGAACTGATGCGGGAGCAGATAGAAGAAGCTGCGCAGGAACGAGGGCTTTTTCAGAGCATGATGCTCACCGTGCTGGAAGCGATAGCCACGACGGTACAGAATGATACCATAGACAAGGCAGAGAAAGCCGAACACAACGCAGAACACGAGAAAAAGAAAGAGCGGGATTTTTGCAAATTCCCACACCATTTGCAAGAGAGATTTAATCATTGTCAATCACTCCTTTCCGGTATTCACGGATAGCGCGGGAGAGTAGGGCTTGACAAGCAGCAGCGTCCGAGGGAAATGAAAAGTTGTTCTTATAGACCATGAGCCAATAGGTTAGATCGGCGGGAAGAGAGACGGTAATACGATAATTCTTCGTCGGCATGAAATACTCCTTTTTTGAAAGTGTAGATTCAAAATGCGGGACAAGGTGTGCGTGCCAATCGGTATGCAAAATGCGTCCCCCGAGCCCCTCGCTGCGGGGGACGCATTTTGCATCAGACGATGGGCAAGCGCAGAAATACAGGCTTGCATAGGGTACAGGCCCTATGCTACAATCACAGGTGGGAGGGATGAAGAGATGCCAGATGATTATTTTAATCGACAGCAGAATCAGCACAAGCCGAGGTATGCGGCAGGCTCGGACATAGACAGTATCAAGACGGGAAGAGAAATACCAGAGGGCGGGTTTAAAGACAAAAGAAGTGGACCGTCGGCAAAATCTGTCTTACTGCTACTAACATGGGTTTGCATCTGCACGATAGCCATAGCAGCATATGTTGACTCAAAAGAGCAAAAAGAGAAAATAACGACCACAGCGCCAAACAATTCAGCAACACAAGTCAGTAGCCCCAAAGCTCTACAGAAAACAATAACCGGCGAGGTCAGCAAAGACTTAGTAAGCTTTTTCTATGCACGAGACAATTCAAAAGCAACCGTAGAAGCATATATCACCAACGGCACAAACAAAACAATCGACAACATCATTGTCACATTCACCATCAAGGACACCGCTGAAAACGTACTTGCAGAAAAGACCGTCAATGTACCCTCTGAATTGGCACCAGGAGAAACCGGAGATTATACGACAGTAATTGAAACGCCATCAAAGCCAACCGGTGAAACAAAAGTCTGGATGTACGCAACATACAAAATCAGATACACATAATCCGGCCGACCGTCCCCACACGAGAGCGTGGGGACGGCTTTCCTGTTACACAATAGGCAGGGAAGCCCAGAGGGAATGAAGAAATGCAATAACCATGCGAAGTACCCACAGAGCCAAGGAAAGGGCACAAATGGTAATGACGGTATTCATCGGGAGAAAGTAGAGCGCAGCACGCAGCCATTGATAGATGGACGAGGACGAGATACCAGCATAGTCAATACCAATTTCGGGGACACGGTCAAGAATAGGATGGACGAGATTCCAAATAGCCGTAATCGCAGCATTTACTATCACTTGCGCCTTCCCCCTTTACTCCTGAATGTAAAGCCCTCACCGTAATGTATCGAGGGGTCACCAGCACCAAGGCGAGGAGCACTTGAAACGTCACCGACGAGCAGCGGCGGGCGCAAATCTTCGTCCATTTGCATACCGTTAAGGATAGAGGGCGCGCGTTTGAAGAGCAGCCACAGATAGCCGAGCCACAGGAAGCCGGAGAGTAGACCATCCACCGAAGCCTTATATTTTTGATACCATGTCATATCAAAAATCTTTTGCTTATCTCCGTAATTGTAGCCGAACTTACTTTCCGCATTTTCCAAATGTACCCATATCACAGGCGGCTCGCTCTCCGGCGTCATACCGAAGAGGTCATTTCCGAACTGCTTCAACGTGGAGAAGAAGCCGAATTTACCCTTGAAAGTGTCGGTTATCTCCGTAAGCAACGCTTCATCCGGTTTGAAAAGAGCACCTATCTTTTCGGCAATGGCAGCGGGCAGGGCCGTGATCGCGTCAATGATGCTTTGCAGCCAGCCCCAAAGCGTAGTAAAGAAAGCGCCTATCTTCTCCGCAATGGCGGCAGGGATGCCCTTGATGCTCTCCCAAATGTTGGCAAGCGTTCCGGGCAGTTCTTTGATTTTCTCGAAGATTTGCGGAATATATGGCAGATAGGGCTTTGCGTCCTCGTCCGTGCCGGTATTGCCGCCTGGCTCCGTACCGGCAAGGTCGAGCGTAGGGGCAAGAGTATTGGCTTGAAGCTGGGCGAGAATCTGCTGCAATAAGTCCTCAATGGACGTAGCCGTGCCGTCACCAACGCCGGATAATTTAAGTTTTGCAGCTTCCTCCCCCTCGGCAGGTAAGTCAATGGTGGGATTTTTATAGTAAGACGGAGCAAATACAGAAAGGCGGGAAAAAGACGACTCAGCACCCGCACCAGTAA
>ERZ773224.643-NODE-643-length-48876-cov-16.927203_pt1:0-47500 | contig 48876 bp, 48 predicted proteins | sample MGYA00580526_ERZ773224 | MGnify/ENA primary metagenome ERZ773224 (study PRJEB29015, sample SAMEA2737743) | human gut metagenome | biome: human gut; feature: human-associated habitat; material: faeces | place: China | collected 2012 ... | reverse complement strand
TCGGTATTAGCAGCCGTTTCCAGCTGTTGTCCCCATCTGAAGGGCAGGTTGCTTACGCGTTACTCACCCGTTTGCCACTCGAATTGATAAGAAGCAAGCTTCTCATCTCTTCTCGTTCGACTTGCATGTGTTAAGCACGCCGCCAGCGTTCGTCCTGAGCCAGGATCAAACTCTCCATGATATATGGAAGAGCTGTTTGGCTCTTGTTTATTGATTGGTATTACTCATTGTTTGACGTTCTATTGAAATAGAACCTCGCACTCTGGCGTTCATTCAGTTCATTGTTCAGTTTTCAAAGGTCATCGTTGTCATCACCGGGTGGCGACGACTTGCTTATTTTAACAAACTCGGAAGAGCTTGTCAAGGATTAATTTGAACTTTTTTCAAGTTTCAAACTATATCCTCAAGCGCCAGGACTTTGGCCCTAACAGCTTGTTTAGTATATCACATTATGTCGTTTTGTCAAGAACTAAATTTTAAATCCTGTAAAACTTAAAACTTCATTTCCGAGCATTTCCGAACTCATGCGACATAAAGTATTTTATCATTGAAAAAAAAAGCTGTCAAGCAAATTTGACAGCTTTTTTACATTTTTTCGATGTGAACCTACTTGGCTTTGACCAGTTCGTCGCTGAGGCTTTCCAGGTCCTTCTGCTTGCTTTCGACACCCAGGCTCAGGACGATGACGGCAACGGCCGCAAAGACCAGGGCAAACATATAGAAGACGCTGGCGAAACCGAAGCTCCGGGCCAGCAGGGCCCCGACCATCATAGGCGCCGCCATGCCGCCAAAACGGCCAAAACCGGCAGCCCAGCCGCTTCCCAAGGCACGGATGGCCGTCGGATACTGTTCCGGCGTATATGTATAGAGGACGCCCCAGGCACCGAGGTTGAAGAAAGACATGACGGAACCCCACATCATGAGGGTCGCAGCCGTCGAGGCATGGCCGAAGAAATAGCTGGCGACGCCGCTGAACAAGAGGAACGCCGACAAGGTATACTTGCGGCCGATCTTATCGACGAGCCAGGCCGCGCAATAGTAGCCCGGCAGCTGGGCCAGGGTCATGATGAGGACGTATTCAAAGGTCTTGACGACGGTAAAGCCCTGCTGGAAGACCAACGACGGCAGCCACATAAAGATGCCATAATAGCTGAAATTGATGCCGAACCAGACCAGCCAGAGCATGATGGTCCGGGACATGAAAGGCTTTTTCCACAATTCCCGGAATGAAGCCTTGGCGACGACCGGCACCGGTTCTGTTTCGCCCGTAAAGAGAGCCGACGGCACGTGCAGCTGTTTTTCCAGGGAAAGGACAATCTGCCGGGCTTCATCGACACGGCCGCGGGTCAGCAGGTAGCGGACCGATTCAGGCATGTGCAGGCGTATCAGGCAGACGTAGAGCGCCGGCAGCGCACCGATGAGGAAAGCCATGCGCCAGCCATAGATGGGAATGAAGAAATAGGCGATGCAGGCAGCGGCAATCCAGCCGAGTCCCCAGAAGCTTTCCAAGAGGACAATGAAACGGCCCCGTACGCGGGACGGTGCATATTCGGAAACGAGCGTCGCCGCTACAGGCAGTTCCCCACCCAGACCGAAGCCGACGAGAAAGCGGAAGACGAGCAAGGACTGATAGTTCCAGGACAGGGCGCAGAAAGCCGAAGCGATGCTATACAATAAGACCGTAATGGTGAAGACCTTCTTGCGGCCGATGCGGTCCGCCACCGTGCCGGAAATGACGGCGCCCAGGGCCATGCCGATGAGGCCGATACTGCCGATGAGGCCCATCTGCCCCGGTGCCAGCCCCCATTCTTTCGCCAGGACAGGCAAAATGAAGGCGATGAGCCCGGTGTCCATCGAATCAAAGAGCCATCCCAGTCCCGTGACCAGCAGCAGCTTGTAGTGGAAACGGCCTACGGGCAGCGCTTCCAATCGTTCCAATACCATAAAGACGATTCCTCCTATCTGTACATATGTCATGACAGTTATATTTACATGGCACTATTGTACAAAGATAAGAAGAAAATGTCAATTTTTATATAAGACGCCGAGGTCGCGCAGGGCTTGGCCGATGGCCTCGAGTTCTTCTTCCGTCGCCGCTTCGACGAGATGCGTGTGGATGCCGCCGCTGATGGCGCTGAGCATTTCCGCATGGGAATCGTGCATGCGCTTGACGTACTGCTGGACATCCCGACGGGAATGAAGGTTCAAGGTCCCTTCGAGGTTCCCGTAGACTTCGTGCTCGATGACGACGTTGCGGACAATGCCGCCATTGTCGACGATGGCATTGAGTTCCCCTTCCATCTGGTCCAGTCCATGGCAGCAGACGAAGACCCGCGTACAGCCCGGTACCAACGGTGTCACCAGCTGATAGCCGCGGGGCGTCGAGATGATGTCCGTTCCCTGGGCACGCATCAGGGCCACGTCGCCGACGATGATCTGCCGGCTGACGTCACAGGCTTTCGCCAAAGCCGTCCCGGTGATAGGCGATGGCGATCCCTGAAGAAGCTGGAGAATCTTTTCTCTCCGTGCACTATTATCCATATAAACCAATCCTTCCTAAATATCTTTATAAACCTGCTGCCCCCGCGTCGGGATATCCAGGAGCATGGACAGTCCCCGCCCCCATAACAGGCCGCTGAAAAGGCCCGGTACGAACCCCAGGACTTCGTTGAACAGCCAGGAATACATCAAAAACGGAAAATGATAGACTCCGGCCTGGATGGCCGCAAAGGCCAGACAAATCAGGATATTGAACGGCAAGGCTCCCGGCATGGGCGGACACCGCAGCAGGTGCCGTGCCCGGCAATAGGTCAGTTCAGGCAGGCCTGCCTTGAACCACAGGCCCAGCCCCAGGCCCAGAAAAAAGGCCATGAGGAAACATAAAATCGTCAGGAACAGGTAGGCCGTATAGTAATAGATAACGGCGGCTGACCAAAAGGTGACCAGCACGGCCGGGCCGCCAAAGCACCAGATCCGGCAGGTGCGGCCCTTGAAAAAGAAAATGCCATATCCTATCATGACGATCATCATGCACAGCTGAATCCCTGTCAGTATATCATAGGCGCTCATCACGGCCCATTCCCCCTTTCCTTTGTGAATGACAATGTGATTATTTTCAGTATATATGATAAACATTAAAAGGAGATTAAAATTCGAAAAAATTTTATTGTAAAAAAGGGCGTCCCATGAAATTTTTTAATATCATGAGACGCCCTCAGGCAAGTTCAATTATAAGTTGGAGAAATCGAGAGTCGCAAAGAGGTCGTCCAGGGTTTCAGCCCGGCGGATCTGGGTTACGCTGCCGTCGGCGTGGAGCAGGAGTTCAGCCGAACGGAGTTTGCCGTTGTAGTTGAAGCCCATGGAATGGCCGTGGGCACCGGTGTCGTGGATGACCAGGATATCGCCGTCGTCGATCTGCGGCAAGCTGCGGTCGATGGCGAATTTATCGCAGTTTTCGCAGAGCGAACCGGCAACGTCGTAGACGTGGTCTTTCGGCGCATTTTCTTTGCCCATGACCGTCAGGTGATGGTACGAGCCATACATGCCCGGACGCATGAGGTTGGCCATGCAGGCGTCGACGCCGATGTATTCTTTCCAGATGTGTTTGTGATGGATGGCCGTCGTGACCAGGTAGCCGTAAGGGCCGGTGATGGCACGGCCACATTCGAAGGAGATACGGCATTTGCCGAGGCCAGCCGGTTCCATGATGGCTTCGAAGTTCTTTTTGATGCCGGCACTGAGTTCGTCGTAGTCGATGAAGGATTCTTCCGGACGATACGGGAGGCCGATGCCGCCGCCGAAGTCGAGAAATTCGATGTTGATGCCCAGCATGTTCTGTACTTCAACAGCCAGTTCGAACATCATCTTGGCCGTGTTGATGAGGCCGTTGACGTGGAGTTCGTTGGAAACGACCATAGTGTGCAGGCCGAAGTGTTTGACGCCTTTGTCTTTAAGGATGCGGAAAGCGTCAATGATCTGTTCACGGGTCATGCCGTATTTGGCTTCTTCCGGCGTGCCGATGATGTCGTTGCCGCCTTTGAGGAGGGGACCCGGATTATAACGGGCGCAGATCCATTCCGGCAAGGGGCCGCGTTTTTCCATGAAGTCAATCATAGAAATATCGTCGAGATTGACCAAGGCACCCAGTTCCATGGCCCGTTTGAATTCGGCATAAGGCGTATCGTTGGACGAAAAGACGATGTCGTGACCTTTGATGCCGACTTTGTCGCACAGTTCCAATTCGGCTAAAGAACTGCAGTCAGCGCCGACGCCTTCCTTCTGTAAAAGGCGCATGATGTACGGATTCGGCGTAGCTTTGACGGCAAAATATTCTTTGAAGTCATAGGCCCAGTCAAAGGCTTTAATCAATTTACGGACATTATCGACGATAGCTTTTTCGTCATAAATATGGAAAGGTGTCGGGTATTTAGCAATAATGGAACGAATTTGTTCTTCGTTAAAAGGGACAGTCTTTTTGTTCATCCTAGTTCAGCTCCAGTTTCTTATACTTAACAGAATTTATTGTTTCTCTACAAGGGTTATTATATAATACAAGAAGATAATTTGTGAAATAGATTATTTTAATTTATTTCATTCGATAATCAAATTAACTGAAGGAGGTCCGCCTATGGACACAACGACACTCCGGACGTTCATCGCCCTGGCACAAATCAAGAACTTCACCAAAACGGCCCAGCAGCTCTTCGTCGCCCAGTCGACCGTGACCAACCGCATCCGCGATCTGGAAATGGAGCTCGGCGTCCCCTTGTTCATACGCAGCCATAAACAGGTCGACCTGACCCCGTCAGGCCAGAAATTCCTGAGCTATGCCCAGCGCTTCGTCTCGCTGGAACTGGCAGCGTTGCAGGACATCCAATCGTCACCGACGTATACCCAGAAGGTCAGCATCGGCACGACCAACACCATCTATGAATGTCACCTGCAGCGCCGTATCCGCAGTTTCCTGAAAGAAAAGAAAGGCGTGTCCCTGCACGTCACCATCGGCCATACGGAAACGATGATGCGCCAACTCCAGGACGGGACGCTGGACGCAATCTTTTCCTTCAGCGCCATGTTCCGCGACGGCTATATCTGCCAGCCGTACCGGACAGATTCCCTGGTCCTGGTCTGCCAGGCCGGCAATACAGAATACGCCGGCGGCATCTGCAAGGACGACCTGCAGAAAATCGACTACTTGTTCTGTAATTTCGCCCTCCAGGGCGTAGGCCTCTACATCCAGGACCTGTTCCCGCGCCATCACCGCTTCCCCCTGGAAATCGACAACAGCACCAAGCTGCCCCAGTACGTAGCCGACGGCATCGGCTACACCTTCCTGCCCAAGAGCCTCATCGAAGAGGACCTGGCCGAAAAGCGCCTGCGGGCCATTCCCCTCCTCGATTTCGAGCCGCCCAAGGTCGACAGCTACTACATCACGCGCAGCCCGTCGACCGTGCCGGCGGACCTGGAAGAAGAGTTACTGGCCGACCGGTCATATGGACTGCAAGGCGATGATCATGGCCGACATGACGACGATGGACAAGAGAATATAAAATGAGCTGATGCAGGCTGCGACTTCGATCTTGAGCTTCATCTTGGCTGTATAGTAGCAGGCCATGCCGGCGACGGGAGCAAAGACCAGGACCATGATGACCTTCTTGATGGCCATGGGATAATCGAGGGCGAAATAGACGAAAGCCGCAATGACGACCGATGTCAGCAACCGCAGGCCCACGTCGGTATAGATGAGGTGCAGGTATTCCTTTTTCAGGGACAGGCCCAGGGCGACGCCGATCATGAGCATGGACAAGAAGGTATTGGCCGACGCCGGGATCTTGGCCCAGTCGATGACGACCTGGGGCAGGGAAAAGCCGGCCAGGGACAAGGTGATCATGATGATATACGATAAGACCGGAATAGAGGAGAAAATCGTCTTGGCCAGAATCATGGCGATGTTCTCCCCTTTCTCGCCGCGGACGCAGCGGGCCAGGCCATAAGCCCCACCGAGGCACATGAGGGAATTACCGGCATCGAAGATGCAGACGATGAGGACGGCCGCACTGTCAAAGAAATAAGACACGAAGGGCAAGGCGAAATTGCCGATATTGTAGCCATTCATATTGAGCATGTAAAAGGCCTTTTCGTCCTTCGTCCGGCCGGCGGCATAGCCCATGCCGACCATGATCAGGTTGAAGATGATGGCCAGGAGGCTGATGAGGAGATAGCGCGTGTCGAAGTGGATGCCGTTGAGGTTGACCAGGATGACCGACGGCAAGGTGATGTTGAAGACAATCGTCGATATGGTATTAAAAGTGCTGCGCCCGAAAAGGCGCAGCTGTTTTAAGGTATAGCCGCAAAAGATGAAGGATACGAGGATAGCGGCTTTGATGATAGTTTCTTCCATGGTTTACGGTTTGACGATGCGGTTGGCCGTGCGCATCATTTCGACGATACGGAACATGTTGGTAATGGATCCGACAGCGACCTTTTCGGTCAGGCCATAGTAATTAAGGCAGGCACCGCAAGCGTAGATTTCGACGCCTTTGGCTTCGAGGTTCTTCAAATCTTCCAACGATTCCGAACCTTCCGTTACCAAGGGGACGCCGCCGTTGTAGAAGATAACCTGTTTCGGCAGGACATCCTGTTCTGTCAGGGTATAGATGAAGGTCTTGAGCAGGTTCTTGCCCAGCTGGTCGTCGCCGACACCCATGACGGGCGCATTGATGACGACGGTATAATCGGAGCCCGTCGTGATCGGCGCTTCGTCTTCGCCGGCGTCAGCCCCTTCCTTGACCAGGCGGACCGTGTAGTGCGTATCCGATTCCTGGCTCATCGTATAGGAGCAGTTCATTTCCTGAGATAAATTCTTGAGGTTTTCCGTAGCGATTTCGTTATCGACCGTGATTTCTACGGCATCATGGTCCTTCAAAGCCTTGTGGGCTTCGATGACCGGGAGCGGGCAGGCTTTGCCCAGTGCATTGATCTTAAACATCGTAATTCCTCCTTGTTTTAAGAGTTAGGGGTTCGTGGCTCGTGGCTCGTGGCTCGTGGCGGGCCGCCCTTTGGGACGGCCCCTACAATATTAAAACCATCCACTAACTGCTAACCACTTAAAAAGGGCTGTCGTACATGCGACAGCTCCTTTTTATGCTATTCTTCTGTTTCTGCCGGTTCGGTTTCTATGGCTTTCGGGCCGCGTTTATGAGAGGTATGGTTCTTCCATACGACCCACAGGGACGTATCGACGCAGATGGACGAATAGGCCCCGCTGATGAAGCCGATGAGCATGACCAGGGAAAAGTTCTTCGTCGAATCGCCGCCGAAGAAGTGTAAGGCTCCGCAGGCGAAGAGTACCGTCGTCAGCGTATAGATACTGCGATGGATACTCTGGGAGATGCTGTCGTGAGCCAGTTTTTCATAGGAGTCGGTCCGGCGGTGAGTCCGCGTGTTTTCACGGACGCGGTCGAAGATGACGACGGCTTCGTTCATGGAATAGCCGACGACGGTCAGGATGGCCGCCAGGAAAGACGCATCGATTTCCAGGTGGAAAAACGAGAAGAAACCCAGGACCATGATCAAATCGTGCAGAATCGACACTAAGGCCGAAATAGCGATTTTGTATTCAAAGCGGAAGGAAATATACGCAGCCAGGGCGATGAAGGCCACGGCCAGGCTAGTGATGGCGTTTTTCGTGACTTCCGAGCCGATGACGGCGCCGACCGATTCGGTCCGCTTGATTTCAGCGCCGCCCAGGGAATCGCTCAGCTTATCCGAAACGGCTTTGCTTTCGTCACTAGTCAGGTTGCGCATGCGCAGCATGACATCTGTCGACGAGTCCTGGTCAGTGACGCCCGTCAGCTGGATGACCGTATTGCCCAGATCCATATCGGAGTTATCGATGACCTGGCGGACTTCGGAAACGGTGACGGCTTTATGGAACTGCATATCCAAAATCGTACCGCCTGTGTAGTCGATGCCGAAGTTGAAGCCATTGATAAAGATGGAAATCAGGCTGGCAATGACGAGGACAGACGATAAGGTGAACCACCATACGCGATGTTTGACAATATCAAAACTCATTTCTGTCCCCCCTTTTTCAGCATATGTTCAGGCGGCTTGCGGTTCAGGCCATAGAACCAGGGATTGGTGATGAGGCCCGTATTGATGAACCACGTGAGCAGGGACCGGCTGACGACGATGGCCGTGAACATGCTGACGACGATCCCTAAAGCCAGGTTGACGGCAAAGCCCTTGACCGTACCGCTGCCCATGACGATGAGGACGATGGCGGCGATCATGACCGATACGTTGGCATCGAGGATGGTATTGAAGGCCCGGCGGAACCCGGCTTCCATGGACGTTCTCAGACTCTTGCCGATGAGGACTTCCTCCTTGAATCGTTCAAAGATGAGGATGTTGGCATCGACGGCGAAGCCCATGGACAAGATGATACCGGCAATACCCGGCAGGGTCAGTGTCGCATCGAGGTACTTCAGGATGCCCAGCAAAATGAGGACGTAGACCAACAGGGCGATGTTGGCTACGACACCGGACATGCGGTAAATGATGATCAGGAAGATCATGATCAAGATGATGCCGATGGCAAAGGCCTTTTCACTCTTGATCTTGGAGTCGAGGCCCAAGCTCGGGCCGATGGTGCGGACTTCCATGACTTTCAATTTGACAGGCAGGGCACCGGAACGCAGGAGGATGGCCAGGTTCTTGGCATCTTCCAAGGTCTGGCTGCCCGTGATGACGGCTTTGCCGCCGGTAATCGGTTCATTGACGACCGGGTTGGTCAGCAATTCACCGTCAAGGTAGATACCGATCTTATGGCCTACGTTGGAAGCCGTCAAATCGGCGAATTTCTTGGCCCCTTCGTCGGTAAATTCAATGGCGACGACGTTCTTATGGCCCTGGTCGATCTGTTCTTTCGCCGTTTTCAGGTCGTTCCCGGTCATACGGGTCGTCCCGCTTTCATCTTTGAACTCCATGACGGCCGTTTTCCCGATTGTCTCGATGGCTTTTTCCGGATTCTTTTCACCAGGCAGCTCGACGATGATACGACGGGCGCCTTCCTTCTGGACAAGCGGTTCGGTCAGGCCCATTTCATTGATACGGCGTTCGACGATGGTGACGGCACGGCTCAAAGAGTCTTCCGTGACCGGTGCGTCCGGCGTATCTTCAGCTTCCAGGACGATATGCGTACCGCCCTGTAAGTCCAGGCCCTGTTTGATGGAGTTGGCAAGCGGATAAATCAAGGTAACAAAGGCGGCCAGGATGATGATGACTGCCCCGAAAAATTTTATCATGTTACGGGTCCGCAACAATACTCCCCCCTCTGGGTAATCTTCAATAGTTTTTTATGGATGGATAACGAGATGCTGTTTATCCGTGACGATATCGGTCATGACGATATCATGGCCTTCGACGGGCACGTCCGGGACGAGCTGGACATCCCAGGCCGCGGCAATGGCGGCCGCCCTGCCCTTTCCAGCCAGGAAGCGGTCATAATAAGCCGCTCCATGGCCCAGGCGATGGCCCTTGGCATCGAAGGCCAGGCCGGGCACGAAGATGACATCGAGCTCATCGGCTTCGATGCGCGGGTTATCCGGCGGTGCCGTCCGGATGCCATAGGCACCGCAGACCGCCTGTTCCAGCGTGTACAGGCGCCGGCCTTCAATGCGCTGCTTATCGACGCAGACCGGGACATAGACTTCCTTGCCGTCAGCCAGGGCCTGCTGGATCAGGCCGTCCAGGCTGACTTCGTCGGGCATATGGAGAAAAGCCATGATACTGCGGGCCTGCTGATACTGCGGCAGGGCAGCCAGGCGGGCGCAGACAGCGGCACTGGCCGCTGCCTTTTCCCCTTCTGTCAGCTGGTGGAGCCGGTCATTCATGGCTTTACGCAATTCTTTTTTACTGAGCATCTTTGCCTTCTGCTTCCTTGGCATCCGATGCCGCTTCGGCTTTGGTTTCAGCCGGAGCGTCTGCCTTAACTTCAGGCGCCTTTTCTTCTGCCTTTTCAGCAGCTTTTTCGGCTTTCTTGGCCGCTTTCTTGCCTTCGACCTTGCCCAGGACCTGGGCTACGGCAGCGCGGGTGATCTTGATTTCGACTTTGTCAGCAATGCGGACGATGAGGTAATCATCGTGCAGGGAGACGATGTTCCCCATGACACCGCCGACGGTGACGATCTTGGCGCCGGGCTTCAAGCTTTCCAGCATTTCCTGGCGTTTCTTCTGTTGTTTCTTCTGCGGACGCCATAAGAGAAAGTAGAAAATGACGACCATGAGGATAATGGGCCAAAAGGCATTGAGCTGTTCCATAATATCCATGTCTTTACACCTCCGTGAAATAAAAAATAGTCTATATGCAAGCGCTTACGCGTCTTGATAACGTTTCCAGAAATCCTTGCGAAATTCGCGGAACGTGCCGTCAAAGATGGACTGGCGCATATCCCGCATGAACTGCAGCAGGAAGTACAAGTTGTGGATGCTGACCAGGCGGTATGCCAGGAGTTCTTCGGCCTTGAAGAGATGGCGGATATAGGCCCGCGAATAATGACGGCACGTATAGCACTGGCAGCCTTCTTCGATGGGATGGAAATCGTGGGCATACTTGGCGTTGCGCACGGTCAGGCGGCCCGTATGGGTCATGGCCATGCCGTTGCGGGCAACGCGCGTCGGGAAGACGCAGTCGAACATATCGACGCCGCGGGCGACGCCTTCGAGCAGGCAATCCGGCGTGCCGACGCCCATGAGGTAGCGGGCCTTGTGCTTCGGCAGGTACGGTGTCGTATGCTCTAATATATCATACATTATATCCTTAGATTCGCCAACACTCAAGCCGCCGATGCCATAGCCGTCGAAATCCATGTCGACCAGGTCCTGGCAGCTCTGCTTGCGCAAATCTTTGTACATGCCGCCCTGGACGATGCCGAACAGGCCCTGCGTATCGCTGTGGTGATGGTCCAGGCAGCGGGCGGCCCAACGGCTCGTCCGTTCCGTCGACATCTGCGTATATTCATAGTCCGACGGGTAGGGGATACATTCGTCGAAAGCCATGGCGATGTCCGAATCGAGAGCCATCTGGATATCCATGGACACTTCTGGCGACAGGAATTTCTTCGACCCGTCCAAATGGGACCGGAAGGTAACACCTTCTTCGGTGATCTTACGCATCTGGCCCAGGCTGAAGACCTGGAAACCGCCGCTGTCGGTCAGGATAGCCTGTTTCCAGTTCATGAATTTATGAAGTCCCCCGGCTTCCTGGACCAAGTCGTGGCCAGGCCGCAGGAACAGGTGATACGTATTGCTGAGAATGACCTGAGCGCCCATATCGTAAAGTTCTTCCGGCGTCAGCGTCTTGACCGTCGCCTGCGTGCCGACAGGCATGAACATGGGCGTCTTGAAGGTGCCGTGCGGCGTGCGCAGAATCCCGGCGCGGGCGCCGTCACATTCGGCCTGCTGTTCGTAGGTAATGACCATAGATTTTCCTCCCTTAGTGAATGAACATGGCATCGCCGAAACTGAAGAAACGGTATTTTTCCTGGACGGCGATTTCATAAGCTTTCAAGATTTTTTCCCGCGTCGACAAGGCGCTGATGAGCATGAGCAGCGTCGATTCGGGCAGATGGAAATTCGTGACCAAGGCGTCGACGATATGGAAGGTGAAGCCCGGATAGATGAAGATATTCGTCCAGCCCGATCCGGCCTGCAAAGTCCCCGTCGTGCCGGCGCTTTCCAAGGTACGGATGCTGGTCGTGCCGACGGCGATGACCCGGCGGCCTTCGGCTTTGGCCTTGTTGATGGTGGCAGCGGCTTCCGGCGTGATGCTGTAGAATTCACTGTGCATCTGATGGTCTTCGATGTTTTCTTCTTCTACCGGCCGGAAGGTCCCCAGGCCGACGTGGAGGGTGACGAAGACTTCTTCTACGCCTTTATCGCGAATCTTCTGGAGCAGTTCTTCCGTAAAATGAAGGCCTGCCGTCGGCGCCGCAGCGGAGCCGCGTTCGTTGGCATAGACCGTCTGGTATTCATCAGGGTCTTCCATCTTTTCGTGGATATACGGCGGCAAGGGCATTTCACCAATCTTGTCGATGATGGCGTCGAAATCGCCTTCATAGGCGAACTTGATGATGCGGCCGCCGAAATCGGTCCGGTCTTCGACAGTGCCTGTCAGGCCTTCCGGAAATTCGATGACCGTCCCGGGCAGGGCCTTCTTGCCCGGTTTGACCAGGACTTCCCAGCGGTCGTCGCCGACGGGCGTCAACAGCAGGACTTCGACTTTCCCGCCTGTCGGTACCCGTTTGCCGTAGAGCCGGGCTGGGATGACGCGGGAATCATTGAAGACCAGGACGTCGCCTTCGTGCAGTTCGTCGACGAGGTCATAGAAATACTTGTGTTCGACGGCGCCGGTATGGCGGTCATAGAGCATGAGGCGGGCGTGGTCCCGCGGTTCTGCCGGATGCTGGGCAATGAGTTCTTTCGGTAAATCGTAGTAAAAATCTGTTAGTTTCAAAATAATCTTCCTCTTTTTGGCTTAATATAATTTTTCAATCTTCGTCCCCGTATAATAATGGGTCAGGATATGGCGGTAATAATTCTTTTCGTTGGCATGTTCCTTAGCCATCTGATAGGCCCCGTACTGGCTCATGCCCAAACCGTGGCCCCAGCCGAAGCCGTAGATAGTCACGGGCTGGCCGGCTTTGATGATGAAATCGCTTTTGCGCACAGCGGCGCCGGCATCGGGATCCGGTGCCGTGCCGCGGCCGCTGTAGAAATCAAAGAGCGTGCTGCGCAGGCCAAAGATGGACTGGAAGGCCGAGCCCTTGACAGTGACATTACCATTCGTGCCCTTGACGATCATTTCCTGGACACGGCCGGACACGCCGCGGTCCGTCATGGACATGGGGCGCTTCATGAGCGGCGACAGTTCGATGGACTTGATGCGCCCGACGCCCTTGCCGGCGGCGCTCAGTTTAGCCGCCATCTGTTCCGGCGTCGTCGTCACCGACCAGCGATACCCCGGCATGGCATCGCTGGCATCGCGGACACCGCGCAGATAAGGCACGTAGGAACCCCAGACATTTTCACTGTCTTCGGTCCAGCCGCCGGCAGTGGAACAGAAGAAGGCGTCGATGGGCTTGCCCTGATAGGTCAGGATTTCCCCTTTCGTATCGTTGACAGCCTTGATGATCGACGGCGATTCGCCGTTGATGCCGGCATAGACCTGGCTCGATGTATCATCCGTCAAGTCGAAACCGCGTTGGCTGAAGCGGTTCTTATGGGCAATGGCATAAGTCCGGGCCGCGACGGCCTGGGCCTTGAGGGCCTCTTCGCTCCAAGACGGCGACATTTCCTTGCCGACGACGCCGTAGAGATACTGTTCTACCGGTACGACGTTGACGACGGTCAGGCCCCAGCGGCCAGGAGATTTCATCATTTCCAGGGCGCCGCGGTAGGCATAGCCGTCGGTAATCTCAACGGACCCGCCCTGGACCAGGGACCGGACCTGGACGGGCACGGTGCTGATATCGCCATTGACAGTCAGGTTCGTCCCGGACAGGGCAATAGTGACCGGTACGTTGGCAGCGGCTTTCTTCCAGAGCATGTCGCCGCGGTAGACGCCCAGCCCCTGCGGCCCGGTGACGGCCACCCGGCCCCGTCCTTCGCGGATGCCGATGCGCAGAGTCGCGCTGTCCTGGACGGCCTGCTTATGCGTATATGCGGCTTGTTTCGGCGTATACACGGGCTTTTTATGGGTAGACGCTGCCGGCTTAGCCGTATGAGCCGTTGCCTTCTGGGCATATCGTACGGGTGGATGTCGATGTACTGTTTTTTTCGCTTTCGGTGACGAAGCCAGCGCACTCGTCGTCAGCAAGGCGCACAGAGACGTAATGGTCACGATGCGGAGCCAGCTTTTTTTATTCATAAAAATCCTCCTCACAGTCGAAAGAAGAGATTGAGGACAATTGTAAGGACTGCACTGATGAGGATGCAGGTCACGATGGGGAAATGAAAAGATGTATTCCCTCTGGTAAAGGAAATATCACCGGGCAGATGGCCTAGGAAGTTCCCCAGTCCCAGCGAATCGCCGACCATCCAGAGCAAACCGGCGACAATGAAGAAGACGCCCATGAGGATGAGTAATTTCGCCATCATATCCCCTCCTATCCTTCTGATGGCACGGGCAGACCCAGATGACGGTAGGCGGCATCGGTGACGACGCGGCCCCGGGGCGTGCGGTTCAGGAAGCCCTGCTGCATCAAAAAGGGTTCATATACGTCTTCGACGGCATCGACGGATTCGCTGATAGCGGCGGCAATCGTATCGAGGCCGACGGGGCCGCCGCCGAATTTATCGATGATGACCTGCAGGACCCGGCGGTCCGTCCGGTCGAGGCCGCACGAATCGACTTCCAGCCGGTTCAGGGCATCGTTGGCCAAGGACGCCGTAATCGTCCCGGCTTCGGCAACCTGGGCGAAGTCGCGGACGCGCTTCAAGAGGCGGTTGGCAATACGCGGCGTCCCCCGCGAGCGGCGGGCGATTTCCAGGGCGCCGTCGTCGTCGATGGCCATGTCGAGGATATCGGCCGTCCGCTTGATGATGAGGACCAGGTCCTCAGGCTTATAGAATTCCAGACGACAGATGACGCCGAAGCGGTCGCGCAGAGGCGGTGCCAGGCGGCCGACCTGGGTCGTCGCTCCGACCAGGGTGAACGGCGGCAGATCGATGCGCACCGACCGGGCGCTGGGGCCCTTGCCGATGACGATATCCAAAGCATAGTCCTCCATGGCCGCATAGAGGACTTCTTCGACACTGTGCGACAGGCGGTGGATTTCGTCGATGAACAACAGGTCCCGTTCCTGGAGATTGGTCAGGAGGGCAGCCAGGTCGCCAGGCCGCTCGATGGCCGGGCCCGACGTGATGCGCAGGTTGACCCCCAGTTCGTTGGCGATGATGCCGGCCATAGTCGTCTTGCCCAGGCCCGGCGGCCCGTACAAGAGGACGTGGTCCAGTGCTTCTTTGCGCAGTTTCGCCGCCTTGATGAAGACTTCCAGATTATCTTTGACCTTATCCTGGCCAATATATTCCCGTAAATAATGAGGACGCAGGCTGTACTGCCAGGAATCGCCCGGCAGGTCTGTCGTCTCGATGATGCGATTTTCTTCCATGGCTTACCTCCCGCTCCCCAAGGCCTTCAGCGTCTCTTTCAGCAGCTGTTCCACTGTCGTGCAGCCGGCCAGGTGCGATTCGGCGACGGGCAGGACTTCCTGTTCGCTGTAGCCGAGACTGGTCAGGGCCGCCAGGGTTTCCGCCAGGATACCCGACAAGCCTGCCGAAGACGAACCGCCCTCAACAGCTGCCGCTTCTCCGCCGGCGACGGGGCCGATTTTATCCTGTAATTCCAGAACGATGCGTTCGGCCGTCTTCTTGCCGATACCGGGCATCTTGGTCAAACCTTTGATGTCCTTCTGATGGACGGCCAGGCGGAAACTGTCGGCCGTGCCGGCACTGAGGATGCCCAGGGCCACTTTCGGGCCGACGCCGTTGACGCCGATGAGGAGCATGAACAAATCGTATTCATCCTGCGTAGCAAAGCCGTATAAGACGATGGCGTCTTCGCGGACGCTCATGTACGTATAGAGCATGGCTTCCTGACCGACACAGAACGTGTCCAGTGTCGAAGCCGGTGCATAAGCCCGGTAGCCGACACCGTGGACGTCGATGAAGCAGGAATTGACGAAGAGGTGGCTGATCACGCCTTTCAGATATCCGATCATAACTGCACCTTCCTTTTCAGACTCATAGAATGACTGGAATAAATCGCGTAAATGGCCATGGCCAGGCCGTCGGCCGCATCGTCGGGCTTGATTTTCTGGCGGATGCCGAGGAGACGCATGGTCATGTCGATGACCTGGTCCTTCGTCGCCCGGCCATAACCGGTGACGCCCTGCTTGACCTGGAGCGGCGAAAATTCCAGAATAGGGATGCCCGCCTGCTGGGCCGTCAAGAGGATGATGCCCCGCGCCTGGCCGACGGTGATGGCCGTCGTAACGTTGCGGTTGAAAAAGAGCTGCTCGACGCCGATGACGTCGGGCTTATATTTACGATAGAGTTCATTGAGGCCGTCGAAGAGCATGACCAGCCGTTCTGCATCGGTATGGTCCGGTGTCGTCTGGATGGTCCCATAGGTCACGGGCTTCAAGCGGCTGCCGTCGGCATCGATGACGCCAAAGCCGCAGATAGCTGTCCCCGGGTCGATTCCCATTGCCCGCATCTTCTCTGCCTCCCTTTATACCTTACATAATAGAAATAAATAGACTAACGTTCATTATACCATGAAAAGAGGAAGAGCGGCAAGAAAGTTTATAGTTTGTAATAAAAGGGGCTGTCGTATTTGAGCTGCACCCCAATCGTTAGATGTTAGGTCTAACAATTGGAGGGCAGCTCATGCGACAGCCCCTTTTATTACAATCAGTAGAATCTGCTTACTCTTCATCTTCCTCATCATCCGCGACGACGCCGATGATATTGGCTTTGGTATCAATGATACGGCTCAGGGAGCGGTCATACTTCCGCACGGCCAGGACTGAGACCAAGAGGCCGGCAATGCCGCCGACGATAGCTCCGGCGCTGTGGCCGACGAGGAGATAGCCTAAGAGCGCTACGACGAGGAGCATGACTACGGGCAGGATGAAGCAGACAAAGGCACCGGAAATGAGGTGTGAGTCATCGACTTCATAGCGGACGTGGTCGCCTTCGGCAGCGCCGATGGAATTATAAGCCAGGAGTTTGACGTGATCCGCTGCGGCACAGACGCTGCAGGCTACATAGAGCGAATCGCGGCTGACCCGTACTTTCGCCAAGCCATTTTCCTTTATTTCTTCGACAAAACCTTCACCAAAACGCATATCCTATGCCCCCTTTCAAATCGGTAATCAATAATAATTATTCGTTATGTTAATTATAACATAGTGGATGTTATAAATCAAGTTGGAAGTATTTACGAGTTCGGCTCCAACAGCCAACGGAGGACATTCTTCTTTTTAATGCCGTCGTAATCTGCCTCTGGAGCAATCTCATCCAATGTCAACAGGTATTTGGGATATTGATCCGGTACAGACTGGAGCGGTTTCAGTTCCCGTTCCAATACTTCCGGGAGCAAGGTACTTTCTGCTACCTGGTAGTACTCCCGGGTTCCAGATTTTTCAACGACAAAGTCTATCTCCCCTCTCGGCAGCTGGCCTACGTATACCTTATCTCCCCGGCGCAATAATTCGAGATACACTACATTTTCCAAAATATGGCCCGTATCCCGTCCGGTATCATTAATCAAAAGGCGCCGGAAAGCTGGATCCACCAGATAGTATTTTGCATTGATTTTCAACAGCTGCTTTCCCCGTACATCAAAGCGATCCGCCTGATAAATGAGCAAGCTATCCTTCAATCCTTGTAAATATTTTTCAACCGTCTTATTGTCTATTTTCCGTCCCGCACTGGTCATCGAGTTGGCAATTTTATTAGGTGAAATGAGGCTCCCTATATTGGCAGCCAGAAATTTCATCAGACTCTCTACCATCATCGTATCGCTGCTTCTCATCCGCCGTAGTGTATCTTTGACCAGAATAGTATTATAAATTCCTGACAGATATTCTTCTACGGCCTGGGAATCATCTTGAAACTGCAAGGCGTAAGGAAAAGAGCTTATCCGTATATAAGCATTATATTGCTCAGATAAAGACATATCCCCCGTCATCCCCTGACTAAATTCGCGAAAAGACAAGGGCAGCATCGATAATTCTACATAACGTCCTGTCAAAAGTGTCGCTAAATCTCCCGACATAAAATAGGCATTGGAACCAGTGATATACACATCGGCATTGTCTTTAATAAACAAGCTGTCTACTACTTTTTCGAAATTCTTTACATGCTGTATTTCGTCAAGAAAGATATAATTCATTTTATCCGCCTGCATCCGTTCCATAATATATCGATACAATGCATGGTATTCACACAGTGATTCATAAGCCAGGTCTTCAAAGTTTATGGTAATAATCTGTTCCGGCATGACACCATGATTCAATAAATATTGTCGATACAGATAAAAAAGGGTGGATTTCCCACATCGACGGACACCAGAAATAACTTTAATCAAGTGATGGTCCTGATAACGCTTCAAGAAATTCATATATTCAGGTCTGGGTATCAGTTTCATAGCAGCACCTTTCTGGAATTATTTCCCTATTAATTGATTTCATTGATAAAATTAGGAATATATTCCTATTTAAATATATAATATCATAAGTTGGGATTTAATTCCAATATTAAAAAGGGCTTGTCGCACGACGACAAACCCTTTAAAGTTGTTTTACCGCTCACTCAGCAGGCCCCGGACGATGTGTTTGCGGCAAGACTGGTAGACGAAGGTCAGGACGATGGCCGTGACCAGCCAGCTGGCCGGATAGGCCGCCATGAGGACCAGGAAGTCGCGGTGAGCCGCAAATACGGTGTACAGCCAAGTAATGCGGACACCGCAGATGCCGGCCAGGACGACGACAGCCGGCGGCAGGGAATAGCCATAGCCGCGCAGGGAGCCGGAAATGATGTCGATGATGCCGTTGAGATATAAGGTCCCGGCGACGTAAAAGAGGCGTTTCGTCCCCAAGGCGACGACGTTCGGGTCGCCGTTGAACAGGCGGATGAGTTCTGGCGAAAAAAAGAGAACCGGCACGGTGACGACCAGGAGAAAGGCCGCTTCAACGCCGAAGGCGACTTTCGTAATGCGGAAACAGCGGCGCAAGTTGCGGGCGCCGTAATTCTGGCCGACGAAGGTCGTCGTGGCCTGGCTGAAACCATTGACGAAGCAGTAGATATTGCCTTCGATGATGAAAGCCGCAGCCGACGCCGCCATGGCTTCTGTCCCCAGGCTGTTGAGGGCCGACTGGATGAGGACGTTGGACAGGGCAAAGACCATGCCCTGGATACCGGCGGGCAGGCCAATATGGATGATATGGTGCAATTCTTCCCGGGAAAAGCGCATGTGGTGGCGTTCCAGGCGGATGCGGTCCGTCGTCCGGCACAGCAGGGCCAGGAGGATGAGCGAGTTGACGGCAAAGGCAAGGACCGTCGCCCAGACGACACCGGCCAGGCCAAAATCAAAGACCAGTACCGACAACAGGTCGAAGACGATATTGACCAGATTGGCGGCAATCAGGCTGTATAACGGCGTCTTTCCGTCGCCGCAGCTGCGGAAGATGGCCGCTTCAAAGTTATACAGCGACAAAAACGGCAGGCCCAGCAGGAAAATGCGCAGATACTGTTCGGCCATGTCATAGACGTCTGGCGGCACTTCCAGGACCCAGAAGGCCGGATAGACGATGAGTTCGCCAATGATGGCCAGCAAAACGCCCAAGCCGAAGGACATCAAAATCGCCGTCTGGACCGTCCGTTCCACTTTATCATCGCGGCGGGCACCGAGATACTGGGCGATAGTGACATTGGCCCCCAGGGAAATCCCCATGAGCAGGGTCACCAGGATGCCGATGACAGGCATATTATTGCCGACAGCGGCCATGGCGCTCTTGCCGACGAAGCGGCCCAAGATAAAGACATCGGCACTATTAAAAAGCTGTTCAAACAAACCCATAAGCCCGATAGGCATGGCAAAGAAGAACAGCTTATCAGCAATAGAACCGTGCAGCATATCCATACCGCGGCGGCCCTTGTTTTGTTCACGTTCCATAATCTGATTACCTCGTTCTTTTGTAGTATTCTCCTTCTCAGTATAACACATAAAAAGGCGCTGTCGCATGAAGACAGCGCCTTTTTGAGTTTGAAGTTTGAAGCTGAAAGTTTGATGTGGATGGAACAAAATTTAAAAGCCATCGCTTCAAACATCATACATCAAACCTCAAACATTAAAGAGAAAGAGACCTCGCATGATGGCAGAAACCGTCATACCAGAGTCCCCCTGCTCAGTCATGGCGGATGAGGAGCTGGATATTTTCTTTCTTATAGGTCGTATAAATCCGTTTGATGAACTGATGTTTGAGGACGGCTTCGTCGACGATGTTACGGATACGCAGGACGACTTTGAAGGAAATGCCGTATTCCCCCATCTGGTCATAGCGGACGAGGGGCTCGAAGCCGGTGACGCCGTATTCGCTGTGATCCAGGATATGGCGGGCCACGCCGAGGGTGACGTCTTCGACGTGCTGCAAGTCGTTGTCATAAGTAATGGTCAAGGGAATGGAAATGGTACATTCGGCCAAAGGCTGTTCATAGTTGGTCAGCGTCGCCGTGGCGATGCTCTTATTCGGAACGATGACCATGTTCCCCGTCGCCGTGCGGATTGTCGTATTACGCCAGTTCATGTCGACGACACGGCCCGCTTCCCCACTGGCCAGCCGGATGTAATCGCCCATGTGTACCTGTTTCGATACGAGGGTCGTAATGCCGGAAAAGAGGTTGGCCAACGTATCCTGCAAGGCCAGGGCCGATGCCAGGCCGCCGGCGCCGAGGGCCGTCAGGAGCGGCGAAATGGAGATACCGTAGGAACTGAGGATGAAGAGGACGCCCATCAGATAGACGCACAAATCGACGACCGTCGTCAAGATGGACGTCGTCGCCGCCTTATCGCCGCTCTTGGATAATTTATCTTTCAAGAAAGACGAGACCGTGTGGGCGCAGAAGAAAGTCACCGTAATGATGACGACACTGTGATAATGATAGGACAAGATATGCTGGACGAAATCGGGCAGATTGAGGATATCCTTGGTCAGACGGATTCCCAGGAGGATGCCCAACAGGGTCGGTATGAAGCGGAAGACATTGCGCCAGCTGTCCCGCGGGACTTTCGTCACGCGGCTCAATACCTCGATGACGCCCCGGAAGACGCCGTGCAGGATGGCGATGCCGATGATGATAAATAAAATAAAGGCCAGGAAATGCACGTGCGGCCCGCCGTGTTCCAGCTCATAAGTAAACGTATTGACAATGTAATCCATAAAAAAATCCTCCCCCGAAGAAACAAATCAGAAAGTACGATTTATTATACTCCGGAGAAGGACAAACAACAACTCAAGAACGGTTACAGTTCCATGTCATTTATGATATGACACCTTTATTGTAAGGCCCTTCCAAAAGGCGTATACTAAAGAAAAATCAGCCTATAGGAGTGACATCATGGAAATACGGACCCTGCAATACTTCCTGGCCGTCGCCAGGGAACAGAATATGACCGGTGCGGCGAATATGTTGCACATCTCGCAGCCTGGAAAAAATACCAGCTCCTGTCGCCGACGTGCGAAGCCTTTTTGAAAGGCCTGAAAGAAGAGATTCATCTACCAGGAAAGGATTGATAATGATGTTAGATTTACGGGTACTCAATTATTTTCTCACCGTCGCCCGAGAAGAAAGCATTACCCACGCAGCCGAAGCCCTGCACTTGTCCCAGCCGACACTGTCGCGGCAGTTGCGTGACATGGAAGAGATGCTGGGAAAAGAACTGATGATCCGCGGCCCCCGTCGCATTACGCTCACTGAGGAAGGCCTATTCCTGAAAAAGCGGGCTGAAGAAATCCTGTCTTTAGCCAGCCATACGGAACAGGAACTGCGCAGTGACGATACGGAACTAAACGGAAACATCCGCATCGGTTCGGCTGAATCCGACAGTGTCCGCTTCATCATGCAGACTGCCCATAAACTGCAAAGCCACTACAAGAACCTCCATTTCCACGTTACCAGTGGCGATGGACAGGCCATCATGGAAGCCCTCGATAAAGGACTCATCGACATCGCCGTCGTCTACGGTCATGTCGATACGGAAAAATATGAGGTCCTGCCCTGTCCATACACCGATCACTGGGGCCTTCTTTTGCAGCGCAGCCACCCGCTGGCAGCCAGGGAGGCAATCCGGCCACAAGATTTATGGTCGGAAAATCTCATCCTGTCCCAGCAGGTATTGCAAGCCAACAGCCATGGCAATAAATTGCAGACATGGATAAAAAAGCCCTTTGCCGAATTGAACATCCAGGCAACCTACAATCTGGCCTATAATGCATCCCTCATGGTCCGCGAAGGGCTGGGGTCCTGCATCATGTTGGAAAAAATCATCAACGTGCCACCCTATGACCCGGCGCTCTGCTTCCGCCTCTTGGACCCGTTGTTAGAGGATACCCTGTTCATCGTATGGAAACGATTCCAATTATTCTCCAAAGGGACCCAGCAATTCATCCATCTCTTGAAGGAAGAGGCAGAAAAAATAAGCCAGCTATAAAACCTCACTGTTCAATGTTTTTGATAAAGTGAGCCGGTACGCCGCCGACGACAGTATACGGTGGGACGTCCCGGTTCACGACGGCACCGGCTGCGACGATGGCATAACGGCCGACAGTGACCCCAGCTGTTATGGTCGCATTAGCCCCAATCCAGACGCCTTCATGCAGGACGATCCGGCCCGGCATGAGCTCACTCCGTTTATCCGGGGCTGGATGATGATTGAGCGTAGCTAGGACAACATTATGTCCAATGAGGACATTATCGCCGATGAAAATACCTCCCTGGTCCTGGAACTTGCAGCCGCTATTGAAGAAGACATTCTTGCCAAGATGGATATTCTTGCCGAAATCCGTATAAAACGGTGGAAAGAAGGCAAATGTATCATCGACAGGACGGCCGATGAGCCGTGAAAAAAGTTGGCGCAGTACTTCCGGTTCATGGTACTGTGTATTGATTTCCATGAGAATCTCCTGCGCCTGTCGGCTGTAAAAGCGCATGGTTTCAATTTCGTCTGCTGTCGTACCGATGACCGGCTCCCGGCTCCATCGTTTCAAGGCTTGCGATAAAGATAACATATGAAGGCTCCTTTCTAAGGTTCTTACTTTTATTTCAAGGCATCGTCAAAAAATTGGACCAAATCGGCAAAAGGAATCTTATCCATCTGATCATATAAATCGGTATGCGTAGCCCCGGGAACAACGATTTCCCGTTTCGGAGCCTTCAATTTAGCATACGCCGCATCGGCAAAGTATTTCGAGTGAGCTTTCTCACCGGTAATGAGCAGGACCGGACGCGGGCTGATTTCATCAATGTGTTCCATGAGAGAGAAGTTGAAGAATCCATACGGCGTCGTCGAATCCCAGGCCAGTGTATTGGAGTTGATGGACCGCGGATGATATGCCCGCCCTACGTAATAATCATAAAATCCTTTCACTACACTATTTGCATCGGCTGGCAGTTTGTCTGGAAACATCGTATCATGAGAAATGACATGTCCCTGCGCATCGACGGCCAGTTCATGCGAGCCCGGGATAGCTTGCCCTTCTTTGGCTTCTTTGTCCCGCATAACAGCCAAATGTTCCTTCACTTTTTCCCGCTGTTCCGGCGTATAGTAATCTCCTTGATAGTGATTGCGGATACTGTCGGACATATCATACATCGCTGAAGTTGCGACGGCTTTGATGCGCGTGTCATTGGCAGCAGCCGTCAGGGCCATACCGGACAGACCACAGATGCCAATAGCCCCTACTTTATCGGGATTGACGAATTTCAAATTACTGATGAAATCGACAGCAGCACTATAATCTTCTACAAAGATATCAGGCGAAGCCATATTACGGCGCGTGCCCCCGCTTTCTCCAGTCATGGACGGATCAAAGGCGACAGCAACATATCCGTGTTTTGCCATTTCCTGAGCATATAAGCCGGAAGATTGTTCTTTGACAGCGCCGAAAGGCCCCGAAACGACGACGGCCTTATATTGCTTCTGGGCATCGAAATTTTTCGGCAAATAAAGGTGGCCAGCGATGTCGAAACCATAACGGTTCTGAAAGCGGACATTCTTCGCTTCAATCTTGGGGTCAACCTTGAATACCCGTGTATCATTCGTTAATTCGCTGATGGAAGACTGTTTCATCTGCGATCTCGCCTGCAAAACCGCTGCCGGTGTCGCCGCATATGCGGCACTCGTGCCGAATCCAGAAAAGGGAAAGGTACTCACCCATAAAGCAGCCGCTATTAATAAGGCTTTCTGATGTTTTTTCATGTTACATACTCCTTTTTCAACACTTTTGAAACTCTCTATTGCTTGATTACAGTATACTTTGCTATCTATTAAATAACAAATACCTATGAACTTTGTTAATCAATGCTTTTTTGCTATGATTATTTAAATAAAAAGAAGGCTGCCTTATTCAGACAACCTCCTTCTTTTTCTATCAGCGATTCAGGCTCTGAACCCACTGCTGAACCGTATTTTCCGACACATTGGACGGGAAACGCTTGCCTTCCAGCCAGCTGCCCGTGCAGCCATCTGCTGCAGCTGTCTGCCGCTGTCGCCGAGGCCCGAACTGGCCGACGTGGCAAAGGGGATGACCGTCTTGCCACTGAAGTCATTGTGCTTGACAAAAGTATCTACCGGCCAGGCAGCGATGCCCCACCAAATAGGATAGCCGATAAAGACCGTATCGTAGCCTTCCCAGTTGTCGGCCTTATCCTTGACCAAGGGAATGTCGCGCAGGCTGGCATCATCGTGTTCGCGATAGACGCGGCTGTCCCGATTATTATAGTCCAGGTCCGCTTCCGTATAGTCCTGGACCGGTTTCAGTTCCATGACGTCGCCGTTGGTCGCTTTAGCGATATAATTGGCGACGTTCTTCGTATGGCCGCCGGCCGAATAATAGACGACCAACGTCTTGCCATTGCCCTTGGCCGGAGACTGGGCCGCCGTATCGGTCTTTTTCGATGTGTTTGAAGACGTATCTGCACTGTTTGTATTGCCACAGGCAGCCAGTCCCAGGACCATGAGGCTGCTCAGGGCGAGCATTAATATTTTCTTCATCATCAGCTGTTTACCCCCTGATTATTTCAAATAAGTATGGAAGAAATCGGCCATCTTGTCGAAGGGAATCTTATCGGTCTGATCGTAGAGGTCCGTGTGGGTCGCACCGGGCACGATGAGGAGTTCCTTATTATCCCCTTTGAGGCGTTTGAAGGCGTCTTCACTGAAGTAGCGGGAATGGGCCTTTTCGCCGTGGATGACCAGGACGGCACTCTGTACTTCGCTGAGATTCTGCAAAATCGGGTCGGAAATGAGGCCCATAGCCGACGTGACGTTCCAGCCGCCGTTAGAGTTGAGCGAACGGGGATGGTAGCCGCGCGTCGTCTTATAGTAGTTGTAGTAATCCTTGACGAACCACGGTGCATCAGCCGGAAGGTTGTCGGGCACACCGCCGCCCCGTTTATAATAGCCATTCTTATAGTCGATGGTCCGCTGGTCACTGATGGCTTTGCGCGTCGCCATCCGTTCTTTCTGAAGCGTATCGGCATCCTTTTCATAATCGAAGTAGCCGTTCGCCGTAACGCGGCTCATATCGTACATAGTCGATGCGACCGTCGCTTTGATGCGCGTATCGTTAGCGGCCGCATTGAGGGCAAAGCCGCCGAAACCGCAGATGCCGATAAGGCCGACTCGGTCGGGATCGACATTATCCTGCGTCGAAAGGAAGTCGACAGCGGCTGAAAAATCTTCCGTGTTGATGTCCGACGAAGCAATATAACGCGGCGTGCCACCGCTTTCTCCCGTAAAGGACGGGTCGAAGGCTAAGGTCACGAAGCCCTTTTCGGCCATGGTCTGGGCATATAAACCAGAGGCCTGTTCCTTAACAGCCCCAAAAGGACCGGCTACGGCCAGGGCCGGCAGCTTGCCTTTGACGCCTTTCGGCGTGTACATATCAGCCGCCAGGGTAATGCCGTAGCGGTTGACGAAGGTCACTTTCTGATGATCGACTTTGTCGCTCTTTTTGAAAGTCTTGTCCCATTCCTGAGTCAATTTCAGGTTTTCCTTGACAATCTTATTCGATCCTTCGTGCCGTGCATTGACGGTCTTATACGTCGTCTGTGCTGTTTCTTGTGCCATCGCTGTCACACCCCCTACTGCCATCACACCTGTCAAAGCTAACGTGAGCATGAATTTAGATTTTAATTTCATAGCAGCCTCCATTATATACAATAAAAAAAGTTTCAATTTCTTTGCTTTCGCTTATATATAGTATAGACGAGGCAGTAAACGATATCAAATGCCTATGGTCTTAATGCATCCATGCTTTTTGACTATGTTTTTTTCTACTCTCCATACACGTCCTTGGCATAGCCAAAGGCAGCCCAGGCTTTGGGCCAGCCGCTGTAAAAGGCGAGCTGCGTAATGATTTCGGCCATTTCGTCCTTAGTGACGCCATTTTTCCTGGCCGTTTCCATGTGATATTTCAAAGAACTGTCAGTAATGCCCTGGGCGATGAGGGCCGACACGGTGACGATGCTCCGTTCTTTGAGGGGCAGGACATCGTTCTTGCTCCACACTTCACCAAAGAGGATGTCGTCATTATAACGGGCAAAATCGGGGGCAAAGTTCCCCAGCTGCTGCCGCCCTGCGGTCTGGACAATTTTAACGGCTTTTTTCGGCTGATTATCAGTTGTATTCATGGCAAATGCATCTCCTGTTCCCAAAAATCCTATCCCGGCCAGGGCGATGAGCCCGGCTGCTAACAACGGCTTACGGAAGAGCTTCATAATCAGCCTCCTTGACGGCTTCACACCATTCCGTACTCGTATCGGTCCCGTCGACTTCAATGGCCAGATGCTGGAAGGCACTGTCCTTGGCAGCACCGTGCCAATGCTTGACATTGGCCGGGATGTGGACGACGTCACCGGCATGGAGGGCCTGGGCTGGTTTCCCCCATTCCTGATACCAGCCGCGGCCGGCCGTGACTAACAGCATCTGACCGCCGCCCTGACTGGCGTGATGGATGTGCCAATGATTGCGGCAGGCCGGTTCAAACGTGACGTTGCCGACAATGACCTGTTTCAAAGACAACATGTTCAAATAGCTGGTACCATCAAAATACTGGGCATAATCGACATTTTCTCCGCCCATGGCAAAAGGGCTGGTCTGCTTGATTTCTTCTAAAGTCATTTTCCTTCGTCTCCTCTTTTTTGTAATACATATAATAAATAATCCAGCCGGTCGAGCTGAAGCTGTTTATCATGGATAGCATCGAGCAAGTACCGGCGATGGCGCTTCAGGCACGACAACTGCTCATCGGCCGGCAAAGCCGCATAATGTTCAATGAAAGCCGCCGAACAACCGGCATCGATCAGATTCTGCCAAACCTTCCCTTCCATCATCGACCTCCTCTCTCCTTGCTTCCTTTATCTTAACAGACGGCCACAGGAATGTAAAACACTTATATTTTATTTCTTGAAATACATTTTAAGTATGGCAAAGCCAGTAAAAGACAACTATTTTTAGCCCATCTTACTGAAAAAATCTAAAAAGACTGTGTCATGAAGGTTAAAATCCTCATGACACAGTCCTTGCAATAAATCCATTGTAATTTTTCTTTGTCACTTAGTATGGTGATTTGAATGTAATGCCCAATGCCACAAAGCCAATAGTTCTGGGCGATTATACACAGGTTCATTCCCTTCATGTCTAGGGTATGCATAAACTGCAAAACCTTTTTCTCCATTGGGTGCAGCAAATATATATCCTTCATCTCCACTCATTATCCATCTTGTTTCGTCTACACAACGATTGTCACGTACTGTTTTCACCGTTGCTTTTACAGGCTCCGCATACTTAGGCCGAATAACAGCAGTTTCACTTTCTACCCAATACGTAGTCCCGTCATTTGCCGTATAAAGCCAAATATCCTGTGCCGAAGCTGTTGAAACTATCATTTGGCTTCCTAATAAAGTCACCACCATTAATAAAATAGTCAAAAATATTTTTTTCATCGTTTCATCCGGTCCTTTCAAAAATATTATAAGTTTATTATGTCAGAAAATTCTAAATGGGTTATCATTGCTATTTTGATTTTAGATAAATGAACTCAGTTATAACGTGTACATTTCTTACTGAACATCCAGTAAATGTACATATCACTTATCACTTATGTTGTATCACTTATGTTGTATCACTTATGTTACATCCCTTTTCCTGTATGTTCTTATAAATTACGCATGCCGAACCATTGCGCATTTTCATCCCAGAATAACTCCAATTGCAAATCTACAGCATGTTTTCTTTGATACTGGTATTGGGCTCCAGGAGGCAGGTATTCATGGGAACTGATAAGGATGAAGCGTCCTGTACCATCTTCATCGATTTTAGTTCTAATTTGGTGCCATTCCCCGATGGTATACCCCATAGTAGCCAGACTGTCCAAGGATACATAGGTTACCCATTGACCATCATGTTTGCCTATAAGCCAATAGCCACAATTCATTGCATGCGCACCAACATCGGCATTGATTTCAAAGAAAGTCATATCAGGGTCAGTGGTACGGATGGTACGGATTTTATAGCCTACGCCACCCTTAGCTCCGACATAGTTAATGAAAGACATATAATCATGCTTCCCATCGCGACTCATCAACCGTAAGGTTCCGTCCTTTTGAAGAACAAATTTTAATGGTTCATTGTCATAGCAAACATTTAGCTGACGGGTATCCATGTATAAGAAGTTTCCATCGTCAGAAGCACTAAATTCTGCAGCCAGCACCTGGGCAGAATTAATTAGAAAAAAAGCTAGGCACAAAATAAATACGGATAAATAAGAAAACATTTTTTGTCTAAAACGCATGCGCAATCGACCTCCTTTTTTTATATGACTTTTTGATTCGACGTACGTTCTTTACTTTATTATTACTTCTATATAGAAATTGAAAATCCTGCTACTAATCCCGAACTTTTTTACATTCTGGGATTTGTTTTTTCAGATTTTTTTTGTTCAGCAAAATGGATAAGGCTACCTGGCTTCTGGCGGGTGACATTGCGGGAACGTCCTCGGTCCGGCGTGGTCCTGTAGACCATGCCGGATGCCGTGCGTGCTATTTGCGTCCGGCGTGCTGCCTTGTTTGAGCGTAGCGAGTTTCAGCACGCCAGCAAATGGCACTCTCGGCAAGAGGAGTGAAGCACGCGAACCCGTCAGGAGCCAGGTGGCCGATGCCAACCTCTCCAGAAAAACCCCTCAGACCGCCGTCGGCGGCCAGCTCCCCTTCACAGGGGAGCCTTGGCGCTCCTGCGCCTGATTTCCAGAGTCTATTGCGGCAAAGCCGCTTCTGAGTCCGAGCAAGAGCCCCCAACGACTGTAAAGTCTGATATTTTTGCATACAAAAAAAAGCCTGTACACAATTACGTGCGACAGGCCCGTTACCAAGGTCTAACTTTTTGGGGTTACATCATTTATTTCATCATGCGAGCTCCCTTTAAATTTAAAGCCATCCGCTAACTGCTAACTGCTAACCGCTGACTGATCGAGTAGGAGGGATTTCTGAGTAGAAATCCCGACCTCTCACACCACCGTGCGTACCGTTCGGTACACGGCGGTTTCCTAGTTTTCGCATACTTGCTTGTAATAGCTCATCATGGTTATGTAGCCAAGGCGGGCTATTTCTTTATTCGTAAGGACTGAGTTCAGCATTACCGCTGCTCGCCACGGACCTTTTCGGCAGTTAGCCATTTCCAACACGGCCCACTTGGGCGCGTCGTATTGGCTTATCATCCGGTGTTTCGTCCGTACCTTCTTCCATTGTTTCCAGTATATGGTTCGTATTTTGCGTCGAATCCATCGGTCAATTTGAATTAGCAGTTCCTTCATATTCGCTAGTTTAAAGTAATTCACCCATCCCTTTATGAATCGTTTCAATAGGAGGGCTCTCACTTCGTTTCCTTTTCCATTGCTTCGTTTCAATATAAACCGCAAACGGTCTTTCATCTTAGTAATGGATTTCGGATGCACCCGGAGTCGGCATTTTCCGTTCTTTCGGTAGAAGCCATATCCCAGATATTTAACATAGCAGATGTGGGCTACATGCGTCTTGTTTCAATTCACCTTGAGAAATAATTTCTTCTCAATATATCGAGTGATGCTTTCCAAGGTCCTTTCGGCACTTCTTCTGCTTTTGCAGAGTATCATGCAGTCATCTGCATAGCGGACAAATTTATGTCCGCGCCGTTCCAGCTCCTTATCCAGCTCATTCAGCATGATGTTACTCAAGAGCGGACTCAATGGCCCTCCTTGGGGAACCCCCTGTTCACTTCGTTCGAACATCCCATGCCGGATAACACCAGCATGAAGATATTGGTGTATCAGCGAGATGACCCGGCCGTCTTTTACGCTCCTTGACAGGACTTCTATCAATTTGCTTTGGCAGACATTGTCGAAAAATTTCTCCAAGTCCATGTCTACGACGTAGACATAGCCCTCATCTGCATAGGCCTGGCATTGTTTCAACGCATCGTGGGCGCCCCGTTTGGGACGGAACCCGAAACTGCTATCTGAAAACTGTGGCTCGTAGATAGGCACAAGAACCTGCGTAATCGCCTGTTGTATCATGCGGTCTACGACCGTAGGGATTCCTAATTTCCGGAATTTCCCTTTTTCCTCTTTGGGTATTTCAACCCGACGGACTGGCTGGGGCTTATATTTCCCATTCCGTATTTGCTGAAGGAGGTCCAGGCGATGTTCCCGCAGGTAGGGTAGAAGTTCATCTACACTCATCCTGTCGACCCCGCCGATTCCTCGATTAGACTTTACCTTCTTATAAGCACCATTTAAGTTGTCTCGTGATAAAATCTGCTTCAACAGACTGTCCGCTGGCAAGCTTGCAATGATGTCGTTGTGTTCAGCAATCCGCACATGGGCAGACGCTTCCACATATCCCGGTTGTTCCGCAACCTCTTTTTGTGGACAGCCTTCTTGATGAAGTTTTCTGTCTTTCATTCCATGATTGGTTACCTTCATTGACTAACATCTCCTAGGATTCGGCCCTTTCCTCATGGTCTATAGACCATAAGGTACTATGGCCTCGGCTGACTCCTCATGATAAATCTTATTTCAACCATGATGTCCAATCTATATGGCACCATCATGTCCATGAGGCCTCCCCGGGTAAGAACGCACTCTTTCTCTCCATTTGTCTGCCACATCTACTATTCATGGTTCCGTGTAGCTATGGGACTTCAACCTGTTAGGCGGCCTTATCCCCATGACTAGCCTTATGTGATTTCTGTTCGTCAGACCAGAGATTTGCCTCGACCTTCCTTCAGATTCCATCTCACGATGGACACCCTTGGTTCTGGCTACAGCCTTCCCGCTACCAGGCGGCTTAGGGACTTTCACCCATTAGAGTGCGCCCATGCCGGGCGCACATAAAAAGAAGGAGGCTGCCTTATTCAGACAACCTCCTTCTTTTTCTATCAGCGATTCAGGCTCTGAACCCACTGCTGAACCGTATTTTCCGACACATTGGACGGGAAACGCTTGCCTTCCAGCCAGCTGCCCGTGCAGCCATCTGCTGCAGCTGTCTGCCGCTGTCGCCGAGGCCCGAACTGGCCGACGTGGCAAAGGGGATGACCGTCTTGCCACTGAAGTCATTGTGCTTGACAAAAGTATCTACCGGCCAGGCAGCGATGCCCCACCAAATAGGATAGCCGATAAAGACCGTATCGTAGCCTTCCCAGTTGTCGGCCTTATCCTTGACCAAGGGAATGTCGCGCAGGCTGGCATCATCGTGTTCGCGATAGACGCGGCTGTCCCGATTATTATAGTCCAGGTCCGCTTCCGTATAGTCCTGGACCGGTTTCAGTTCCATGACGTCGCCGTTGGTCGCTTTAGCGATATAATTGGCGACGTTCTTCGTATGGCCGCCGGCCGAATAATAGACGACCAACGTCTTGCCATTGCCCTTGGCCGGAGACTGGGCCGCCGTATCGGTCTTTTTCGATGTGTTTGAAGACGTATCTGCACTGTTTGTATTGCCACAGGCAGCCAGTCCCAGGACCATGAGGCTGCTCAGGGCGAGCATTAATATTTTCTTCATCATCAGCTGTTTACCCCCTGATTATTTCAAATAAGTATGGAAGAAATCGGCCATCTTGTCGAAGGGAATCTTATCGGTCTGATCGTAGAGGTCCGTGTGGGTCGCACCGGGCACGATGAGGAGTTCCTTATTATCCCCTTTGAGGCGTTTGAAGGCGTCTTCACTGAAGTAGCGGGAATGGGCCTTTTCGCCGTGGATGACCAGGACGGCACTCTGTACTTCGCTGAGATTCTGCAAAATCGGGTCGGAAATGAGGCCCATAGCCGACGTGACGTTCCAGCCGCCGTTAGAGTTGAGCGAACGGGGATGGTAGCCGCGCGTCGTCTTATAGTAGTTGTAGTAATCCTTGACGAACCACGGTGCATCAGCCGGAAGGTTGTCGGGCACACCGCCGCCCCGTTTATAATAGCCATTCTTATAGTCGATGGTCCGCTGGTCACTGATGGCTTTGCGCGTCGCCATCCGTTCTTTCTGAAGCGTATCGGCATCCTTTTCATAATCGAAGTAGCCGTTCGCCGTAACGCGGCTCATATCGTACATAGTCGATGCGACCGTCGCTTTGATGCGCGTATCGTTAGCGGCCGCATTGAGGGCAAAGCCGCCGAAACCGCAGATGCCGATAAGGCCGACTCGGTCGGGATCGACATTATCCTGCGTCGAAAGGAAGTCGACAGCGGCTGAAAAATCTTCCGTGTTGATGTCCGACGAAGCAATATAACGCGGCGTGCCACCGCTTTCTCCCGTAAAGGACGGGTCGAAGGCTAAGGTCACGAAGCCCTTTTCGGCCATGGTCTGGGCATATAAACCAGAGGCCTGTTCCTTAACAGCCCCAAAAGGACCGGCTACGGCCAGGGCCGGCAGCTTGCCTTTGACGCCTTTCGGCGTGTACATATCAGCCGCCAGGGTAATGCCGTAGCGGTTGACGAAGGTCACTTTCTGATGATCGACTTTGTCGCTCTTTTTGAAAGTCTTGTCCCATTCCTGAGTCAATTTCAGGTTTTCCTTGACAATCTTATTCGATCCTTCGTGCCGTGCATTGACGGTCTTATACGTCGTCTGTGCTGTTTCTTGTGCCATCGCTGTCACACCCCCTACTGCCATCACACCTGTCAAAGCTAACGTGAGCATGAATTTAGATTTTAATTTCATAGCAGCCTCCATTATATACAATAAAAAAAGTTTCAATTTCTTTGCTTTCGCTTATATATAGTATAGACGAGGCAGTAAACGATATCAAATGCCTATGGTCTTAATGCATCCATGCTTTTTGACTATGTTTTTTTCTACTCTCCATACACGTCCTTGGCATAGCCAAAGGCAGCCCAGGCTTTGGGCCAGCCGCTGTAAAAGGCGAGCTGCGTAATGATTTCGGCCATTTCGTCCTTAGTGACGCCATTTTTCCTGGCCGTTTCCATGTGATATTTCAAAGAACTGTCAGTAATGCCCTGGGCGATGAGGGCCGACACGGTGACGATGCTCCGTTCTTTGAGGGGCAGGACATCGTTCTTGCTCCACACTTCACCAAAGAGGATGTCGTCATTATAACGGGCAAAATCGGGGGCAAAGTTCCCCAGCTGCTGCCGCCCTGCGGTCTGGACAATTTTAACGGCTTTTTTCGGCTGATTATCAGTTGTATTCATGGCAAATGCATCTCCTGTTCCCAAAAATCCTATCCCGGCCAGGGCGATGAGCCCGGCTGCTAACAACGGCTTACGGAAGAGCTTCATAATCAGCCTCCTTGACGGCTTCACACCATTCCGTACTCGTATCGGTCCCGTCGACTTCGATGGCCAGATGCTGGAAGGCACTGTCCTTGGCGGCACCGTGCCAATGCTTGACGTTGGCCGGGATGTGGACGACGTCGCCGGCATGGAGCGCCTGGGCCGGTTTGCCCCATTCCTGATACCAGCCGCGGCCGGCTGTGACCAAGAGCATCTGGCCGCCGCCTTGACTGGCATGGTGGATGTGCCAGTGATTGCGGCAGCCCGCTTCAAAAGTCACATTGCCGACGACGACCTGCTTCAGTGAGATCATATTGAGATAGCTCGTACCGTCGAAATACTGGGCGTAATCGACATTTTCCCCGCCGATGGCAAAGGGACCGTTCTTTTTGATTTCTTCTAAATTCATGATTTTCCTCTTTTCACCTGATAAATCAAATAATCAAGACAATCGAGCTGGCGCTGGCCGTCATGTATGCGGCAGAGCAGTTCTTTCCGATGCTGCCGCAGGCGGCAAAGCTGTTCACTGCCGCTGCCCGCTGCTGCATAGTCGTCAATGAAGCCTTCCGAGCAGCCCGCATCGACCAGGTTCTGCCGTACTTTTTCATCCATGGCATCCACCTCCTGAGACCTTGTTTTCTTTACACTCTTATCTTACCAAGGTTCCTGTGAAATGTGAAATGCCTATAATTTAGTTTTAGGAATACGTACGGCAAATATCAAAAGCCTAGTTTTTCATATTCCAGCTTTTGGAAGAAATACCAGGTCACATCGTGATTGTCTTCGGGGCTGATGGCGATATGGGCAAAATGGCTGCCCGAAGCCGCGCCGTGCCAGTGAATGACGCCGGGCGGGCAATAGACGACATCGCCGGGATGCATGACCTGGACGGCACCGCCTAAGGTCTGCGTATAACCGATGCCGTCGGTGGCAATTAGAATTTGTCCTGTCTTATGACTATGCCAACGATTGTACGTCCCTTGCGGGAAGACGACATACGTCCAGGCCGGTGTCCCGGCAGCGTTGCCGCTGTGGACAATCTGGCTAAGGTAGACGGGTCCATTGAAGTTGGCCGACGAAAACGGCGTTTGCGGATAATTGAAGAGATACGAATCATGGGGTTCACTCTGGCGGTCTTCTGCCTCCGTAAAGACAAGGTTATCGTATTCTTCATCCGTCACGGGACCGCTGTGGGCCGGCTTGAAATCAGCTGGAGCCTGCCAATGTTTATCGTAAATGACGATCTGCTGGAAGCGGGAGCCTTTCATGGCGCCGTGCCAGTGACTGACGCCGGCCGGAATCTGGACGACATCGCCCTGACGGATGAGAACGGCCGGCTTGCCCCATTCCTGATAAATCCCCGTACCTGAAAGACCGATAATCGTCATGGCGCCGTGGCTATGCCAGCCGCTGCGGCTGCCGGGTTCAAAGGTGATGACGTTGGCCTGCGGTACGTGCATCGTATCCTGGTCGACTAAATCGTTGCGGTGTACCGTACCGGTAAAACGGGACGACACATCCCGGCCCAAGGGAAACGGTACGTGCTGCATCACCGCTGCCGTATCAGCAGCAGCGGCCGTCGCTGCCAGACTCACTGCGGTCAGGACCGTAGCCAATAATTTCCTTATTTTCTTCATCGCTTCTCTTCGTCTCCTTTCTCCCAAGCATTGCTTCTAATAGCCCAACTGTTTCAACCAATTCGAAAGGCTCGGCGCCGCTTCGGTTACGTCATCGCGGGAAATGGTATAGGCATTCTGCACGACATCGGCGCCGTTTTCCAAATGAGTAATCGTTTCTACGGTCCCGGCCAGGCCGCTGCCGCCGTGCGTCGAGAAAAGAATGACTTTCTTGCCTGCTAAATCATGACCTTCCAGGAAGGTATAGACCGGCATGGGCAGGTCGCCCCACCAGATAGGATAACCGAGAAAAATCGTATCGTACTGGGATAAATCGCCGACCGTATCCTTCAACTCCGGCCGGGCCCCGCTCAGGCCTTCGGCTTTAGCTTCGGCTACCAGGGCCTGATGGTTGACCGGATAGGCTTTCTTAGGCTCGATGCGGTAGACATCGGCACCGGTCTGCTTATGGATAAGGTCTGCGAGATATTCCGTACTGCCTTCGACAGATTTCTGATCATCCCGTTCAGGATTGGAAAAATAGATGACAGCGATTTTGCTGTCTTTCGATGAGGCAAACATCGTATCATCGCGGCTGCCCTTGATGGAAGCCGAAGCGCTGGCATCGACAGCAGCGGTCTGCTGTTTCTGGGTTGCGCCGCTCTGGGCGTCGGCCTGTGACTGAATGGGGCCGCAGGCGGTGAGTCCGGCCCACAAGGCAGCGGCACAGGCAATGGCAATCATTTTTTGTCTCATCATTTTCATCGTATTTTTCCTCCTGACTGCGCCATACGGTGCAAATTACAACTTTTCAGCTAAGCGGACGGCTTCCCGGGAATTCGAAGCCATGCCCTGATAATCCAGACCGTACATGGAAGCAAAACGGCTCATCGTATATTCCCCGGCATCCAGCTGTTCATCCGTCGGTGCCGCTCCCTGGAAGAGGAAGAAGAGCTTCCGTCCGGCAAACTGGCCGTTCATGACGATGCCGTAAGCCCGGTCCAGCACATTGCGGACAGCGCCGCTCATGCTGTGCCAGTACATGGGCGAACCGACGACGATGACTTCATGGCTGCTGATGGCCCGGATGACTTCCTGATACTGGTCGTCTGCGAAATGCTGGCCGTACGAATAAATCTTGAGGTCCACTAAGTTCAGCGTATCGTAGTCGTGACCTTTCAGGAAAAGATGGGCCAGACGGGCCGTGTTGCCGTTTTCATTGGGGCTGCCGTTAATAAAAAGAATTTTGTTCATGATTGGGTTCCTTCTTTCTTTAGAACTATCTTTCTTGAGTACAAAATGAGTATAACAGCCGGTAGCTGCTACCGGTCAAGGAAAAAAATAAAAGAAATTTTCTTGCATTTTCAAAGGAAGTATTGCACAATAAAAATAATATATAAAAGAAAGAAGGTGACTTTATGGCTTCCGCAAAAACGAAGAAACTCCACACGATGAAAGAGACGTGTGAACTGACGGGCATGGCCTACGAAAATTTAAAGTATTACTGCAACACCGGTCTGGTCCCCAATGTCAAACGTTCGGCCAACAACCGCCGCGTCTTCGACGACCACGACGTCGCTTGGATCAAGAGCCTGACGTGCCTGAAGAAATGCGGCATGACCATCGAGGAAATGAAGCAGTACCTGGCCTATTGTCTCCAGGGCCCGGCATCGATTCCGGTACGCAAGGTAATGCTGGAAAAGAAATTGGCCATCCTGGAAGAAAAGAAGAAGGATATCCAGGAATCCATCGATTACATCGGTTGGAAACAAAATTTTTATAATGATGTCCTCTCTGGTAAACGGCCTTATATCAGCGACCTCCTTCCGGAATACAATGATGACGACGAAACCAGTAACAACGCTTCCAAAGATTAACACACGTCGTAAATAGAAAAAAAAGCTGCCCTAAAAGTACGGAAATCCGTATAAAAAGGACAGCTTTTTGCGTTATTCAAATAATTTATAATCCGGTGCTAGGAGCTGCAGCAGTTCCCGGTCGTGATGATGGCCTTCGCGGATGGTCGTGTCGAAGATCATCGTCGCGCCACTCTGATGTGTATAGGGTTCCCAGCGCGGCAAATCGGGTGTACCCGGCGTGCCGTAGCGGGCAAAGTGGATCCAGGCATCGCTCATGCGGTCGGACAGGGTCCGGGCATCCCGTCCATCACCGATGCGGGCTTCCATTTTATCGATATTATGGAAGACAAAGGGGATTTCCGCCGTGTGGTAAGACATGTAGATGCCGTTCATGACCGGCGAATCCCAAGAGAAGAGATAGGCATAGACCGGGGCACCGCCCTGAGCCACTTTGTGTTCCATGATTTTCAGGATAGGCAGGCGAATCAGCGTATCGATGTAGAGCGCGTCGGCTTTGGTCTTGTTGGGATAGGCTTTGAGGAAGGCCCGGACGACGGCATCCGTCTTGTCCCCGTAGGCTTCATGCAGGCGCTTGTCGATTTCGGCATCGCTCCAGGTATGGATGTTGTCACTCTGGCTTTGGGCCATATTCACAATCAGCGGGAAGCCCGTCCATTCCGTGCGGTTCGTACCGATGAGCAGGGGCACGTCTTTGCCGGCAGCAGCAAAGGAGTCTTTCGTGACCGGATTCGTCGGCAGGAAATCGCCGTCGATGACGGGTTCCCAGCTCATGCCGTAGCCGCTTCCCAAGGCCTGGGGCACCTTATATTCAGCGCCGACCTCTTTCAAGGCCTTATCCGAAGCCGCCGTCAAGGTATCATAAGGAACGGTCTGCAGCTGTTCGACCTGGTCTTTTGTCAGACCCAGGTTCTTCAAGGTCAGTGCTGCAATTTCAGCGCTGGCCTTCTTATCCATAAAATAGGGGCCCATGCTTTCGACGGCACCGCTTTCGACGATGCCCTTCTGGAAGAGTCCCTTCGCCTCAGGTGCCGTCATCAGGGCCAGTACTTTGGCGCCGCCGCCGGATTCACCGAAAATCGTCACGTTCTGCGGGTCACCGCCGAAAGCTGCGATGTTGCTGCGAATCCATTTCAGGCCGTTGACGAGGTCAAGAATGCCGACATTGCCGGAATACTGATAGTCTTTGCCGTAAGCCGACAAATCGAGGTGACCGAGGACGTTGAGACGATGGTTCAGGGAAACGACGACTACGTCGCCGCGGCGGCTCAGATTGGCACCGTCATAGGCTGGCGATTCAGCGGATGAGCCGGCCTGGAAGCCGCCGCCGTGGAGCCAGACCATGACAGGACGCTTCTTGCCGTCGTTGATGCCCGGCGTCCAGATATTAAGATTCTGGCAGTTGTTGTCCATGGCAAAGCTGCGGGCCGGTTCTTCCCAGGTCGAATTCGGGAACGAACTAGTGGGCTGTGTCGAAATTGGACCGTAGTCCATGGCCAGCCTCGTTCCCTGCCAGGGCTGCACGGGTTGGGCCGGTTTAAAGCGTTCCTTTGCCTCTGCATAAGGAATGCCGTGATAGGTATAGATTCCCTGTCGGACATAGCCCTGGACCTTGCCGGCTGTGGTTTGGACAACGGCAATGCCCGGTCCGGCCTGGAACCCTTTTTCCTGACGGCCGTGTATCTCTTTCTGGACAACGGCCGTCGACTGGGGTACTGCTGCCGCTGCCGTATCCGTTCCGATGAAAAAGAGCGGTGAAAAGAGCAGCGCCGCCGCAGCCCAACGTACGAAATGTTTATATTTCATCATACATCCGCCCCCTGTTTATGGAGCCAGTTGGCCATGAGGTCGGCAATCTGCTGGTTATTGAGATCGGACATGAGAAAATGCGTATTCCCTTTGATGCCGATATCGGGCAGATGGACGATTTCGGCATGGCCGCCGTGACGGTTGACGGCAGTGACGAATTTCTTTGCCATGTCGAATTCACTGCGCCATTTATCCGGGCCAACCTGTTTGGATGGCTTATCGGCAATGTTATCGCCATAATAAAGAATGATAGGAATCTTCGTCAGTTTCATGAAATCCTTGAGCGGTACGGCTTTGGCCTGCGCTGCGACCGGTGCGTAGACAGGAATTTCTGCCTGCGGTACTTCCCCTTCCGGGAAGAGGAACGGCGAGCCGCCCGGTTCAAAGGCGACGATGGCCTTAACGTTATCCGTACGGAACGGCGTTCTCCAGCCTACGGTGCCGCCCATGGAATGAGTAACTAAAACAGCCGGGCCGATTTTATCGAAGAGCTTGGCCAGGGCATCGGCACTGACATCATCGTCGAGCTGGCCTTCATAAGGCGTCCAGGTCCTCTGGAATTGATCATAGCTGGCCGCATCCTTCGGGAAGGCCGTATTTTTGAACGGTACGGGCCGGTCGCCGTCGAAGGTGCCGACACGGCAGAGCTGGTAGAGCGCCTTATCGGCATACATGGGATTACTGGCATAAGGATTGGCGCCGTTATCAGGCGCCGTCGCCAAGCCGGCTTCGCCGATGCGCGGCTGATCCAGGAGATAGACACTGTAGCCCTTGCGCAGGAAGATGTTCTGGAATCCTTCACGGCCGTCCGGCGTCGTTTCCCAGGTACGTTTTGACTGGGCCCCGCCGTGCTGGAAGACAATCGGATATTTCTTCGCCTGCGCCGGGATCTGATAAAAGACATAGGCATGGTCCCCGTAGGCTTTCTGTCCCTGGGGTTCCAAAAAATGCTGATCCGAATAGGTACCGTCATGTTTGACTGCCGTCCCGCCGATGGCAAAGCTGCCCTGCGTTTCCAGGACGATAGGTTTCTGTGCTGCTGTCCGCGCCGGGACAGCAGCCGTATCGGCTGCCCAAGCGGCGCCGGTCAAGATGCTGGCTGCCAAAACAGCCGCTGCCATTTTTTTCCACACAATATACAACGCTCCTTATTTTGCTAATCCGTTTTCTTTCATCCACTGTTCCATGGCATTGGCAACGTCCCGGTTATTCAGGTCGGCCATCATGAAATGGGTATTGCCTTTGATGCCAATATCGGGCAGACTGATAACCTGAACATGACCGCCATACTTATTCATGACGGCTTCCCACTTCTTGGCCAGATTCCAGCGAACGCGCCAGTTATCTTCACCCCAGTTAGCGACGGGGATATCCCCTTTCGGGATATTGTCACCAAAGTAAACGACGATAGGAATCTTTGTAAGCTTCATGAAATCATCCATGGAAACAGCTGTCCCTTTGGCCGGGAAAGGACTCGTCGTCTTTTCGACAGGCGGTACTTCTCCTTCCGGGAAGGGGAAGGTCCCCGGTTCCAGCGCGATGACGCCTTTGACATGATTCGAAGCCATAGCCGTCCCCCAGCCCGGACCGCCGCCGGCAGAATGCGTAACCAGGACACCGTCACCGGCTTTTTCGAAAACAGCGGTCATGGCATCGACGACGACTTTCTGGTCAAAGGCGCCCGTATCCGGCGTCATGGCGCGGAAGAACTGATCCTGCGAAGCCGCATCTTTCGGAACGGCCGCATTGTCATAGTAACCAGGCCACTGGCCGATGCGGAAGTTATTGAACCAGAGCTGGTCGTCCGGACGAGCAGAGATGGTCGTTGCTACAGTCGAGCGACCTGCCCGGCCGCGGCGCGGTTCATCGACGAGATAGGTCTTGTAGCCTTTTTCCAGGAAAATATTCTGGAAGCCGTCGCGGCCGTCCGGCGTTGTTTCCCAGGTCTTGGCCGACTGGCCGTAGCCGTGCAGGAAGACCATGCTGTTATGATGAGCATTCTTCGGTTTCTGATAAAAGATATAGGCATGGTCGCCGTGCAGCGTTTCGCCGGCATTGTTCGTCGGTTCCGTCGTCCCTTTGTAGGTCCCCGGCGCTGTGACGACCGTACCGCCGGCCAGGAAGCTCCCCTGGTCGACGATGGTCACGGGTTTCATGGCAAAGGCCGAACCGGTCAGTACGGTAGCCGCAAAAAGTGCAGCCGCTATTTTCGGTAACTTCATGATGACTCCTCCTTAGTGAATGAAATTCGTAAAAACCGCTTCTTCCCGTTCCGGCAGAGCGACGCCGGCTTTGCGTGCCGCTTCCCGGCAGCGGAGGAAATAGGCCATATTGCGGCCGAGGACGCGCATCGTATACATCCCTTCCTTATCCTCAAGGACCTCGGACGGTACGGCACCGTGTACTTCATTCCAATAGCGGGACGAAATAACAGGCATTTCCTGAAGCGTAAAATATTTATTCATCTGGTCAAAGGACACAGTCGTCCCGGCACGGCGGGCAGAAATAACAGCAGCTGCCGGTTTCAGATAAAAAGCTTTATTGTCGTTGCCGTTGAGTTCGGAATAAAAGACGCGGTCCATGAAAGAGGCCATGTTCCCGGCCAACGAGGCATAATGGACGGGCGAACCGAAGATGAATCCGTCGGCAGTCAGGGCCTTTTCCCGGAATTCATTGACCACATCCTTAAAGACGCAGCGCCCGATTTCACGGCATTTATGGCAGGCGATGCAGCCGCTGACGGCTTTCTTGCCGATCCAGAAAAATTCTGTTTCAATGCCTTCTTTTTCCAGTGTCCGTGCCACTTCCTGCAGTGCCGTATAAGTGCATCCCTTTTCATTGGGAGAACCGTTGACCAATAAAACTTTCATGCGTGTCATATCCTTTCTTTGACGCTTATTTTTCCTTACAGCTATACTATAGTTTACGGTAGCAGCTACCGGTCAAGCATTTTCTTCAAAAAAAAAGGACGCGCAATGTATTTATACGGTTTTCCGTACTTAAAGCATAAGCGCTTTACGCGTCCTTTATCAATAGATGATTTTCTATTATTCATCGACTTTTTTGACAGCATGTGTAAAAAACAGTTTCACGATCTGATCGGCTGTCAAAATTTTATTCGTCACATAGCAAACAGTGAGATCAATTTCCCGCTGCGTAAAGGGAACTTCATTATCTAATCGAGCCTTCAGTTCCTGCGGAGAAATCCCCAGGAACTGTGCGAACTGTGCTTGTGACTGAAAATGCTTGGCAATGAAGCAATGCAGCAGGCGATAATCAAAAGTAAAAGGCAAAACGTCATCTCCTCTTTTCAGTAGTAACTACCGATTTTTTATAAAGCAAGCAGTAATGCCGTTTGTTGTTTCCGGTAGCAGCTACTTATTTTTTATTTTTTCTTGTTCCTCTCCCTATTTCTATTTATAATGGATTCATAAAATATCCGCCAAAGGAGCAGCACTATGAATCGAAAACTGATACAGCGCATACGGCAGGGCATGGCTGAAAAAAAGATGAGCCAGGCTGATTTAGCCAGGAGTGCCGGCATCCGGCCTTCTTCTTTATCAGACTACCTTACCGGCAAATACAGTCCCAAACACGATAAAATCGAGCGCATTGCCGCGGCGCTGCAGGTAAGTCCCGACTGGCTCCTCGGCAGCTCCGCCGCATTTTCCATTACAGCGGGCGAAAGGCTCTTGCTGGAACAGTTCCGGCAGCTGCCGCCGCAGGATCAGGAAAAATTCCGTCAGTTCCTGCGCAGGCGTCTCAAAAAAACTTGAAATCAGCCTAACCCGGTCGCCATTGCCACCAGGGGCATGGTCACGACGGCTGCGGCTGTCGTAACGGCGATACCCTGTACGGAAACGGGATAGGCTTCTTTATTATAAATGGCTGCCAGAAGCGGAATGACGTTGCCAGACGGCGTCGCCAGAGCGGCCATGCAGGTAGCCAGTAAATACGTGTTATGCACGAACTGACCGAGAAGCAGGGTGATGCCGATGGGGATGACCAGCATCTTGATGACGGTAAAAGCAATCATCCTGCGGTCGATGAGACCTTTCCAATCCGTATCCATGAGGAAGGAACTGAGGAGCATCATCGCCAGCGGCGCCGTCATGCTGCCGACCATACTGATGGACTGTGCCAGGACGTACGGGAGCTGGATATTCGCCAGATAGAGGACGATGGAAAGGAAGCAGGCACCCATGCCCGTATTAGCCAGGCTGCGCAGGCGGAACGGCTGCGGATTACTGCCGCCGCCCTTGATGGTCTGAATGACGTACGAGAAGAAGAGCAGATTAAAAGGAATGAGCAGGACCGTCATATAGATGAGGGCATCTTTGCCGTAAATGCCGTCAATCATAGGGACGCCCATGAAGCCGATGTTGGTAAAGACGACCATGACATTGACGATACCGCGCTGGGCTTTCGGATAGCGCAGGATACGCGGCAGAAGCTGAGCACAAATCATGAGCAGGGCCAGCATGGCCACGATGACACCGAAGGCGTAGGCTAATTCCGTACCTTCGATGTGCGGGCCCTTGCCGGTCACGCCGGAGAGGATGATCGCCGGATAGGCGATATTGACGACCAGCTTGGTGATCTGCGGCTGGTTTTCCGGCGTCAGGATCTTATAATGACGCGCCAGGGCACCGACGACCATGAGCAGCACAAAAATAATCATTTGTTGTAAGACTAACATGATATATTCTTTCCCTTACCAGGCTTCGTTAAAGATATCGAGGATTTCCGCCCCATCGAGATGTTTATAACTGCCCGGCGAAGCGACGCAGGTAGCGGCGATCTGCGGCAGCAATGCTTTCTGTGCTTCCGTCATCCCTAATTCACGCAGGGTCGTCGGCAGGTCGATTTCTTTAACGAAAGCGGCGAGTGCTTCAACACCGTCATTGGCCAGTTCTGCCAGGTTTTTTCCATCTTTTTCGATGCCCCAGACTTCCGTAGCGAAACGGGCGAATTTCACGGCTCCGGCAACCTTGATATGGCGGTAATAGATCGGCAGGAGGACGGCCAGGCCGCAGCCGTGGTTGCAGTCCGTGAAGGCACCCAGGGCATGTTCCAGGATATGGCCCTGGAAATCGCCTTTCTTGCCTAACTTGAGGATGCGGTTCTCTGCCATCGTCGAGGCCCAGACCAGATTGCTGCGGGCCTGATAATCTTCCGGATCCTGAATGGCCCGGCGCAGGTTGCGGATAGTGCTCTTCATCAGGGCTTCATTGATGCTGTCTGAAACATTGTCTTCATCGGGTGCACTGAAATAGGTTTCCATCATGTGCGTCAGGGAATCGAAGGCCCCGGAAATCATCTGTTTCTGCGGTACGGAATAGGTGTAGAGGGGATCGAGCAGCGCGAAACGGGCATTGAGCTGCGGATAATCGCGGCCTGTCTTAGCCTTCAAATCTTCATTGGTGATGACGGCGCCGCCGTTCATTTCACTGCCCGTGCCGGACGTCGTCATGATGATGCCAAGCGGGATGGTCGGGAAATCGATGGTACCGCCTTTGGCCCAGAAGTCAGCCCAAACATCGCCCTCATAGACAGCGGCCAGGGCCACGGCTTTGCAGCAGTCCATGACGGAACCGCCGCCGACGGCCAGAATCAGATCGGCCTGATGATTCCGGGCCAGCGTTGCGCCTTCGAGGACTTTTTTGTACGTCGGATTGGCCATGATGCCCGGGAATTCCGTCACTGTCTTGCCGGCTTTTTTCAGGATGCCCATCACTTCATCATAAATGCCGTTTTTTTTGATAGAGCCGCCGCCGTAGGCTAACAGTACGTTGGAACCGTACTGCTGCAGCAGGGTCGGCAAATACTGGGCGACGCATTTCTTTCCAAAGTAGGCTTTCGTGCTGTTTTCAAAAACGAAGTTTTCCATGCTCTTTTCTCCCCTTTCTTATGCCTTATGCCCGTGCAGCCTGATAATCACCGTTTTCCGAATAGCCGACATGACCGATGGAATGATCCGTTTCCTGCAGTACATCTGTGTTGACGACGGCCGTGTAATCGCCATTTTCGGAATAGCCCTGCGGGTCGGCCTGCGCCGTCGGTACGATATCGGTATTGACTACCGCTTCATAGTCACCGTTTTCCGAATAACCGCCGGCCGGAGCAGCGGCAAAGGCCGAAGCGCCAACCGTCATCATTGCTGCAAAAATCATAGCCATTACTTTTTTCTTCATGTTTTTCATTGTAAAGATCTCCTTTTTGATACTGTTATATAAACTAGAATTAGGTTACTGTTTTGTACCTCGTTCCTTGGTACATGAGTATGGTATCATCCGGTATTTACTACCGGTCAAGCCTTTTTTTCAACTTTTTAAAAAAAAGATTGCACACGAAGGCTTCTGCCATCATGCACAATCTTTTTTCTCATTCATAGCTATTCCGGGAAATCAGCCTGACGGCTGAGGTCGGCCCACTGGTCGATTTCCTGCAGGCGTTCCTGGAACGTTGTTTTGATGTAGTCTACAGCGCTGGCTCCCAGGACCAGATGTTCCGGATAGTCTTTCCTTGCAATGGTATCGACGATAATTTTCGCAGCCCGGTCAGGGTCGCCCTTTTCATCATGCGTAATATTCAGATTGGCCTTACGGAATTTCCAGGCCGTCGGCGCATAGTCTTCGATTTTCATCGCGCTGTCCGTCACGGCATCCTGGAAGCCTGTGCGGAAGGGGCCCGGTTCTACGACCATGACTTTGATCCCCAGGGGCTGCAGTTCCCGGCGAAGGGAAGAGCTCATCCCTTCCAGTCCGGCCTTGGCGGAGGCGTAAAAGCCGGAACCGACTGCCGCTTTGACGGCAGCAATGGACGAGAGATTGATGATGGCCTCTTTTTTCTGAGAGCGCATATACGGCAGGACGGCACGGATAAGGCGGATTGGGCCGAAGAGGTTGGTTCCATAGAGGGCTTCTACCTTATCCCATTCGCCTTCTTCGATCGCTGCCCGATAGGCATAGCCCGCATTATTGACCAATACATCGACGCCGCCGAATTTTCTTTCTGCCGCCCGTACCGCAGCCTGGATGTCGATAAAATCCGTTACATCCAGAGGCACGGCCAGCGTCTGCGCGGGATAGGTAGCTGCCAAGTCGTGCAGTGTTTCCGGCTTTCTCGCCGTGAGGACGACATTATATCCTTTTTCTAATGCATATTTCGCAAGACTGCGCCCGAGACCACGGGAGCAGCCTGTAATCAACCATGTTTCCATATACTAATTTCTCCTTCCTGTCCTAATGGCGTTTCTTACCGGACTGCCAGTTCAAGGATTTGATTGTGCAGTAAATCCGGCAGATAGAGTGTTCCTGCATCATAGCCGATATCGGCCGGGGTCCGTCATCGTAATATAGAGTGTATTACCGTCCAAGGCACAGCAATTGACGATTTTATCGCCATTTTCAGGGAAATGTACGATTTGCGGCGCTGCCAGGCGGTCGTGCAGGTCATAGATTTTCAAATCAGCAAGGTCGCAGACGAAAAGGTAATGGTCTTTCACAGCCATCGCCTTCGGTTTCGACAATCTGCCGTCCGCTGCGGCTGCGAAGCGGCATAGACCGCATGCCCGTTTAAAGACAGCGTGGCCGCAGGTCCGACAAATTTTCCCAGGACAAAGACGTCCGTGCCGTTGACGAGCTGTTCACAGATAATGGTGAAAGCCACCGGCAGAGCAAAGCGGAACAGCTGGCCGGCCAGCGGCCCTTTCAGGAAACTTTCAGTCATGGATTTTCATCTTGCCGATAGCCAGCGCTCTCTGCGGATCCATTTCGTCGTAAATGGGGCTCTGTTTCGTATCCAGTGTGCGGATAGCCTGCATGTCTTCATCGCTGAGGGTAAAATCGAAGACATCGATATTTTCCTGCATCCGTTCTTTGTGGACCGATTTCGGGATGACGACGATGCCGCGCTGCAGGAGCCAGCGGAGCATGACCTGACCTGTCGTCTTGCCGTACTTTTGGGCAATCTGCTGCAAAAGCGGATGGCTGAAGACATGATTCGCCCCTTCGGCGAAGGGAGCCCAGGCTTCGTGCTGGATGCCCTGTTCTTTCATGAAGGCTTCTTCGGCCCACTTCTGGTTCCAGACATTGGTTTCAATCTGATTGACGGCGGGCTTTACTTCATTGCAGTTGAAAAGGTCCGCCAGGCGTTCGTTCCAGAAGCTGGTCACGCCGATGGCGCGGATGCGGCCTTCTTTGTAGAGCCGTTCCATAGCGCGCCAGGCGCCGTAGTAATCGCTGTAGGGCTTGTGAATCAGATAGAGGTCGAGATAGTCGAGACCCAGTTTCTTCATCGATACATCGAAAGCTTTCAGCGTATTGTCATAGCCGTGGTCCTGGACCCAGAGCTTGGTCGTGACGAAGAGGTCTTCCCGGGGGATGCCGCTTTCTTTGATGGCGGCTCCGACGTCTTCTTCGTTGCCGTAGGAAGCGGCCGTATCAATCAGACGGTAGCCCAGTTCCAGGGCCGTACTGACGGCTTTTTCTGTTTCTGCGGGTTTCGTCTGATAGACGCCGTAACCAAGCATCGGCATTTTAACCTGATTCTGCAAGAAGTCTCCCGCCTCTTTAGGCGGTGAGATGAATTG